>Ga0310696_10007213_pt1 | contig 13095 bp, 6 predicted proteins | sample AusTroGonzalo_MG_4_FD_203885 | JGI IMG/M metagenome (GOLD analysis project Ga0310696, IMG submission 203885) | Bovine rumen microbial communities from tropical cattle in Woodstock, Queensland, Australia - Gonzalo_02 (v2) (version 2) | ecosystem: Host-associated > Mammals > Digestive system >... | reverse complement strand
GTCGGACGAACGGTCGGAAAAGTGGTTGTACGCGAAAATCGTAGCGCCGCTCTTGGCCTGATGCACCTGCATGCATCCATACCCGTCCTTGTCCTTGAGCGGAATCTCCGTGTCGTTGCAGTCGTACACATTGTCGCTGCCGCCCGCTTCGGCGAGCTTCCTCGTCGTTCCGTAGTTGCCGAGGAAGAACTCGATGACGCCGTCGCCGACCGAGCCCTCCTCCACGCCGAGGCGGTTGGACCTAACGACGAGGTTGAAGACCTTGCGCTGGAACGTCGCCCTCGACGCGCATGGCACGCCGAGCTTCGCCGCGTCGTCCGTGAAGGCGTCCATCGCCGCGACCGCCCACTCGACCGCGCCGTCCGCGCGCTCAAGTTCGAGCGCGTACGCGACGCGCGAGAACGCACCCGCCTTGGCCGCCTCGTTGAAGGAGTAGCCCGCGAAGCGTCCGGCCGGAAGGTCTGCGGAGAGCACCTTGCGGAAACCGTCAAGCTCCGGAACCTTGAGCGCGTCGCCGAGCTTGGCGTTCACGTCGCTGAGGTCGTCCTCGGGACGGCGTGCGTCGATTTCGAACGGCCCGAGAGGAAGCCCGGAGTCGAACGAGTAGAGCGAACCGATCCACGGCTTGGAGTAGAGATAGCGCAAACGACGCGGCTCCTTGACGCCCGGCGCGGAGACGATGAGTTCCGTTCCGGACAGAGTCCCGTTCGCGCCCTTGTTCACGATCTTCGCTGGGACGAACCCTCCGTTCTTGCCGGCGATCTCAAATCCCTTCGCCTCGGAACGGTCGTCGTTGTAGGCGTACCAGGAGTTCGCGTTCTCGAACGACATCACGAACTTGTCGCCCTCGACCTTCCAGGACTTCAGCACCGGCACATCGTCGATGATGCCGTCGAAACCGTAGTCGCGCTTAAGGGCATGGAGGACGAGGCGGCGGGCGACGGACTCCTTGTCGTTCGGGTGTATGTCCCACGAGTTGCCGACGTCGCAGGTCGTCACCATCGCGGCGTTCTTCTCCTCGGCAGCGAACTTGGCCTGTCCCTGCTGGACCGGGAACCAGCTCTTGGAAAACGGCGCGAGCTGCACAAAGTAGAGCTTGAGGTCGGGGTTCTTGAACTCCTTCGCCCAGCCGTTGTAGAGGTCGTGCATCTTGTCGCAGTACCTGAGGCCGTCGCCAGCGTTGGAGCAGCCCTGGTACCAGATGAAGCCCTTGATCGCGAACGGCGCAAACGCGGCGACCATGCCGTTCCAGAGGGCCGTGGGCGTGCCAGCGCCGACCTTTGCGGGTACGTTAGGCCTGTTCGCGAAGCCCGAGATCGGCGTCCACGGCTCGATGCGCGTGCCGCCCCAGCTGGAGTCGATGATGCCAACGGGGACACCGAGCGCGTCGTGCAGCTCGAGGGCATAGTAGAATGCCATTGCGGAGAGATTGTGGTTGAACGTCTCCTTGAACGATGCGGGGGAGTAGTCGCGCCAGACGGCCTTCCATCCAAGCCTCGGCTCGCGTGTCGGGATCTTCTGGTTCTTCACGTAGCGGATGAACGGGCGGCGCGCCATTGCGGTCATCACGGCGCCCTGTCCGTCGCGGTAGCGCGGGCTGGGACCCCATATCGGGCATTCTGTGTTGGACTGCCCGCTCGCGAACCACACCTCGCCGACGAGGACATTCCTGATCTCCTCGGAGTTGGAGGCACCGTCCACCTTGAGCATCCTGCCGTCCTTCGACGCCGGCATCGCGTCGAGGGAGACGCACCACTTGCCGTCCTGTCCCGCCGTCGCGGACTTGGTCTGTCCCGCGAACGAGACGGTGACCTTCTCGCCTGGATCGGCGACACCCCAGACTGGCACTGGCCTGTCCCTCTGGAGGACCATGTTGTCGGCGAACGGCGTGGCCGTGGTCACCTTTGCCTCTGCGGGGATGACGGCGGCCGCGAGGCCGGCCAGCGCCGCGAGGGCGGTTCCGGTGTGCGCGCGAAGCGCGATGTGGTTCATGACTTTGCTGCTCATATTTCTCCTTGGTTTGTTTTAGCCGTGTAGAAGTGTAGATATGTAGATGTTCCTGCGCTGTCATCCATTCACCTTTCCGAAGATGTTGCCGTAGCGGTTGAGGTTCAGGGCCTCCACGAACGACGATATCTTCGTGGTCGTAGAGCAGGGGTCGATGGAGGCGTCCATGCAGTCGCCCTCGAGCGCGAGGAGCGGACATCCGGCGGCGTCGAGGGTCTCCCTCAAGAGCTTCGAGAACGCGCGGTCCGCGAGCGAGCAACGCCCAAACCCGTGCGTATAGAGTATGACGCCGTTGAACTTCCCGACCGGTATCGCCTTCCTCACGTACTCCACGCGCTGCGCGGGGTCGAGGAACCCGGACTGCAGGAGCTTTCTCGCGAGCGAGCGGTAGGGATCCTTCGGGTCGAGGGGGTCCCATCCGACGAAGTTCGTCTCCTCGAACACTATCGGCGCGTTGCAAGTCGTCTCTATGAAGGTGAGGTGCTTCGTGTCGTAGAACGGCGGCAGGTGGAGCCACAGGAGGCGATGCGTGTCGTCTATCGAGTAGCGCTTCTCCGCCCACAGCTTCTTCTGCACCAGCTCGTCGAAGTACGCCCTCTGGATGTCGACGAGGTCCTGCGTGCCCCAGAGCTGCGAGAACACAACGGCGTTGTAGATGGCCTCGCTGCCCTTCACGAGCGGCGGGGAGGTAAACCTCAGGTGCGCGCACTGGCGGGCAAGATCGGCCGCTTCATTAGAGAGGACGCAGGCTTCCTCGAGTCTGCCCTGGTCGAGCTTCACCCCGAACGCCTTCTCCATTAGCGACACGGACTCCGCAAGCCCGTCCGCTATCGTCTCTACCGCAGAGCGGCTCTGCGCGTTGATCGGAGTCTGGAGGGAGTATATCTTGTCAGAAATGCCGTACTCGCGGGCAAGGTCGGCAAAGACGCGCTCCGCCTGCTGGCACGGCTGCATCGTGGACACTATGTAGTCCGGTTTCTCGAGCTCCATGCCCTCGAGCATCCTGAGGAACGAGCAGGTCTGTCCGTCAAAGCCCTTCTGCGCGGCGCGCCCAAGCGCCTCCTTGACCTTGTCCGCCTTGCGTCCGAATAGCGCGGCGTATGTCTCGAGGGTACGGATGCGGCATCCAAAGGCGTTGAGTATCTCGGTCGGGAAGAACAGATTGCGCCAGACGAGCGGCTTGGACTTGTCGGAAGAGAAGAAGTCGCGGCGAGTGGCCTTGATGCGGAGCGTGACGGACTTGCCGCGCGTCGGCTCGTACTCGACCTTCGCGAGGTCGAGCTTGCCGGAATCCCTGAGGTCGTGCAGCTGACGGGCGATGACCGCCGCGCCGAGCGCGCCCATGACCTCGTGGTACTGCGGGATCACGATCTCGCTGCCTGTGAGCTTCTTGAGGAAGAACGCGACCGCGCTGTTGAACGCAACGCCGCCCTGGAAAAGTATCTTGCGCCCCGGCGCGTTGAGGAGGAGCTGTCCCACGGAGTTGAGGATCGTGCGGGCCTGCGCCTTGCACGCGCCCGCGAGGAGGTCGCCAATCGGGACGCGGTTCTTGAACTTGTTGATCGACGTCGCGGAGAGTACCGCGCACACGGAGCTGAACTCGGCGTCGGACTCGTAATTCACCTTGTCCGCGACGTCCTCGACCTTGACTCCGAGCTTCGCCGCGACGGAGTCGAGGAAGCTGCCCGTGCCCGCCGCGCACACGCCGGACATCATGGACGTCCAGAGCTTCATCGTCGGGTTGTACACCATGCACTTGGAGTCCTGCCCGCCGCAGTCGATGATCGCGTCCACGTCGGGGTGCAGGAACTTCGCGCCTGCGACATGCGCCGTGACCTCGCTCACCTGGAAGTCGAACGGGATGAACCGGCGCGTGTCCTCTACTATCTGGCTACCGGTGACGACGACCGCCGCGAGGTCAGAGAACGACTTGACTCCCGAGACTTTCAGGAACTCCAGCGCAAGCCTGCGGGCCGCGCCGCCGCCGCACGCGCCGCATCCCGAGCAGCGTCCCGTGCAGGAAACCTTGCCGGACTCCACCGGCGCCGTGCGCTTGTACACCGTGCGCTCCACGCTACCGTCCTCCGCGAGGAGGACCGCCTTGAACGTGGTCGAACCGATGTCGATCCCGAGATAGCGCCTCTTAGCGTCCATTACAACAGGTTCCTCTGTATCTTGCCGGAGACCGTCTTGGGGAGCTCGTCGCGGAACACGACGACGCGCGGGTACTTGTACGGCGCGGTGTGGGCCTTGACGTAGTCCTGTATCTCCTTCTTAAGCTCCTCGCTCGGCTCCTTGCCCTTGACGAGCTTGATGGTCGCCTTGACGACCTGCCCGCGCACCGGGTCGGGCGCGGCGGAGACTCCGCACTCGACGACGTAGGGGAGCTCCATGATGACGTTCTCGATCTCGAACGGTCCGATACGGTATCCGGACGACTTGATGACGTCGTCGGCGCGTCCGACGTAGTGGTAGTACCCGTCCTCGTCCTTCCAGGCGAGGTCGCCGGTATGGTAGCATCCGTGCCGCCACGCCTCCGCCGTCTTCTCCTCGTCCTTGTAGTAGCCGATGAAGATGCCGGGATGCGGCGCGGAGCGCGGCGTCCTGATGACGATCTCGCCGTGTTCGCCCGGCGGGACGGAGTGTCCCTCGCCGTCCACGAGGTCGATGCCGTAGTCCGGGATCGGCTTGCCCATCGCGCCTGGCCTTATCTCGTCGCCGAAGAGCGTCCCGAGCGCGCACGTCGTCTCGGTCTGCCCGAAGCCCTCGTATATCGAGAGCCCCGTCGCGCGCTTGAACTGCGTGAACACCTCGGGGTTGAGCGCCTCGCCTGCGGTCGTCGCGTGCCTGACGGAGGAGAAGTCGTACTTCGAGATGTCCTCCTTTATGAGCATGCGGTACATCGTCGGCGGCGCGCAGAACGTCGTTATGCCGTACTTCGCGAACATCGGGAGTATCTGCTCGGCGTGGAAGCGGGAGAAGTCGTACACGAAGAGCGCGCCCTCGCACATCCATTGCCCGTAGAGCTTGCCCCAGCTCGCCTTCGCCCAGCCGGTCTCGGATATCGTGAAGTGCAGCCCGTCGCGCTCGACCTGGTGCCAGTACTTAGCCGTCACGTAGTGCCCGAGCCCGTAGAGGTGGCTATGGAGGGCCATCTTGGGATATCCCGTCGTGCCGCTCGTGAAGAACATGAGCATCGGGTCCTTGCCGCCGGGCGCGTCGGGCCCCCGTCCGAACACGCGCGAGAAGCCTACGTATTCGCGGTCGAAGCTGCGCCATCCCTCGCGGTCGCCGTTGACGACCATCTTAAGAAGCCCGTATCCAGGGTTCTCCTTCGCGATCTCTGCCTCCGCAAGCTCCGCCTCGTGCGCGACGTCGCCGTCGGCGGTGCAGACGAGCGCCTTGACATCCGCCGCCTTGAACCTGTACACGAGGTCGTGGTCCTTGAGTTGGCTCACGGCCGGGATGACTACCGCGCCGATCTTGTGGAGCGCGAGGACGGCGGGCCAGTACTGCCAGTGTCGCTTGAGGATGAATAGGACCTTGTCGCCCTTGCCGATGCCGACCGAGCAGAAGTAGTTCGCCATCTGGTTGGAGATGTCGCTTATCTCGCGGAACGTGAAGCGGCGCTCTGTGAAGTTATCGCTGATGTGCAAGAGCGCGAGTTTGTCGGGATAGCGCGCCGCGATCTCGTCGATCACGTCGAAGGCGAAGTTGAAGCGCTCGGTGTTCTTGAAGCGGACGTGCTCGAGGTGCCCGGACTCGCTCTCCTCGCACTCCACGAACCTGTCGACCACGAGCGGGACGCGCTCGTTCCGCGGGCGCACCGTCTCGAGCCCGAGGTGGCTGTCGCCGTCCGCACCCGCCATCACCATCGCGATGAAGGTGACGCCGTCGGGATGCGTCGCGACCATCCCGTGCGGGGTGGACGAGCGGTAGTAGATCGAATCGCCCTCGCCGAGCTCCTCGACGTGGTCGCCGACGCGCACCTTCATGGAACCCTTCAGCACGACGTCGAACTCCTGTCCGGCGTGCGTCGTCGTCGGTATGGGCTTAGAGAGGAGCGACTCGTCGTACCTGTACGTGACCCAGTAGGGCGTCCCGAGCCTGTTGCGGAACATCGCCGCCTGGTTGCGGATGTCCATGTGCGACTCGTGGGCCGTGAGCGGGCCCTGCCCCGCGCGCGTGACCTCGTAGCCAGACAGGTGCGCGGAGTGGCCCTTCAGGAGCGCGTTGATGTCAATGCCGAACGCGATGGCGCACTGGTGCAGGAAGTTGAACGTGGGGTCGCGCCCGCCCGACTCGACTGCGCGGTACTCCTCGACGGAGACCTTGGTCTTCTCCGCCATCTGCTCCTCGGAATAGCCGATGATCTCGCGCATCTCTCGGATGCGCGAGGCGAGTTCCGGCAGGTTTTCCAATGACTCGGCGCTGTTCATGTCACATGTTGCCTATCACGGCCTTTATGCGGCGGACGCCCGCGGAGGACGACTGCTCCTTGACGATCTTGAAGCTTCCGAGCTCGCTTGTGTTCGCGACATGCGGCCCGCAGCATATCTCCTTCGACACGTCTCCGATCGTGTAGAGCGAGACCTGGTCTCCGTACTTGGCCCCGAAGAGCGCCATCGCGCCCTCGGCCTTCGCCTCCTCGACCGTCGTCATCTTCTTCGAGACGTCGATGCCTTGCGCGATCCACTCGTTGACGAGCCTCTCGACCTCCGCCTTCTGCTCGGCGGTCATCGGCTCCGGCCAGGTGAAGTCGAAGCGCAGGCGCTCGGCCGTGATGTTGGAGCCCTTCTGGTTCGCCGTGGGGCCGAGCACCTTGTGGAGCGCGGCGTGCAGGAGGTGCGTGGCGGTGTGCATGCGCGTGACGACCTCGCTGTTGTCCTGAAGTCCAGCCTTGAACGAACCAGCGCTCGTCGTGCGGGAAAGCTCCTGGTGCTTCCTGTTAGCCTCGTCGAAGCCCTCGCGGTCCACGGTGAGGCCGTCCTTCTCCGCCATCTCTACGGTCATCTCTAGCGGGAAGCCGAACGTGTCGTAGAGCTTGAAGGCCGTCTTGCCGCTGATCTGGGACTGACCGTGCGCCTTGAGCTGCTCTGCGACCTTCCTGTACATGGCCTCGCCCTTGTCGAGCGTCTGGTTGAAGCGGTTCTCCTCCGCCTCGAGGTCGATCCTGCACGTCTCTAGGTTCTGCGAGAGCTCCGGATAGACATGGCCGTACTTGGCGCAGATGACCTCGGCGAGCTTCACCGTGAAGCCCGGCGCGATGCCGAGCTGGCGCGCGTAGCGGACGGCGCGACGGATGAGGCGGCGCAGCACGTAGTTCGCGCCGACGTTGCCCGGCTTAACGCCGCCCTTCGGGTCGCAGAGTATGAACGTCGCCGTGCGCATGTGGTCGGCGATGATGCGACGCGCCTTCAGAACTTCATCGTCGGAAAGCTCCGTTCCCTGCTTGTCGGCAGAGGAGGATTCCCTGCCCCCCGTCGCCCTCAATTCGTCTATCTTCGCCATGATCGGAGCGAAGATCTCGGTGTCGTACACGGTGGGCGCGCCGCTCATCATGCAGATGGTGCGCTCGACGCCCATGCCGGTGTCGACATTGTGGCGCCCGAGCGGCTCGAACTCGCCCTTCTCGTTCTTGTTGTACTGCATGAAGACGTCGTTCCATATCTCGACGTACTTCCCGCAGCGGCAGCCTGGGCGGCAGTCGGGGCCGCACTTCTCCTTGCCGGTGTCGATGAACATCTCGGTGTCGGGTCCGCACGGGCCGGTGACGCCGGCGGGACCCCACCAGTTGTCCTCGCGCGGCAGGCGGAAGATGCGCTCCTCGGGGATGCCGACGGACTTCCATATCTCGACGGCCTCCTCGTCGGCGGGGATGTAGCCCTCCTCGCCCTCCCTGCCCTCGCCGCGGAACACCGTGACGTTGAGCTGCTCGGGGCTGAAGCCGAGGTGCCGGGTGAGGAACTCGAAGCTCCAGGAGATCGCCTCCTTCTTGAAGTAGTCGTTCAGCGACCAGTTGCCGAGCATCTCGAAGAAGGTGAGGTGCGCGGCGTCGCCGACGGCGTCGATGTCTCCGGTCCTGACGCATTTCTGGACGTCGGTAAGGCGCGTCCCGGCCGGATGCTCCATCGCGCCCATGAGGTACGGGACAAGAGGGTGCATGCCGGCGGTCGTGAACAGGACCGTCGGGTCGTTTTCAGGTATCACCGAGGCTCCGGGGATGATTTTATGCCCCTTCGACTCGAAGAACTTGAGGTACATGTCGCGGAGCTGGTCCGCAGTCAGATTCTTCATTGCTCTTTCTTCCTTGACCGCATATTGTACCATAAATCCGCCGCCTTGTGTGCGCGCGGATGGGGAAAATCCCTTCGCCCTTACAGCTTCTTGAGCTCGTTCCTTATCGAGCGCTCGCGCGCCTCGACGGACTCGCAGAGCCGGAACTGCACGCGCGCGCGGTTCAGGTTCTGCTCCGGGCGCGTCGTCTTGAAATACACGTTGCCGGCGAGGTAGTCCTGGAAGAACCTGAGCCCAAGTTCGAACGGGAGCAGGCGGATGGAGTCGTAGAGGTACTCGCGGTCGGCGTCCGTGAGGAACGATCCGGCTTCGCGCATGTAGCCCTTGCAGAACGCCGTAGCGAGGTCCTCGTCGAACACGACCTTCGAGAGGTTCGTCTCCTCCTCGCCAGCAGGGTTGCAGATAGAGCGGAGCGCGTCGCCGAAGTCGAGGTGGATCAGCCCGGGGCTAACGGTGTCGAGGTCGATCATCGCCGTGCCCTTGCCGGTCACGTCGTCGATCATGATGTTGTTGACCTTCGGGTCGCCGTGGAACATGCGCTTCGCAAGCTCCCCACGGCGCTCGGCGTCCTCGAGGCGCGTGGCGAGGCCGCGGCGCTCCTCGATGAAGCGCGCTAGCCGCTTCGCCTCCATCGACGCGCCGAGGAGCGCCTTCGCCCCCTCGGTATCGAGGATCCTGTCATACGCGACGAGGTATCCGCTCGTCACGTGGAAGCCGGGGAGCGGATCCTTCACGGAAGCGGGATCCATGTCGCTGATGAGGTAGTGGAAGTGCCCGAGGGCCGCGCCGCATTCCTGCGCGTGCTCGGGACCCTGCGCGACGTCGAAGGCGTGGGCGGACATTATGCGCGTTATGACGCGCCAGACCTCGCCATTGTCGTCAACTACCCAGTCCTTGGAGTCCTTCGCCTTGATTATGCGCGGCATCTGCCAGACGCGGTCGTCGCGTCCAACGGCGGCGTCCGCCTCGAGCTTCTCGTGGCAGTGCCGCGTGATCTCGTGCATGTTACGCATGATCACCTCGGGCTCGGGGAACACGTTGCGGTTCACGCGCTGGAGGATGACCTGCGTCTCGGTGAACGTGTTGCGGTAGATCGCGAGGTACGTGTCGTTGATGTTGCCGTTGCCGAAAGGCTGGAGGGCTACGAGGCGTCCCTTGACGTTGAACTTGTTGATCAGGACCGTGAGTTCCATTGCTTTTTTCCTTTCCATTCCCGCCTACAGAGGCCTTAGGAAGAATGCGTCGTGGGTTATGGCGAAGGCCTTGTCCTCCGGCATGCGCTTGAGCTCGTGTCCCGCGCCCCATGAGTCGGAGTACAGCACCTCGTGCTTCTTGGCGTTGTAGCCTATGATGAGCCTCATGTGGCCTCCGTTCGCCTGCGGGATGTCGGGCTCGGGGAACATGCCGAGGGTCACGCCCCAGAAGACGGGCATCCCCTGGTCCACCTGCGACTTGACGCCGGAGAGGAACTTCCTGTAGCGGGAGTCCTTCATGCGCATCTTTAGGACGATCTCGGGCTTCATCGCTTCGCGCATTTCGGGGACGCTGAACGCGCTGCCGCGCATGAAGTCCCGCATGGCGATCGTGCGCGCGCCCTCCTTCTTCGCGAACCTGTTGTACTGCTCGATGTCCTTCTCTATGTTCTTGAACGAACCCGTCATGGACACGATGTCGTTGAAGCCGAGCCGGCACTTGGAGCCGACCTTCCTGACGGCCTCCTTCATCTCGTCGACGGACGTCCCGCCCTGCGCGGTCGTGCCCGCCGCCTGGGCGATCTCGTGCTCGTCGATGGCGAATCCGTAGTACCTGAGGACGCGCTCGCTCGTAGCCGCCGCGCAGTATCCCTTCTGCCCTTGGTCAACCATCGGCACGCCGTCGATCCAGACGTCGCCCTCCGCGTTCTTCCTGACGTTCGCACGCGCCTTGGCCTTGGACACGACCCCCGTGCCGAGGCGCGTCGACGACCTCTGCTTCGCGGCGCCCTTGGCGTGCATGGTGACGCGGACGAAGTCTGCCGTAAGTTCCTTCGCCTTCGCGCTGTTGACGCCCCATGCGAGTTCCACGTCGCCCTCGCTCCTGCTCCACCTCTTCGAGTAGAGGAAGCCGTCGTTGTCGAGCTTTTTCTTCTCGGGATTGGAGCCTATCTTACCGCCCGGCTGGGCCTTCCCGGCGATGTCGTCGAGGAGGCTCCTGAGCTTCGCGGCGTTGAGCGTGTCCGACTGCGTAGCGTCGCCCCTGTTGTAGAGGGACATCTCGACGCGCGTCGCGCCGGAGTCGCCGTAGTAGATGCGCGCCTCCCACACCTCGAGCCCGTGCCACGTGCAGGCGCCGCGCTCCATGCAGTTTGCGATGTCGCGCTTCTGGCTCGCGAATTTGAAGCCGTCGTCGCTGTGCGCCGCGACGAACTCGGCGGCGGGGCGCGTCCAGGCTTCTGGGGTCGAGAATTCCTTTCCAAGGTCGCAGGCGGCGACCATCAGCGGTATTGCGAATGCGAGCATGGCGTGAAATCGAGCCTCCTCTGCCGGTAGTCAACCTTCGCGACGCGCACCTTCATGCGGTCGCCTATGCGCCAGCTGCCGCCACCCGGCGCGGACAGCGACTGGTCGCTTTCGTTGTACTTCACGAAACGTCGGGAAAGGAGGCTCACGTGGACGAGGCCCGACACGGCGAGCTGAGGGATGTCCACGAAGCACCCGAAAGGCATGCACTTCGAGACGACGGCGTCGTACTCGACCGTCCGGCGCGCGGCGATCTCCTCCTCCAGAAGGCGGAACTTCTTGATCTCGAGGAGCCCGCGCTCGGCCTCGGCTGCGATCTCCTCGCGCTCGGTCGAGTGCTTCGCCCAGGTGTCGAGCAGCTTCTGCGGACGCTTCGCGCCGCGTCCGGCCACCCAGTCCGCGAGCTGGCGGTGGAGCGTGAGGTCGGGGTAGCGGCGGATCGGGGAGGTGAAGTGGGCGTAGTACTTCTTCGATAGTCCGAAATGTCCGATGGAACCGGCGTCGTAGACCGCCCTCTTCATGGACCTCAAGACCATCATCGCAAGCGTCGGGTAGAGGGGGTTCGACTTTATCGTCTGCAGGAACTGCGCGAACACCTTGGGGTTCGCGATGTTGCCGGCCTTGACCCCGAGTCCCCTGAGCTCTGCGCGGAGCAGGTCGATCTTCTCGTCGTCCGGCGGCTCGTGGAGACGGGCGACGATCTTGATCCCGTTCGTCCAGAGCTCCTTTGCGACGGCCTCGTTGGCGGCGACCATGCACTCCTCGACCATCTGGTGGGACTCGTCATAGGGCCGAGTTAGGAGCCCCGTCATCTCCCCATGCCCGTCGAGGACAACCTCCGCCTCCGGGATCTCGAGGTCGAGGGCGCCTGACGCAAAACGCTTTGCGCGAAGGGTCTGGGCGAGCGACGATATCTCGCGGACGACCTTGGCGTCACGCTTTGGAAGCCCGCCGTCGCCGCCGCGGATGACGGACATCACCTGCTCGTAGGTGAACCGGGCCTTGGACCTTATGACGCTCCTCGCGAACCTGCGGGCCTTCATCTCCCCGAACCTGTCGAACGTAAGGAACGCGGAGAACGCGAGGCGGTCCTCGCCGGGCACGAGGGAGCATATGCCGTTGGAGAGCTCCTCGGGAAGCATCGGCACCACCTTGTCGCAGAGGTACACGCTCGTGGAACGGCGGTACGCCTCGCGGTCAAGCGCGGTGCCTGGCCTGACGTAGTGGGAAACGTCCGCGATGTGAACGCCGAGTACGATGTTCCCGCGGCGATCCTTCTCGAGGCTGAGCGCGTCATCGAAGTCGCGCGCGGACTGGGGGTCGCACGTAAATATGAACTTCTTGCGGAGGTCGAGGCGCCCCTTGCGGATTTCGGCGTCGGAATCCACTGACTTCGGCACGGCGCGCGCCTCGGCGAGGACGGCGGACGGGAACGACTTCGGCAGGCGGTAGAACCTCATCACCGCCGAAGTGTCCTCCTTTGGCGTCTTACCCGGCGGCGGGAAAAGTGTCTCTTCGGGGTCGCCAGTCATCAATGCCCTCCTGCGCGTGAATCAGCCCCTGCCAAGGCGCTGGCCAGAATACCTGCCCTCGTGGATGGGACGCCACCACCATTCGTTGTCAAGATACCATTTGACGGTCTTGCGTATCCCGGACTCGAAATTCTCCTCCGGCCTCCAGCCAAGCTCGCCCATGAGCTTCGACGGGTCGATGGCGTACCTGAGGTCGTGCCCGGGCCTGTCGGCGACGAATTCGATGAGGTCGCAATAGCTTGGAGACTTGCCGGACCCGTCGAAGCCCGCACCCCTCGGCCTCAACTCATCGAGGATGGAGCAGACTGTCTTCACGACTTCTAGGTTCGTGCGCTCGTTATGGCCGCCCACGTTGTACGTCTCGCCCGCGACGCCCTTCTCATTAACGAGGCAGAGGGCCCTGACGTGGTCGTCGACATATAGCCAGTCGCGGACGTTCGCGCCCTTGCCGTACACGGGGAGGGGCTTGCCGTCGAGACAATTCAGGATGATGAGCGGTATGAGCTTCTCCGGGAAATGGTATGGCCCGTAGTTGTTGGAGCAGTTTGTTATGAGGACCGGGAGCCCGTAGGTGTCGTGCCATGCGCGGACGAGATGGTCGCTAGACGCCTTGGATGCCGAGTACGGCGAGTGCGGGGCATATGGGGTCTTCTCGGTGAAGAAGCCGGACTCGCCGAGCGAACCGTACACTTCGTCCGTAGAGATGTGCTGGAAAACAAACGATTCGCGCGCACTGCCGGAGGGGAGCCCCTTCCAGTACG
>Ga0310696_10007212_pt1 | contig 13098 bp, 7 predicted proteins | sample AusTroGonzalo_MG_4_FD_203885 | JGI IMG/M metagenome (GOLD analysis project Ga0310696, IMG submission 203885) | Bovine rumen microbial communities from tropical cattle in Woodstock, Queensland, Australia - Gonzalo_02 (v2) (version 2) | ecosystem: Host-associated > Mammals > Digestive system >... | reverse complement strand
CACGACTCGTACAAGGGCGGCACTTTCGTACTGACAAACAAGCGGATCGTCTATTCGGCAGAGCAACACGTGCAAACCTTCCGCATGAAGAACTTAAAGGACTTCAATCCCCGTTGGTGTCTAGATTCGGACTGGGTTACAATTGCGACATCCGACACGAGGAGAGAGATGTACTATCTGCCTTCCGCGTGGCTGGCCACGTTGATTATGCAGTTTTTTGCCAACGATGCGTTTCAGGAGAAGTTGCTGCTGCAGGATGCGGAGGCCTCGGTCAAATTCATATGGAATAAGATTGTAGGCACTTCTTCGCAGCTTCATACCAAGCTTTTCGACCCGTTGGAGGATATTGAAAAGGCAAAGCAGAAGGATGACGACTACCAGAAACGGTTTGTCGAGGAACTCAACATGCTCATTGCCAACAACGGCATCGATGTTTGTGCGAGAGCATTCCTTGAACATTACAGGAATGAGTATCTCAGCCCCTACACGACGGCGGAAAAAAGACTTAAAGCGCTGGATAAGATACACAAGGTGTACGAAGATTACAGCTTGCAAAAGATTGTGGATGAGAAAAAGATGGAATCAAACCTGCGGCGGAGGTCTCGCTTTGCCCTGAAATGATGTCCGAGGAACGCCGACAAAACTGGAGAACCCTATGTCACTGAAAATCAACTGGAGCGATAGACTTGAAGCGCTGGCCGAGAAGCTGTTTTCGGAATGGGAACAGCGTCCCGTCAGCGACCCGTTCGCCAAGACGTGCATCGTCGTCGGCGACATGGCTACGCGGAACTGGCTTCAGGACTACTTCCTGTGCCGAAGGACAGATCGTGAGCGGAAGATTCTCGCCAACATCGACTTCACGCCGTTGCCTGAGTTCGTGAACGATTGGCTCGCCGCGCAGACGCACAAGGATGACGGCCCGCGCAAGGCGGCGAACCATCCGTATTCTCGGAATGTCCTCGCGTGGCGAATAAACGCCATTCTCGAAAGCGAGAACGACGAGCGCCTGCAGCCGCTGTACGACTTCGTAAACTCGGGTGATGGAAATACCGAGAAGAGGCGCTATAATCTTTCCCGCCGCCTCTCCCGTCTCTATGACGACTATCTGACGTCCCGTCCAGAACTTCTCGGCGAATGGGAGCGCGGGACCCTCGCGGATGGTGAATATGCGTGGCAAGGCGCACTTTACAATCTCCTCTCGCAGGAATGTCCAGAGACGTATGTAAAAGACTTTGAAGCCGCGCTCGACCCCGCCGCCGACCTTGAGCTTGCTTTTGCCCACGGCTTCCCCCGGTATGAGGCGGTACATATCTTCGACACGACATTTGCGCCGAAGGTCTATCTCGACCTGATTCAGCGTGTAGCCGAGAAGCTGCCGGTGACGTTCTGGAATTTCAACCCACTCCGAACGGAGTGGCTGGAAAGCACCACGCCCAAGGACAAGCTGCTCCTCGGAGCGCTCGCATCGGGCGGAGATGGATTGGCGAATTACCAGCGCGAGATTCCCGGAGGCATTGCATGGCTTGGAGGCGATGTCCCGTTCGAGTCGCTTAAGGCGGTTGACGTCGAGGTTCACGCCTGCCATTCGCCGCGCCGCGAACTTGAGGTGCTGCGCAACGGCATCCTTGATTTCATGGCGCGAAACGAATACGCAAGGCCGAGAGATGTGCTTGTTCTGTGCGCTGATTGGGCGACCTACTCTCCGCTCGTCGAAGCCGTATTCGGCTCTCCTGGCGATGACGGATACGTGCCGATCTCCCTCCGTGCCGGTATTGCCGAGGAATCTCCGATCAAGCACGCGTTCCTTGGCCTCCTTGATTTTGCAAACAACAATTTCGAGGTCAACGCCGTTCTCGACCTGCTGGCGGTGGACGCCGTGCGCAGGAAGTTCGAGATCGACACCGACCAGCTCGGCTTGCTGCGCGACCTCGTCCGCGAGGCGAACATCCATTGGGGCTACGACGACGAGCCGGGCGAGGAACCGCGTCCGTACACGTGGCGGCGCGGGCTCGACCGCCTTGCGCTGGACGCCTTGATGGGGGAGCGCGAGAATACGGATGCCCTCGAATACGCTGGCTGCCTTGGCCGTATAAGGCCGTGCGGACACATCGAGTCGGAACGGGCCGTAGCTGTCGGGCGGCTCGATGCTTTTGTGCGGCAGCTCCACGATCTCAGCACCAAGCTGGAGTTCGCCTGCACATACGATGAATGGAGGGAAAGCCTGTTCTCAATGATCGACGGTTTTTTCGCGCCGGTTGACGACGAGGTGGAGCAGCTGGCGGAACTTAGGCGAGCCATAGGGAAAGCCGCAAGGGATGTGAAGAACGCCAGACGCTACGGAGGGTCGGAAGAAGAACCCATCCCGTCAAATGTGTTCATAGCCGCCGTCCTCTCCGGGATCAAGGACAAGCGTCCGGCTGAACCGGTAAATGGCGATTCTGTCGCGTTCGCATCGTTGACTTCTGGCGCAGCGACACCCGCGAAATTCGTGTGGATATGCGGCCTGAACGACGGGGCATTCCCAAAGAGCGGAGTCAGGGCGGCGTTCGACTTTATTGGGCAGTCACCGACGCCGTTCGACACGACGCCGCGAGACAGGGACCTCTTTGCCATCCTCAAGGCGGCATTCGGCGCAAGACAGCGACTGGCACTCAGCTACATCGGGAAGAATGTCCGCTCGAACGAGAAACTGCCTCCGTCGGTCTCGCTCACCGATATCGTGGAATGGTTCGACAAAGGCCGCGTGAAGCGGTATTCGCATCCTCTCCAGTCGTACAGCCCGCGCTACTTCCTCCCGCAGACGAAGCCGGGCGAGGAACTGCCGCTTAACTTCTCCAAGGCAGACCACAGCGCTGCGGAGAATTTGATGAAGATGGCCAATGGCGAGCTGACGCCCGTCGAGCCAAAGGGAATCGCAGCGTTTCCGATTGGCCATGAAATCGACATTGACGAGATAGTCGAGTTCTTCAAGCGCCCAAGCACATACCTCAAACGGAACAGACTGCGCGTCCGTGACGAGAGTCCCGACAAGGATGTGCTGGAAGACGCGGAGGCCATAGAGGTCAAGATACCGACGCGATACAAGATTGAACTCACGTCAAGCCTGCCGGGGACCGTTGACATGATCGACGGCGAGGCGCTTGTCGAAATGGGACTTGCGCCGGATGCCGAGTCGGTGGATATCGAACTCGAAAAACTCGTCGCCGAGGAGGTGGAAGACCCCAAGACTGGCAAGATGACGCCGACGAAATACGCAAAGGTTCAGCGGCGGACGCTCGACTTCAAGGACGCGGCGGAATTCTCCTGCTCCGCGAATGCAGTGGAGATGCTCGCACGGATGAAGAAAGCGGGCTACGAAGCCAAGACTATTCTTACGGGATACGAAGGCAGAGAGGTCTCCGTCCGAGTGCGCCACCGTGCCGTGGAAGAGTCCGGGAATGCGTATGCAATGTTCTACAACCACTACAAGCCCAAGGAAGGTGATCCCTCCCCGGAGGCGGCTGAGATGATTGTCAGGCACGTTGCGGGCCATGCGGCGGGATTCAATTTCGTTTCCGTCTCTCTCTTCGGCGACGGAACTCTCCAGGCGCTCCTGCCAATGACGCCGGAGGCGGCGGAGGCCAAGTGGCGAGACATCGTTGCGATGATGTTCGAGCCGCTTCCCCCAGACCTGCCTAACTTGACGGTAAAATGGCAGGACGACAAACTCCCCAAGCCGCTGTATGAACGGCTTGTCCAGGGGCTTGTGTTCGCCAAGTCATCCATTTCGAGGAAAGGGAAGGCCGACAAATGAACACGATTTTCGGAACAGCCATTTTCGAGAAGGACTTTCCGTTCGAGGGTCCGCACCTCGTCGCCGCCTCCGCCGGAACGGGAAAGACGTACAACATCCAGAACATCTGCGCCCGGCTTGTGGCGGAGAAAGGCTATCGCGTCGACGAGATTCAGGTGATGACGTTCACCGAGGCGGCGACGAAAGAGCTACGCGACCGCATCCGCAAGGTGCTGGCGCTTTTCAGGACGTATCTTGCGGAAGGTGCGGGCGCGATAGAAGATCCGCGCGATCTGCCACGGCTTGAGCAGCTGGCGGAGTGCGTTGATGCCAACACGACGAGGGCGGAGGCTCTGGATCGCCTGAATCGGGCGATCATGGATTTCGACCGTGCCGCAATTTCGACAATCCACGGTTTCTGCCACAGGGTGCTTGCCCGCTATGCGTTCGAGACGAGAAGTTCGTTCGAGATGCAGATAGCGACCGACTCGTCAGAGGAGGTGGAGGCTCTTGCAAGGGAGTGGTGGCGGGAGAACGCCCCGGAAATGCCCAAGGAGATAGCGCAGAAGGTGTCGTATGAAATCTTCCTGTCATACGTTAAGACCCTCGCCGGAAAGTCAAACTATGAAATCGAGAAGGCGGACAACCCGACGCCAAAGCAATGGCTGCTCCAGCAGGCTGCGACGGTCGCCAAGGCGTATGCCGGCGACTGCGTGACAAGCGAACAGCAAACCTTCGACGGACTTCTTACGGGGCTGCAGAACGCCCTTAACGACGAAAAGACAGGCCCGTTCCTCGCTGCGAAACTGCGCGAAGAATACAAGGCCGTTCTGGTGGACGAGTTCCAGGACACCGACCCCGTACAGTTCGACATATTCAGGATCGCGTTCCTCGACACAGCCGACGGGTCGCGTCCGCCCATCTTCTTCGTAGGCGATCCGAAGCAGGCCATTTACGCATTTCGCGGTGCGGACATAAACACATACAGCGGGGCGGCCAATCGCCCGGACGTGTCGGCGATGACATACCATCTCGACAAGAACTTCCGTTCCACACCCAATATGATCGATGCCGTCAACCTGCTCTTTAAGGATGACGTTAGGGGCGACACCTTTGGCGACCCGACCATCGACTACACGGACGATCTGCTGTCCGACCCGGACAGAGAGGCGCTTAAGGAGAACGGAATCGACGATCCCGCGCCGTTCAGGGTGTTCAAGGCGGATGGGGCGCAGCCGGCGAAGTCGGCTGTTGTCGATGGCGTTCTTGAGCTGCTGGCAAGACCTGAAAAGGATGTCAAGCCGAAGGACATAGCCATTCTTGTGACATCCCACCAGGCTGGCGGCGAGCTGATGCAGAAGCTCCGCGACAAGGGCGTTCCGGTAGTCCTACAGCACGCTGGAAACGTCTTCTCGTCCCCGACGGCGCAGGAGTTCAGGACGGTGTTGCAGGCCATGTCGCTTGAAGGTGGCGTGAAGCGGGCGAGAGCCGCCCTTGCGACGCGCTTCTTCAACGTTACCAGCGCCGACCTTGTGGACGACGATGACGATTCTATGGTCGCCGACATGCTGGGCTTCTTCGCCGAGGTAAACGAGGTGTGGCGCAAGCGTGGCTTTGACACGGCGTTCCGCAAGCTGGAATGTCACCCCAGATGCAACTTCAAGGAGAGAATCTCCGCAACGCCCGGAGGAGAACGTGACCTTGCGGACATCATGCAGATCAACGACCTCGCTTGCAAGGCTGTCCGCGAAATAGGTCCCGCGCCGGAAGCGTTGATAAACTGGCTTACTGACCGCATAAACGCCTCTGGCGACAAGACGAAGGAGCAGGACGTCGAGGAATACGCCCGCGAACTGGAGAGCGAGGCGGATGCCGTCAAGATAATGACGATTCACGTCTCGAAAGGCTTGCAGTTCCCTGTCGTGTTTGTCCTCCTGCCGCAGGCGGATACGACCGCCCCGGACGCGACAAGCGCGTACCATGACGAGAACGGCAAGTTGATCATAGATACTTGCGAGTCCAAGAACGTAGTTGCAAAGCAGGAAAAGACCGACGAGCGAACGCGACTTCTCTACGTCGCCATGACGAGGGCGGAGAAACGCACAGTCGTCATCATGAAGGAGAAGCTCGAAAGCTGGCCCACCCGCAGGCTTGTTGATCGCGCGGTTGCCCGAATGAACGATCCAGAGTGCCCCAAGCGGGTGACGGTGGATGTCCGCGAAGAGAAGGAACCGCAGCTCGATGCATACAAGGCAACGAGTTCTTTTGTCGGTGTCATGTCTCCGGCTGCGGAGGTGGGCAGGGACTTCATATCAAAGCGTCCGTCTCGCGGAAGCTACACGTCGCTGGCTCCGGCTGGCGGCGGCGGCGACAGCGAGGGACACGACTTCGATACCGATGAGCCAATCGGCAAGATTGAGGAGTCGGCGGAGATGCATCCCATCTTCACGCTCCAGGGAGGAGCCAAGGCGGGCATTTGCTGGCACGCCATACTTGAGGAGATTCCTTTCGCCGCCGACGCAAACGAAATCTCCCGCCTTGCGCGGCGTATGCTCAAAGTGCATGGGCTTGCCGACGAGGACGAGGAGAAGTTCCTCAAGGACGCGGAGACGGTTTCCGACATGATAGAGAAGACCCTCCATCGCCGCATGATGGCTCCAGACAACAGATGGTTCTCCCTCTCCGAGACTGACCCTGCGGCGCGTTTCAGCGAATGGGAGTTCCATTTCCCGTCGCTTGCGGCGCGCCCCTGGACTACGTCCATCAAGGCGGTGCTGGAGAAGCACTGGGCAGGAGACGAAAGGAAACAGCCTTTCATACGGGCGATGGCGAACTGGAATCGTCCCATCCCGGAGGGCTTCATCAAGGGCTACCTCGATCTCGTTTTCCGTCACGACGGCTATTACTACGTCGTTGACTGGAAGTCCAACCAGCTCAGGCGGGACGTGGCAAACTTCGACGCCAAGGGCATCACGGCGGAAATGGCCGACGCCGGCTATTTCTTCCAGTACATGCTTTATGCGGTTGTTCTCCATCAGTTCCTCAAGGAGACGTTGAGGGACAAGTATTCATGGGAACGGAACTTCGGCGGCATACAGTACTTCTTCTTGCGGGGAATAGCGGCTGGCGGCGAAGCACCCGTGTACTCGGACAGGCCATCCGAGGCGCTGCTTGACGAACTGGCCGCAGTGCTTGGGCTGTAGGAGGGTTTGCAAAATGGAAAAAACAATCAGAGACTTGGTTTTCAGGATGATGGGCTGCTCTGCCGAGGCTGCCGATGTGGCAGATGTCTGCGGCAAGGCCGTGTCTGTCATAACCGAGGGCGATGTGTGCCTTGTCGTTGAGGACGAGAGTCTGCTCAACAAGCTGCGCGCGGCAACGGACGTCGTCTCGATAGCACCTGACGACAGGAGACCCTTCGTCCTTGCGGAATCGCGGCTCTACACAAGACGCAATTGGCGCTACGAGGCGCAGGCTCGGGAACGCGCAATGGAAATGGCTGGATCGGGCGGTGCGGGTGGAACATTCGAGATTCCCCCAGAACTTGAGTGCGAGTCGCCAATGCCAGGACAGCGCGAAGCAGTGATAAAGATGAATTCGTCCAACTATTCCATCTTGACCGGCGGCCCTGGAACTGGCAAGACATTTACTATCACTTGGGCCGTAAAGGTAGCGCTGCACCACAATCCGAATCTCCGCATTGAGCTTGCCGCACCCACAGGAAAGGCGGCCGGACGCATGACAGAGTCGTTCAGGGGTTTCAAGGTGCGTGGCGAGGAACTGCGAGCGAAGACATTGCATACGCTTCTGGGGCCGAACGCCGACTTTACTACATTCAAGCACAACAGGGACAATCCCCTTGATATCGACTGGCTCATAGTTGACGAGGCCAGCATGATCGACTTGCCGATGATGTCCAAGCTCCTTGATGCTCTCCCGAAGGGATGCCGTCTTACTCTTGTGGGCGATGAGTATCAGCTTGCCTCTGTCGAGCGCGGTCGAGTGTTTGGCGATCTGTGCCATGCGGAGTGGATGCAGCCGAGGATTGCAAGGCTCACGGTTTCAAGACGCTTCTTGCATGGCGGAGAAATCGATGTGTTCGCCAAGGCTGTCAACGCAGGCGATTCCGACAAGGCTCTGGAATGTCTGAATGCGGGCGGAGACATGATCGTGTATCGCCATCTCCGCGAAGAGGGTATGACAAATCCCGACTCGTGGCCGGAGTTCATTGACATCATAACAAGGTCTCTGCGTCCATTCACGGAGGCGAAAACGGCTGAAGAGGCATTGTTCTATCTCAATGTGTTTCGCATATTGTGCGTTGAGCGGCACGGAGCTTTCGGCATCAACCGCGTAAACGAGTACATGGTGCGGAAGCTGGCGGGTTCGCTTCGCCATCCTCATTGCCCGATCCCGGTAATGATTACACGCAACGACAAATCCCTCAATGTCGCCAATGGCGATGTCGGCGTGCGAATGTCTGACGATCCAAGCAATATCTGTCTTTTGGTCGAGGAGGCCAAGGAACCAAAGGACATCCAATACCGCAAGGTGAGGACGGAACTGCTCGACAATGTTGAGACGGCTTTCGCAATGACGGTACACAAGTCGCAGGGTTCAGAGTTCCGCGACGTGGCGATCATCCTGCCGCCGGACGCCGAGAGCCGACTGCTGACTCGCGAGATTCTGTACACCGGAATCACACGAACGAAGCACATGGTGTACATTTACGGTAGCGACAAGGCCGTTGAAAAGAGCTGTAAAAACCAGGTAAAACGTACAACGGGGTTCGTAGAGGAGGAGTAAGAAGTGTGCCCAATGAAAACAAACATAAACAAAATAATGAAACATACCCCATTGACACCAGAGCATAAAAATGATAATATAACCGTATCTGAAACAAACGGATAAGAAGGTTAAAGTCAAAAATGGCCACTGAAACGGAGTACATGAGCCTTGAAGATGTCGCCGATATGCTCGGCGTCACGTATCAGCTCATCTACAGACTGGTTCGCGCAGGCGAGTTGCCGGCAATTCGCCTTGGGAAGCTGTATCGTGTCTCACGCACCGACTTGGATCGCTACCTTGAACGCAACAAGAACGCTGCGGCTCAAGGCGGCGAGTGTAGCGTCTGCGAGACTTTGTATAAGACCCGCGAGTCGCTTAAGCAAACCTGCCAGGCGGAGGGATGCGAAGAGCCGATCTGCTTCGACTGCTGGACGCGGCTCGGCGTCCGCTACTGCAGCAAGCACCAACCGAAGAAGTGATTTAACAGAAAGGAGAAAACTATGGGACTGTTTTCAGACACTTGCAACGCCTTGATCGAGAAGAACACCGGTCGGGCATTGACTGGCGAGGCGCTATTGGAGGCGCAGAAAGACCCCAACTGGCCGACCTGCGGCAACAAGGTCTCTAAGCGGGCGAGGTTCTGCAACAAGTGCGGACATCCCGCTCCGGGCGGCTGGTGGCGTTGCCCGCAGTGCAACAAGTGGATCGGCAACGATTCGCATTTCTGTCCGCACTGCAACGCGGCCCTTTATCCCGACGAGCGCGTTGACATGGCGGGCGGCGTGTGGCACAAGGAGCCGGGCAGGTTCGCCCAGCGCTTTGAGGTCGGCGACGTCAAGCGGCTTCTGAACACGGGCCTCAAGGTTCAGGAGGGAACGGCGGCAATCCTTCTCGACACAGGAGCTGTCACCGACATCCTTCAGCCCGGACAGCACAACCCAGAGAGCCTTCTTCGCAAGATCAACTGGTTCGGCAACCCGCCGCCTCGCAGCGTCGTCCTCATCGACGTTGGCGAAGTAATCGTGCCGCTTCATCTTGAGGGGCTGCGCACGTCCGAACACATACCAATTGATTTCTACGGAGAACTCGTCCTTCGCTTCAAGGGCGACAAGGACGCGGCGCGTGCCTTCTGCGGTAATGTCCTCAAGGGTGAGCGCACCTACACGTTCACCCAGATCGCAGGACGCGTCGAGCCGCTCATTCGCGGTGCAGTCGATGAAATGTGCATAACTTCGACGCTTGAAGACCTCGTCAAGGACCCGGAGCGGCGCATTCGTCTCCAGGAGCGCATTGAAAAGCGCATCGAGGAGGACTTTGCCGCGAGCGGACTCGAGATTGTCCGTGTCTCGTCCGCAGAGTTCACCGGAGTGGAGTATGAGCGCCTGGAAAAGCAGCTTGGAGATGCGGAAGTCCAGAGGCGTGAGGCGGAATACCGTGCCGCGTTGGATGCGACCCTCCGCAAGATTCACAACCAGGCCGAGATGGATTCCGATAAGGCCGCGTTCGACCTTCGCCAGTACAAGGAGATGCTCGACAACGAGTATCGCGTCAGCGCGGCAACCCGCGAGCGCGAGTTCGCTCTCCTGAAGCGCGAGTGGGAGCATGACGAACTGGTGCATCGCCGACTTCTTGAGGTCGAGGAGCTTCAGCACAAGTACGATCTCGAGGACAGGCAGACGGAACACGACCTTGCGACAAGCCGCAAGCTCGACGAGTATGGGCGCGAGAAGAAGGTGGAGGATGCCAAAGCCGATGTTCAGGCACAAGATATCCATACCTCTCAAGATATCAAGGACACCGAGGGCTGGCTGAAAGTCAAAGAGCAGAAGATGCAGCTCAAGCAGAAGGACAAGGCTGCGGATGCCTCGCGCCGCAAGGGAATGTCCCTGATGGAAATGCTTGTCGACACGGACAACCCCGACGATAAGGCAGCACTTCTTGAGGCGATGAAGCTTCAGCGTAATGCCAGTATGACGCCAGAGCAGCTTCTTGCGGAACTTGGCAAGGAATCGACGAACGACAAACTCGTGGCGAAGCTTGAAGAGTTGTATCGCTTGGCGGCTGAACGTGAGGACAAGAACCTTGCAAAGATGCTTGAGCCCGCCATCGAGACGGCTCGCCATCCCACTCAGACAACAGGGCCAATTATTAAATGATGTTGAAATGCCCTAAATGCGGCCGTGAGGCAGAAGCTGCAATCTGCGACCAGTGCGGCATAGATATGGTGCCGGACTTGTCTGCGGCAGCCGCTGTGCCATCTCAAGAGACCGATGTAAATGAAGTGCGTCGGCCTGAGTTTCGACGCCCTGAATTTCACCGTGTTGAGCCGCCTCGCGCAGTCTACCCGCAGATGCAGACTACGTCGGACGAGCGAATCCGCATGACCGAGGCTCGGATTGACCATGAGACATCCGAGGCGGCTATTGCCGCTAGTCAGCGCGGGGAGCCAACGCTTGAGTTCGACAAGTACTGCATGCTGTGTGAGAAGATGAACGGCAATCTCCGATTCCGCTTCAATCCAGGCGGCGGCAAAACGCTTGAGAACGTGTCTTTCGTCTTCACGAATGGCTACGGGCAAAAACTCCCCCCGTACAGCGTGCGCCGGATAGACAGGCAGATGCCGTTCCCCGTGCAATTCCCTCCACAGGATGCAGGGATGCAGGCATGGGAAGTGAAGGTTGAATACTGGACTGATCGACGCAAGTGCGAGCTGTTGGGGCGGTTCGAGGTGTATGTGCATCCCGTGGAGTCGCGCAAGCGTGGACTGGACAACATCAACATAAGCATCAACACCAACATCGGAAACGTCAGTCAGGCGAGCGATGTTGTGCTGAACCAACGCGGTTCCGAGCAGTTTGCCAAGCTCATAACGGAGAACGACGTCATCGGCGAAATGAACCGCAGGGTCATGTCCGACCGGCGCGAGTGGACGTTCATCCCGCTTTACAACGACAGCAAGTTCCGCGATCTTCCGCCCATGCCCGCGAACTCGAGGGTGGACAGCATCGTGCTATCCATTGGCGGTCGGCTTGTTCACTTCTTTGCGAACCGAACGGTTAAATTCGGACGCAAGCGCGAGTGCAATGACTTCGTTATCCGTCCTCCGGCGACGTGGGGAGAAGATAAGGTCGCACCGTATCGCAGGGTGAGCCGCGAGCATTGCTTCTTCGAGCATTCAGGGGCGAACGTTCTCATATCGGACGGAAGCCGCAGTCCTATGGGCGTCATACAGCCGTCGTCGGCTGGGACGTTCTGGAACAACCGGCAGATTACGTCTCCTGTTCTGGTGCCGGCAGGGTCATCGGGCGTCATATCGTTCGCCGGCGTCGCTTACGGTGATGCGCTCCAGATGGACTTGAAAGCCTGCGACAGCGCGAGGGCTTGCGCAGCGTGTCCTCTTGCCGACAAGAGCTGGAGCGGCGACGGAAGCCGTCCTTGCCTCATGATTTCGCGCACGGACGGGGTCGCGGAGAAGTTCGTCGGTCTGTGGAGCTGTTTCTGGCTGGGCGAGGCCGATCCATCTTTCGAGGGGTACGTAGTGTTCCGCAAGGACGGTGCATTTGCGTACTGCCGCGAAGACGGGCAGGTCGGCTGGCTCGTGCCGGGAACGGCCGTCCAGACTGATTTCGGAAACATCACTGTCAACTAACAAGGAGATAACAAATGGGATTCCTGTTCTTCAAGACTGGCAAGGAGAAAGAGCGCGCCGAGCGTCGTGAAAAACGCCATGCGCTCCGCAAGGCGGAAGGTGCAATCGACGAGGTAGTCGAGCGCATCAAGCGCATGGAAAAGGACGCTGAGGCGGAGTGGGAACGCGCCCGCGAAGCGACCAAGGAAGGCAAGCAGGCGGCGGCGCAGCGCGCCCTGACGAGCTACCGTTCCGCGCAGGTGCTCATCACCAAGCTCGAACAGAAGAAGTGGGTGTTCAAGCAGGTGCTGATGAAACTCGAAACCGCCGGAACGGACTCCGAGTTCGCAAAGGCTCTTGCTGCGGTCAACAAGGTCACGAACATCAATGTCGAGATGGTCGAGGACGTGTTTGACGAGGCTGGCGACCTTCTTGCGGAGGCTGGCGACACGGACAAGTTCTGGTCGCAGATGTACGGCAAGGAAGTCGAAGGCTCGAAGGACGCCCTCAAAGACCACATCCCCTCGATGGAAGACCTCGAAAAGACTCTCCAGGAGGAAGTCGCCGGAAAGATCACCGGCGCGGTTGACCCTGCATCGCTCGAAAAGGAACTGTAGCGAATGTACGAACAGACCATGAACAACGACGTGACGCTGACGGGGGGCGAGAATCCGCTCCTCGCCAGACGGTATCAGGTCGTCCGCCAGCTTGGTACTGGCGGCATGGGTTCTGTTTGGCTGGCGGAGGACAGGCAGCTCGACAATAAGCTGTTCGCCGTGAAGATGCTTCCGTCGGTTCTCGTTTCCAACAAGCGGGCGTACAGACAGCTGAAGGACGAGGCCATCCTTGCAATGAAGCTCGTCCATCCAAACATCGTTCAGATTCGCGCCTTTGAGGAGAACAACGGCAA
>Ga0310696_10007211_pt1 | contig 13098 bp, 19 predicted proteins | sample AusTroGonzalo_MG_4_FD_203885 | JGI IMG/M metagenome (GOLD analysis project Ga0310696, IMG submission 203885) | Bovine rumen microbial communities from tropical cattle in Woodstock, Queensland, Australia - Gonzalo_02 (v2) (version 2) | ecosystem: Host-associated > Mammals > Digestive system >... | reverse complement strand
CCAGCGTAAACGTGATCCCGGAGCACAGCGTCAGATTGTTCCTGGCCAGCTTCTGGGTGACCGTCGGACCCGTCAGATAAAAATCCTTGCTCTGGGATCCGCTGTCCGCGTCCAGGTAGCTCCAGCTGGCCAGCTGCGCCACGCCGCTGAAGAGCGCAACGAGATCCTCGTGCCACATGTCCCGCAGCTTCACGTTCAGGACCCGCTTTTTCACGCAGGTCTTGCGCAGCGTCCCGTCCATGGTGACGACGCTGACGGCCACCCGCTCTGCATAAGACTGCTCGACGCCGTCAGGAGCGACGTAGGGCGCGAAATCCGTACTGCCCTGGGCCAGCGAGGCCTGGGCTGTGGTGACTTCAGACATAACGACGCCTCCTTATCCGTAAGCCCTGGCCGCGTTGGCCTGGGCCCGGGTGACCAGCCTGCCGACGGTCTGGCCGTCCATGTAGACGCCGACGCCCTGCAGCGCCTCCGCCACCGCCGCCGCAAGGGCCTGCGCGCTGATCCCGCCGCTTTCGGGCGCCGCTGCTGCCCTTCCGCCGAGGCGGTAGGACCCGGCCCCCGCAATGGCGCTGTTCAGCCGGTCCACCTCCCAGGCGCTGACTGCTGCGGCGCCCAGGTCGAAGCTGTCCTCGATCTGGTCCGTGATCAGGTGCGAGTTGTCCCGGATGCCCTGGGCGAAAAGCGCCATCATGTCCGGCGCGTAAGTGTGGAAGTCCGACAACGGACCCTCCTTTGGCTCGCTGAAGCCGAGGAGGTTCTTGATCGTCTGCGCGATCCCGCTCACGTTCGCCTTCAGGTTCTCCCACTTGGCGGTGATGCCGCTGACAAAATTGTTGATAAGATCCTGGCCCCACTCTTTAGCCTTATCGACCTTTTCCTGGAAGCCCGCCTTAATGCTGTCCACGATCTCGCGGCCCTTCTCGGTGATTTTATAGAAAAAGCTCCCAAGGCCTTCCGCCAGCTTCAGGATGAGCTGCAGCGCCGCCTCAAGGAGTTTCGGTGCAGCACTGATCAAGGCGGTCACCAGATTCCCGATGATCTCCGGAGCCTTCGCCAGCAGATCCGGCAGCGAATCGATCAGACCGTTGGCCAGGGCCAGAATGATGGCGATCGCCGCGTCCAGCAGGTTGCTGAGGTTCGTCGGGTTGGTCAGCGTATCGACGATCTGGAGGATCACATCCACGATGGTCGGGATCAGCTCATCCAGGTTCTCCGCGATCCCGTTGGCCAGGCTGATGATCAGCGTCAGGCCCAGGCTGATGATCTCCGGCAGCATGGTCAGCGCCGCGTCCAGGATCTGCTGGATGATGAGCGGCCCCTGCTCGATCAGGACCTGGAGCAGGGACGGCAGTGCCTGTATCAGCGCCGAGATGATACTGGTCGCCGCCTCAAGGACGGAGGGCAGGACAGTCTCGATCACGCCCGGCAGCCTGTCCGCGATGATCGGGGCGATCTCTTCTACGAATGTGGCGATGCCGCCCAGCGCACGCTCGGCCACCGGGAGGATGTTCCCGAAGGCCGTCTCCGCGCTGGTCACTACGTTGTCGATCAGGCCCGACAGATCCGCATCTTCGGACGCCATACCGACGACGAGGTTTTTCCAGGCGGACCCCATGGAGGCCAGGGAGCCGGAGATCGTGGTGCTGCCCTCCAGGGCCGTTGTGCCGGTGATGCCGATCTCCGTCTGGATGGCGTGGATGGCCTCGGCGATGTCGGCGAAATTGCTGACGTCGTACTCCCTGCCGGTCAGCTCCGCAGCGTCAGCCAGCAGGCGCTCCATCTCTTCCTTAGTGCCGCCGTAGCCCAGCTTCAGGTTGTCCAGCATAGTGTAGTTCTGCTTCGCGAAGCCGGCGTAAGCGTTCTGGATGGACTCCATGCTGGTGCCCATCTTATTGGCATTGTCAGCCATGTCGGTGATGATCTGGTCGGACAGATCCGCCGCCCTGGCAATATTTCCTTCGTTTGCGACAAGGGACTGATTCAGCGACGCGCTGAACCCCATGACGGTCTCCATGTACTCGTTGGCGCTCAGGCCGGCCGTCTGGAATGCCCTGTTTGCGTTTTCTTCCACGTCATAGGCCAGGTCCTCAAACATAGTCACGAGGCCGCCCTGGAGCTGCTCGTATTCCGCGTAGCCCTGCACGGCGTTTTTCGCCATCGCAGCTGCGGCGGCAGTCCCGGCCGCAAGGCCGGCGCCTGCGGCCGCAAGGCCTGCTTTCGCCACGCTGCCGAAGGCGCTGCCGAATTTCCCGCCGGCGCTCTTGCCGGCGCTGTCGGCCTCCCCGTCCATGATCTTCGTCAGATTCCCCTTGATGCCTTCCGCGCTGGGGATGATCTGCACATAAGCCTTTGCCAGATCAGGCATCGGCGTCACCTCCCGTGATCGCGGCCCATGCCGCAAAAAAGTCTTCTCCGCTGTCGTACCCGTCTGCGTCCGGCGCTTCCGCCCCGGTCAGCGCGGCCAGGATCGACGGCGGATGGTCCTGCCCGTCCCTCCCGTTCTCGCTGAACATCCATGCGATATGCCCCAGCCGGTCCGCGATGACCGCCAGGAGCAGTTCCTTCACGTCCCGGCCGCCGCAGCCGCTGAGGGCACGCACGACCCGCGAGGATGCCGGAAGCCCTTGCGCCAGCGTGGCTGCCGTGACGATCGGCAGCGCACGCCAATCGAGGACGCCGTAGGTCTCCGCGAAATCGCAGACCAGCTCGTCAGCATAGGCGCCCGCGACGTGCGCAAGGGCTAGGATTTTTTTCCGTCTTTCAGCGCGCCGAAGATGTCCGTGATCTCCTCGTACACCTTGTCGATCGGCACCTTCCCGTACTGTTTCCGCAGATGCTCGTAGAGGGCCTTCTTCTGCGTCCCCAGCACGATACGGCACACGGGCACCAGGGCGCTGTAGTCCCCGCCGTCCAGGTCGCTCAGGGCCTCGAACAGCTCCATATCGTTGGCGATGTCCTCCGCGGCCTCGAACTCGAAGCCGCTGCGCGTCACACCCTTCACCATGGTCAGGTGCTGGCCGCGCTCTTGATATACTCGTAGTGAGTATTATCCGAGCTGTCGGGCATGCAGGTCAGGGTCACGCCGTAGCCGATGGCGTCGTCGTCCTTGTAGACCACGTCGGCCATGTCGGAGATCACGGCGCAGGGCGCCACGATGCGCTTGGCGGTGTTGCCGTTGAGGACCATGTCGATGACCCAGGCCGCCTCCTCCTGCAGGTCGGCGTTGACGTTCACGGTGATCCCCGTGTTGAGCGCGCCGCTGACGTTGCCGGAGCCGTGGACGGCGGACAGCACGTCGGTGTTCAGCACCTCCAGCAGCGTGAAGGCCAGGGTGTCGGTCTTGTCGCTCTGCACCACCAGGACGGTGTCGCCGCCCCAGGCCTTGACGTTGCTGACCGTCGCCTTGTTGCTGTTGGTCAGGCCGTCGCTGGAAATGTAGCCCATCGCCTTGAAGGCGCTGCCCAGGGTCGCGTCGGCGGACGTGGGCAGACTCGTGCCCTTGGGCGCCCGGTAAATCGCCCCGCCGATCTTAGGCTTCCCGGCGGAGACGTTGGATTTGTTGTTGGACATTTTTCGGTTTCCCCCTAATCGTAGTACACGATATCGAAGACCGCCTGATAGCGGTACTGTTTCTTCGTCGTGTCGGTGAAATTGTAATCGCTGTTCAGTTCGCAGGCGGCGATCTCCGGGCGGGCGGCAAGGCCTTCCATGGCGGCCAGCACGGCCTCATTGAGCGACGCTGCCAGATACAGGGATGCGCCGTAGCTCTGGATGGCGACGGTGGCGTGCCTCAGCAGGTTCTCCGCTCCCCCGCCGGTCCGCTCCACAACGGCGAAGGGCGGCGTGCCGCCGCCCTCCGGGATCTCCATAACCGCCGTGATCCCCGCGCCCTGCAGCTGTTCAAGGATGATTGTCTCGATCATGGATCATAACCTCGGCTTCTTCGTCGGCAGGCCCGCGTCGCCCACGCCCTTCAGCAGCACGTTGTCCTCATAGTTCGCCTTTGCCGCTTTTCGGGAATCGGGGTAGACGTTTGCGATGGCGACCCAGCTGGCCAGATGCGTCCTCACCGCATAGGGCTCGCCGCCTGCCATTCCTGCCGCACTCTTTGCCACGGCCTCCCCGGCCTCCTGCAGCGCTTCCTGGATCGGCCCGCTCTTCATCAGCTCGTTGACGCCCGCCAGATTCAGCTCGATCTTCACCTTACTCAATCCGGCGGCACCTCACCTTCATGTGCCACGGGCCGGGAACCAGATGCTCCACGCCCATGATGGGAAAGCCGAAGGTCTCCGCCGTGACGGTCCGCCCGGCGGCGTCCGTCCAGCTCACCTTCGTGTCCTTCCAGTCGTGGCCGTCCCCCTTGGGGATCCCCAGCATATAATCGATGCGCTTTCCGTAGAGGTCGGTGCTGGCGGTGATGTCGTCGGTCGTCGGCTCCCCCACCAGCACGTTGTCCACGGTGACGGCGCTCTCCGTCCAGGTCGGCGCGCCGAAGGCGTCGGTCCCGCTCTGCGTCTTCTGATAAAGCGTCACGGTGATGCCCCTCATGGCGTCGCCTCCGGCGGTGGGGGCGGGACCAGCTCCTCCACGGGGCTGTAGCTCCCGATGCTGTTCCCCGCGCCCAGCAGCTTCTTCTCCAGCCTGCCCAGGTACATTTCCCCGGCGGCGCCGCCGGCGCCCATGGTCCAGCTCTGGGTATAGCCCAGGGCGGTCATGCTTCCCTGGGAGGCTCCCATGGGGATGCCGCCGCTCTCCCCGTCTCCCATGGCCCGGATCACCATCCGGCAGGAGACGATCTTCTTCGCGTCGGCGGATGCCTCCGCGTTATAGGCGTCGATGATGACGGCGGCGTCCTCCAGCATGGTCTCGCACATGGCCTGCTCGTCTGCGCTCATGGCCCGCGTCATGCGCGCCTGGACGTCTGCCACGGTGGCGTAGGTCGTCATTGTGTCTGCCATCTGGCGTCACTTCGCTTTCGTGGTTTTCTTTGCCGCCGGTTTCGCGGCCTTCGGCGGAGGCGGGGGCGGTGCGGCGGGCCGGTGGCCCGCCGCCAGGTATTCGTCCAGCCGGCTTTCATGCACCCACATCTCCCCACCGGAATCGGCGCGGATGAGCCTGATCATCAGGCTTCCGGCGTGGCGCCGCTGAGCAGGTTGAAGCAGTAGGTGTCGGCGATGAAGCCCACCTCGATCTCGGCCCGCACGGCGAACATGTTGCGCTCCCACAGGTTGACCTGCTCGCTCCCGATGGTCAGCGTCGCCTGATCGGAGATATCGATCTTCACGTCGCCGTCCACGATGCCGTACTTGGCCTGCGTCCAGTCTCCGGCGATGCCCACGATGGCGGGGCTGCCGGCGGTGGAGCCGCTGGCCGCGCTGCCGGCCTTGTAGACGCCCCGGCCCCGGGTGACCCTGGCCCCCAGGATGGGGCTCACGTTGCTCTCGCTCACGGCCCCGGTGAAAATGGGACGGCCCGTGGTATCCACGGCGTTCAGCAGGATGCCCTCCGCAGCCGGAGACAGGGCAAAGCCGTTGAGGGCGCCGTTGTGGTCCGCGATGTCGCTCCAGGCGGCCACCAGGCCCTTATAGGCGGTGTGGCTTCCGGCGGCGATCAGGCTCTGCACGGTGCAGGAGCCCAGCGTGTCGAAGCCGCTGCCGGGGGCGGAGGTGCTGATGATGGTCTTGTCGAATTTCAGGCCCAGTGCGCCGGGGAGCCGCTGCACGACGGCGTCGTACAGCGCCCGCATGTCCCGCCGGAACTGGTTGGAGAAGGGCACGATCACCGCCAGGGTATAGCCCTTCATGTTCTTCGTGCCGATGCCGGGATTGCTGACGGGCTTGACGTTGGTTTCGTCCACCCAGTTGGCCTCCGGATCGCCGGTGATGGTGGGGATGGTGAGGCCGCGCCCGGGCAGCTCCTGCCGCTGGGCCAGCTTCATGATGGCGCTGCCCTCCTGGGTCTTCTGCAGGATCTCCCGGGAGACCTCGGCAGGCAGGGTGATGTTGGTGCGATTGGTAGCGATTCCGCTGGGCATAGTTGATTCCTCCTGTAATTGTCAGAGTTGTTTTTCCGCCCAATCCGCGAACAGGTCGCGGGTCTTGAGCGGCGTCGAATTGTTCGCTTCTCCCCCGTCCCGCACCGGCGGATATCCGTTTCCGCCCTTGGCGAAGGCGAGGATGGCGTCGGCCTGCGCCTTGCAGGCCTCCTCCGTTTCCCCGGTGAGCAGCGCTTCCGGCACGCCCTTCTCTTTGGCGACGGAGGCCCGGAGCTCCCGCAGCTGATTGGCCTTTTTCAGGCCGTCCAGCTCGGTTTTCAGCGCAGCGGCCCGCTCGTTGGCCTTCTGCAGTTCGCTCTTGCCCGCCTCCTCCGCCGCGTCGTATTTCGCGGCCTTGGCCTTGATGCTCTCATAGTCCGGGTATTTCGCCCTTTCCCTGGCCAGCCGATCCGCCACGATGGCGTCCAGCTCCGCCTGGGTGAATGTCTTTCCCCCCGGCTGCGCCGCCGGGGTCGTCTGGGCGGCAGAGGCCGCTCCGTTTGCTTCCTGATTCACAGTTTCTGCCATGTTCGTTTCCTCCGCTTTCGCGTATTTTCCGGCTTTGCCCGCCGTGGGCATGAAAAAAGCAGGCGCGGTCTCCCGCTCCCTGCCGGTTTCATCGTTCATTTTCCCCGCCTCACTGCGGGATCTCAGAAATCAATAGGCATACTGTACCTTGCCCTTCACGGCCTCCTTCAGCTCCCGGACAAGGTCTTCGTCGTCCCAGAAATGCGCCCTGGCGATATAGCCGCGCCAGGGATGCAGGACGCTTCCGCCCACGATCCAGTCCACATGCTCCACCAGGTTCGGCTTCAGGTTCACCACGGTCTCCCGTCCGTGCCGGTCGATCAGGAAGGTGCGGAAGACGTCGTCGTCCATCTTCCCGGACCGGGTCCAGATCGGATACATCCCGCTTGTCTTGCCGGGGCCGTCCAGCCAGGCCGCGCACTCCCTGGCGTAGGCGTCCGGAATCCGGACGCACTGGAAGCTGTGCCAGGCGTCCTCCACGCTGACGCGCCCCGTCTGCAGGGGGTCGTCGGTGAAGGCTTCGTTGCAGAAGCCGTAGACCACGCCCTCGTCGTGCTGCCGGCAGCGCTCCACAAAATCCCGGCAGAGAAGGACGTCGTCCTGAATGTGCCAGGTCCCCTCGTCCCCCGTCTTGCCTTCCCCTGGGGGAAGGTGCCCCGAAGGGGCGGATGTGGGGTCCCCCGTCCCCCGCGCCGCGAAGGCCTCCATGCAGGCGCGGAGATTGCCCTTCCCTTCGGTGTCGTTCCAGACCTCCACCTCGTCGGCTCCCTGGCGCTTCAGCTCCGGCAGGAGGAATCCCTCCACATACCACATCCGCTTCGGGCAGGCATGGATCAGCACTCTCATTCCGCATCCCCCTTGTGGTAATACCGGTAATCGTGGCCGGGATCGCAGAGGACCGCGAAGCCCGGATAGCGCTCCTCGAAGTTCTCCGGCGTCAGGTCGTCCTGGATGTGGACCTCGTAGGGATTGCCGTAGATCGCGCCCTGCTCGTAGAGGAACGGCACGGCGATGATCATATCCCGGCAGCGGGGCTTTGCGTAGGCCAGCACGGCCTGCGCCTGCTCCACCGTCAGATGCTCGATGATGTCGCCGCAGATGATCAGGTCGTAGTGTTCGTATTGGAAATCCCGGATATCCGCATGGAACACCTGCCGATACCCGCTCAGCCGGCTCAGGTTCGGCCCGAAGGCCTCCACCGCGTCCATGTTCCGGTATTCTGGCAGCAGCCGCCGCCAGTTCCCGTCGCAGGCGCCCACGTCCAGCACCGTCGCGTCGGTCGGGAAGTGTTCCCGCACCCAGGCGCATACCTCGTCTTTTCCGTAAACGTATGAGCTCACAGCCGTCTCCTCACCTTTCCCCGTCCTTTTTCTTCAGCGCATAGTTGGTCAGCTCGCCGCAGTAGATGCAGTATTTCTGATTGTCCGGCACCGTCCGGCCTTTGCACAGGAGATGCTTTTCAGCGGAGCATTTGTTAGGCAGCGGTATCAGTTCGATCCCGCAATCCCCGCAAAAGTTGGCCAGTTCGTCATATTCTTTCCCGCAGACCGGGCATTTCTTTCTCATCTTTGCTGCCTCCTTCCGGGCATAGAAAAACCACGGTGCGCTTTGCATCGTGGTTTCCTGTTCAGTTTTCCTCGTTTCAGTAGCACAGAATGCAATCCATGCCTATCTTTGCAAATTCCTTGCGGGCTTCCTCCTGACGTTCAGAATGACGTTTAGAGTCTCTATCATAGGCTGCTTCTGAAGCCTTAACATATGCCTCGTATAATGCTTCTCTCTCCTCCGGATCATTCTTCACCGCTTCTTCAAGATGATAAAACAGAAACGTTGTTTCCTTTTCGGTGAGATCATCCGGGAACATGCTCTCATACTTGTTAGCCATCGATATGACCTCCCATTACTCTCCACTCGAACAGTCTTCCAAGTCGGTACATCCTCTCACGGCCCCGCATATAATAGCGTTCCTCAAAAGACCATCCATCATTACCCGGATCCGCCATAACAGTACGTTCAGCCTCTCTATCACACATTTTTACAGCGTCATCCAGTTCCTTCGCTGTCGGCCGAATACCGTTACTGAAATCAACCAACCATACGTCCCCGTTTCTCGATATCACGCACTGCCTATCAATACGCGCGTCCAGAACACTCTTAAAGTCTTCCGGCGACAGCACTGAATCGTCAGTATGGCAGTGATACAGCTCGATGTGTTCTCCTTCTTTTGGAATCGGGATGTGTACTCCGTTGTGGTCATGATCTGTATGGATGTCCGACTTCCCTCCGGGATAACGGGAGAAACCTTGTTCCTCGTCCGTTTCCTTCGCAAGCCTGTTCAGCTCACGCAGTTCTTCCCGGACCTCATCGGTGATTTCCAGCGGTTGAAAATCATCGTAATTTCTCCGGATCGACTCCGGCTGAACTGTATCTCCGGCCTGCTTAGCCGCCGCTATGTAATCGTTGATGTATATACTATCAGCTTTCCCTTCGGATTTCAAGCCCTTCCGCTCTGCATACGCCGCCCGCTTCTGGGCGTTGATCTCCTCCTTATGCTCGGCGTAGTTTTCCCGGCGCAGGGCGTTGATTTTCTCCCTGGGCGTGTCCCCCTCCGCGCCTTCGTACATTCGGAGGTACTTCTCCGGGTCGTATCCCGCCACGCCGCCCTTCCCGTCGAAGCGGATGGCGTAGGTGCAGTCGCAGTTGCTGTGAATGTGTTCCGCGTGGCCGCCCTTGACGGCCTTTTTGCTGGCCCGCTGCCAGCCCCGGGAAGCCAGGGTGATGCAGAAGGCGCAGGTATCTCCGGAGGGCACCCAGGCAAATTCCGCCCCGTCCCGGAGGGCGTTGCGCAGCGTGGTGTCCGCCCCGGCCTGCTTCACCAGCCGCCCCACGGCGGAGCCCATTTTCTCCGGATTCTGTGATACCTTGGCCACGCCCTGCACCGTCTTCGCCACCTGCTGATAGCTGGCCGTCTCCGCCGGGATCGCGGGGTCGAACAGCTTCCCGCTCAGCTCCGCCACGGCGTCGTACATGGCGGCGGCGAGGGTCGCCGCCCCTTCCCCGTATTTCGTCGCCAGGGCGTAGGCGTATTCGATCAGAGCGTTCATGTCCCCGAAGCCGTTTTTTCTCACGAAATCCCGCATCTTTTCGGCTGCGGTCTCGTTCAGCGCCGACAGCCGCCGGATATAGGCGTCCCAGTCCATGGCCGAAACGGTCAGGCTCATGCCTCAGCCTCCAGCTCCGTCAGCACCTGAAGTCCCCGCGCCCGCAGCTCCTGGGCCCGGATCCGGCGGATATCCGCCTGGTCGAAGCCGATCATCTCCAGGAAGGTGTCCGTCTGGGCGAAGTTGGGGCGGGCGGAAGCGATCTTGATGGCGGCGTCCGCCGTCACCGCCACGCTGGGCATGGCCGGGTTTTTGAAGTGGGCCACGATATCCCGCTCCTGCTCCGTCAGCTCATCCGGCGTGACGTTCTTGGCGATGGCCTGGGCCATGATGGCGATGGTCCGCAGGCTGTCCCCGTTTCCCGTGTTCAGCTGCTCCGCCATGCCCACCATCGTCCGGTCCTGGGCGATGATGGCGTCGGAGGAGGTGGGGTTTGCGTCGTTCACCACCCCGGTGTCCGTCACGCTGAGGCCCGTGGCCGCGCTGAACTGCGTCGCCAGCACCCGCACCATCTCCACATGCGGGGAGATGTTCCCCTGGGGCAGCTGCCCGAAGCTGGGCTTTTCCCCCGTCTCCGGGTTCGCGGTGGAGGCCAGGATACTGCCCACATACTGCCGGAATTTCTGATTGATGAGCTTATCGTACTGCTCGTCCGTGACGCCCAGCAGGTATTTCTGCGGGCTGGTGGCAAATTCCAGGCCGATGGTGGCGTTGGCGATGGTGCGGACGTAGCCCTGGATCAGCCGTCTCACCGGCTCCTTGATCCGGCTCCGCCCGAAGGGCTTGCCGCTGGTGGCGTTCCAGATCAGCGGCTCCATCAGCGGGCGGCCCATCCGCTGCGGGTGCCGCTCCGAGCGCCACTCGCTCCCCTGCCGCCGCAGCACGAAGATGGCGTCGTCGGTGTAGAAGTTCACCAGGCTCGGTTCGCGCTCCGGATTCATCGAATCCTTCGGGGCCGTGTCGATGATGGCGAAGCCGCAGTCGATCCTCCCCCGCTCTCCGTCCCACAGGGCCGCCGCCGTCTGCGGGGAGTGGAAGCGGATCTTGCATCCGATCTCCCGTTCCGCGCTCAAAGTGGCGAAGGTGCAGCCGAATTTCAGCTCGTCCCGCGCCGCCGTCATATAGGCGGCGATCAGGTCGTTTCCCTCCACGATCCGGTCCAGCGTCTCCACCGTCTCCCCCTGGACGCCCACAAAGCCGTCGAACATGCTCCGGGCCGCCAACACGTCCACGCACTTCGCGCCCCAGCTGCAGCCGATCTCCAGGCCCTTCATGCCCTCCGGCAGGGCGATCCCCAGGTTGACCTCCCCCAGGCTGATCTTGCCCTCGTAATAGCGGTCCTTTTCCTTGTTTTTGGAGGCGTGTTCCCGGTAGACCTCCAGCAGTCTTTTCAGCTGCGCCCGCTCCCGCTCCGAGAGGCCGCCGATCCTTGCAGTGTCCATTTCCATAGACATTTTTATCTTCTCCTATCCGATGCGCATTTGCCGGGATGGGTCCCTCTTGCAGGTCCTGGCGCCCCAGAGGGCCAGCGCCGCCGCCTCAATGGGCGCGCTGTTTTCTCCTCCGAAACCCCATCCGCCGCTGATTGGCCTCCGGATGGCGCTGACAGCGCTCTCCCGCAGCTCCGGCTGCTCCTTGAACCAGGTCACCGTCTGCTCCTGCAGTGCGTCCAGCAGCGTGCTGGCCGCCGCGCAGACCTCTTTTCCGCTGGGCCGAATCACGCTGCCCTTGACCTTCCAGACCGCCGCGAGCTTGTCCGTCAGCACGTCTGCGCCGTTTCGTCCGTCGATCACCGCGCAGCTGGCGCTGCCGTACCGCTGAGACAGCCAGTCCGCCAGCCAGCCGGTGCCGATGCCGGTAGGCTGCCGCGCGATGAGGGTGATCCGCGCTTTTCCCTCCGCCGGGATCACCGCCCCGCAGAGGCAGACCTCCGATCCGTCCTGGGTGAATTTCACCCCGAAGGCCGTCTTTCCCTCCGGCTTCGGCTCCGCCGAAGCGCAGGCGTCCCAGGTTTCCGCCGGGATCGCCAGGTCCAGCTTGTGCTCCTCCCTTGGCGTCCACCAGCCCAGGCGCTCCCGCGCAAAGCCGTCCGCCGCCATGCTCGTCAGCTCCTCCGCCGTGAACTCCTCCGACAGATGCAGGCCCATGGAGGGGTTGGTCGCGGCCCACAGCGTCCGGTCCCCCAGGTGGATCTCCTCCAGCGTCTTGGCCGCCACGCTCCATTCGTGCCAGCAGTCATGGGGCGAAGGATCTGTGAGGGCCGCCTCCCGCCGGCGGCGGAAAACGTCACCGGGGCACCCCGGATAAGGGGGCGTCCCGGTGTAGATGATTTGTCTTGTGCCCGTGGCCGAGGCGCTCAGCGTAGGCAGGATGGCGTCGATCTGGTCGTCCGTCAGCTCCTGGGCTTCGTCGAATACCACAAGGGAGATCCCGTCGAAGCCGCGGGCCGCCTGGCGGGACCGGGCGGAGTATTCCACCGTGCCGCCGTTTGTGAGCTCGATGCACTCTTCCCCGTTGGTGAATCGGATCTGCTTCACCAGCTCCATGATCTCCGGATGCCGCTTATCGGTGAAGAGGGCCACCAGCCGCCGGAAGGCCTTTTTTGAGGTCCGCACCTGATGGGCCGTGTGGAGGATCTTCTCCCCGGAGATCACCATCCCGAAGAACTCCCTGCCCTCCAGGATCACGTTTTTTCCGTTCTGCCGGGGCACGCTCAGCCCGGCGCTGGTCACGGTATACTTCCGTTCCAGGTCATAGCCGAGCCAGCAGTCCAGCACCAGCCTCTGCCAGGGGTCCAGAGTCGCGCCGTAGGCGGCCATCAGGTCGGCGGCGTCCCCGCCGTCGGAGGAGATCCGCTGCGGCTCCACCCGGAGCCTTGGCTCCTGCGACCCGGTCATGCCTCTTTCTCCCGCTTGGCCTGGATGAGCTTCAGCACCGTCGGGCTTTCCTTTCGGTCCTCATTTTCCCTGCCCCCGGTTTTTCCCCGGAGCCGGTGCAGTCCCTTGGGCGTGAGGCCCAGGGCGTCCCGGTGGGCCAGGATGTCCCGCCGCATGGCCGTGATGGCGTCCAGTGTCTTGTTGCTGGTGGGCGAGCCGGTGGCCGTTTCGTCCGTGATCGGGCTCCCCTCCGCCTTCCACGCCTTGACCATCCGCTGCAGCTCCCGCTCCATCATGGCCAGCATGTTGATCTCCGGCTCGAAGGCTTCCCGATAAACGCCCATTGTCTTCAGCTGCTCTCTGTACTTCTGTTCACGGGTCATATCGGCCACCTCCGCGCCCGTACCGCATCCGCGCTTCCCGCGCGCGGCCCGCGCGCGTTCCTTCCTAGCCGCCCCTCCCCTCCCGAAAAATCCTCCGGGGGTATTTCGGCGCC
>Ga0310696_10007209_pt1 | contig 13098 bp, 12 predicted proteins | sample AusTroGonzalo_MG_4_FD_203885 | JGI IMG/M metagenome (GOLD analysis project Ga0310696, IMG submission 203885) | Bovine rumen microbial communities from tropical cattle in Woodstock, Queensland, Australia - Gonzalo_02 (v2) (version 2) | ecosystem: Host-associated > Mammals > Digestive system >... | reverse complement strand
CAATTACTGCCTGGTGTTTTCGGTACTGTCTAGGATCATCTGGGCGGTTTCGAGGTCTTCTTCGTTGACCATCAGCTGGATGCCGTGGCGACCCATCTGGACGCCCGGATAGCTGCTGTTGAGGTTCATGATAACGGCCTTGATGCCTTCGGCTTCGAGACGGCCCTTGGCGATCTCGGCTTCGTATTGATTGTAGTATTCTTCAACGACTTTCATGGTGGGACGAAAAGGGTTTAAGCGTTTTCTTGTTCGCGGCTTTCCTGGCGGACGCGGTGGTTGATAAGACTGAGGATGCGCAGCAGGTCCTTGCGGTAGCCTTCTACGATGACGGGATTGTCGGCGGTCATGAAAGTGATCCGGTCTTCATACATGCGCGTCAGACGGGCATACGCACTGCGTTTGATATAGGTCACGCAATCTGCCTCTTTCTTTTCCGGAATGTAATCCAGTGACTGCATCACCTCGTCGACCATTTCGGCATAGTTTGTGAACGGGCCATTGAGGTACAGTTCTTTTTTCTGGAAACTCAGGTAGGGATAGAGAGCGGCAACGGCCACGAAAAACAGCATGATCTTGGGCAGCGAACCTTCCTTGAAGAGGTCGACGAAACTCAAGCCGGCCGCTTTCTGGCTGGAAAACAGATAGATGATGCCCACCATCAGAACAAAGATGATGGCAAAATAAAGCAGATATTTGAGTGCACGGATCAGGTATCTCATGGTGATTAAGATTGGTTATCTTTACAAAAATATATATTTTTGCACAAACTTTAAGAAAAAAGTAAAGCGATGGAAGAACTTGATGAAGAGATGATCCAGTTTGAAAAAGATCATCCGAGCAAAAGAAGTGACAATGGCGGCGCCAGCAACGCGATGCGCACGGCAGCCATCGCCCTCGGCGTGATCGCCGTAGCCCTGGCGGTGGTTCTGGGCGTGATGATGGTCAAGAAGAACACCCTGGTGAAAGACCTCAATATCGACAAGCAGAACCTGACCAACGAACTGATTGCTCTGCATGGCGACTACGAAGCCCTCAGTACGACCAATTCCGCCCTCAACGATTCCCTCAACGTGGAGAAAGTCAAAGTGGAACAGCTGATCGAGCGGCTCCAGAAAACCGAAGCCACCAACCGTGCCAAGATCCGCCAGTATGAACAGGAACTCGGCACCCTGCGTTCCATCATGAAAGGATACATCCGGCAGATCGACTCGCTCAACACCCTCAACACCTCCCTGCGGAACGAAGCTACGGCAGCCCGCCGCGAGGCCCAGGAGAGCAAGCGCCAATATGAAGATCTGCGCAGCACCACCGACGAACTCTCGAAGATCGCTACGGCCGGTGCCGTGGTCAAAGGCCGTGGCTTCAACCTGGTAGCCATCAACGAGTCGAACAAGGTGACCGACCGCAGCAGCCGCGCCCGCAAGCTCCGCGCCTGCATGAGCCTGATCGAAAACAGCATCGCCGAACGCGGCTGGCGCACCATCTACATCCGCGTCAAGGGTCCGGACGATATCCTGATGACCGACGACACCGGAAAGGTCTTCGTATGCAACGGCGAACAGATGATCTACTCGGCCCTCCGCGAAGTGGACTATCAGGGTGAAGAAGTGGAGATTTGCATCTACTTCGCCTCTTCGGAGAACTTCTCGAAAGGCAAGTACACGGTGGAATTCTACACCGAGGAGACCAAGCTCGGTACGGCTGAGATGGTCTTGAAATAGCCCTATGCCGGGCCTCTACGTCCACTTTCCCTTCTGCGCGTCCAAGTGCATCTACTGCGACTTCTATGCGCGCGTGCGAAAAGACTGGAAACCCTACGCAGAAGCCCTGATGCAGGAAATCCGCGACCGTGCGGAAGAACTGAACGTCCCCCCGACGACCTTGTATTTCGGCGGGGGGACGCCTTCTTTATTGCCCGCATCCCTGCTGAAGCAAATCGCGGAACAATGCCGCGCTAGCTTCGCTGTCCGTGACTGGGCTGAATTTACCGTTGAAGTCAATCCCGACGATGTCACACCGGCGAAGGCCGAAGCCTTCCGGGAAATGGGCGTCAGCCGTGTAAGCATGGGCGTGCAGTCGTTCGACGACGACCAGCTGCGCTGGATGCGGCGGCGGCACACGGCCGCGCAGGCCGTAGAGGCCTGTGCGACGCTGCGCCGCGCCGGCTGCGACAACCTTTCGCTCGACCTGATCTTCGGCTTCCAAGGGCTTAACGATGCCAGCTGGCTCGCTTCGATTGACCAGGCGCTGACCCTAGAGCCTGAGCATATCTCCTGCTACCAGATGATGGGCCGTTGGGCCGATGCCGACGAGGAACGCTGCCGCCGGCAGTACAACTTGCTGCAGGAGCGACTGACGGCCAATGGCTTCGTCCAATACGAGATTTCGAACTACGCTCTTCCGGGGCGGGAATCCCGGCATAACAGTGCCTATTGGTCGCGGGAGCCCTATCTGGGTTTCGGCCCCGGCGCACATTCTTTTGACGGCAGACGCCTGCGTAGCTGGAACACCCCAGACATCGACGCCTACCTCGCCGGCCGGCCACACGGCAGCGAGACACTTTCCGACAGGGAAATCTACGAAGAAAAACTCATGCTCGCCCTGCGGACCGTACAGGGGCTTTCACTGGCCTCACTCACTACAATAGAGAGGGAGCTGCTGGCACAAAAAGAACCGGTCCTGGAGCAATTGTCCAAGACCGGTAAAATCTTGTGGGATGCGGATTATTTGCGGATCCCTGTCCGGGAACTGTTCGTTTCGGACAGCATCATCCGCGAACTGTTTCCCGACTAGCAGCAGCCGTTGGCCTTGCAGTAAGCATACAAGGCGACGATCACAAAGCCCAGCATCAGAAGGGTCACATAGATGCAGGTGATCCATTTCCAACGCTTCATCCAGATGTTGTTGTTCCAGCCAAGGGTCTGGAGTGCACTCCAGAAACCGTGGGTGAGGTGGAACCACAGGGCTGCAAACCAGATGATGTACATCGCGGTAACCCACCAGCGGCCGAAAGTCAGTGCCATCAGGTCGTAAGGATCGCCTTCTGCGCCGCCAAGCCAGTTCTGTAGCTGCATCTTGGCCCAGAAGTCCGTGAGGTGGAGGGCGATGCCCAACAGGACGATCAAGCCGAGGACAAACATATTGCGGGCGGACCAGGAGTCGGTCTTGGCCTTGTTGGGAACGGCATAACGCTGGTCTCCACGGGCCTTGATGTTGCCGATGGTCAGAATGAAGGCGTAGACGATGTGGACCACGAAAAAGGCGGCCAGGATCGGTACGACCACGTTGACCCAGCCCATCGAAAGAATCTCGCAGATGGTGCCGTAGACGACGCTGTCCGGATCGAATACGTAGGTCAGGTTCATCACCATGTGGAAGGTGAGGAAGAGGATGAGGCAGAGACCGCTGATACTCATCAGCAGTTTCTTTCCGATGGATGACTTGAATATGCTTGCCATAGTTTGCGTTTATTATTTTTTCGAGTTATTGCCGCATTAATTATGCAAAGATAATCCGAAACTTGATAAAATCATAATATTTGGCTTATTTTCGTCAAGCAAGGTTATTAATTCTCTTCATGCAGCTTGTCAGGCTCCCCGCAGGCAGGATTTTGCTCCCGCCACGGCCATTTCGAACAGTATGGGAGCAAAAACCAGCCAATTTGCGCCCCGAACGACGATTTTCGGCTGCGCGGGAGCAAGATGGCGGGTTTTTGCCCTCGCGACCATTATTTCTTTCTTAGTGGATAGATGGAGTTAACCAGCGAAGGAGACAGTTTCAACAGTCGGGCAATCTTGTCGTTGTCTGCGTTGTAATCGAAATGAAGCAGCCGGGCAAGTTCGAGTTTGTCCTTTTGCGGAAGCAGTGTGGCCCGCAAACCCCCATAGTTGTCCTGACATTTTTTGTACAGGACAGCACTGAGTTCATCGTCGGTGTAGAAAATGGTTTCTCCCAGAGCTTCGGCGATTTCCTTGTAGCTTTCGACTCCGCGCGAAATCTTGAAAAAGTAGTGCCGTGCATCCCGGAAGACATGCTCTCCAAAAGAGATGTCGCAACAGGATGCTGGTGAGATGTATCCGTCAATGATGGCGTAGTCCGCGGGATAATCCATCTGGTGCGAATGCAACAAGGCGCGTTTTTCGCGGAAGGTCAGCTGTCCGAAATGCGTGTCTGCCCGATGCCGGTTTACGGGTAGGAAATAACAACTGCCGGCGCCATATGGATACGAGAAGGGAGTGTAAGCAGCATTGACCACGAAATTGTTTCGGTTGGTGTAGCCGATTTGGTTTCGGAGCGATTCCAGCGTGTCTATGTGCACGATCTTCGGTTCGAATCCAGACAGGTCGACGATACTCTTTCGACGGATGAAATACTGCTTCAGCCGCTCTTTGAACAGCGCAAAAAAACGGCGGCAGGCTTCCTCGTCCCCGCAGAGCACAAAGTGTACGTGGTTGCTCATCAACTCGAAGGTAATGATCTTGATGTCCGGACAGTCGTGGGCGCAGATTGCCACGATCGTCATGGCGGCATGATAGTCTTTGTCCTCGTGGAATATGACCGGGTGATTTTCCGGCGTGTGCAAGTGGAGGAATGCACCAAATTGGCGCAAAGCCTTATTGAACAGTTCTTTACATTTTGATTCCTTTTCCAGGAATGAATGGCCGGCCGACCTGTCCGCAAAGTATGCGGTTTCGAAAAAATCCTGTGCCATAGTCTGACTCCTCATTTCTCCAATGCCACCGTGGCGTTGGACTTTTCCGCAAGATACGACTGCTTTCTTCAGAATCCAAGAGTAAAAGCCATTTTAAACGTTTATACACGTTTAGAAACGTTTAACCGGCGGATCGCTCTTTCTTTTTTGTATTTTTGCTTTAAAATCTACAATATCTTCATGAAAAAGAACCTTTTATATTTGGCCGTACTGACCGCAGGGGTCGTGATGCTGCTTTCCGGGTGTGGAAAACAGGAAGGAGCGAAACCGACTGTGGGCAATGTCGACAACGAGACCATCCGGACGATCATGCAACGCAAGAGTGTGCGGGCCTTCACGGACGAGCCGATTCCGGCAGCGTACATGGATGCGATGCTCAAGGCGGCGATGGCCGCGCCGACCGGCTCCAACATTCAGCCCTGGCACTTCGTTGTGCTGACTGACAAGACGAAGTACGAACAGGTCTTCGAGAACAATTTCAACATGCGCATCTTTAATTCGGCAGCGGCAGTAGTGGTGTTTTGCGCAGATACGACGGTAACGCGTCCGCCTCGCGATAATCCTGATGGCGCGCCGGTCACCCGTCCGAACGGGACGTGGCGAGACGACCTTGGGGCCTGCACCGAAAACTTTTTGCTGGCAGCCGAATCGCTCGGCCTCGGCGCCGTCTGGACGGCAGCCTATCCGTACAGCGAGCGGTACACCTCAATGAAGCGCGAGCTGGGTCTACCTGATCCTGTTCTTCCTTATTGTGCCGTCGCCGTCGGCTGGCCCGCCAACGACGAACAGCCGAAGGACAAGTGGAAGCCTGACCGCATCCACTACGATCGTTGGTAAGCTGTTTGCGGGAGCAAAATGGCGGGTTTTTGCTCCTTGTACCTCCATTTTGAGTTATGTTGGAGCAAAATGGCGGGTTTTTGCCCCCGCACATCCGTGTTTAGAGAGTATTGGCGGACAGCTGCCGGGCGACTTCGGAGAGTTCGGTGTAGAAGTCGGCGCCGTAGGCGTCGATGAGGGGTTCCCGCAGGAATTGCCAGACGGGGACCTTTTCTTTTTTGCCTTTCTCGAAGGCGCACTTGCAGATATCCCAGTGGTGGAGGTTGAGAGCGGTCATTCCGTTGCTGAGGACGGAGGCTCGGATGGGGTAGAGGCGGCAGGAGATGGGCTTAACCCAAGGGCAGCGGCCGGAGCAGTGCGCCCTTTCAATGGCGCAGAAACAGCCCGCATCCTCAAAGCAGGTGTAGGCGCATTCTTCGCTGCCATGTAATAAAGGAGTGACCAGGTCGCCGTCGGCATCCACTTCGAACCAGCCCGTTTCCGCAACCTTCTCGCGGCCTGCGGAACTCATCCAGCCCTCGTACTGCGGGTAGTGGCGTTCCAGCAGTTCCGTCTCATTTTCCTGTAGCGGGGCCCCGCTGTCGCCGATGATGCAGCAGGCGCCGCGACATGTCGCATAATCGCAGCAAAAGTACTCCGTAAGCACTTCTGACGAGACCAGGATATCACCGATCTGGATGATGGAAGGTACGTTCATGACAAAAAGTTTTGCAAATTTACGCAATAGTTGATAATTTTGGCAGCCTTTATGCATAGGCTACAACTCGACGTAAAAACGATAACAACTAACAAAACCAATAAACGATGAAAAAGATTTTCGTTACCCTCTTCGTCGCCCTCTGTACGTTGGGCATCGCTGCAGCTCAGGATTTGGAGAAAGCTACAGAAATTTACAACAACGCTGCTGCCGCTATCGACAACAATAAGGCCGAGGCCATCTCGCTGTTCGAGCAGGCCCTGGAAATGGCCGGTCAGCTTGGAGATGAAGGTGCCGAAATCGCCGGACAGTGCAAAGGCATCCTCCCGAAACTCTATATCTCCCTGGGCAAGGAATTCGTGAATGAAAAGAACATGGACGGAGCCGTCGAGCAGTTCAAGAAAGCCATCGAAAAAGGTGAAGCTTTCGGCGATGCCGAAGTGGTGGAGGAAGCCAAAGGCCTGATCCCCCAGATCCTGATGGCAGACGCCAATCAGGCGCTCAATGCCAAAGACTATGACGCCGCCATCGCCGGCTACCAGAAAGTGATCGACGCCGATCCGACCAACGGTCAGGCTCATCTGCGCAAAGGTCAGGCGCTCGCCGCCCAGGGCAAGGCCGACGATGCCATCAAGGCCTTCGAGCTCGCTTCCGAGAACGGTCAGGAAGAAGCCGCTGCCAAGCAGCTTTCCAACCTCTATGTGAAGAAAGCCGTGGCTTGCCAGAAAGCCAAGGATATGAAGGGCGCGCTCGCGAACGCACAGAAATCGACGGAATATGTCGACAACGCCAACGCTGAGAAAATCATCGGTATCAGCGCCCTCTCGCTCAAACAGAACAAAGTGGCCGCCGATGGCTTCAAGGCTTATCTGTCGATGAGTCCCAACGCTAACGACAAAGCCCAGATCATGTATCAGCTCGGTACCGCCCTCGTGGGCACCGGCGATAACGCAGAGGCTTGCGGTTATTTCAAGCAGATTGCACAGGATCCCAAGTGGGGTGAAGCTGCACGCTATCAGATCACGACCCTCAAGTGCAACTAAATCTTGAACTTCTCGCACCCGCGAGGAACGCGGATATCGGCATCGCAGCCATCGACTGTGGTGCCGATGCCGTTTATATTGCGGGGCCTGCTTTCGGCGCCCGTGCGGCAGCGGGCAACCCGGTCGATGAAATCGCCCGGCTGTGCCGCCACGCGCACTTGTACGGGGCCAAGGTCCACGCTACGGTCAACACGCTGCTGGAAGATCCGGAGCTCTTACGGGCGCGGCAGTTGATGCAGGACTTGTACGAGGCGGGTGTCGACGTGTTCATCGTCCAGGACCTCCGGCTGCTCGAAGGTCCGCTGCCGCCCGTGGAACTGCACGCTTCCACGCAGACGGCCATCCGCACCCCCGAGCGTGCCCGCGAACTAGAAGCGCTGGGCTTTTCGCGCCTGGTGCTGGAGCGGCAGCTGACACTGGCGCAGATCCGCGCCATCCGTGCGGCCGTGTCGTGCGAGCTTGAGTTCTTCATCCATGGCGCCATCTGTGTGGGATACAGCGGGGAATGCTACCTGAGCCAGCAGCTGACCGGCCGTAGCGCCAACCGCGGCGTCTGCGCGCAGGCCTGCCGTTCGCGCTACGACCTGGTCGATGGCTACGGACGGGTGCTGGTCCGCAACCAGCCGCTGCTCTCGCCCCGCGACCTCCGTCTCGATGCCTTGCTGCCTGAGCTGGTGGAGGCGGGGATCACTTCTTTCAAGATTGAGGGACGGCTGAAGAATGCTTCTTATGTCAAGAATATCGTGCGGCACTACCGTGGGGTGATCGATACGTTTATTGCCGGGCATCCGGACTATGCGGCGGCTTCGGCCGGGCGGCTGGAGGGCGGTTTCACGCCCGATCCCGACCGGACGTTCAACCGGGGCTGGACTTCGGCTTTCATCGATGTCGGCCCTAACGGGCGGCCGCGCCGGAAGATGCGCAGCGAAGATGCGGCCAAAGCGATGGGCGAGTTCGTCGGTGAAATCGTTTCGGTGCGTAGCCGTGTCGTTGAGATTTCGGGCGAGAGGCCGCTGGCCAATGGTGACGGGTTGTCGTTCGTGAGCCGGGAAAGTGATGCGTGCCGTGACGGGGAAGTGCTGGGTGCGCGGGCGGAGCTGGTTGATGGCCGCCGCGTGACTTTGCGCGATGCTTCCGGACTTGTTCCGGGGATGCGCGTCTACCGCAACCTGGACATCCGTTTCGAGCGGGAGTTGGAGAAGAATATGCCCCGGCGGGTGTTGGATGTAGACTTGGATTGGCGTTCGAAGGACGGCGAGACTGTCGTGACGGCATCGTCGCAAGGCGTTTCCGTGGAGCATCGTTTCTCGGACAGAGCGCCACTGGCTGAAAAGCCGGAGATGGCCCTTGATGGTCTTCGCCGGCAGATGAACAAACACACAGGTCCGTTCGCGTTTGCGCTTCGCACGCTGGAGGCCGATCCAGTGCGCTTTTATCCTGCGGCCTTCCTGAATGGTATCCGCCGCGATCTGGCGGAAGCCTTGCAGGCGCAGCTGGAGGCGCGGCCGCGCCCGGCACCGGGGCATATGCCCCGCCCCGGCGCCGACGCCCTCAACCGCTCGACGCTCGGCATCCCCGCCGAGCTCCTCCGCAGCCGCTACTGCATCCGCTGGGAATTGGGGATGTGTAACGGGGCTCAACCCCTGTTTCTGGTCAACCAGAAAAACCGCCTCCGCCTCCATTTCGACTGCGACCGCTGCGAGATGGTAATCCTCCCCTGATGATGTAACCATCTGGACAGGACCGCGCTGGAAATCAGGAACATAAAAAAAGTACTCCTACTCTGTAGATACGATTACACGGAGAGTATACGCAAATAATATCTGGATTTTTCGTAATTTTACAACTTTGGCGAAAAAACGATGTCCGACATCTTTTCTGCAGACGGCTGGTTGAACCGCATCGTGACGGCTTCCAACGACTTCCTCTGGACGTATATCCTGGTCGTCGTACTTGTCGGCTGCGCCCTATACTTCACCTTGCGTACGCATGGCGTGCAGTTCCGGATGATCGGAGAAATGTTCCGGCTGCTCGGCGATTCCACCGGCAAACACGACGGCGCCAAGCACATCTCCTCGTTCCAGGCCTTTGCCGTATCCGTGGCTACCCGTGTGGGAACGGGCAACCTGGCGGGCGTGGCGACAGCCATCGCCATCGGTGGACCGGGTGCCGTGTTCTGGATGTGGGTCATCGCCCTGCTGGGTTCGGCTTCCGCTTTCGTGGAATCCACGCTGGCACAGCTGTTCAAGAAGCGGCACAAACACTCTTTCATCGGCGGCCCGGCCTACTATATCCTCCAGGGCCTGAAACAGCCCTGGCTCGCGGCGCTTTTCGCCATCCTGATTTCCCTTACCTTCGGCTTGTCGTACAACTCCATCCAAAGCAATACGATCTGCAGTGCCTTCAACGTGGCCTTCGGTTTCAATCCGATTGTGGTCGGCATCGTGCTGACCGCCTTTTCGCTGATTGTGATTTTCGGTGGCATCCATCGTATCGCCCGCGTCAGCAGCATCCTCGTTCCCTTCATGGCCATCGGCTATCTGATCCTGGCGCTCTTCGTCATCTTCCGGCACATCGACCTGATTCCGCAGGTGTTTACCCTCATATTTAAAGATGCTTTCGGCATCACGCAGATTGCCGGCGGCGGCATCGCCGCCACGCTGATGAACGGCATCAAGCGCGGCCTCTTCTCGAACGAAGCCGGCGAGGGTTCTGCGCCGAACGTCGCCGCCACGGCCAGCACCAGCCACCCCGTGAAGCAGGGACTCATCCAGGCGCTCGGCGTCTTCACCGATACACTGGTGGTGTGCAGCTGCACGGCCTTCATCATCCTGTTCAGTGCCCTGGGCTCACAAGGCGACGGCCTGACCGGCATTGCCCTGACCCAGGCGGCGCTGGAAGCGGAAGTGGGCCGTTTCGGCACGATCTTCATCGCGGCGGCCATTCTGCTGTTCGCGTATTCGAGCATCATCGGCAACTATTACTATGGGGCGGCCAATATCCGTTTCCTGACGAAGAAGAAATGGGTGATGACGGTATACCGGCTGTTCTCCGGCGGCGTGATGGTCATGTTCGGCGCGATGGCCAGCCTTGATGTGGTCTGGAGCCTGGGCGACCTGTTCATGGCGCTGCTGACGGCCTGCAACCTCTATGCGATCGTCCGGCTGAGCAAATATGCCTTCCGGCTGCTCGATGACTACCGTGCCCAGAAGAAAGCGGGCAGGGATCCTGTTTTTCACCGGGATACGATGCCGGAACTGGACCTCGAATGTTGGGAATAATGAATGTTTAAAAACTACCATACGATGAAAAAACTGCTCATGCTGTCATTGCTGGCTGCCTTCTTGCCGCTCGCTGCCTTCGGACAAGGTCTTCCCAAGACGGTCCAGGAGGTTCGGGAACGCTATGCGCAGGCCCATCAGGAGATTGCTGATATGGACTTGGAAGAGCACATGGTCTGCCGGCTGATCTCCACTTCGCAAAAAAACATGCCGGCCATCGGTATCCAGAAAGAGACCTTGACGGCCTATTTCAACAATCATGACCGTGATGAAGACTGGTATCCGATTTTCCGGCTTTTCTTCCTCACGCGAAAATACAATGTCTCGGCCCGGAACTTCTATGAGGAGTACCTGTTCGATGCCCAGACCGGCCGCTTGATTTTCGTCTTCCTCCAGGGCGATAACTATTTCAGCGAAAGCAAGGACGAGACCCGCTACTATTTCGGCGAAGAAGGACTGATCTCTGAAAATATCAAGGGCGAACGCATTGCCGAAGCCGACAACATCCTCCTTTCTGCAGAAAAGCTCCGTACCGCCGCCATCACCCTGATGGCACAATAATCCAATTCCCCAAAAATGAAAAAGAGCTTCTACATCATTTCAGCCCTCCTTCTGGCAGGAGGCATGCTTTTCCAAAGTTGTGGCGAAAAGATTGAGCCTGAAACACCCCCTGTCAACCCTGTCAAACCAGAGGAACAGCAGATCAAGACCCACACCATGTCAGTTGTCGCCGTCAAGAGCGAGATCGGCACCAAGGCGCTTTCCCTCACCGACGGAACCATCAGCGCAACCTGGAAGGCGGGCGATAAAGTCAGCGTATTCAGCAAGACCCGGAACACGCAACTCGGCTTTCTGGAGGCCCAGGGAGATGGGGCCAGCACCACGCTCAAGGGCACGCTGAACGGAATCGTCGAGGCGAATGACGCGCTGGCGCTCCAGTTCCTGGACGCCAAATATTCGGAGCAGGACGGCACCCTGGCGTATATCGCTGCCAACTGCGATTGTTCCACGGCGGAAGTCACGGTGAAGAGCGCGGTCGGCGGCACCGTTACCACCACGGGCACAGCTACTTTTAGCCAGCATCAAGCCATTGTGGAATTCACGCTTGAAGAAAGCGATGGTACCGCTATCGCCAGCGGCGTGAAAAGCTTGACCGTCGTTGCCGGAGGGACAAGCATCAAAGTGGCTCCGGGCGCTGCGACGAATGTGCTCTACGTGGCCGTCCCCGCTTTCGACAAGGGCGCCATCAACTTGAGTGCGGTTGACCCCAACGGGGCCCCTCGCTCCTTCGCTGAGGCGGGTGTGAGCCTTGAGAATGGGAAATACTACCGGTTCGGCGTAAAGATGGATTGCATTGTCAAGAACGACAGCGAGCTGATGGCTGCCCATTCATCCAAGGTGCCGAAGATTGCTCTGGGCGCGGACATCCAGCTTTCGAGTCCGGAGCATGTCATCATCAGCGGTGCGACGACCATCGAGATGAACGGTCATTCCATCGCGGGCTACAAGGTGGACAATGTCCCCAGCAACCGCATCTTCTTCGTGGACCAGGACAAATCCCTTACCCTGAACGGCCCCGGCACGCTCAAGGATGGCCATGCGGACGAGGGTGGTGCCATCTTTAACCGGGGCACGCTCGTCCTGAATGATATTACTATCACAGGCTGCAGCGCCCATCGCGGCGGCGCCATCTACAATGAGGGAACGCTCTGCATGCAGGGCGTCATTGTGGCCAACGACAATACTGGCGACGACAACCTTCCCGACAACGTGTTTCTGGCGAGCGGCAAGGTTATTACAGTACAGGGGACCTTTTCGGAGGGCACCCTCATCGGCGTGACGCTTGGTGACGGCGCCGGAAGCTTTACCACTGGCTATTCTGCCTACAACGGCTCTCTGGACCCGGCCATGGTGTTCGTTCCCGATGTTGCAGCCAGTCATCTTTCTTTGCAAAACGGCGAGGTTGAACTGGCCCCCGGGCGCTATTACAATGTCACCGAAGTGAGGAAGTATGCCTCGCTGATGGAGTTGCTGAAAGAGACGGGACGTGACATAGGGGATGCAGAATCTTCTCTTTCCATGCTTTTCCCCGAACCCGAAAGTTCCGCTACCGCCATCAGCTATACCTACCGTTCCGCTGACCCGCTGGGTTATCCGGTAGAGTTGTCAGCCGTCCTCTTCCTCCCCGATGCCGCATTGAATGGCGTGAAGAACATGACGGGCCTTTGCTTGGCCAACCATGCTACCTTCGCTGCCAATTCCGAGTGCCCCACCATGTGCGCCCAGTATGAGGAAGCCCTGGCCTGGAGGAACTTCGGCATCGTAATGGCTGACTACTATGGCTTGGGCGTCACTGCTGATCGTCCACAGATCTTTCTGGACGCGGAAACTGCGGCTCGTGAGAATATCGATGCCTATCTTGCTGCTGTCCAGTTGATGAATGACCGCAAAGTCAAGGTCCCCGCGAAACTGTACAGTTTCGGCTATTCACAGGGAGGATTCAATTCGATGGCCAATCTCAAGTATGTC
>Ga0310696_10007205_pt1 | contig 13100 bp, 30 predicted proteins | sample AusTroGonzalo_MG_4_FD_203885 | JGI IMG/M metagenome (GOLD analysis project Ga0310696, IMG submission 203885) | Bovine rumen microbial communities from tropical cattle in Woodstock, Queensland, Australia - Gonzalo_02 (v2) (version 2) | ecosystem: Host-associated > Mammals > Digestive system >... | reverse complement strand
GCAAAGGGTTTTGTTCAGATTATGTCTGGAGCAATACTTATTGTTCTCACTTTTATCTTAAATGGATTTTTGAGTTTCATAACGGTAGGATTTGACTGGTCGAAAATTGGAACTTCTGAATATTGGGCAAATTTTGGAATAACAACAGCGAGTGAATTGGTTGTAATGTATGGAATGTATTTGATACAGAAAACCAAAGACGCTAGAAACAAGAAACTGACAGATTTGCAAGATGAAATTGACAGCAAAAGAAATGTTGTTTATACAATGGATAAGGTCACGCCAGCAGAAGATTGGCTTAGAGAGATTTATAACTACCGAGAAAGACTTTTAATATACGAAAGAAGAATAAATAAAATTTACGATAGAATAGTTGCTATTAAACCAAATGAGGGCGAAAAACACTATGATAGGAAACTCAGAAAATATGACAAGCAAATTGCCAAAAAAGAGTTTTTAAAGACACAAATAGAGTTTATTAAACTTGACAAGAAAAGACTCAAAATGATAACAGATGAGCAATCAGAAGAAGAAATTAAGAAAATCGAGAAACAACTAGAAGATGAATCATATTTGTTTAGAACAGCAAAAATAAAATACAGAGAAGTTTATTGGGGAAACTTGTTAAGTGATATTGAAGGGCAGAGCAGAAAAGACAATACGCCATTTTTCAGTGAAAAAACAGAAATTTCAAAAAGTTTTGCAGTGGTTATTGGATATGGTTGTGTGATATCAGCATTTATGTCTGCGTTGGTGTTTCCATCTATCAACCAAATGGGTTGGAGTTTTTGGCTGAATTTGATAATAACTTGCATAACATTGTTGTTCTTCTTGGTAAGGGGAATATTGTTGTCAAAATCAATTATTTTAGGCAAGTATTATAGATCTTTGGAGAAAAGAAAGTCGATATATGTTGCAATGCTTAAAGACCTTAAAATTTCAAAAATAAGAATTGTAGAAAAGGAAAACGAAGATGACAAAGAATAAGAAAGTTCCATTTGCAATTTTAAGTTGTTTTACAATCGCATTTGCTATACAAGCGATTTTGAAATTATGTAAAGTTTTTGTTTTTGAAAAAGCACTAAATTGGGAAATATTTGCCATTATAGATAACAGCGAAGCACTTTCGATTATTTATTATTCTTGTTTGGTGTTATCGGCAATGTATTGTTTGTCCTTTGCAATGACGGGCAGATGGTATAGCAAGAAATGGTATCACTATGTTATTATGATTGTTAGTGCAAAGAATGATTTGATAGACCAACTCAGAACTCAATTAAACTTTGCGAACTTGCAAGCAAGTCAAGTAGCACAAACCGCTTCAATTAGAGAAGGACAAATCGATGCTGTTAACTCATTGTATAACAGACTTGACACTTGTCCAGTAGGCACAACTCCAGTTTATGGTAGAGTTCCAATCTTTACCTGCAACGGTGGATGTGGATGCCAAAGCGTTCAATAATTGCGACTAATTATCGCTTAAAATAGGAGATTAAAATATCCTGAATAATAAGGTGTAGGTTTAATCTCTACACCTTATTTTTTAAATTTAAAAGGAGAAAAACAATGTATTTAATTGGTTTAAAAGATTTTGCGACACAATCAGTTCTTACAGACGGACCTATTCAAGTTGGAGATGTGTATCGCAGATATTGTAGAAGAAATAACTGTGGAGCAAGAGTGTTTGATAATACAAGCACAGGCGTAACTCTTAATTGGGATGGTATTTATCACATAACCGCAACACTTGTTGGCTCTGGAACGGAAGCAGGGGAAGTTACAGTTCAACTTTTTGAGAACGGACAACCAATAACTGGTGCTGTTTCAACACAGACAATTACAACTGCTGATACAGAGTTTAGAACATTTGTAATTGATTATTTTGTTCTTGTAGATAATTCTTGTGTTCTTGGTGTAAATTCAACCGTAGCAAAGACCATAACTCTTGAAAATACAGGAGTGCCTGCTACATTTACTAGCGTAGTTCTTAACATTGAAAAGGAGGCATAATATGGATTACAGAATGAGAGATGGAAGAAACCCTTATGGATCAAGAGGTGGATATGTATCTTCTGACAGAAGAATGAGAGATAGAGCAAGAATGAGAAGAGATTATAATCCTAGAAGAGATTATCTTGGTGGAGATTATAGAGGCAGAGATTATGCGGAATCAGAATCACAGGGTCAAATATATAGAGAGCCATGTGTAAGATATAGCAACTCTGCCTATGGAATCCCTGTTTCTGAAGAAGAAATGCAAGACCAGGCAAGAAGGGAAAGATACGATCGAGCAAGAGATTATGCAAGATATGATAGAGCAAGATATGATGGCTCGGAGTATAGACCCATTGAGATTATGGGCAGATTTGGAGGATATTATTCAATGGATGAGAGTGATTACAGGAGAGGAGACTATAATCGATATGATTATAACCGATATAATGATTATGGCGGTTATGGAATGGATTATGGCGAAGAAGAAGATTTAAAATACTACGAAAAAAAACTTATGAATCAACTCGATGAAAGACAAAGAACAATGCTAAAAAAAGAAGAAATCCTTAAAAAAGCAGAGCAAAGCGGTGTAAAGTTTGAAGATTAAACCGAAGAAGAGTTTTACATCGTGGTTTTAATGATGGTTACAGATTTTGGCAAGACCCTTGGCTCGGCAAGCCCAGACACTTATATTAAAATGGCTAAAAATTGGCTAGAAGATGATGATAGCACATTGAAATATAGTGATAAGTTATACGAGTATTTAGACAGAATAATAGAAGGAAGATAATGAAATATAAATATCTCAATCTTAACCCACTAAACAGGGAAGAGGAAGATTGTGTAACAAGAGCTATTGCATTAGCAACAGGTTTAAGTTATGCAGAAGTGCAAGATAAGTTATATTATATAGCACAATTATTTGATTGTGAGAAACTCTGTGTATGTTGTTATCAACACCTACTTGACAATGTGTTTAAATATGATAAAATATACTGCACTGGTATGACCGTTGAAGAGTTTGCCAACCAACATCCGTATGGAACATATATTTTAAGAATGAAGGGTCATTTAAGTTGTTTAATAGATGGAACACTGTATGACATATGGGATTGCAGATACAAAGAGTTGACGGATGTTTGGAAAGTAGAATAGTGCCGATGTGTTGGAATACTGCGAGTATGCCATAATGCAATAAACACAAAGGGCGAAAAGAGAGGGCTTTTGCCTTCTTTTTTTTATTTTCAAAAAAAATTTTAAAAAATTTGTGAAAATTTGTTGACATAAGCATAGAAATGGCATATAATAGTGATGTGTAAAGTAAATGCACGAGATTAAAAAAAGGAGAGAGATCATGATAGACATAAACGGGTGGATATTAAAACAACTGCAAAACACTAACAATATTGACACAAATCTTAAAAAGATAATAGGAGAAGAAGATGGAAATAAATAAGGAACTGATTGAGAGAGAAATTGAGAGATTGATTTTAATGAGAAGAATGGCAGATAAAGAAACAGAGAAGAAAATTAACGCACAACTTGACAAATTGTATCAATGGAAATATGAACTGATGAAATAGCCGAAACGCCCAATAGGGTGTCTTGCAGAGGTGGTTGACTGCAACTGATGATGGTAGACCTTAAAAGGAGAGATTATGAGAGAGAGCAAAACTCGTTCAATAACCATGAGTGATGAAACATACGAAATGGGCAGAAAAAAAGCCGACCAGTCAGGGTTATCGCTATCAAGTTATATTACATTATTGATTAGAACAGATTACAACAAAAAGAGATAAAAGGAGAGATTATGGAAATCAAAGAAATGAATATCTTTCAAAAAATGGAAGGTATTACAGAAAAACTCAATAGAGTTGCAAAAAATTTACAAGTAGGAATTGGACAATCAAGTTATAAAGCAGTAGGCGAAGCGGATGTATTAGCAGAAGTTAAACCAGTAGAAGTAGAGTTTGGTGTATATTCGTATCCAGTTAAAAGAGATGTGATTTATTCAAACGAATTTACTACAACAACGGAATACAAAGGCGAAACAAAAGAGAAACTTACAATGTTTATGAGAATTAAAACAATTTATAGATTTGTAAATGTTGACAAGCCAGATGAATACATTGAAGTAGAAACTTTTGGAGATGGTGTAGATACACAAGATAAAGCACCAGGGAAAGCGATGACTTATGCCGACAAATACGCATTATTGAAAGCGTATAAAATTGAAACTGGCGATGACCCAGACCAAAATGCAAGTCAACAAATGAATAAAATTCCTCAAAAGAAATTGGTTTTAAACGAAGAACTTGTTGCAGAAGCAAGTAAATTAGGTATTATGTTAAGCAAGGTTGCAACATACTACAAAAAGTCTGTTGGCGAATTAACAAACGAAGAGCTTGCGGAAGCAATAAAAATGAAAAAGGAAAATGCAAGCAAGTGATTTGTAGATTCTTTGAGAAAGACCACGAGTATTGGTTGGGCGAACTAGACAATGGCGAGTTTGTAAAGAAAAAGAAATTGTTAAGCGTAACTCAACTGATGCAGAAATACGGAGTAAGTCCAGAATACAAAGGTATTGATGACAAAGTGTTGGAGATGAAAGCCAACAGGGGAACATTGATACACCAAGAATTGCAAGAGTGGGCAGAAAAAAAAGAAGTCGGTTTTACACAAGAACTTGGGCAATTCATAGATTGGGCGAATAAAAACAATTACACACCATTGGAAAGTGAAAAAATAGTTTACAATGATGTAGTTGCTGGCACAATAGACACTATTGGAATGTTAGGCGACAAAAAGATAATTGCTGATTATAAAACAACAGCAAGTTATCACGAAGATGCAGTAAGTTATCAATTAAGCATTTATGAATATTTACTAGGGGAAAAAATAGATGAATTAAAATGCTTTTGGTTTAAAAATGGGGTAAAGGTTAAAAACGTTGACCGCATCCCACAGACTGCAATAGAATATTTAATGAATAAGGAGAGAAAAAATGATTAGTTATAACACAATTAACATTGAAGAATTGGTAAAACAAAACGAGAAATTGAGAGTTGAAAAGAAAAGAGTAGAAGATAAGAAAAACGAAGCAAACTCTAGGCTTGAAACGCAAATTAGTAAACATGAAACAAAGATTAAAGCATTGAGAGATAAAGCATTTAGAAATGACTATAAAGCACAAAACAAATTTGCACAAATCAATAGACTCATTGAAGAAAACGAAGGACAAATTAGAGTTAAGGCTGGACTTGACAATAAGATTGCAAGAAAAACCGCACCAAAAACAACAAGTAGAAAGAAATAGGAGAGATTAAATGAATCGTGTAGAATTTATTGGCAATGTAACCAAAGACATTGAATTGCAAAAATCAAATAATGGATTAAGTTATTGCAACTTTACGCTTGCAATACCAAGACCATTTAAAAACGGAAATGGCGAAAAAGAGAGTGATTATATCAGAATTAAGGCGTGGAGAGATTTGGCTGAAAATGTATGTAAATATGTCCATAAAGGCGATAAAGTGGCAGTATGTGGCAAAATACAGGGCAATTCATACCAAGACGAAAATGGCGAAAAAAAATACTCAACAGAAGTTGTTGCTGATGAAGTAGAGTTTATAATCACAAAAAAGGTTGAAACAGACCCAACATTGAAACCAATGTCAGAGCAGGAAACAGATTCGTTGCCATTTTGATAAGGAGATAGATTATGGAACTCTTTGATGAAATTAAAATGAAAAACAGCGAGTTAAGTCAAAGTATAAAACTATTAAGGCAGAACGGCATTAAACTTGCTGAAGCGGAGAGAGATTACAAAATAAAATTAAGGCAGGAAGCATTAAAGTTAAGACAAGACAATAAAATGCCTGTAACATTGATTGCACAAATTATATATGGTGTTCCAGAAGTGGCGGAGTTAAGATTCCAAAGAGATGTTGCAGAAGCAATGTATAACGCAAATCAAGAGCATATAAACACAACAAAACTGCAAATCAGAATATTAGAAAGCCAACTTGACAGAGAGTGGCATAGCGGAGAAAACAATGGCTAAAAGTATAATGCAAACAAACAAAGAGTGCTATTTGTGTAGAAAATTCTATGATATTGATATGCAAGTAGGACTGGAAAGGCATCATATATTTGGTGGAGCGAATAGAAAGTTAAGCGAAAAAGATGGTTTAGTGGTGTATCTATGTCAAATGCACCACAACACTCCACCTTATGGCGTGCATTTTAATCAAAATAACATGGAACTATTAAGAAAAGACGGACAGATTAAATGGGAAGAAACCTATAAAGGAAACTTTTTGGCGAGATACGGAAAAAATTATAAATAAGGAGATTGATTATGAAAATAAAAGAGTTAGAGCCAGTTGTATTGCAGGCACTAGAAGAAAACAAAAGAACAAGAAAAGATGATTTTATATTATATGCGTATGTATTGTATTTGAAAGGAATACCAATGCAAACAAGCATATCGGACTTTTTAACGCACGCACGAGAGAATCAAATGCCAGCGTTTGAAAGTGTGACAAGATGTCGCAGACACATACAAGAGTTAAGACCAGATTTAAAAGACCAACAAACAGCAATTAAGCGAGAAGAAGCACAAGAAGAATACAAAAATTATAATTTGTCAGAAATTTGTGAAAATTAGTTGACATAAACCAAAAAGATTTTGTAAAATGAAAGTGTTGATAGAACAACAACCTGCTGATACTGGGTGGCTCTTGTATCAAAAGGGAACTTAATATCAGTAGGTTAAAGCCTACAATGAAAGACCAAGAGCCACTTACAAAAACAGGTCGAGTAGTTGTAGGCTTTTTGCTATCAACAAAAAAATTAAAAGGTAGGTAAGGTATGCAAAAAATTCTAGTAAGTCCAGCGGACATTGAAAGTTGCTGGGAAAAGCCAGATGCCTGTCTGGTAAAAATGAAAACAGGGAAAGTTTGGGTGTGCGAGAAAAAGATAAAAAAACAAAACACACTTGAAGTTATCCAAAAGGCAAAAAATCAATATCTTGTGGAACTGCCACTTAAAAGGGGTGGTAAAAATGACAAGTAAAAAAGGAGTCGTTATGTATTACGACATTTTGGAACAATTAGAAGATTTTTCAGATGAGCAATTTGGAAAAATAACAAGAGCCCTTATAAAATACGATAAAACGGGTCAAATTCCCGAGTTTGATGATTTGTCGATGAAAATAGCGTTTAAGATGTTAAAGCCGATTTTAGACCGAAATAAACAAGAATTTGAGCAGATGTGTGAAAAGAATAGACAAAATGTATTAAAGAGATGGCAAAAAGAAGATACGAAAAAATACGATGGCATACGGTCGTATAATTCGAATACGATGGCTACCGATAATGATAATGATAAAGATAATGATAATAAAAAAGAAAATATAAAGAAAAAATTTACGCCACCTACTCTTGAAGAAGTTGTTGAGTATGCAAAGAGCAAAGGTAGATTAGACTTGGCAAAAAACTTTTACAATTACTTCACAGAAGGAAAGTGGGTTGATAGTAAAGGCAATAAAGTTAAAAATTGGAAACAAAAGTTTATAACTTGGATGTCGCACGATAAAGAATTTGGAATAATCTCGCAAGATACATTAAACAAAACAGATATTAGTTTTAGACATGAATATACAAAAGAGCAAATGAATAATTTGTATGACAATTTGGATGAGGTGGAGATATGAAAATTCAAGAAACAAGAGTAAGTTTTAAAGAGCCGATTCTTTGGGATGAGAAACCAACACAAGAAGATTTACTAAAAATAGATGCAATATGTCTAGGAATTCTAAGGAATAAGATACGAGAAGTTGAGCAAAATGGTGGACAATGCACAACGGTATTTGCAAGACCGATAGAAGAAGTGTTGGAAGTTAAACCAAGCAAAAGAGAAGAGGGATATATAATTACACCGAAATATTGGTTTGAGTATCGAAAATTAGACAAGGAGATTCAGAAATGATATTTGAAATACTTGGCGAGCCAATGGGCAAGCAAAGACCAAAATTTGCAAGAATGGGAAACTTTACAAGAACATACACACCAAAAGAAACAGTAAGTTATGAGAATTTTGTTAAATTAAGTTATCAAAGTTTTGGTGGAGATTATTTTGGAGATTCCGCATTAAAAGTAGAAATAGATGCAAGATTTACAATCCCAAAGAGTTTTAGCAAAAAGAAGTGGCAACAAGCAATGAACGGAGAAATAAAACCCAAAGTAAAGCCAGACTGCGACAATATATGTAAAATTATTTTGGATGCATTAAACAAAATTGCATTTGATGATGACAAACAGGTTGTTGAATTAAATATAACAAAAAGTTATTCAGATATACCACGAGTTATTGTAAGAATTGAAAAAATCTAAAAATTTTGTAAAATTAGTTGCAATTTACACTTGAAAGGTATATAATGATAATGTGTAAAGTAAATACACAAAACGAAGAAAAGAAACATCAAAAAGAATTAGCATTTCAAGAAAGACAAAAACAATACAAAGAGAAAAAGGAGAGATTGTTATGAAAAGAGAGATTATTGATGAAAACGCAGAAAGGATTAGGGTTGAAGTATTAGACAACCCAGAGTTTTACAAAAAAATATTGACAGGCATTGGACTAGGATATGAAAAAGGCATAGAAGATGATGACACACTTGTTGAGAATGTAGAAGAAGCACTAGAAAATGACATAGAAGATATAGCAGAACATTTTGACTGGATAGAAGAAGATGTTGAATCAAATCCATATATTGATTGGGTATATGAACAAGAAAGTATTGCACAAGACAGATATTATTCTGGGAAGTATGGAGAGTGATTATGGAAAAATATAAAGCAGAAAGGAAATATAAACTTAAGGTGGGTAACCGAGTAGAAAGTTGTCAAGGAAAAGATTTTCCTAAAATTACTAATGTTACACTTGATGGAGTTTGTGTAAAAGACATTCCTACAGAAGTAAATGTTGATATTCCAATTTTTGAAACAATAGATGAAGAAATTAGATACCACAAAAAAGAACTTGCAAGACTTAAAGCACAAAAACAAAAAGAAAAATGGAAATTCACAGAAGATGAAAAAGTGATTTTGAGAAACTTGCCAAAACACATGAAATGGATTGCTAGAGATGATGATGCAGGAGGTTTAAAAGTGTTTTGCGATAAACCTATTAAAAAAGAAAAACGTTGGATTTGTGAAAAATATATAGTAGGAACTTATGGTATATATATTTTTGGTCACTTATTCCAATGTATTCAATGGGAAGATGATGAACCTTGCGAGTTTAGAAAGTTTATTTAGGAGGGAGTATGAAAGAATATCATAAAATTGAAACTATCTTTGAAAGAGACGAAAAAACAAAGAAACTTATCGATGGAAAGTTTAGAAATCCAGCAGTAGAATTTTTGAAGGATTGTAAATGGCAATTTACTGAAAAGGTTGACGGGACAAATATTCGTGTTCATTGGGACGGACATAAAGTTGAGTTTGGTGGCAGAACAGACAAGGCAACCATTCCACAAGACTTGCTTGACAGACTTGAAACTTTGTTTGGTGGCTACGAAAACGAACAGATTTTTGAACAGAGATTTGGTGATAAAGATGTAATTTTGTTTGGCGAAGGTTATGGTGGCAAAATTCAGGGCGTTGGAAAAGAATACAGAGATGATGTTGACTTTATCTTGTTTGATGTAATGATAAATGGTTATTATCAGCCAAGAGTGTCAGTTGAGTTTGTGGCGACATATTTCAACCTTGATGTTGTTCCAATCGTTCTCACAGGCACAATTCAGGAAGGCATCGATTATGTAAAAACAAACAGAAAGTCCACTATCGCAAAGAATGGTGCAGAACTTGAGGGCGTAGTAGGCAGACCTAAAATGGAAGTATTTGACCGAACAGGCAAACGCTTGATTGTTAAAATTAAGTATAGAGACTTCTTATAACATTTCACTTGTTGGTCTTAAAAGGGAGGAGAAAGAATGAAACATATAATGATTAGCATAAAACCAGAGTGGGTAGAGAAAATTCTCAATGGCGAAAAAACTTTGGAAATAAGAAAATCTTGTCCAATCGAAGATATGCCTTGCAAGGTGTATATTTATGAAACAAAAGCAAAATGGTTTAAGCCCTATCATAATTCATATATTGATAAAACAATTTATGAAGAATATGAAGGTAGAGGCAAAGTTGTTGCCGAATTTACTCTTATGCACTTGACACAATTTGATGTTGATGGTCTTGTTCGAGCAGGTTTTATGAATGATTTACTAAAACAGTCTTGCTTGACAGAAGAACAACTTGAAGATTACTTGGGCGACAAAACAGGTTATGCTTGGCACATTGAAGATTTGCATATCTATGACACTCCAAAAGAATTGGGTGAGTTTTCAACTTTAACAAAATGTAATACTTATATTGCAAAATCAAAGTTATGTGATTGTTGTTGTCTATGCTCAAATTTTTGTAAAACAAAACCTAAAAAATTAACAAGACCACCACAAAGTTGGTGTTATATAAAAGGAAAAGACAATGAAAGCGTATGTGATTAAGAATGAAAATGATTATTATTATACATTAGATGAAGACCAGTGGGATGATGAAATTTACAGAGCCTTTATCACAAAAGATAAAGAAATTGCCGAAGAAATCTCAAATGAATATAATAAACATAAAAAAGAAGATGAAGTTAGTTGTCAAGTTGTAGAAATCACAATCTATGAAGGCGACCCATTGGAGTTGGCTTGTGAAGAATTGAGATGCAGAGACAAGAACAAAACACAGGCAAAATTGGTTATTCAACAAATAAAAAACGAGTGGCTAGGAGAAAATGTTGCTTATAAAGATTGGTTTATCCAACAAGCAAAGGAGAGTGAGAGAGATGAGAGAGATTGAGTTTAGAGCAAAAGGTTTAAGAAAAAATAAATGGTTTTGTGGTGATTTACTTACAAGAACACAGGACGGTGCTTGTCTTATAGTTGATTATTACAATAAGGATGGTGTGAAGTATATCGAAGTTGATAAAAATACAATCGGTCAATACACAGGACTTAAAGACAAAAACGGGAAGAAGATTTTTGAAGGCGATATTGTAGAATGGGACATAAAATGTAAACTAACAAAAGAACAAGAAGCGGAAATTATAGATAGATTAACAAAGAATTTGGAGGGATAAAATGATAATTCTATTAAGTATAATAAAGGCGGTGTTTAATGCCAAATGTAGAGTTTGTAAAAATTAAAGTTCCGCCAGAGAAATCAGAGATGAGGCAATTCTTTAAACTTGTCGAACTTGCGAGAATTGACAACGAAGAATACCTTATAGTCTTGACACCAAGACAATTTGAAAAATATTTTGGCATATTTATTTGCAATAATAACCAAAATGATGTATAATTATAAAAACAACCGAAGAAACATCCTTTCCTTTGATATTTTTCTGTCAGCAGTAAGTTTGGTTGTGATATCTGCGTAAGTCTGACAATATGGAGTTGTGTGATAATTGGTAGTCAGTCTGTTTGCTAAACAGATGTGTCGAAAGACATTACAGGTTCAAGTCCTGTCGACTCCGCCATAGTAGGAGGTGTTAATGGAAGTTAATAACCAAGATAAAATTTCAAGCATAGATGATAGGGACTCTATGCTTTTTTTTGAGAAAAACACACCATTGGTATATTTTATGTATAATAAACACTTTCAACGAAGATACAGCCAATATGAAGAAGATTTGATACAATGCGGAATGTTAGGGTTATGGAGAGCGTGTAAATCGTTTGATAAGAATAAAGGTATATCATTCTGCACTTTCTCGGCAAGATGTATAAAGAATGAAATGTGTTATTTTTTAAGAAAAGAAGTAAAGTATGCAATGAATACAACGGGGTATAATATAATTGGCGACTCTGGGGAAGAAGTTGACATATTAGAGATTGTAGCAAGTGAAGATGTAAGCGTTGATGAAAAGTTAAACAAAGAACTATGGTTAGAAGATAGTCCAATACTGAAAGAGTATGCAGAAGGCAAGAGAATAAAAGATATAGCGGACAATCTAGGCAAAACAAGGTCGCAATTAGAACAGATTATGAAACAAGAGCGAAAGGTGTTGCAAAATAAATATGCGGAGATGTGATGAATAGAGAGCAAGTTTTAAAGATTCTAAAAGTCTGTATAATAACCACAATATTTATGTTGCTTTGTGAGATTATATTTTCAATTAACGCAATAAATGACTGGTTTAGCGATTTAATTACAAACTCACAGGGTTGGTTAGTGTATTTAATAATTTGGCTTATTATGTTTTTACAGGTCACAATACTGAATATACCAGCGTATGTGGTGTTGAGTGCGAGTATAAACATTGGCATAAAAGCGTTAAGTTGGGAATTTATATTGACCGTATTGAGTGCTTATATGTGTGGGTGCATATTGGCATATTGGCTTGGCAGATGGTTTGGAAAGAAAGCGGTTAAGTGGTGTGCTGGTAGTGAAGATGATTACAATAAATGGAGTGAAGTATTAAACAAGAAAGGCAAATGGTGGTATTTTTTAACAATATTGTTTCCGTTCTTTCCAGATGACTTGCTTTGTATAGTGGCAGGTGCAGTAAAGTTTCATTTCGGATTTTACACGATAGCAAACTTAATAGGTAGAGGAATTGGGCTTATTACGATGATACTAACACTAGATCTTATTCACATGGGCGGAAATATACCATGGTTGGCAATAATATGGGGAATTGCACTAATTGTAGAAATAATTGCATATTTTGTAGTGAAAAAAAGAAAATCTAGCATATAATGTATCTAGGAGATACAAATGGAACAGCAAATAATCGAAAAGGCGAAACAAATTGCTGAATTGCTTGCTAGGAATTACGACATTACAATAAAGAAAACCAAAGACGATTCTATAAAGATATTGTATTATAGACCACTTAATCTAGCCAATAGGGGTGAGAAATGAATAAGAACTTTTGGTTAATAGCATTATTGATATGGTTATTTTTTGCAAGCACTTGTGGAATGTTATGGAGTTGCTATAATTCACGAGCAATAAAGAATATAACAGGGAACGCAGTTGTGGAAA
>Ga0310696_10007204_pt1 | contig 13100 bp, 4 predicted proteins | sample AusTroGonzalo_MG_4_FD_203885 | JGI IMG/M metagenome (GOLD analysis project Ga0310696, IMG submission 203885) | Bovine rumen microbial communities from tropical cattle in Woodstock, Queensland, Australia - Gonzalo_02 (v2) (version 2) | ecosystem: Host-associated > Mammals > Digestive system >... | reverse complement strand
CCGTCGTCTATGCGGAAGAGCTCGCTCCTCAGCGAGAACCACGTGGCGTTCCTGTCGGGGTTGTTGATTCCGAGGCGCGACTTGAGCACGAGGTAGTTCGCCTGCATCCTCGCAAGGATGTCCGCAAGGCCCGCGTCGCCGTATCCGGCGTTCATGACGGGCTTGCCGTCGTCGTCGAACACTCCAAGCGCGCGCGCGCCGATGATCTCCGACCTGAAGGCGTCGCCGGAATTGCGGTCTGCGGAGAGGAGAGTCGTCTCGTAGTCGTACACCTGCGCCGCCATGTAGACGTACTTCTGGGCGAGGTCGAACGCCTGCGAGTAGCGGGTAAGCGCCTCGCACTGCATCCGGCGGTAGAACATGTCGTGGTACCTGAGGCGTATGAGCCTGTTCACGCGGCGTGCGCGCGTCTTCTCGCGCTCGGACTGTATGCGGTCTCCCTCGGCAACGGTCGTGTCGAAGTTCTCCGCTGCCGCTATCATCGCGGCCCATGTCGTACGCACCGCCACTGCGGCGTCCTTGAGGTCGCATATCGCGTCGAGCGCATCGTCGAAGGCGGACTTCTTCGCCTCGTTCCACGAAGCGCGCGCGGCTTCCATCGTTGCGCGCGACTCGAACTGCTCCTGAGCCGACTCGATGTCGGCAACGATGCCGTCCATCAGCTCGCCAAGCCCCTTGAACGCAGCCTGCATCGCCACGGTCGTGCCGCCCGCCGCGGCGTAGAGCGCGAGGCCTGGCGTAAAGCCGGAGGCAAGTCCGACCGTGAAGGCCGACATCTTGGACACGCCCTGGAGATAGTCGTCACCGTCCTCAAGGAACTCGCCCGACATCTTGAACGAGGCGGCGGCGTTCTGGGCGATCATCTTCAGCACGCAGTTCGCGACGCCGAACCCGAAGCGCTGCTGCTCGTATGTCCAGGCGTCCTCCTGCGCCTTGTACACCGCGTTGATGTTGTCGATCTTGGCGGACAGCCTGCTGTACTTGCCGTCGTAGTCGTTGCAGGCGTTCTTCCAGTCGACGTACGCGAGGATGTACGACGTGTAGTCGTCCTGTATCTGTCCGCACATCTTGCGCGTCCCCTTGAAGGAGTCGGGCTTGACGACGAGGCCGTTCGCCGAAAGCTGGTACGACAGCTTGTCGGTCGTCTTGTATCCGGTGCCGTCCATGAAGGTCTTCATCGACTCGTACTTCCAGCCGCCGGCTTTCGAATCGTACGTGACAACCGACACCGGCTTGATGTCGTCTGCGCCTGTTATCCCGAAGAGCGACAGGTCCATGTACATGTAGTGGTAGAGGTCAGGTCCGTCGTACCCCTGCGGATACGTGCCGGTCGGGCCGATGTCGTCTTCGTACGGCTTTCCGTAGATGGCCACGAGCTGCGCCGTGTAGTCTGTCTCGGACTCCTGCGCGAAGTCGTCCTCCACGAGCTCGCTGTCCTGGACCTGGCGGAGCATCTTCGCCGCCTCCTGCGCGCGGTCGAGCATCTTGGCGGCGTTGCCAAGCGCCGTCTCGGCGCGCTCCGCAACCTGCTCGAAGTGCGTGGAGGTTCCGTCCTCTACGCCTTCCGGCGAGATGTCGAACGGGACAGCGGCGTCGGAAAGCCCCAGCGGGTTCATGCCGGAATCGAGACGGTCGAGCTTGCGCTGGATGTTGTCGACCTCGTTCGGAATCGTCACAAGATCCGCCGCCGTCGCACGGTTGATTCTGAGGAGCCCCGCGTCGTCGAACGCGATGTTCAGCCCGCTTTCCTCCACGGTCAGCCAGAGGGGCTCGGATATCTGCCACTGCGTGACGCCGCCAGGAGTCTCGTCGGGCAGTTCGTCGACCGACTTGGAGGCGGAGAAACCCCTCGTGTACGCAAGCAGGCCATCCTCGCGCGGATTGACGAACGCCCTCTCCGCGTGGAGCTTCGCCGTGGCGCGGTAGCCGCTCCAGAATCGCATTTCGGAGGCGACGCCCTCGAAGCGGCCGTCGCCAAGCGCAACGTCGGGATTGTCCATTGGAAGCCGCCCGAGCGAGACGTTTGCGGATTCCTGTCCGGCGGAATCGACGATGCGCAGCGTGTACTGCCCGTCTACTCCGAGAGAAACGGCGTAGATTGCGTTGGTCGGGACGTTTTCGACGGTCTCGCTTGCGACCTCCCTTGTGTCCAAGGCAAGGCGATAGCGCGTGCTTTCGGCCTCCACGGTGTTTGTCACGGCTCCTGTCTCGTGGTCTATGAACTCGACCACGGAATTCGTAAGGTAGCTCTCGAGGTACGCGTCCACGAGCACGGACCTGGCGGTGACGGTTCCGTTGCCATTGGCCACAATGCCGATTAGCCCGCTGCACGCCTCCCAGTTGTCGCCGGCCCCATCAGGCCTCCATACGGGGTCTTCCGACTCTACGCCAAACAATTCCAGGACGTGTCCTTCGGATGTGGACGGCGCACGCACGCTGCACTCGAACGTCCAGGGGCCAGAAACGGCGGAAACCGGCGAGTTGCTCACCCAGAGATACGCATGGTCGCCAAGAGTGGCGACATAGTACTCGCTGGGGCTTTCCGCGCTCGGCAGTAGCGAGTTCGCGACCATCCAGTTCATCACGCCGCCTATTCCGCCGCGGGTGGCCCATTCGCCGTAGCCGAAGTTCCGCTCCCCGTCTTCGTCGAGATAGCCGGCCCCCTTCGCGCCGCCGTTGTCGCGCCACGCCTTGCGCGCCGTGAGGTCCATGATGTCGCTCGCCGTCTTGGCGAGCTTGCCCGCCGTCTCGGCGAAGCGCTCCTCGTCGTAGTAGTCGACGTCAACCACGCTGTCGGCGACGTTCATCTGCATCTGCGAGGTCGACCACGAGAAGTTGGGGTTCCTGAGGAGCCTGTACCATACGCTCATGGCCGACAGGTAGTGGCCCCAGGCGTCGCCGTGGCCCTGCGGATACTGGAGCGCAGCGTCATCTTCGTCTATCGTCGCGTCAACGTCGTCCGAGCTGATTCCGTAGTGCACGGCGTACGCAACTTCGCCCGCGGTGATTCCGCGCGTGAAGTTCCAGACGAGGCGGTTGTAGAACGGCGCCGTGGTGACGGACGGGTTGTTCGCGCCCGTGCGGCCGCGCAGCAGCGCAAGCTCCTCGTCGAGGAGAGTAGGCACCTGGTTGTCGAAGCAGAAGAGCCCGGTCGACGCGAAGCCGTAGTCGATGTCAGGCGTAATCGCCGACGCGCCATAGCCGGATCCGAAGCCGACCGTCGGGTCGAGCGCATCGACATACGCCTCGTTGCCCAGGAGGACGTACAGGTCGGCAAGCCGCTCAGCCGCAAGGAGGAGCTGCTTGTTCGCGTCCGTGTCGTTGAGACCGAGCGTGAGGGACATCGATTCCGCCTTGTTGAGAAGCGTCTGGTAGAGCTGTATGAGGCCGACGTTCGTAAGGTTGTCCTGGTTTAGCGCAACGTCTCCCGCCCACGGAGCGCCCGCCGCGCGGATCATGGTGACCGCCGTCTCGGCGGGATTCGAATAGAGGTCCTGCATCCTCTGGGTGAACGGCGTCACGTTGTTGACGCAGCGCTGTATCCACCCCTCCGCGAGAGCGGGCCCGCACCAGTCGCTCCACCTGTCGCCCATCACAGCGTAGGCCGGCGTGCCGGGCTTCGCCTGGTAGCGCATCACGTAGTACGTATTCACGAGGTTCGCGAGCGTATCGCCCTGTCCGCCGATCGTGAAGCGCGTAAGCCCGCCCCATTTGTCGGCGTCGAACACGTCGTTGTAGCCCTTCTCGTAGTCCGTGGACATCGATCCGTTGGCGTTCGGCACGGCCTTCTTCCACTCGAAGTTGTAGTCGTCGGCCTTGCCGGCGAAGGACTCGGTGTAGAGTATCGTCAGCTGCTGCGAGAGGAGGTTCAGCGGATCCTCGCGCGTCACGACGCGCCCGGCGTAGTAGTCGTCCACTACGCGGAAAACGTGCATCGACACCGCGTCCCCGTCGTCCACGCGCATCGCAACGTTCGTCGAGTCGTTCTCTATTATCGTCACGTAGTTCGTCGCGCCCATCGCCGTGATCGCGTAGTGGTCCTTCGGGATGTAGTCGACGAACGCTTTGCCGTTCTTTGCAACGCCAAGCGTTGACGGAACGACCGGGGCGCGCGGAAGTGTGTTGATCATCGAGTCCCATGTCGACTTCTTCGCGTTGTCGCCCGGGACAAGCGCCTTGATGGCGTCGACTTCGCCCTGGTTGAGGACGTTCGGGTAGAGTATCGAGCCGCCGGCGTTGACCACGCGCTCGCCCATGAGGCACACGCACTCGTCGACCGCAAGCGCGGAGTTCACGTAGAACCGTCCGCTGATGCTTGGCGGCAGGTCCTTGAAGGTGTACTTGCCGCTCCTAAGCGTTACGTTGCCCTTGGCTGGGTCGAAGCCGAAGTCCTTGAGAAGCGCGGCCGGGGTCGCGTATCCGGGCAAGCCCGTCTTGCGGACGACCGTCGGGTCCCACAGCAGCGCCGTCTTGCCTTCGTCCGCAGGATAGACGACCGCCATCGACTTCGCCGCCCAGACTTCCGGCAGGCCGTTGGCCGCGACGGTAAGCGTCTCGCCGATGCGCATATTCTCGACGTTCTTCGGCCACTCTACCGTCCACGTCCAGGTCGCGGGCTTGCCGTTGTTGTAGTTGGAGAGCCACGGCACCGGCTCCCCGATCTTGTGCACCGCGCCGTCGACGAAGTCGAAGCCGTCCTGGTTCGGATAGTACATGTGGATGGGTATCGTTCCGGCGCACCTCGCCCAGACCTGGTTCTTGCGGTCCGGGAACGCCGGGGGAACTTCGCCGACGTCTTCCCAGTACGTCTCGGGAAGCCACGGATTGTCGAATGTGTCGAGCGGGTGCGGCCCCGGAAGCGTCGTTCCCGCGGTCATCGTGGCGGCAAGCGCGGTGTACACGTCGTTCGTGAGCAGGACCGAGAAGTACTTCATCTTCGGCTTGCCGTCCAGAACGTACTGCACCAGGACGCCTGGCTTCGACGTCTCCTCGGTGTTGAGGTCGCACCTGAGGGCCCATGCGAAGTAGCCGCCAGAGCCGCTGCCGATAAATGCGTGCTCCTCGTTCGGGTTGTAGCCCGGCAGCGAGGGGTTGGGCTGACGGTAGATGATCGGCCTCGAGTCGGCCAGGAAAACGCCGTTGCCCTCGCACGGGGATCCAGGGTCGACGCGGCTGACGTTGAACGCGGGGCAGATGCGTCCCGAAACCTCTTCCGTGACTTTGCGGACGTTGCTGCCGCGCTGCGCCTCCAGGTCGCTACTCTCCGGGAAGGTAAGGCACAACGCGAGCGAGTAGTTGTCCGAATCCGGCTGGTCGTAGAGGCTTTCCTGCTCCTCGTCTTCCGTGAGGTCGAACGCGCCTATCTCGATGTTGTCGATGACCAGGCCCTTCGGCGCGTTCGTTCCGTCGCCCAGCCTGTTGTCGGTCATGTAGGCGGAGACGGTCGGGAAAACAGTCGCAAACGTGGTCGCGTAAGCATCGGAAATGATGTCGCCGTCTACAAGGGCGAATCCGCACGTCCCGTCCACCACGAAGGTGATGCAATGCCATCCGTCCGCGGGCACCGCGCCGGTGTCAAGCGTCGCTTCGGCGCCTGCACCGGAAAGCGAAGCCGCATATTGGACGGTGGAGCCACTGCGCGTTGCCGTGACCTCGAAGCTGCTTGAACCCGAGGCAAGCCGCAGCACCGTCGCATCTGACGCCTCCGCCATTCTTCTGGCGTCCGCCCAGAACGTGACCACGCCCATCGAATTCGTGCTGAAGCACTGCGCCGCCGGGAGCTCCACCACGGAATCCGTCGAGTCGAACGCCATGGCGATTCCGTCCTCGTACACGCTTTCGCCGGCGCCGCCCTTCTGCGACGCAATGACTATCTGCGGCACGTGCGTGGGCTCGGGATAGACGATTCCATATCGCTGGACCAGACACGGGATCGCGACCTTCTCAGGCATGTCCGCACCATAGATGTTCTTGGTCGTAAACCAGTGGACCTCTATCGGCTTGTCGTCCTTCGATGTGTTTACGGCGTATATGACAGACTGGTACTCGTTGCTCTTCGCCGTCCAGTCATAGTAGAGGTCCGGGTTGTAGTGCGTCCCCGACTCGGAAAGGTTGATAAAGCCGGGCACGCTCAAGTCGATGTCCGGCTCGTATCCCCCCGCCGTCCCGGATTCGCTGCCGGTCCGCGGCACCAGCTCCTCGCCGACGTTCCACTTTGCCACTTCGAGCGTGAAGAAGTCGGGGTTCGTGCGCGCGACAGTGCGGATGGGCAGGAACCAGACGTTGTCCGTCGTCGCGAGCTTGAGGCAGGAATAGCCCACTTCCGTCGACGACGCGAAGGTGTCCGCCGACGCGGTGAACACGTTGTCGTTCGGGGCACGCGCGTGCCCGTTCGGGACCTGGTACTTGTTGAGCGAAGCCGTGTAGGCGTCCGGTATCTTCACCGAATCGCCCGCGACGAGGACAGGCATCGCGTTGGTGTTCCACGAACAGCCGTACTGGCAGCGCTCGAACGGCCAGCTCACGCCGTATGCGTCCTCCTCCATCCAGTAGACGTCGATGCGCCACGGCGCGTCGGCCGTCTCGCGCAGCGGGAAGATGCTGTTGTGCTTCGGGCTGTACGAATAGAGGCCCTTGTGCTGGTAGTAGTACGGCCCGAACTCGTCCTCCTGCGTCGTCGAGGTCGTGGAGGCGATGGGCGAAGGCCAAAGTCCCTTGGTGGAGTAGCCGGTTCCGTGCGGTGCAATCGGCTCGCCGATGTGGCCCTTCATCTCGACGACGTCCGGCTCGCCGACCTCGATGACCTGGATGTGCTTCAAGGTGTTGTAGGAGCCGGAGTCGTAGTAGGCGAGGATGAACTGCCCGCTGACGCGGCCGTATGCGGCGAGCGTGTTCGCCGACGGGTCGAGGTACACGCCCTTGACCACGACGTTCGACTCCACCACGGAATATCCGCCGGTGTCCTTTATCCTTTCGCCGCGCTGCACCTTGACGAGCTCGTCTGGTCCGAAGAGCTTCACGAACTTGCCCGAAAGGTCGATGGTCGGCGCGTTCCATGGCGACTCGGTCCAGAACATCTTGAACGGCCTTCCGCTCGTCGCCCCGGACGCGATGTAGGTGCGCTCCATCACGGTGCCGTCAAGTCTGATCCACTTGAAGACGAGGCTGCCGCCGGCCTGGACGTACACGCGCTTGCCGACGTTGTCGAAGATGAACTTCACCTGCTCCGTCTCGTTCGTGCAGTATTCCGCGTACGTCGCGTTCCAGTCGACGTCAGCAGGCGGCGTGATGACGTCGCCAAGCCACACCTCCGGCTTTATGCGCTCAACCGCAAAGCCAGACTCGCTTGCGGCGAGCATGTAGCGGTCAAGCCCCGGGGTGACAGTCGCCGAAAGCGCCCCGCCTGCCGCGCCGAACGACGCGGACACGGACGCCACGCTGTTGCTCGCAAGCCAGGCGTTCTCTGCGACATCGCTCGTGCAGCGGATCGTCGGAGCCCCGGGTATCCCGAGCGAATAGGACGGCGGATTGTCAGCTTGCGCCGCTCCTGCGGCGACCGCCGTCATCAGCAAAAGTATTCGCTTCATGTTGCAGTCCTTTCAGACCAACTACTTCACCCTCATGATGAACGCAAGCGCATAGTATGCGGGGCGGTTGTCGAACGCCTGGCCGCCGCCGGTCGCGGAAGTCTTCCAGACTCTGGCGGAACCCTCTGCCGTACTGTTGGCGTCGTAGCCTCCGACCACCACCGACGTGCCCCAATTGGAACTGTCGTATGCGCTGTCCCTCGCATTGCCGAGCTGGTCGTCGCCCGTGTACCAGTGGCGGTGCGACGGCATCTGCGCTTCCGTGAGCGTCTGCGAGTCCTTGCCGCCCTTGTCGTTCACATTGTATCCTGATGTGCCCGACTTGGAGCCGACGATGAACCTTCCTTGAAGGTTCGGGGTAGTGCGCCCATTCGAAGTCTGCCCGTTGCACAGCGCCCAGCCGTCGGGCACCGAGGATTCGGAGCCGCTCCACATGATTATGCCGCCCACGGGAATCGTCCCGTATCCGGAAAGCGAACCCGTGCTCTTCACCGTAAGCGGGCCGGACAGCGTAACGCCCTGGGAGAAGGCCACTTCGCCACTAAGGGTGGCCTTGCCTCCCACAATCAGCTGCCCTGTGACTTCGGCGTCCTTGATCGTCGCCTTTCCCGCCACGTTGAAGTCGCCAGATGCGTTGGTGGCGTCTGCCGCCCAAGAGGAATATGGCGTCATCAAAATCTTCTGGCGCGGCTGTATCTCGCCCGACGAACCGTCCACTGTCAAGCCGACGTAGAGCGTTCCGCCGCGCGCGGCCTTCAGGGCGTCGACGAGGTTTGTGTTCGAGGCGCCGGCAAGGTTAGACCCGTTGCCGTCGGTCAGCTCAACGTTGAAGAGCCCGGCGTCGTCAAGCTGGGCCGCAACCATCCGGCCCCAGATGGGCGTTCCGCCCGTCGCAGCGGTGTAGAGCGCGAACGTTATGTTCTTCGAGCCCGTTATCGCCTCGGTTCCCTGAGCGTTCTTGAGGACGCCCTGGTAGGCGATGGAGGTTTCGACCGCGAACGCGGAGACCGATATTGCCGCCGCGATGATTGTTGCCAGTGTTTTTTTCATTGTGTTGCTCCTTTTAGATTGCTGTTTAAGATTATTTCTTGCTCTGAACGCTAGTCGCTCGACCACTACTCAAGTACTGCGTCCTTAGCCACGCGCTTCATCATGAAGCGGCCTTCAGCCACGACAGGGCCGTCGCGGCGGACTCCGGTGTAGATCCACTTTGCGTCGCCAGTGAGCTGCTCCACCGGCGTCCACGACGTTGCGGCGTTCGCGTCGAACTGGAACTCCACCTCGCCGCCTATCGAGAACCACTCCGGCTTAACGCTGCCCACGTAGTTGTTGAAGTCGTCGCCGTCCGGCGCAGGCGTCTTGAAGTCCATCTGCTTTCCGTCGAAGAGCGGGTGAAGCGCATGGCGGAACGGGTTCGACGGCGACTTGGCTCCGATCGTGTAGGCGAACTTGAGCGGCGTTCCCGCCTTGCCGAACTCGCCGGACGTCGGTGCCACGGCTCCCAGGTCGACCGGCAGACACGCGGACGAAACGCGCGTTCCGTTCACGACCGCCCTCTGCACGAGCTTCGTCGTCCCGTCCGCATTTACGGCGAGGAACACTTTGACCGGCATCGCACCGCCCGCCGACACGCCATCCACCTTGTCGCCGTCCTTCCTGTAGTAGGACACCTTCGTCAGCTTCATCGTCACGGCCCACAGCCCCTGCGGCCACGGGGCGGCGCTCTTCGTGTCCACGGCTGACACCGGCAGCCAAGCCATCGTCTTAGTGCCGCCCGTCTCTGCGATGCGTATGATTCCGCCGACCTTTGCGCCCGTTCCGGCAAGCTTCGAGCGGTCGAGCGCGAGCGCAACGCGCCACGTCGCGCCCGTCACGATCGTGCGCGTCAATTCGCCGGCGAGCGCCGTCCAGTCCGCCGTGGCGTTCTCTCCGTAGGATTCGCGGTAGAGAAGCTCGGGGCGTGTCATCCCGTCGGCGGAGTCCATGTAGACGAGCGTCACTTCCTTCTCCGCCTCGCCGTCGTTGCGAATGGATATCTCGTCCAACGTCCCCTCTTCGGCGAAATCCACGCCTACGCGCGGCATTATGTAGAGAGGTCCCGACCAGTCGCTCACGCACGTGCCCGTCGAGAATACCACCGAGCCGTCGTTCAGGTATGCGGTCTTCGATCCAGTCGCGAGTGGCCTGAGGCGCGGCGCGGATTCGTTGGTCCCGCTGATGTAGTAGAGCGTCGCCGATTCCGCCGCCGGACATCCCGCGAGCCAGTCGCTGGCCTTGACCTGCCCGGAAAGGCGCACGCCGAAGAGGTTGCGCGAATCCGTGTTCACTGTGTCGTCCGACACGTGCCACGCAATCCGCGGAGCGACCGGCGTTCCGCGCAGAGTCACCGTATACGGCGCGGCGTTGGTCGAATAGCAGAGGAGCACAGAGTCCGCCTTAAGCGCGTTCAAGGTGTTGGCCGCCGACGCCTCGCGCGACCATATCCAGAAAGGCGCGCGAACCACGCCCTCGCCCGTCAGCCCGCCTTCGGTGGAAGCGGTGTAGAGGAACGCGTCCGCGTTGTACGCCGAGACCGACCATACCGGCCAGTCCGCAAACACCTCGTCGGCGGACGCCTGCGGCGCCACGCTCACATAGACGGCGTTCCATCCGTTGGACAAAACCACCGTCTGGTCGATCACTTGCGCGTCCACGCCAATGGCCCCCAAGACCGCCAAGGCAGCCAAGGCAAACGCCCTTTTCGGCGCCCCCACCTCTGAAATGCGTTTCATCTGACCTTCTCCATTATGGGAAAGATGTCATATATTATACCAAATCCAACGCTGGGATTGTACTTGTTTTAATTCCACTCACATAAGAATGGCTAACAACATGTCTGCACCTCAATCGCCTGAAATTATGCCATTACCCCGCTCGGGAAAGTTTTTCCCGAGCGGGGATGCTGCAACGAAACGCCGTTGCCGGCTAATACGTCGTCGCATTGACGACCAACGGGCTCTTAGTCGCCTTCTTGATACAGATAAACCGGGAAAGAGTAGGTTTTCTTACCAACTTTCAACGTTGCGGAACCCATGCCCTGGCCATCGATTACAATGCCGGAAATCTTTGCGGTGAAAGCCTTTACCTTTGGCGCCTTGTTTTCGTCAATGTAATCGGCATTTGTGGCATAGACTTTAAACGATCCGGAAAGGACGCCAGTTTTGGGCTTATATGTCAGCTTCAGGCCGGCGGGGTTGTCCCAATCGCCATCTTCCCATGACGGTTCGTAATAGACTTCGCCATCCTCCTTGATCCTGTTATACTTCACCTTCGGCGCCTTGCCCGGCACGACGATCTTTGAGCCGTTCTTGCTCACGGTAACAGCAGTCTCCTCCGGCAGAAGATCCCCGATGAAATCGTATCCTGACGGCGCATCGATATCATCTTCTAGTTCAACCGAGAAATAACTCGTTCCGTTTTTGAGCTTGCCGCCGACCTGACATTCCTCGACGAAGTATTCGCCGTCGCCCTCGGCGTCGTTGCCGAGCCAGAAATATAAGACGCCATCTTCCCCTCCGGCGCCCAACGTCAAGGTTCCGACCGGCGACTTGAATTTAAGCGAACCGTAGAGATTGCCTTCTTCGTCGGCCGTGAAGGAAGCGGATGCGGTAAGCTTCTTGCCAGAGAACGGCGTGATGGCGGCGGATACCTTGACCACGCCCTTTTTGCTGATCTTGCCAAACTTGACGCTCACCGTTCCAAAAAGATTTTCATTGCCGTCGTAAATGCAGCCGGTTTTCGTCATCGCCTTTGAATAGAGAGCGGCAGCAGCTGGAGAAACCGACGAGGACGACGAGCCCTTCTTAACCTTTATGTTGTCAGTCCTCGCGTTTGCCAAAGCACCGCTGCATTCGTCAAAGACAAAAACTCTTACTATGTCGAACAGCTTTACATCGCTTTTGAGATAGCTACGGAACAAATCTCCATCGTCCGACAAATTGTAGTCATAGTAATCAAAAAAGAAAGCGTAGAAATCTTCGCTCGATGGTATCGTGAGCGAGTCGGCATTTATTACGGCCGTATGTGTGCCGTTGTCCCCAAATTTCTGCGAAGGATCATATTCGACGCAAAACAGCTCGCCGTCTCTATCCATGATGTTCACCGCTATGACAACACGTGCACAGCCGCTGCCAGAAACGCCCGAGACCTTATAGGCCACATCGATCTTTTCCTGGCCCGGATACGCAGTCACAGAGAGTCCACTGATCTTTGGTCCGGCGGACGTAACAGCGGCAAGCGACGCCCCCAACAGCATCAACATTAGTTTTTTCATGTGTTTTCCTTTCTATATGACATACGCTATGCGTACATTCAATTATTCGGCATTATAGCACATTTCCATGAGAGCGGTCAACCGTTTGTTTCACCGGCAGCGGGAGGGATTAGCCCCTACTTGATCTTCCACTTGATGCGCACCTTCTCGGAAATCTCAAGAGTGCGCAAAGAACCGGCAGAAGTGATTGACCTGTCGTCGGAGGCTGCAAAGCAGTTGTTCTGGAGGTATCGATTTGGGTGGTAGATATCGGCGAAATCATATGTTATCTCCTCTATTTCGCCCAGAGACACCCCTGCCGCCTTTGCGATTCCGTCTGCTATTTCACGCGCATTCTCAACCGCAAGAGCCCTCGCCGCCTGCCTTGGCGCCTCGCTGTCGAAGAGTTCGAACCAGAACGCCAGCTCCTCAACGCACTTGCTGTTCACCAACGACGTGTAGAGCCTCTCCATCCTCGCCCGGTCAAGTCTTGCGACAAAGGTGTAATCCTCGGAAAACCGGAAGCCCTTGAACACCATTGAGGAATTCTCGTATTCCTTGACGTTTTCCATCTGCATCCCGGAAGTCAAAATCTCGTTTGTCGCCACCCCCACTTTGGCAAGCGTCATGGCAAGCGTCGCGGAATACTCCTTGAAACGCCGTTTTGCGACGGCGATGTCGAGATCCAACGCAGAAACCGTGAACGTCATCTTCATCTTGTCCGGCGGCAGGCTCACAGAGCCCTTGCCAACCACGGTGATTTCCCCGGCAATCGCGGGAACCGCAAGCGCAATAGCGCAAATCGACTTCAGCAGTTTGTTCATGTCGTCGCCTCCTTTGATGTTTTACACACCCTACGCCAACTGCCCGAGATTATACCACACGCCGCCAGCCCTGTCAATGACAGGCTAGGGGTGATACGATAGAGGTGCCCCAAAACTTCCTCCACCTAACACAGAGCGGACAGGCAGGCTAGTTGTCTGATGCCTACGGACAAAATCACAAAAGGCTCGCCTCAACCCTTTCTTGCAATTTATGCCATTTATCATGACATTTGGCCCTATTATGCCGGCACCTCAGCACCCTTTGAATCTGAGGTGCCGACCACACGCGTAAAAATACCCCCTATTTTTAGCTAAAAGTACCCCCTATTTTTGGCTAAAAATACCCCCTATTTTTGGCTAAAAATACCCCCTATTTTTTAGCGCGACCCTGAGCCTCTG
>Ga0310696_10007202_pt1 | contig 13103 bp, 9 predicted proteins | sample AusTroGonzalo_MG_4_FD_203885 | JGI IMG/M metagenome (GOLD analysis project Ga0310696, IMG submission 203885) | Bovine rumen microbial communities from tropical cattle in Woodstock, Queensland, Australia - Gonzalo_02 (v2) (version 2) | ecosystem: Host-associated > Mammals > Digestive system >... | reverse complement strand
AATTATTGTCGATACAGAACCGTCTGGCGCAACTGTTTATATTGATGGCAAAAAATATGGCGTTACTCCGATAACAATAAATAACGTAATGATAGGTCGTCATGAATTAATGATAGATAAAAGTGGCTTAGGAATAATATCAAAAACATTATTTCTCGAAGAAGATGTGCCTGTTAAAGTTAAAGAGATTCTTCATGATGGGCAAGAAATTACAGTGAAAACCGGTAATACAAAGGCTGATGTTTATATTGATGGACAAAAGGTTGGTATCTCACCGATAACAACGGTTGTATCATATGGAAAACATACGGTGTCAGCATACACAGAGAATAAATCTGCTGCTGATTTTATCAACATTACAAGAGAGTGTGGTCCGCAAGAGATAGATCTTATACTGCGCAAAGAGACTTTAGCGAGCTACGCAAAGACCGGTTATAGATTTATTACGCTCAATGGAGCCGTTAATCAATATGGTGATTGGTCATACGGATTAACAATTGGTAGTATTAAAAAATACGGGTGGTTTGCCAGCGTGTTGTCCAATTTCACATTCAAAGGTTATAATCCCGATTATGAGTGTGATGGCGAGTTCTATGTAAATGGTCTTTATCCTGATTACACAGGTAAGAATTATTGTACAAGATTGTCAATTATTGGTGGATTTATGATAAATATCGCTGAGCCAGTATCTCTAAAAGTCGGTGTTGGTTATGGTATGCGTGCTAAAACATACGAAACCATATCAGGTTACTGGGTTAAAAACTCATCCACAAGCGCACATGGAGTTGACTTCTTAATAGGTCTTCAAGGCATTTTCAGAGGATTGGTTGTGTCTGTTGATGCGGTTACAACTAATTTCAAGATTTTTGAAGCTAAATTAGGAATAGGTTGGGGTCGTAAAAACAAATAATCATGAAACAGACTATACACATATTATTCGCAATAATTATCATAGCATTTGGTGGATGCAAAAAAGATGATGTTAAAGTACAAAGTTTTAATGTCGTTTCCGAAAGTGTTGATAAACATGCGACATCGATAACAATAACATTAAACTATACTTATCCGTCTGTTATAAAAACAGTTGAGGGTTATATTAGTGAAAGCGCAAATATGAACAACACCATAAATACTCATGGTTACATAAATGGAAAGGCTTTTATTATAAGATTCAATGATTTACAAGCTAACACGACATATTACTATTATTACGAGTATTCTAATGGAATAGATAATAAAATCAGGTCTGAGATAAAGAGTTTAACCACTAACGAGTATGGTTTACCAATAATAACAACGAATGATGTGACAAATATAACAGTAACTTCAGCTGTATGTGGAGGAGAAATAACTGATGATGGCGAAGCTGAAATAATATCGAGAGGTGTTTGTTATGGTTTGAATGAAAACCCTACCATAGATGAGAATTACACCATTGATGGTGTCGGAATAGGCTCATTCACATCTAATTTGACTGGATTGATTAACGATACTAAATACTATGTTAGAGCTTATGCGACAAACCGAAAGGGCACAAGCTATGGTGAGCAAAAATCATTTATAACAACAGATGGCTTGCCGACAGTTACAACAATGGATGTAACTAATATAACAGCAACAACAGCAACATGTGGTGGCAATGTTGTTGATGACGGAGGTTTTGCTGTAACAGCTAGAGGAGTGTGTTATAGCACCAGGCCCAACCCGACTATTGACAACAATCATACAAATGATGGCGAAGGCATTGGCTCATTTAAATCACATTTATCTGATTTGTCTTCATATACGACATATTATGTTAGAGCATATGCTACTAATAATGAAGGAACGTCTTATGGTAACCAACAAGTAATTAAGACAAAGTATTATGCACCAGGTGCTCTTTCTTGGGTTTTCTCAATTAGTTCATCACGAAAGGTTGTTTTTTCACAAGGAAATTTACAATATCAAGCATCTACTAATACATGGAGATTTGCAGAGAATCAATGGGATTATGTTGGTAGCACAATTGTAGTAGAAGATGAACCAGGTGGAACAATTAGTGGTAGTAGTAATCATTTGGTGTCGCCAACTTATGAAGGATGGATAGATCTTTTTGGGTGGGGAACAAGCAACTATAATCACGGAGCTGTATGTTATCAACCCTATAGCGTGAGTAATAATGAAGCTGATTATTATGCCTATGGCTCTGCAACATATAATCTTAATGCCCAAACAGGCAAGGCGGACTGGGGTTACAATATGATATCAAATGGAGGTAATATAGAGAATAGTTGGCGTACACTAAACAATAATGAATGGAATTATGTATTCAATGAACGAAGTACTTTATCTGGTATTCGTTATGCTAAAGCTAAGGTAAACGATATAAACGGAGTTATACTATTACCTGACGAATGGAGCGTTGATTATTATAACTTAAATAACTCAAATTCCAATACAGCCGATTATAATTCCAATATAATAAGTCTATCCATATGGGTATATGATTTAGAGGCACATGGTGCTGTTTTTCTGCCTGCTTCTGGGTGGCGCACTAACACTGTTGTCGGTAGTGTGAATTCTGCCGGTTTTTATATGTCTGCTTCGTATAACAATATCAACAATATATTCACAATTTCGTTTTTTGATAATAATCTTAATGCCCAACAAGCATATGCTCGTTTTTGTTGTTGTGGTGTACGTCTTGTGCGTGATGTTGAATAATTTATGGTTAAAGAATGATTATTATTTGATAACTAGTAGAATGTTATGTGATTTTGTGCGAATTGTTTGGATTTTAAGCACGAATTGGGCGAAATAACATGACGTATTATATATTTGCTCTATAACAATAAACTTTTTGTTATATAAATATATTAAATAAACATTGTAACATATAGATTCTATGTACAGCGATTTTAGACGATTGACTAAGGAAGAGAAAAAACTAGTTAAATACTTATTGAAAAATAATGACAAAGATTTGTCTGCTTTGCAAGTAGGTCGAATACTTTTGCGTTATATTAATTTTCAGGGAATTCATTACAATGCTAATGATAATTGTGTGGAGATATTTAAGAATGATAATGCTAATGCACATTATAGTTATAAGAGAATATGTGATTTGTGCCTATTTATTGAAGAATTGCAAGAATCAGGACTAATCATTGTGGATTCTGTGATGAATAATAAGGGAACAATTGTGGATGAGCAGAATGATTTCTGGATTTATGATCATAAAAAATATGTTGTTGAACAGGATAATATATTTTGTATAAGAACTGACGGTGTATCTCTCTCATTACCAATAGGTACTCCAGTGGAACGTTTCCATTCTGATAAACTATCAAAGTTATTAAGATCATATGTACATAACAAAGTAATAATTCCCAGAACACCATTAAAACAACTAAAAAAACACGGGTTTCTTTCTAGAGGAGAAAAACAATTGAGAATAATGGTCTTGACGATGGTCATCATGGTGTTAACATTTTTATTAGGAGTTGTTGCAGATTTCATTACACCTAATTGGAATATAACAAATACCAAGACAAAAGAAAAATTGGTGAATACTATTAGCAATGATACAACAAAACAAAATAGAGTTAATGATACAATATACAATACCACATTATTACACCAACAGGAGCTAAAGGACATAATTATTGGTATAAACTAGTATTTACTTATTTGCTCGAGAAACTTATACAATATGCTGAATAAGTCATAGCGAAATTTTAATTGATGGCGCTTTGTTCGGTGCTTTTATTGGTCTATTGGCAGCAAATATAGCTAAGAGATAATCGGGGAAGGGGCATATCAACTAAGTAGCTTAACCAAGAATTCCTCTTTCTGAATACTCAATTTCACGAAAGTCGACACTTTCTTTCTGAGATTTTTTATTGAACCACCTATTTTATTGAATCAGTAAATTTATAGGCGTAAACTATTTGACCATTTTATCGGAATTGGATATCGCATTTTGCGATTTTCAATTTTCAAACTACTCTTCCAGAAAAACTAATCTTTCTTTCCAACAAACCTCACAATAACCGCCAATGTTGCAATGGCTAAGACAAACGCCAGCCACGAAGGCAATCCTAAGGCTGTTGGCAGAACTCCAATCAACAAAGCCACTGAACCCACTGTCAGTGCGTAAGGCATCTGTGTCTTGACGTGCTGCAGGTGGTTGCATCCCGATGCCATCGAACTCATGATGGTGGTGTCGGAGATAGGCGAGCAGTGGTCACCCATGACGGCGCCTGCCATCACTGAGGCTACAACGTTGTAAAACAACGGCATAGTGCTTGTTACGCTCAATCCCTGATCCTGACAAAGCATCCATGAAGCTGGCAAAATCAAAGGATAAAGAATCGCCATCGTACCCCACGAAGTGCCTGTCGAGAAACCTATCAGGGCAGCCAAGACAAATGTCAGGGCAGGTACGATGAACGGCGACAGCGAAAGCTTGAGTAATATGTCTGACACAAACTCCGCAGTATGCATGTCTTTGGTAACCAAAGCGATAGACCATGCCATCGTGAGAATCAACACCGCGTTGAACATCATCTTGAAGCCTTCGATCATCTCTTCCATGATTTTGCCGAACTCGAGCTTGCCACGAAGAAGAGTCACGAGCACTGATACAAGCAATGAGATGAGCGACGACCAAAGTAATGCGAGGTATGAATTGGCATTGCCAATAGTTGCTGACAGTTTCGAGAAGGTGTCGAGGCTTGCGTCTTGCCAAACTGATGCGTCGTAACCTGTGACGAAAAGTCCGATGATTGTTCCGAAAATAAGAGTTAACAATGGAACCAATGCATCGATGCCATGTGCAGATTTGTTAATATTATCAGCGTTTCCCGAACATGAATCTTCTTTTACACGGGCTTCTTTTTCAGCTTTCAACATCGGACCGAAGTCGCGGCCGCTGTGTATGATCATCAGCACGAAACACAGCGTGAGAAGAGGGTAGAAGCTGTATTTCAATGAGTTGACGAACACTGAATATGCCGAAGCGTTGATTCCGATAACGTCGATGCCTTCCTGGATGTAACTTAGCTCAGCGCCTATCCATGTGGTGATGAAAGCTATAGCAACCACTGGTGCTGACGTAGAGTCGACAATATAGGCGAGCTTCTCGCGTGACACCTTGAGCTTGTCGGCTACAGGTCGCATGGTGTTTCCGACCATCAGGGTGTTGGAATAGTCGTCGAAGAAGATGCAGAGATCCATGATGAATGTCGTGAATTGTCCTGAACGTGGCCCTTTGGCACGTCTCAGCAGCCAGTTCACGATACCTTGCATGCCTCCGTTGGCCGAGATAATCTTGACCATTCCGCCAATCATCAGCGTGAAGATGATGATGGTGACATGGTCTTTATCGAAGAGCGAGCCGGTGATGTATGTGTCGACAACACGCATAAGGCCGCTGCCAACTGCCATGCCGGGTTCTTGTCCGGCAAACAGCGCCATGATGAATGTGCCGGATAACACGCCTAAAAACAGCGCCGATATCACCTCTTTCAATATCAAGGCAATGGCGATGGCGATAAGAGGCGGTATGATTGAAAGCCATAACGGCATCGGCTCATGGAATGGTCCTGCCAGATATAATACGACGAAGCATATTATTATGGCTGCTAAAATTACGATTATTCTGTATTTTTTGTTCATTTATTGCGTTCTTTGACGATTTCCTCCTGCTTGTCTTTTGGCATTGGAGTGTAGTTGTTGAACTCCATCGAGTAGTTTGCGCGACCTGACGTGATGTTTCTCAAGGCTGTGGCGTATCCGAACATCTCCATCAAAGGTACGAAAGCATCGAGTTTCTGCGAGCCTTTGCGGAAACGTCGCATCGCCTCGATACGTCCGCGGCGTTTGTTGAGGTCGCCGGTAACGTTGCCGATATAGTCGTCTGGAGTGTTGACCTCGACCTTCATCTGAGGCTCGAGCAACACTGGATTTGCCTTCATGAACGCCTGCTTGAAACACATCTGCGCGCAGAGTTGGAACGCCATGTCGGATGAGTCGACAGGGTGGGAGCTACCGTCAACGAGGACGCATTTCACGTCGACGACAGGATATCCTGCGAATGGTCCTTTGTTCATCGCGGCCTGAAGACCTTTTTCCACCGACGGGATGAATTCTTTTGGAATCACGCCGCCCTTGGTGATGTCGACGAACTCGAATCCCTTGCCAGGGTTAGGCTCGAAGCGGATGACGGTATGTGCAAACTGTCCCTTGCCACCGGTCTGTTTCACGAAGCGGTAGTTGCATTCGAACTGTGAGGTGATGGTCTCGCGGAATGACACCGAAGGCGCACCGACGGTAACAGGAACCTTAAACTCGTCTTTCAGACGGTCGACGATGATCTCGAGATGCAGCTCGCCCATACCGGCGATGATGGTCTCTTCTGTCTCTTCATCGAAATGTGCGCGGAACGACGGGTCTTCGTTGCAGAGTTTCGCTAATGCCTCGCCGAGTTTGTTGCGGTTTTTCTTGTCTTCGAGGTTCACCTTCATCTCGATGACCGCTGGCGGGATGTGGATATTCTCAAGCAACAGCGGTGAGTTCTCGTCGCATAAGGTGTCGCCGGTACGTGTGATCTTCATTCCCACGAGAGCCACGATTTCGCCTGCGCTTGCCTCTTGAATCTCTTCGCGTTCCTTCGCCTTGATGCGGAAGATACGTCCGATGCGCTCGCTCTTGCCTTTGTTGGTGTTATACACGCTCATTCCGTTGGTGAGCTTGCCGCTGAACACACGGATAAATGTCTGCTGACCGACGTATGGGTCGTTGATAAGCTTGAATGCCAGAGCTGCCAACGGCTCGCTCTCAATAGGGTTACGCTGGCATGTCTTCTCCTCGTCGTAAGGGTCGTGTGCGATGATGGCACCGAGGTCCTTTGGCGACGGCAGATAGTCGACGATAGCATCGAGAAGCAGCTGAATTCCTTTGTTTTTATATGCCGAACCGCACAAAACAGGCACCATCATCAGTTTGATGGTAGCCTTGCGTATGGCTGATTTCAGCATGTCGAGAGGAATCTCTTCTTCTGCGAGGTACAGCTCAGCGATGTCGTCGTCGAAGTCAGCGACATGCTCGATGAGGTTCTGACGTGCCGCCTTTGCCTGTTCCATCATGTTTTCCGGAATAGGACCTACGATACGTTCTTTCTCCTTGAAAATCACTGAGTTCATGCTTACGAGGTCAATCATGCCTTCGAAGTCGTTTTCCACGCCTATAGGCAGATGCAGCGGCACCGCGTTGGCACCGAGGTATTTGTTCATCTGGCTCACCACCTCATTGAAATCGGCTCCGGTGCGGTCCATCTTGTTGACGAAGGCGATACGTGGCACACGGTATTTGTCTGCTTGGTTCCACACAGTCTCGCTCTGCGGCTGCACGCCTCCCACGGCGCAGAACACCGCCACCATGCCGTCGATGACACGCAACGAGCGTTCCACTTCAACGGTGAAATCGACGTGGCCGGGAGTGTCGATGAGGTTGATCTGATAGTCGTTCCAATGTGCAGTGATAGCCGCTGATGCGATGGTGATGCCGCGTTCCTGCTCCTGCTTCATGAAGTCCATCGTGGCCTGTCCGTCGTGCGTCTCGCCAAGTTTGCGGTTCACGCCGGTGAAAAACAAAATACGTTCCGAAACGGTAGTCTTGCCTGCGTCAATATGTGCAGCGATACCGATATTTCTAAGCTTTGAAATATTCTGATTCATAAAATTCTATTATTACTGAAAAATGTTTTGGCAAAGATAGAATTTTATTTTTAACCTTACAAGAAAAATGTATAAAAAACGCAAGGACGCGCCGAAGCACGTCCTTACAACTTAACATATAACTGATTAACTAATCTTTGCTATTTTTTTTGAGTATTGAATAGCAGGCGCCTAGTACGGAGAGTACTATTAAGCCACTCCCGAGAGGAGCGGGAGCGTTGTCTGTGCTTCCGATTAGGGTTCGTGGCGCCACTATTCCCGGACTAGATATCCCCCCAGATGATCTGTCACTGTAATCGCCGCTCCAACTGCTGAAGAAGCCGTCGCATTGAGCGTTAGCACATAAACATAGTGTAAATATAATTGAAATGGTTAAGATTATCTTTTTCATTTTTTTCATTGCTTTAATTGTTGTTTATCTTACGACGATTTTTTGTGTGTTAATGTTTTCACCAAGAAGCCTCAAGATGTAAACTCCTTGTGGAAGTCCGTTAATACGTTGGTTTTCATTGACGCTTAAGTTCATCATCATGCGTCCTGTCACGTCGAACACCTGAAGCTCGCCATTACCGTTAATGATGAGGTCGCTGCCGCTCTGGTAGGCGAACACTTCGTTGATGTCGTCGTTGCCTTCATTGTAGCTGAGTTTCACAATGAAGCGATCGGCATCGTCGCTGTTCGAACTGATGAATGAATACTCGTCGTCGATAAGCAAATCCACGTCCTCGCCAGTCATTCTGTCGATTAAGTGGAGATAATCAAACATGCCATCGGCTTTTATGCTGAGTGTATATTTGCTCATTTCTTTTGACTTGAAGCAGAGGCTGATGACTTTTGTGTCATCATTCACATTGGCTGATGCAAATTCCTCACCATTGTAGCTGATGTAAAGCATCGGAGCTTCTTCATTGTAGTGAGCCATCTTGTTGAAGCCTTCGCCATCGCAGAACTCGACACAGGCTACATCTTGATACTTTCCGTTGGTTACTGAGAACCAGATGTTGTCGTTGTTGTCACCTCTGCTTGGTGCCACGTTGATGTCTTTCATCGTGATGGTGGTTGACGTTCTGAGGTTCTTGGCTTGAACAAGAATTGCGGTGGTTGCCGGGATGCCTTCTGCATCTGTCTTGTATTGCCATGTTCCATCAATGCCTAAAAGGCAGTAACCATTAGCAAGATAGTCGTTAGGAATTGCTGTGCCTTTATAAATAGTGTGCGCATAAGGATTGCCGATGAGGTTGAATCCTGTACAATTATCTGTTTTGTATGTCGATGACAATGTGTAATTAACATCGCCACGATTAGGGGTACCGTTAAACGTAATAGTTCCGCCGTTGTCTAATGTGCGATAAAGATAGCCGCGTCCATTCTCAAAGGCACTATAAATATTGGCCGCGTTTCTATATTCCTGCCACAAACGGTTCTTTTCGTCGTAACGGTATATGTTGTGTATTGCACTTGTCAAATTCTCAACTTCGCTGAAAGCTATATCATGGTTAGGTGATGAGATAGCATACCAGCCAGTCTTTTTATCTGCATCCCAAGGTGTGATTTCCACATCAATCGCATTGTATACTTCTTTGTAGACTCCGCCATAATTGTTTAATCCTTGGAAAGTGATAATATATTGTGTGTCTGTATGTTGCTTTGTAAGGCTGTAATCTTTGCCCTCAACGAGATTTCTGCCGTAATAGGTCACATCGTCAGCGTAGATGTCTGCGCTTGGTACATAATAAGTGGTTCCTTCAAATGTGTATTTTTTAGAGATGACGTTTTCAGGTTCTTTTGTAGGAGCTTGAGTGCCTTGAACTGCCAAACCAGGGTATGTGTAGTCAGAGATATAATATGACGGACCATTGAAATAGACTTTTGCTGTGGCTGCCTTTCTGTGGAAATTTGCCATGCTGTCTTTCAAATCATCGTTGTTTGGCTTAACATCAATTGTTCCAGCCATGGTGCAGCTGGTGTAATAAACAGAGTTGTTGACCCATCCGATGAATCCTGTACATTTGTTAGCTGTCTTCACTGCTTTTGAGTCAGTGATGCTGCCTTCGAAGATGCAGTTTTCAAAACTAATGATTCCAGACTCGTTTTGTCCGACCAATCCGCCATGAGTACAGTCGAATGGTTTGGTGCCTTCCTCAACAACATTGCCGTAGTAGTCAATATATTCATGAATACTGTCGCAAATGATATGAATTCTGCTTATGCAGTTGATGAGTCTTGTGGTGTTTCCAGCGGCGTTGTTTGAATAACCTACAAATCCTCCGGCAAATTTATGGTCAGTGGTAATGGTGCCGTCGACTGTAAGATTCTGGATTGTTGCATTGTCGGTGGTACCAAAAAGACCAGCGAAGTCATTCTGGCGTTTCATATTCAAGTGGATCGTGTGGAATCCACCGTCGAAATTGCCTTTAAATTGTCTGTTTCTTTGATGGCCTACCACAGTGGTGATTGGTTCTGCTTCTGTTCCGAGGTTGAGGTCGGCGGTGAGGCGGTAGTAAGCATTTACGTAAGGACTAACAGCTTTGTTGACATTGTTTGTGAATGTTGTCCAATCAGCCGCATTATTAATAAGGTATGGATTGTCTTCCGTACCACCCCCTGAAAGCTTCTGTGCCCACGCCAGGGTTGTCATCAGTAAAACGAGGAGAGTCAATATGAGTTTCCTCGCAACTAAACTTGTTGTTGAATTCATTTTTGTGCCGTTTGAGATAGTGTTTTTCATATCATCGTTTTCGGCTGCAAAAATATATCAGTCACACGAGAATCACTTTATTCTGCGTGTAAATCGTTTTATTTTGCGTGTAAAATGCTTTAGTGTGGAAGTACGGAATTTTATTTTCCGTGTAAAAATTTTATTCTGGGTGTACAAATTTTATTTTGCGTGTATTTGATTGATATATTCTTTGGGAGAAATATCTTTTAAACGCTTGAAAACTTGCGAAAAACTACTTCCTGATGTAAATCCTGACGCGATTGCCACTTGTTCGAGTTTTGCGGTAGGATCAGTTCTCAACATTTCACATGCATGTTCTATGCGCATAGTGTTGACAAGCTTGTAAAATGACTGATAAACGCTTCTCGCAATGACTTCGCTGAGGTAGTTTTTGTTGGTGTGCATCACCTCGGTAAGATCATTCATAGTGAGGTGCTCCTCAAGATATAACTTCTTTTCCTGAATGATATTGACAAGTTTCTGCTCGGTTTCTTTGCAGTATTTTTCCGACAGTCTGTATTTGACAGGTGATGCAATATCTTCTATCGTTTCCTTTTTCTTCAGTTCCTGCGGGAGTTGTTTGGTTTTGCGGTGTGGGTTTAAGGTGTAAATGGCAAACCAGACATTTACTATTATGAAATAAATGTCGCGAGCCATCTTCATGTAATAGCTGTTAACAAGGAATGTAACAATGAGGGTCACACATACTATCAGCGGCATCCATTTCATTCTTCGCGCGATTTTTACAGGGAAGTCTTCTTCACTTGAGAATTCATCCTCGTCAATTTCACGCATCTGGTTGACTAATTTCAACCTGCATCTGTCAAGCTGTAAAATGTATGCCAAAGCTATCATGAGTACCACGATGGTCATAATCATTTTGTATAAAGGCGTGAATTCCAATACGCCCAATACAGGCAGTAGTAATACAACCCATACTAACATCACTGGATGCAGGAAATATAAAAGTCGAAGCGGTTTGTAAAAATCCAGGAAGAAATAGCCTTTGATGAGAACCACCAGATATGCGGTGAGGAACATGAGTGATGAGCCGTTTATGTAGAAAAGCACTTCGGGACGACCTATCATGAAGATGAAAGGAAACTCCAAAACCTGCATCATAAACATGTTTGCAAGTGCAAAACGGGCAGGGTGGAGCTCGCCGAAGATATGCTTATACGCCTCAGGTACGTAAAAAGTCTTTAACAGCCATCCGTACATGCAGACGACAACATAAACCAAGTTTATCGAAAAGAATAATAAATATTGCGAATTACTTAACATTACCCATCTTTTATGAAAAAACAGTTTATCGGGTGCAAATATACATATTTTTTCAAATAATATGTTATTTTCCGATGCAAAAACGACCGAAAATATTATTCAAGACCTCTCCGTTGGTGACTTCGCCGGTGATGCTGCCAATGAAATATAGTGCCTGACGCAAATCCTCGGCAAGCAAATCGGCGGAAAGTTTGTTGTCCATGCCGTTTTTCACCTGTTCAAGACTCTCTTTCGCATGTGTAAGAGCCTCGAAATGACGGATGTTCGCCACGAGGGTGGTGTTGCCGTCGATTTTCGGCATCTTGGTGTAGCGATGGCGAATAGAGCTCTTCAGATTCTCAACATCATCTTTGTCTTTTGCCGACATATACGAGAATGTAAGCAGACCGTGGATATCGTACAAATCCATGCCGGTTATGCTGTAACAGTATTCATCGGTCATGTAGCCGCCATGTTTTTCAATATTTTTTTCGTAAGTCGACTTCATATAATCGAGATAATCGTCGTTCAGGGTAAACATTTTCGTTGCATCCATGATGTCGCTCTTGTTCACCATGATGATGAGCTCCTGTTTCAACACATTAACGCGGTTGACAATGTCTTTCCATGCTTTAATGATGTCTTTAACCGACTTGGTTCCATCAAGCAATCCTATTACGATGTCGGCTTCAGAAATCTTCTTGAAAGTGCGCTCGATGCCAATCTTTTCAATGGTTTCCGATGTCTCGCGGATGCCTGCGGTGTCGATGAACCTGTACATCACGCCTTCGATGGTGAATGTTTCTTCAATGGTGTCGCGTGTTGTGCCCTCGATGTCGCTCACAATGGCGCGTTCCTCACCTAAAATGGCGTTCAAAAGTGTGCTTTTTCCTGCGTTGGTCTCTCCGACGATAGCCACTGGAATGCCGTTCTTGATGGCGTTGCCCATTCTGAATGAGTCGGTTAGCTTGCTGATATGTTTCAAAGCGGTGTTGAGTAATTCGTAAAGCTTGGTACGGTCGGCAAACTCCACGTCTTCTTCCGAGAAGTCGAGTTCCAACTCCAGGAGCGAGGTCAGATCCACGAGCTTTGTGCGCAAATCACGGAGCTCGTTTGAGAAACCGCCTTTCAGCTGGTTTACCGCGATCCTGTGTTCCGCCTCATTCTGCGATGCTATGAGGTCAGCGACAGCCTCAGCCTGTGCAAGGTCGAGCTTTCCGTTAATGAACGCGCGTTTCGAGAACTCTCCAGCTGCGGCGAGCCTGCAGCCACGGATGCAAAGCAACTCCAAAATCTTCTGCTGCACGAATTCCGAGCCGTGACAGCTGATTTCGACGGAATCTTCGCCGGTGTAGGAGTGTGGCGACTTGTAAAACGTCATTATCACGTCGTCAATCATC
>Ga0310696_10007200_pt1 | contig 13107 bp, 11 predicted proteins | sample AusTroGonzalo_MG_4_FD_203885 | JGI IMG/M metagenome (GOLD analysis project Ga0310696, IMG submission 203885) | Bovine rumen microbial communities from tropical cattle in Woodstock, Queensland, Australia - Gonzalo_02 (v2) (version 2) | ecosystem: Host-associated > Mammals > Digestive system >... | reverse complement strand
ATGTCGCGGCCCGATAGCTCAGTTGGACAGAGCAACTGCCTTCTAAGCCGTAGGTCGGGAGTTCGAACCTCCCTCGGGCCGCCACCCCGGGCCCATAGCTCAGTCGGTTAGAGCAGGTGACTCATAATCTCCGGGTCGGCGGTTCAAGTCCGTCTGGGCCCACCACAACCCAACGCCTCTGCAAACTAATAACTTGCAGAGGCTTTTTGCTTTTTCTGAACGCTGTATTCCCAATGAGGGTAGGTAATTGAGCCGGAAAGCGGCAACGCCCTGCGGTGGCTTGACTAGCAGAACGTCGCTTTAAGTGCCCCCAACAATAAACAGGCCGCAGTCAGGCGTTGGCGCGGACGTATGCCAGCGAGGCATCGACCATGAATTCGGATCGGGTCTTGCCGATGCGCTTGGCGAAGTCCGTGATTTCCGCTATCTTGTCATCGGTGCTGGTTATGTTGATTCGCACTGGCGCACCGTGCAGGTAGCCGGTCACCGGCACGACGAAAAGCACGGGCTCCTCGCTGGCGTCGGCCATCGCCTTCAGATTGTCCACGCTGGATGCTGTAGGAAGAGGCTCATTATGTTCCAGTGATACTTCAAGCCAGCTTTCCATGGCATCCTTGGCGTTCTTCATCAGGTCGTCAAGATTCTCGCCATCAGAAAAACAACCTGGCAAATCTGGAAAATCACACCATAGGCCACTGTTTTCACCTTTATGCACAAACATGTTATACATTCTTTTTTCCATTTTTAGTCATTCCTTTGAACTTGAATTGTAATGACTTGTGCCAATTATTGATTTATTTAAGTCCTGCTTGCTTTTTGATTCCTTTGAGTAACGAAGGGTCAATCTCCTTGCTTCCGTGGTCAGGAACTGCAATTTGTCGCGTGCGGTTGGGATGTCTCCACATCTTGTGGCTACCTTTTCCATTTCGTTCAAAATACCACCCGGATTCCTTCATCAGTTTTGTGAGCTCGTTGTAGTTCATCTGGAGCCTTGTATTTTTTGCCACCAGCATTAATATACATCAAAATTTGTGTATTTCAAGAGGCGTGTTATATCCTATTGTACAGGCTCTTTTCTGTTTCAGCCGGGGTACTCGGCGCGAACGGAACCGCACTTTATCATTCGTCCTCTTATGCCTGGCAATAGAGGATGTTCTTGCACTGTAGGGCGGCCTACTTACAGGCCGCCGCCGTGTCGGCATTATTTCTCCTTCTTGTCCTTTTCCTGGGGGGCGGGCTTGAAGGTGGGGATTTTCTTGATGGTGGCGATGACCTGTTCGGCGGAAATCAGGCGCGTGCACTCGAATTGGCGGTCGTCGCCTTTGTGGCGCGGGCACCAGAGGAAGTCGAAATGGTCGAAATTCTCTCGCATGTCATTCCAGCAGGAATGGCAGGTGTGATAGTTGATGATGCGGTACGGCGTGTGGAACTCGTTGGTGGGATGGGTGAAGCCGGAAATCATGATGAGCGGGACCTTGCAGCCCCAGGCAATCCACGACAGGCCGCTGGACAAGCCGATGAAGAAATCGGCGTCCTTGATCAGATCCACGCGTTCCTGCAACGGCTTGTCGCCCGTGAAATCTTCGGAGCCGTAGGGAATGTAATTCCAGTGCAGGCCAGTGCCGTGGACCTTTTCCTTGTCAATGCAGAGAACGCGATAGCCGTTGTCTTTCAGGAATTTGACGACCGTCATCCAGCCGAAGGGGTTGTTCCAGTATTTGGCCTGGCTTGACGACTGTGCCGCGATGCAGACGTATTTCTCCTTGATTTTCCGCTTGGCCGACAGATTGAAGCGCGGGGGCAAATCGTCGAGGTCTTCGCCGTCGAGGCCGAGGATGTAGCCAGCGGTACGGTGCAGTCCGATGTAGCGGAAGTCGATCGGCTGGTTGTCCACGTCGCCTCGGAAGAACAGTCCCATGTAGTACGAGGCGTAGGGGCGGTATTTCTTAGTTTCCTCGGGTGCGATGAAGGTGATATCCGGATACTGGTCCTTGACCAAGGTGGCAATCCAGGGGGTCATGACGCAGATGAGCTTGCACTGTTGCTTCTTCTGGAAACGCTCCACATAGCTGAACCAGCCGATGGAATCGCCGATGGTTCCGACGGGCAGCTGCACCATCACTTCCTTGTCCTTCAAATCCATGTCATACTCGAAGATGGGCTTGTCGTTGCCTTTGGCGTGGATAATCAAGCGGAAGCGGATGAAGAATTTCTTGACCGAGGTCACATACGCGCCCGGCACCGTGTCGTTGCTGTACAGGATGACGCCGGTGTCGATGTCCATGAACGTGACATGGTAGGTCTTGCCGTTGTGGGGGAACAGGATGCGGATGCCGTGGTTGAAGTCGAATTTGATGCCTTCGACAGCATCCAGGACGGGAATCTGCGGGATTTCACCGTAAATCGACTTCTGCGCCTTGGGCGAGCGCTTCTGCCCGGGGGCCAGGTCGGGGTCGCCAGTCGCATTGGAATTGACTCCCTTGAAGGTCGCGGCGGAAGTGCTGGTATTGACGCAAAAATCCTTGGCCAGCAATTTATTGTCGGTGTTGATGGTGAAATCTGACATGTGGTTCTTTCTCCGTTGTCGGCAAGTTTTCTGTGAAACAGAGGATTATACTTAAGTTAATTGGCGGAAGAAGATTTGCCGTTTTTCTGCGCGGGGCAGGCTCGCGCCTGGTTCTGCGCAAGACAAACTTGCGCAGTACCATGTTCCTTACTTTTTCAGCAGGTCGAAGAACATGTTGGGGTCGGACGTGGAGCCGTTGGAACTGCCGATTTGACGGCCGGACTGGTCGTAGTAGTAGATGCGGGAGCCGGATTGGCGCGAGCGGCCGACCATGCGGCCGGAAGCGTCGCGGTAAATCGTCCCGCTGTTGTCCTGGCGGGAGGAACCAATTTTCTTGCCTGTGCGGTCGTAGAAATCGGTCTGGTTGTTCGCGCCGTGGGAATAGGAAGAGCCCGTAGTCGCGCCCGAGGAATTGCGGTAGATCGTGCGGTTGTTGTTGACGGTCGCACTGCCTGATTTCTTGCCCGTGTGGTCATAATAAGATGTGCTGCTGCCGTTCTGGTAGGAGCGGCCTTTGTGCCTGCCGGATTTGTCGTAGAAGGTGGTGCTGTCAGAGGCAAAGGAGAACAGCGTGGACAACAGGAACAGGCAGATGAGAATTTTCAGCATCGCTTATTCTCCGGCAGGAAAGGGTATTGCGAGAATTCGCCCCCGAAGCCGGGCGTCTCCAGGGGCGGGGCAGGGCGGTCAGAGTATGGAGATGGCGGCGTTGGACAGGACGTCGGAGGCGTCCTGGGAGGCCGTGTTGATGCCCGGCTGGACTTCGTAGCCGCCTCGGGCGAAACATTCACGCATGGGAGTGTAGCCAGCGGTCGTCTGGGCGAGTTCGGCGATGAAGGTGTATTTGTACGGGGATTTCGCGCGGATGTTGCGGGCGATGCCGTTGAAGGGTTCGCCGGGCAGGGTCACCAGCACCATTTCCTTGCCGAAGGCGAAACTGGTGAAGCGCCCAGGATGGGAAGGCGTGCTTTTCTCACGGCATTCGATGGCGCGGGCGGCAAAATAGCGCAGGGCCGCAGGAACCTTGTTGGCCAGGTCCTGGCTCTCGAAATCGCCTTCCTTCTTGATGTCGGGGACGGTGGCCAGGATGTGCTTGGCCTCGGCGAGCTCCTCGTCCGTCAGGCGGCGATGGGGAATATCGACGATTGTGTTCTTGACGGTGATGGTGTCGAACTCCAGCGGCTTGAGGCTGGGGAGAGCATCGAGGATGATGCGGGCATAGCCGCGTCCGAGGCGGGTGGCTTCGGCGTAGCTAGTCTGCTTGATGTCTTGGCGGAAATCGAAATGGTTGAGGTCGCCGGAGGCATCGTCAATGATGATGACGGGGATGCTTTCCTTGAGTTCGTACTGGATGGCCTGGGTCATGCGGCCTGGCCAGTCGGCAGAGACGAGATTGCCGCCGATAGTGTCCATGTGGTTGGCGATGTTGCAGACGAGGGCGGCGAGGCGTCCGCCTTGACGGAGGGCGAGGATGCCGATGGTGCGGTCGAACTCGCTTTCGGGACGGTCAATGTTCGGATTGCGCCAGCCAGGGTTGGTGACGATGTTCCCGTCCTTCATGAAATACCTGCGGACGAAGGCGTAGGGGTTGTTGTAGACGGTGGTGGCCTCGAGTTGTCCTTCCTGTAGGTTCATGAAGGCGCGGCGGAGGGCGCGGATGGCGGCATCGACGGTTTCGTTTAGGGCGTAGCGGATAGGCTCGGTGATGTCTTCTTCCTTGGCGGGAAATTCCGTGGCGGTGTGGGTGTGGATGGCGGAGATTATGATGTTGTCGGCGAGTTCCTGGCCAAATTCCTTGACGATGGCCTCGGAGATTCTCTTCTGGAAGGTTGGGCGGAGGCCAACCAGGTCGAAGGCGGCCAGCGCACATTTGGTTCCACCACATTCCATGGCCAGAACCTTGACGTACAAATCGTCGTAGGCACCGACATTGGGACGTTCATTGAAATACCCGGCCAGACCGATGCCGACTGGAGGGGTGATGATTTCTTGGGCATAACCTGCTTTGAACATGGTTGTCTCCTTTGAGGATAATTATGGTATGCTAGACCAATGGTGATACGCGGGGCGTCATCTAAAGATAATGCTTGCTGGAAAAATCGCAAGCCTTCTGTGGCGGCGGGGAATTTAAAAAGCGGGGATGGCGCGACTCCCTGGAGAATCCCGATGGACTCGAAATGGTCAATCCTCGAGCAATTTCTGCAGCAGTTGCAGGCATCTCCTGGTGGACTGGAGGCGCACCATGGCGCGGTCGCCGTGGAAATGGCAGGTCACGACCGTGATTTTATCCTGGCAGAAGGCGCCGCAGCAGACCGTGCCCACGGGCTTGAGGGGAGTTCCGCCGCCGGGACCGGCGATGCCACTGACGGCCAGGCCGGCGGTGAGGCCGTGGCGGGCGCGAAGCCCCTGGAGCATTTCCCGGACGGTTTCCTCGCTGACGGCGCCGTGGTTTTCCAGGGTCTCCTGGCGGACGCCGAGCAGGTGGTGTTTCCAGTCGTTCGTGTAGGTGACGAGTCCGCCGTCGAACCATTCGGATGACCCGGGAATGGCGGTGATGGTGGCGGCGATGAGCCCTCCCGTGCAGGATTCGGCGGTGCCGAGATGAAGCCCGCGCGGCATGAGCAGCTTGCCGATGGCGGCGGCGATGGCTTCATTTTCGGCGCGCAGTTCCTGGGGCAGGAGTTTTTCGCCTTCCAGGATGACGGTCGCGCAGGCGTAGTTGCGTTCGTGGGAGATGCTTAGGTGGCAGGCTGTCACGCCCAAGTTGTCGGCGGTCTGGCGGGCGTTGCCGAGCATGGTCAGGACAGGCCTGCCGTTGTCGCCGGGCAGGATTTCCACGTCCTGCATGGAGCAGTTGACGCCGATGCCGGTGCCGAGGGCCTTGGCGCAGGCTTCCTTGGCGGCCCAGCGACCGGCGAGAAATTCGCGGCGGCGCACAGGCGCTTCCGGGCAGACGTCGAGTTCGCCTTGCGTATAGACGTGGTTGAGGAAACTTTCGCCGGAACGGTCCAGGGATTTTTCCAGCCGGTCGATTTCGATGATGTCCGTGCCGAGACCGATAATCATGGCTATTCTCCCCGGCGGTTCTTGACCCATTCCTTGGCCTTGGCCTGGTAGTCGGCGGCCTTGGCGGGGTCGGTCATTTCCTTCAGGTAGAGCTGGAACAGGGCGCGGATGACGCAGAGGAAGATGTTGAGGTTGGTCATCCTGTCCTCGAAGATGGAGACTGCCTCCATGGCCTCGCCTTCCGGCACCTTCAGACTGCGGAAGACGAACTCGCGGGCGTCCATGGTGACAGACCATTCCTCGCCTTTGCCCCGAGCCAGCAGGACTTTGGCACTGCGCAGTTTCTTACCGACCATCAGGGCGGCCTTGGCCTCGGCGCTGATGGTCGGAGTCCCCTTGCGGATGGCGCTCTCCAAGGCGCCGCCTCCCTCGGCGGCCAGGACGAGCGGCCCGTCAATCATCAGCGCAAATTCGCCCAGGCGGCTCGGCGGAAGGACGCCGCCGCGCTCTTCCTGGAAATACCAGAGCCAGGTCAGGAAATTCTCGCCGACGGAACCGCCCTGGGCGTCGTCCGGCAGTTCAGGCGAGATGTTGAGGGCGGGGATTTCCGTGGCGTCGGTGCCGAGAATCTCCTGGGCCAGAAAATCCGGCGTGACGGGAACGGGTTCGACTCCCGTCGCCTTGCGGAAGAAATCGAGGAACAGGTCGAGTTGGCGTTCAGTGGTCGCGCCGACATACACCAGTTTTTCGGCCAAATCGACGGAGACGGGGATTCCCGACAGCTGCGGTGGCATGTTGGGGAGCATCCGCTCTTTGATTTCCTGCTTGATTTCCTGCTTCTCCTGCCTCTTGAGGTGGTCAACGCCCTTGGCGGCCATGGCGGCCAGTTCCGCCATCTTGCACTCGGCGTTCAGGAGGGGGGCTGGAATCTTGCGCTCTGCCTGCCGGAGGCAGAGATGGTAGAAATTGCCGAGCTGGCTGGTCTCGCTGTCGATGCGCGTCTCCAGCAGATGCCGACCTGACACCCAGCCGATGACCGGCTCGTCGCGTATCTGGTCGAGGGCGGGGGCGCAAAGTTCGGCGAAGCGGTCCAGGACGTCTTCGGGGAGGTCGTCCATCAGACGGCAGACGCGGAAAGTCATGGGGCCTTTATCAAATGACATGGCAGTTGTTCCTTGGTTGTTCTAATGGGACAGGTAGGGCGGCCAGTTGGCCGCCGTTGGAGAAAAGACGATTGCGTCGGTAGGGTAGCGAGACCCTTCGCCGCCGTTGTGACACGTGGGAAGGTAAGCCACGGTTTGGTAGGGCGGCGAGACCCTTCGCCGCCGTTGGCGCATGTGGAAACGGCTGGTGTGGTCGAGGGCATTTTCACGGACGACGACGGGGTGCCTTATCCCGGGCGCAATGGCCGAGCAGACGCTCGGCCCTCCCACACCACTAATTTCTCGTATGTTGCGTTTGTAGGGCGAGTTCCAGGCTGCTCAGCAGGCGGTTTCTTTGTTTTTGGCATCTGCTTTTTGACGGCGGACGCCAGTGAAATGTCAGGCGTTCCATGTCCAGGAAGCCGAATGAGCCGTCAGGTTGGACGAAGAAATGTTCGGCCTTGGAATCAGGCCAATCGTAGCCTCGTCGTTGCAAATCGGCGAGGGCCTGGCAGGCGGCTTCGGCGAGTTCGTTTTTCCGGGACGGCTCCTGGAGGCAGGCCTGGCTCAGGGGGATTCCCGGCAGCGGGCACATGATGATGGCACCGTAGGCGGGGAAGACAAGCCCTTTCGCCCAGGCCGTCCCCACGACTTGCGGCACCAGAATCCCTTCTTTCGACAGACGTTCATATACCCATGCTTCGCGCAGACATTTGGGACGCATCCGCTCGCCGCGCAGCAGTTCCTGCCAGTAATCCTTCTTGAAAACGAAATGGTCGCGCTTCAGGAAAACGCGCCGTCCATCGGGCAGGGTCAGGGCAAAGGTCGAGCCGCGACGGTGCATCGACAGGCATTGGCCTGCGGCCAAGCCCATCAGCGAGGACAGGTTGGTTACTTCCAACTCGGCGAAAGCCTCGCGGTAGTCGTCGTCTATCCAGAAATGCTGCATGGTGGTTTTGTTGTTTCCTAGAGAGTCGAGTCTAATTCCTGACATGCCTGCCGTACTGTTTTCCCGTAGCCGGGAATAAGCCAGTCCGAGGCGATTTCGGCGAGCGGCTCCAGGACGAAGCGTCGCTGGAGCATTCGCGGATGGGGAATGGTCAGGGCAGGGCGGGACAGTTGCAGGTCGTCAAACAGCAGGATGTCCAGGTCGAGGGTACGGCTGCCCCGGCTGTCGTGCACGGCGGGACGTCCCAGGGCCTGTTCGATGCGCTGGGTGGTTTCCAGCAGGGATTCCGGCGTGCCGTCCCATTCCCCGACTACGGCGCCGTTTAGAAAATCCGGCGTGCCGGGATGGCAGCCGACCGGCGCTGTCCTGTGCCAGGAAGAAACACGTTGCGAGGCCAGGCCGGCGTCGGCTAGCAGAGCCAGGGCGCATCGGAAGGTATCCTCGGTCTGGCCAAGATTTCCTCCCAGGGCAATGGCAACTCGGTGTGTGGACATGGAGGGTGGCGTAGAAAATCAAAAAAAACGCCGCCGGAGGTTGAATCTGGCGGCGTTGGGATGATTTTTTTTTGAAGTGGAAGATTAGGGCTCGTTGATGATGGCCCAGAATTTAGTCACATTCACATTGCCAATGGAAGGTGTGGCATCTGGATCGGACAGAGCCTTGTCATCGTTTTGGTCGGCATGCCCATCGCAGTAACCATAGACGCCGAAATAGCCGTGGCGGGCTGCCATGGCTTGCCAACCACTTGGGCTTGTTGGATCATCAGTGTTTTTTCTCTGCTCTCTAGTACCTTCCATCTGGCAAGTCACGTAAGCTGAGCTAGTATTGTCGCATTCGCAGAATAGGACAATGGCGGACGGGCGCTTCACGCGGGTAATCTTCAGGCCGTCGATGACACCATTGATAGCGTAGGAAGCTTTGTCATTGTTTTGGGGGTAATCGCCTTCGTCCATGGGGCACTCGAATATTTTGGCTTCATTGCCAATGTAGTTGGCCAGGGCACCGAGTTTGACTTTATACTTGCCCTCAGAATTTTTGGCGCCCCACCAGTTTCCTGTAAGAAAACCATCGGTGCTGTTATAGCAATGTCTAGGTAAGAAGTCATTGAAATCCTGCGTATACATGGAGACGCAGGCGAAGGAGAGTTGGCGGACGTTGTTGATGCAGGAAGTCAGGCGGGCTTTCTCGCGGGCCTTGCCCAGGGCGGGCAACAGCATGGCCGCCAGAATGGCGATGATGGAGATGACGACAAGCAATTCTATGAGGGTGAAATGTTTGCGCATGATTGATGTCCTTTTCGATTAGGTGTTCAGGTTACGGTAAAGACTTAGACAATTTAACCCTTATAGTAAATGTAACACTTGATTTTGGCTATGTCAAGTGCCAAGGTGGAGATTGGAAAAGATTTTTGGAAAAAGCCATGTTTTTCCAATGACATGACGCCATTGACGGAGGCGCGTCATCTCGTGCGCCTTCCTCATGGCACGGACGGCGGCGAAGGGGCTCGCCGCCCTACCGCCCATCGGTGTCTTGGTCACTTGACCTGGAAGGCATATTTGCCGTCCTGGTAATTGACCGTGCAGGTGCTGTTTTCTGGATATTCGCCGGCGACGAGCATTCGCGACAGCGGGTTTTCCAACTGCCTGGTGATGACCCTTTTCAGCGGACGCGCACCATACACAGGGTCGTAGCCCTCCTGGGCCAGGGCCGCGATGGCCTCGTCCGAGAGTTCCAGTTTCCTCTGCATGCCTTCCAGCCGCGCGGACAGGTGCTTCAGTTGCAACTTGATGATGTCGCGGATATGGTCTTTTTCGAGGCGGTGGAAGACCACGATGTCGTCCAGTCGGTTCAGCAGTTCGGGACGGAAGAATTTCCGCAGCTCGCCAAGCACTCGCTCGCGCATGGACGCGAAGTCACCGCCGTCGAACTCGGCGATTTCCTTGCTGCCGATGTTGGAGGTCATGATGATGACGGCGTTCTTGAAATCGACCACTCTGCCCTGGGAGTCGGTCAGGCGTCCGTCATCCAGCACTTGCAACAGCAGGTTGAAGACATCGGGGTGAGCCTTCTCGATTTCATCGAACAGCAGTACGCAGTACGGACGGCGGCGAACCGCTTCCGTCAACTGCCCGCCTTCCTCGTAGCCGACATAGCCGGGCGCGGCGCCGACCAGACGCGACACGGAGTATTTCTCCATATATTCGGACATGTCGATACGAACCATCGCCCGCTCGTCATCGAACAGGGCCTCGGCCAGGGTCTTCGCCAGTTCCGTCTTGCCCACGCCGGTCGGGCCGAGGAAGATGAAACTGCCAATGGGGCGATTCGGGTCCTTTAGGCCGGCCCGCGCCCGGATGATGGCCTCCGACACGGCCTCGACAGCCGTATCCTGGCCGACTACCCGCTGGTGCAGTGTCTCGTTGATGCGCAGAAGTTTCTCGCGTTCGCCTTCCACCAGTTTGGAGACAGGAATGTGGGTCCAGCGGCTGATGATGTCGGCGATGTCCTCTTCGTTGACTTCCTCCTTCAGCAGACGCTCGTTCTGGACGTCCTGGCCGCGCTTTTCAGCCTCGGCCAGTTCCGCCTGCAATTTCGGGATGGTTCCGTTCTTCAGTTCGGCGGCGCGGGCGGTGTCGTAGTTGCGCATGGCCTGCTCCAACTGGCCGCGGGCCAGTTCCAGAGCCGACTTCAGTTCCCGAGCCTTTCCCAGGCTGTTCTTCTCCTCTTCCCAGCGGGCCTGCAAGGCATCGGCCTGGGACTTGATTTCGGACAGTTCCTTCTCCAGTTTCTTGACCCTTTCCTGGGACTGGGCATCATCCTCGTGCCGCAGGCCGGACAACTCAATCTCCAGTTGCAGTTTGCGGCGGATGGCCTCGTCAAGTTCTACGGGACGGCTGTCGATTTCCGTCCGCAGGCGCGCGGCGGCCTCGTCCACTAGGTCGATGGCCTTGTCGGGGAGGAAACGGTCGGTGATGTAGCGGTCGGACAGGACGGCGGCGCTGACGAGGGCGGCATCACGGATGCGGACGCCGTGGTGGATTTCGTAGCGTTCCTTCAGGCCACGCAGGATGGAGATGGTGTCTTCCACGCTGGGCTGGTCTACCAGGACGTTCTGGAAACGGCGTTCCAGAGCCGGATCCTTCTCGATGTATTTGCGGTATTCGTTAAGGGTGGTCGCACCGATGCAGTGGAGTTCGCCACGCGCCAGCATGGGTTTCAGCAGATTGCTGGCATCCATGGAGCCTTCCGAGGCACCCGCCCCCACGACTGTATGCAGTTCGTCGATGAACAGGATGACTTCGCCGTTGGAAGATGTCACTTCTTTCAGGACGGCTTTCAGGCGTTCCTCAAACTCGCCACGGTACTTGGCACCCGCCACCAGTGCCCCCATGTCCAAGGCAATCAGACGATGGTTCTTGAGTCCTTCGGGCACATCGCCGTTGACGATTCGCACGGCAAGGCCTTCGACGATGGCCGTCTTGCCGACACCAGGCTCGCCAATCAGCACAGGATTGTTTTTCGTCCGACGGGACAGGATCTGGATGGTCCGGCGGATTTCCTCGTCACGGCCGATAACCGGATCCAACTTGTTCTGGCGCGCCATTTCCGTCAAATCCTTGCCGTATTTTTCCAAGGCCTGGAATGTCTCTTCGGGATTGGCGGAGGTCACGCGCTGGTTGCCACGGACGTCCTTGATGGCCTGTAGCACGGCGTCGCGCGTCAGGCCATGCGCGGCGAACAACTTGCTGATTTCGGCGTTCTCCTGGAGCACGCCGAGTAGCAGGTGTTCCACGCTGACGTAGTCATCCTTGAACTGATTCGCCGTCTCCTCCGCGGCACTGAGAATCCGCGACCCTTCGCGCCCCAGATAAATCTGACCGGCATCTCCGCTGACCTTGGGCTGGCGCTCCAGGTTCTTCTCGACTTCGGCTATCAGTGAGCGGACATCCTTGCCCAGCTTGCCTATCAGCGCAGGGACAATCCCTCCGTCCTGCTTCAACATCCCCATCAGCAAATGCCAGCCCGTAATCTCCTGGTGCCCCAGGCCAGCCGCCACCTGCTGCGCAGTTCCAAAACATTCCCGCGATTTTTCTGTGAATTTGTTGTAGTCCATAATTTGCTCTCCTTAAAACGGTGGTTCGACCACTTTTGACATTCAATCACAATTCGAAACAAGCAAAAAACATGCCAAAAACATGGTGCGGAATTTCCTGGATGCCCGGCCAGAACTGTGACATTTTGTCACACTTGACGTCGGAAGGTGGCGCACTCAAATGCCTACCGGTAGGGCGGCGAGACCCCTCGCCGCCGTTGTGTCCCGTGTGAAACGCTTCTTGGCTGAGATAACAGGGATTTTAGGGATGAGAGAGATAGGGATGGCAGGGATAGGAAAGATAAAAGGGAAAGGAGGAAGCCTGCTGAAAGGAGTGCCACCGTCCGGTAGGGCGGCGAGCCCTTCTCCGCCGCCATGCCTCGTCCCATGTCCCTCGTCGAACCTTGCCCATTTGTCAAAACCGTATTGCGTTAGAAAGCAAATCTATTTTTTGTCAAGCGTGAAGTTGCCGCTTTGCGGGTCAATTACCTACTCTCATGGGAAATACAGCGATTCAAAAGCCTTGCCACGTTTCTTTCGGACAGCGCCAACATTTTGATTTTTGACAGCAGAAGATTATATTGATACAAGGTTAATTCAGAGCATTGGTTCCGTAGTAAAGATAACATTCATGGCTCCCTTCTTTTCCATCATAATCCCCTGCTGTGATGTCGCGGCGTATGTCAGGGAGTGCCTGGCGTCAGTGACCAGCCAGTCGTTTGGCGACTGGGAGTGCCTCTGCGGTGTCGAGGATTCGCGGGACGACACGGAGGCCATCGTGCGCGAAATTGCGGCGGGTGACGAGCGCATCCGCGTGTTCAACCACCCGCGTAGCGGTTCGTGCTCGGCGACGCGCAATGTCGGGCTTGACATGGCGCAAGGCGAATATGTCATTTTCCTGGATGGCGATGATACGATAGCCGAGGAGTCTCTGGCGCGTATCGCCGCCAAAATCAAGGCACGTCCGGGGGCGGACCTGTATCCTTGCGTCATCATCGCCTACACGGAAGGGACGTCAGAGCGCGAGGTCAGGGAGAATTATCCGCCGGATGTCTCGCCTGTGGAGTTGACGGGCGTGGAGGCGACGCTGTTCACCGCCAAATTCAACATCTATCCCTGCCCGATGCTCCAATTGACTGTCTTCCGCCGTGATTTCCTGCTTGAACATGACTTGAAGTGCGTCTACGGGCTGCGGCGGCAGGACAGCGAGTTTTCGCCTCGGGCTCTGTATCTGGCCAAGCGTGTCGTTCCTCTCCACGAGCCGTTCTACCTCTACCGCATCCGCCCCAATTCCGTCTCACTGTCGGCGAAAGGCGCAGGGTATTTCCACAAGGATTTCGCCGTCATTCTG
>Ga0310696_10007197_pt1 | contig 13109 bp, 11 predicted proteins | sample AusTroGonzalo_MG_4_FD_203885 | JGI IMG/M metagenome (GOLD analysis project Ga0310696, IMG submission 203885) | Bovine rumen microbial communities from tropical cattle in Woodstock, Queensland, Australia - Gonzalo_02 (v2) (version 2) | ecosystem: Host-associated > Mammals > Digestive system >... | reverse complement strand
AGGAAGCCGGCCTGCAGGGTCTTGGCCACCGTGCGCATGCTTTCCTGGGAGGACTGCATCAGGATGGGCATCTTGGGATCCTCCTGGCGGATCATCCGGCACAGGTCGATGCCCGCGTCCAGTTTCTCCTGCGAGGGCTTGTCACCCCGGTGCAGGACGAAGCCGATGTCGGAGATGACGCCCAGCATGTTGCTCTTGTACTTCTCGTACAGGGCCACGGCGTCGTCGTAGTTGGTGGCCATCAGGATCTTCGGACGGGCGCGCTTACGGAGAGTCTGCTGGCTCTCGTTGAGGGCGTCGCGGATGGCTTCGCTGTTCTGCTTCAGGATCAGGCGGTACAGTTCAGGCAGGTACGTAGAATAGTAGCGGATCGAGTCCTCCACCAGGAGGATGCACTGGACGCCGTTTTCCAGGATGTCCACCGGGGCGTTCCGGCTGTCCTCCAGGAGTTTGATGATGGCGATGATCAGGTCCGTCGAGTTGTACCAGCAGAAGATGCCGTCGAAATGGCTGATGTCCCGGTCCTCCATCTTCTTGTAGATCTCCTTCGCGAAGGCGGTGAGGAGGACGATGGAGGTGTCGGGGGCGATTTCCTTGACGCGGCGGGAGAATTCGAACACATCGATTTCACCCACGTTGTACATTGTGATGACCAGGTCGTATTCCTTCCCTCCTTCCATGAGTTCCAGCGCATCCTTGGTGGATTCCACGCGCTCGATCACGGGCGGGCCGGAAAGGTTGAGCTCGGCGTACTCGGCGGAGATCCGGGGTTCGATCCGTCCGTCCTCTTCCAAGGCGAACTTGTCGTAGTTGTTGCACACCAACAGGATCCTGCGGATCCTTCGCGCCATCAGGGGAGAAACCGTTTCAGTCATCGCACTACAGTCTGTTAATCAGACAAAGATACGAAAAAGTATGTGATTCGTAAATACTACTGCTTCTGGCTGATTACGCAGACGTAACCGAAGGGACGGAAGAAGTCTGCGACGTATTCCTTCGCGTTGGCAAAGGCCTTCGTGAGCACGCCGCCGTCCAGGGCATCCTGGATCAGTTTCTCCTCGGCGGGACCGTATAACTCCTCGACCTGATCTCCGGTCCAGGTTCCTTTCTGGAGGAAGACATCCTGCTTGGTTCTGTCCATGTCAATCTGCAGGATTTCCGCGGCCGGAAGCGCGACGAACAGGGTGTCTCCGGAGAGACGGAGGTCCTCCTTCTTCATCTTGTCGAAATCGACACCGGCGTGCACGGCCGCCTTCTGGATCAGGACGATTTCACCGCTTTTGACCTTCTCGCCTTTCTCTTTCCTCGCTATGACGGAAGGCAGGCTGTCCAGTTTTCCTTTGATGACGACTTCGTCGCAGTATGCGCTCGTCCGGAACTGACCGATATGCTTGATTTCATCGACGACGGCTTCGGTGCTCGTGATTTTGGGAGCGCGGGCGCGACGCAGGGAAGTGGAAAGGGCGACGCCGGTGCCGCCACCGACGAGGACGAGACCTCCGATGACTGCCAGGATGATCTTGGGAGAAGCTTCCTCGATGAGTTTCCTGATGATCGTAGATATAATGCTCATAATCGTGTCCTCCTATTTCTTGATTTCGTCCGCAAAGGTGATGTTCACATGGCTGAATCCCAGATGTTCGACCAGAGAAGTGAAGCGCTTGACGGCACTGGCCCGGGCTTCATCCAGGATGCCGAGTTCCGGGATGGCATTTTCAATTTCCGTGCGACCTTGCTCCACTACCAGATTCCTGTCTTCCTGTTTGATGGCCTTTCGTATTCCGGTCGTGACATTATACTCCTCGTCGACGTCGTTGATAACGAAACTCGTGATGCTGGGCGCGGGAAGCACGATGGAGACGCTTTTGCTTTGCTTGTCCACGGTAATGTCCGTTTCGGGGTTGAAGGCATCGAAATCCAATCCGGCTTTCACGTCCGCGACGCAGGAGAGCAGGAGCTTCTTGCTTCCGAACTTGAGCAGGAGGATGTTGGTCTTGTCCTCAAAGGAGAGGACCTTCCTGACCTTGTAATCGACCAGGTCCAGTTTTTTCTGGTTGAAAAGTTTGGCGACTTCTTCCTTGGGGTCGGCCTTTTTGCCGCAGGCCGGCAGGAACAGCGCCGTCAGGCAGGCCGCGAGGAGCCATTTGCTGATGGTAGGTTTAGGGTTCATAGGTGTGGGGATAAATATGGATTTTATTGTTTGTCAACCAGGTCGAACCAGGCTTTTTCCGTCTGAATGTCTCCCTTGGACCAGCAGGATCCGAAACGGTAGCGGAACGGCTCGCCGGAGGCGACGGACCGCGCCAGGACCAGGTGGGTGCCGTCACCGGTCTCGCCGGTGAAATCGGCCCCGGACATCGTCACGGCGACGCCCAGCATGCCGTCCTCGGGTTCGTAGGTCTGGTCGGAAGCGTGCTCCCAGATGGCCACGTATCGGCCGGTGACCATGTTCTGGTCCTCGACGGTCTCCTGCGCCTTGTGGATGTTGATGCCGGCGGCGACATCGATCGTGGGCGCACCCTCGAAGGTGTAGATGTCCTCTACGTCACAGAAATAGGAATCGGCGGTCACGGTCACGGTCTTGTCCAGGGACACTTTCACGCTGTCGGGAAGCTGCCAGGCGGGGTAGTGGAGCGTGAAAACGACTTTGTCGGGTCCGTTCTCCACGATGTCCCAGGAACGGAAGTTCGTGGCGGGATAGCACAGAAGCCCGTCGACGATCGGCGCCGAAGCGCCGCCTCCCAGGCTCACCGACACCTTGTAGCAGTCTTTTCCGCCGTGGTCGTGGTGATAATACTCGTCGCTTTCCGTCATGAACCCTTTGTACCACTCGTCCGCGACGAGTTTTCCGGGCAGTTTCACCCAAATGTCGATGCCGGGGGAAGTCGGATTGCCTTCCAGGGCCTCTCCGTAGAAGCGGCCGGCGATGAGGTTGTTTTCGAAGACGAAGTCGTCGGATCGCTCCGGGACGAAGCGGGCCATGACTTTCTGTTCGGGCGCCTGGCAGCAGGAAAGCAGGGCGCAAAAGGCAAGAGTGGTTAGAATCCGTTTCATGTCGTCATGAAAAACTACCTGGAGAGGGGCAAACCTGACCAGGTAGTAAAGTTAAAAATATTTAACAACAAATCCAATTATTTTAAATCTTTTGTTGCGCACCAGTCCATATCGTTATAATCATCGTTCTCGCCGCACATTCCCCAGATGAAGGTGTAGTTGCGGGTGGCGCAGGCGGAATGGATGCTCCACTGCGGAGAAATGACGGCCTCTTCGTTGTGCATCCAGATGTGGCGCGTCTCCTGGGGTTCGCCCATGAAATGGCAGACGGCCGCGTCGTCCGGAAGTTCGAAGTAGAAGTAAACCTCCATCCGGCGGTCGTGGGTATGGGCCGGCATCGTGTTCCAGGTGCTTCCGGGGGCGAGTTCGGTCATGCCCATCTGAAGCTGGCAGCAGGGGACCACTTCCTTGACCAGCAGGCGGTTGATGGTGCGCTCGTTGCTCTCCTCGAGGGAACCGAGGTGCATCACCACGGCGTCCTTCTTGGACACTTTCTTCACGCCCGTCTCCTTGTGCGCGGTGGCGGAGCAGAAATAGAAGTGCGACGGATGCTTCGGGTCCAGGCTGCGGAAAGAGACGTGGCGGTTGCCGCGGCCGATGTAGATGGCTTCCTTGTAGGCAATCTCGTACTCCTCGTCGCCCACCTTCACGATGCCGGTGGAGCCGACGTTGATGATGCCGATTTCACGGCGCTGGGTGAAGAATTCGGCCCGGAGGATTTCCGGGGCCTCGAGGACGAGTTCCTCATCGACAGGAACGGCGCCGCCGGCGATGATGCGGTCGAACATGGAGTACACCATGTTGATCTCGCCGGGGACCATGATGTCCTGCACGAGATACTCCTTGCGGATGCGCTCGGTGTCATAGTGCTTGGCGTCGACGTTGCTGGACGCCTGTCTCACGGTGCAATTGATCTTATTCATTGTCATTTCGAGCTTGTCGAGAAATCTATTTCGGTTGTTTTCCAATGTAGGCCAGTATACCCCCATCGACATACAAAATATGGCCGTTCACGGCGTCGGAGGCGTGGGAGGCGAGGAAGACGGCGGGACCGCCGAGTTCGGACGGGTCGAGCCAGCGGCCGGCCGGGGTCTTCGCGCAGATGAAACTGTCGAAGGGATGACGGCTGCCGTCGGGCTGCTTCTCCCGCAGGGGAGCGGTCTGCGGCGTGGCGATGTAGCCGGGGCCGATGCCGTTGCACTGGATGTTGTACTCGCCGTATTCGGAGCAGATGTTCCGGGTGAGCATCTTCAGGCCGCCCTTCGCGGCGGCGTAGGCGCTCACGGTCTCGCGGCCGAGTTCCGACATCATCGAGCAGATGTTGATGATCTTGCCCTCGCGGCGCTCCATCATCTCGGGCAGGACGGCGGAGGAGACGATGAACGGGGCGACGAGATCCACGTCGATGACCTGCTGGAACTCGGCGCGCTTCATCTCGTGCATCGGGATGCGCTTGATGATGCCGGCGTTGTTCACGAGGATGTCGATCTGACCGACCTCGGCATGGATCTTTTCCACTAGGGCCTTCACGTCGTCTTCCTTCGTTACATCGCACACGTACCCGTGCGCGTTGGTGATGCCCGCTTCCTTGTAATTCTCGAGGCCACGCTCGAGCGCGGCTTCGTTGATGTCGTTGAAAATGATGTTCTTGATGCCGGCCGCGACGAATGCCTTGGCGATGTTGAAGCCGATGCCGTAGGAGGCGCCGGTGATCCAGGCATTCTTGCCTTCGAGGGAGAAAGGATTGCTCATATGCTTGTATAAAAAGGTTTCTCGTCATTCCCGGCCTGACCGGGAATCTCATTCCGCGACAAAGATACAAAGGTTTGTCGAATAATACAATCGTTTGTATTTTAATTTTTCATTTATTATCTTTGCAGGCGAATGGTTACGATTTCTGACATAGCCGCTGCGCTCGGCGTTACTCCGTCCACGGTGTCGCGGGCTCTTTCCGGGAGTCCGCGGGTAAAAGAGGAAACGCGTCTGGCCGTCGAACAGATGGCCGCCGCGCTCGGTTACGAACGCAATATCGTCGCGTCCAACCTCCGGAAAGGGAAGTCCGACATCGTGGGCGTCATCGTCCCGCGCATTCACCGCGAATTCTTCTCCAACTGCATCGGCGGAGCGGAATCCATCCTGAACGCGGCGGGCTACAACGTCCTCATCTGTCAGACGCATGAACAGTTCGACGCCGAGGTCAAGGCCCTCCGCACGCTCCGGAACAACCGGGTGGCGGGCGTCCTGATGTCGCACGCGATCGGGTCGATGGACGGCAGCCACATCCTGGAGACGCTGGGCGACCGGATTCCGCTTGTCCAGTTCGACCGCGTGTTCAGCGAACTGCCCGGCGCCAAGGTCGTCAGCAACAACGCCGAAGGCGCCTACCAGGCGACCAAGCACCTGATCGAGCAGGGATACCGGCACATCGGCACGCTGGCGGGATACATGAACTCCGAGGCCTACGTCGCCCGGCTGGAAGGATATCGGAAGGCGCTCATGGGCAGCGGCCTCCCGGTGGACGATGCCGCGGTCTTCTTTGACACGATCGTGCGCGAGACCGGCTTCGAAGCGGGTCTGAAGGCTCTGGAGGCGGGATGCGACGCGCTGTATTGCGCCGGTGATTTCTGCGCCCTCGGCGCCATCCAGGCGGCCCGGTCGAAGGGTCTGCGCATTCCCGAGGACTTCGGTGTCGTGGGCACGGCCGACGAATCCTTTACGGCGCTGATGTCGCCGTCGATGAGTTCCCTCGCCCTGAATCCTTTTGAAATGGGCCGGCGGGCCGCCCAGGCCTTCCTGTCCGGGGAGGAAGGGACGATCGTGGTGCCGATGGAACTGAAAGAGCGGGAATCTTCCTGTAAGACAATTGAAATTAATCCTATAGAACATGCCTAAAGTAGTCACTTTCGGCGAGGTGATGCTCCGCCTTGCCACCCCCGGTTACCTGCGCTTCGGCCAGGCATCCCAGTTTGACGCCACCTTCGGCGGCGGCGAGGCCAACGTGGCCGTCTCCCTCGCCAACTATGGTATCGACACCCAGTTCGTCACCCGGCTTCCCAAGAATGACATCGCCGACATGTGCGTCCGCGAACTCCGCGGTCTCGGCGTCGGTGTCGACGGTATCGTCTATGGCGGCGACCGCGTGGGCATCTATTTCCTCGAGACCGGCGCCGTCGCCCGCGGCTCCAAGGTCATCTACGACCGGGCCCATTCCGCCATTTCCGAGATTCAGCCCGGGATGGTCGATTGGCGCAAGGTGTTCGAGGGGGCCGATTGGTTCCATTGGACCGGCATCACCCCGGCGCTGAGCCAGGGCGCCGCCGACGCCTGCCTGGAGGCCATCAAGATTGCGAACGAGATGGGCGTGAAGGTCTCCTGCGACCTCAATTACCGCAAGAAGCTCTGGAAGTACGGCAAGTCCGCCTCCGAGGTGATGCCCGCCCTTGTGGAGGGCTGCGACCTCATCCTCGGCAACGAGGAGGACGCGGAGAAGGAGTTCGGCATCAAGCCCGAGGGCTTCGACGCCGAGAAGACCGGCGGCGAGATCGACCAGACCGCCTTCATCAGCGTGTGCCGCCAGCTCATGGAGAAGTTCCCGCGCTGCAAGAAGGTCGCGGTCACCCTCCGCGGCTCCATCAACGCGAACCACAACACCTGGGGCGGCGTCCTCTATGACGGCAAGACCCTTTGGCAGAGCAAGCGCTACGATATCACCCACATCGTGGACCGCGTGGGCGGCGGCGATTCCTTCATGGGCGGTCTCCTCTACGGCCTGCTGGCCTATGACACCGACCAGGAAGCCATCGAGTTCGCGGCGGCGGCCTCCTGCCTCAAGCACACCATCATCGGCGACTACAACCGCGTCACCGTCTCCGAAGTCGAATCCCTCATCGCCGGCGGCGGCTCCGGCCGGGTAAGCAGATAGTATTATGGCTAAGTTCAGAAAAATCGATACCATCGGTATCATCAAGGGCACGGGTGTCGTGCCGGTGTTTTACAATGCGGATGTCGAACTCACGAAGAAGGTCGTGAAGGCTTGCTATGACGGCGGAATCCGCGCTTTTGAGTTTACGAACAGGGGAGACGGGGCGCACCGTGTGTTCAAGGAGGTCATCGAATTCGTGCGTGCCGAGTGCCCGGAAATGGCTTTCGGCGCGGGGACCATCCTCGACGCGCCCACGGCCGGGCTGTACCTGCAGCTCGGGGCCGATTTCCTCGTGTCGCCTTGCGTCGTGGACGAGGTGATTCCGCTGGCGAACCGCCGCGGCGTGCCGTACAGCCCCGGCTGCGGCACCGTGACGGAGATTGTCCATGCGATGGAGCGCGGCTGCGACCTGGTGAAGGTGTTCCCGGCCGGCACCGTCGGCGGGCCGGCGTTCGTGAAGAACGTCCTCGCCCCGCTTCCGTGGGCCATGATCATGTGCACCGGCGCCGTCGAGCCGACCGAGGAGAACCTCACCGCCTGGGCCAAGTCCGGCGTCACCGCCGTGGGCATGGGCTCCAAACTCTTCCCGAAGGAGGTCCTGAAGGCCGGCGACTGGGCCGCGGTTTCCGCGCTCTGCGCCAAGTGTCTCGCCTGGTTCAAGGCTTAAATCGCTTATGAAACGCGCCGTCACCCTGCTGGTGGCCGCATGCCTGGGCATCGGCCTGTCCGCGCAGTTCCGCTATCAGAATCCGGTCCTGCATGCGGATTACTCCGATCCGGACGTATGCCGGGTGGGGGAGGACTATTGGATGACGGCGTCGTCTTTCAATTTCTTTCCGGGACTGCCCATTCTCCATTCCACCGACCTGGTGAACTGGGAACTTGCGGGCGCGGCGCTGACGGACTATCCCGGTGCGGGATGGGACGCTCCGGAGGATGATTTCCGGACGGCGGTGCAGCACGGAAACGGCGTATGGGCGCCGGCGATCCGCTATCACGACGGCTGGTACTACATCTATGTCGGCGACCCGGACCGGGGTGTCTTCATGGTTCGGACGCAGGATCCGGAAGGCGCCTGGGAACCGCCCGTCTGGGTGGTCCGGGAAAAGGGTTTCATCGACCCGTGCCCCTTCTGGGATGAGGACGGAAAGGCTTATCTTTCACACGGTTGCGCCGGTTCTCGGGCCGGTGTCAAGAGCATCCTGTTCGTCGCGCCGATGGCCCTTGACGGAACGCGTCTGCTGGGTCCGTCGCGCGTCGTGTATGACGGGCATCTGAGCCAGCCAACCATCGAAGGAACCAAGTTCTACAAGCGCGACGGGAAGTATTATATCTTCTCGCCGGCCGGTGGTGTGGCTACGGGTTGGCAGACGGTTCTCCGCGCCGACAGCCCTTTCGGTCCGTTCGAGGAGCGCATCGTGATGGCCTGGGCCGACGGTACCGTCAACGGCCCGCACCAAGGGGCCTGGGTGCAGACACCGGACGGGAAGGACTGCTTCCTCCATTTCCAGGACAAGGGCGCTTACGGCCGCATCGTCCATCTGCAGCCGATGACCTGGCAGGCCGACGGCTGGCCGGTGATCGGCGTGGATCCGGACGGGGACGGCGTGGGACAGCCGGTGAAGGAGTATGGATTTTTCGACTCCGGCTCCGCCTCCGCTCAAAATGACAAAGTCGCCTACAAGCCTTACGGCATCGGCCTCGAGTGGCAGTATCCGGCGGTTCCGTCGCCCTATTGGCACTATGCGTTGCCGGACGGGGGTGTACGGTTGTATTCGGTGGAGCGGAAATGGCCTTACAACAACCTTTGGGACTGTCCGAACTACCTGTCGCAAAAGTTTCCGGCCGAGCGGTTCACCGTCCGGGCGCGGCTTTCTTTCCGCCCGAACCCGCATCTGAAGGAGCGGGGTGAACAGGCCGGTTTCGCCGTCATGGGCAGTGATTATGCCGGTTTCCGGCTTACGGATACGGAAGAAGGCGCGCGGCTGGAATATATTGTGTGTCAGGGCGCTGACAAGAGCGGTGCGGAAACCGCCAAGGCGTTGGCGGTCCTCCCGTACCGCTACGAAGCCCTCCCGCACGACCGGGAGTCGAAGAACGTCCCGTCGGTCTCCTATCCCGATGTCCCCGAGGTCGTCGTTTGGGTGGAACTGGATGTCCGGGCCAGGGCGGTGGAGGGGAATGTTCCCGACGCTGTCTGCCGGTTCCGGTACAGCCTGGACGGCAAGCGGTTCACGCCGGTCGACGGCACTTTCAAGGCGCAGCCCGGCCGCTGGGTGGGCGCGAAGTTCGGCTTCTGGTGCAACCGTTTCAGCCCCAAGAACGATTCCGGCTGGCTGGACGTGACGGACCTGACCGTCAAACCGGCTTTCGATCCGCTGGAGGGATTCCTCTATGACGAGGACAAAGTCCCGTCCTATACGCTCCCGGACCTTCTCGCCGGTACGAAGACGAAGAAAGAATGGGAGCAGAAGCGTCGTCCGGAACTGATCGGACTCTTTGAGAAGGAGATGTTCGGCAGTGTTCCCGGGAAGCCGGAGGGCCTGCATTTCCGCGTCCGGGACAACGATCCTGCTGCTTTGGACGGCCTCGCCACCCGGCGGCAGGTCCGCATTTTCTTCGATACGGCCGAGTCGCAGTATGAGGATCTGCTGGTTTACATTCCAAACAAGCGGAAAGAATCCGCGCCGGCCTTCCTGGGCGTGAATTTCTTCGGCAACCATACCATCGACACGGATCCCGGCATCTTTCTGCCGGATTCCCTCCGGTATCGGAAGGATTTCACGGTGGATCCGCGTGGCTCGCAGGCGCAGCGCTGGCCGCTCCGGGAGATCCTGGGACGGGGCTATGCCGTCGCGACTTTCTGCTGCGAGGACGTCGTTCCCGATGCCGACGGTTATCCCGGAATCCGCTCATCCTATGAAGGTTATACGTGGGGAGCCCTCGCCGCCTGGGGCTGGGGACTGTCCCGCGCCCTGGACTATCTGGAGACGGATGCCGATATCGACGCTACCCGCGTGGCGGTGTTCGGCCACTCCCGGATGGGGAAGGCGGCCGTCTGGGCAGGCGCCCGGGACACCCGCTTTCCCATCGTGATTTCCAATGCCTCCGGCTGCGGGGGAGCGGCCCTTTCGAGAAGACGCTTCGGCGAGACCGTCCGCCGCATCAACACGCACTTCCCTCATTGGTTCTGCGAGAACTTCCATAAGTACGGGGACAATGAGGACCTGCTGCCTTTCGACCAGCATGAACTCCTCGCGCTCATAGCGCCCCGCGCCCTTTATGTGGAAAGCGGCAGCGAGGACCGCTGGTCCGACCCGAAGGGTGAATTCCTGGGCCTGGCAAACGCGTCTCCTGTCTATCAACTCTATGGTTTTGAGGGATTTACCCCCGAAGAACAGCCGGGCGTCGAACAGCCCGTCATGAAAGACCGCACCGGATACCATATTCGGAACGGCCGCCACGAAATCCTCCTCTACGACTGGCAGCGGTACCTTTCCTTTGCCGACCGTTTATATTATTAGCCTTATGATGAAGAAGATTTTTGGGATATTGACCTTGGCGCTGCTGCTGATCGGCGGCATCGCCCTCGACGCGTCGGCGTCCGGGAAATATGCGGCATACTATCGCAGCCTCCCCGGACCGGGAATGCGTGCGCCGATGCTGCCGAACATTCCTGACAACTCATTGAGCCTCACAGAGTTTGGGGCCATGGGGGATGGAATCACTGACAATACGGAGGCGTTCGAGAAGGCCATCGCCGCGCTGGTGAAGCAAGGCGGCGGGCACCTGGTGGTGCCGGCCGGAGTGTGGCTGACCGGGCCCATCACCCTGAAGGACCGTATCGACCTGCACCTGGAGCGCAATGCGATGATCCTGCTTTCTCCCGACAAGGCCGCCCACCTGAAGGACGGGAAGGTCGTGCCCGGCATCAGCGCCAGCAAGCGCACGGACATCAGCATTTCGGGCGAGGGCATCATCGACGGAAACGGCGAATGGTGGCGCGGGGTGAAACGGAGCAAGGTGAGCGACACCGAGTGGAACGCTTTCAGGCGCATGGGCGGCACGGTCACGCCGAAGGGTGACCTCTGGTATCCTTTCGACCTCAATGCGTTCGACAACATTGCCGACACTTACGACGCGCAGGAGAAACTGCGCACGCACCTCGTCCGTTTCACGGACTGCGAGCGCGTGCTCGTGGAAGGGGTGACGCTCCAGAACTCCCCGAAGTTCCACCTCGTGCCGCAGCGCTGCAGGGAAGTGGTCATCGACGGAGTCACCGTCCGCTGTCCTTGGAACGCGCAGAACGGTGACGGCATCGACATCGGCAATTGCAAGAACGTCCTCATCGTGGGGAATACGGTCGATGTGGGTGACGACGGGATCTGCATGAAAGGCGGCGCGGGCGCGCAGGGCCTCGGTTACGGTCCCTGCGAGAATATCCTCATCGTGGATAATACCGTGTTCCATGCGCACGGCGGTTTCGTCATCGGTTCGGAGTTCTCCGGCGGGATGCGCAACATCGTCGTGCGGCACAACACCTTTTCGGGCACCGATACGGGCCTCCGCTTCAAGTCCGCGCCCGAGCGCGGCGGAAAGACCGAAAATATCTGGATCTCAGATATCTACATGTCCGACATCCAGGGTGAAGCCGTCGTCTTCGAAACTTCCTACGCCGACCGGCCGGTAGGCCGGGACGACGCCGTCGCCGCCGAGACCGAAGCCTTCCTTCCCGACTTCTGCGACATCCATATCGACCGTGTCATCTGCCGCGACACCCGCGTCGGCGTCAAGGCCTCCGGCACGATCAGGATGATTCACGACATCACGCTGACGGACTGTCTCTTCTTCTATACGGAAGAAGCATCCCTGATCGATGATCCCGGGATGCTCCGATTCGACGGCGTCCGTTTCGAAACCTACAGATAAGTCTTAATAATCTTCCACGTTATAGCGCGTGAGGATGTCCATGTGCATGAAGTTGTCCTTGCGAAGGGGCAGCTTCTTGCGCAGGATGTATTCCGCGAGGGTGTCCACCGCGAGTCGGACCTGGTCGTCGGGATGCTGGGCGATGAGGGAGGAGACGGTGCCGCGGCGCAGCGCGTCGAGATTGGCCGACAGGTTGTCGAAGCCGACGACGCGGCGGGCGCTGTCGGGATGGTCCTCCAGCCAGGGGACGATGAGGTGGATGCGGGAATTGAACATCACGATGTGCCGTACGTCCGGATGCTCCCGGAACCAGCCGTCCAGTTTCCCGTAGGTACCGTCGGGATCGTTCGGGTCGATGAACAGGTTTCCGATCGTGCACTCCGGGCTGTGGTCGAGCATGTAGTCCATGAAGCCGGCGCGGCGGTTGATGGTCGGGTCCGACTGCTGGAAACGGTCCCGCTTCACCCGGACCATCAGGACGGCGGGGACGCCCTCCTGTCCGCCGGTCAGCTGGTCCGCGCAGAGGTAACCGCTTTTATATAAGGGCATTCCGAAGTATGCGAGGTAATCGTTGGATTCCGGTTTCGAGTCGATGAACACATACGGGATGCCCGCTTCCTTGAGCCGGACGGTGAAGGCTTGGGTCTCTTCCTGGAAGAGGGGAGCGATGACCACGCCGGCGGGCTGGGCTTCCAGCAGGCGGTTGCAGGCCTCCCGGAAGGATTCGATGTCATACTGGTCGTACCCGAAGGATTCGATGCGGATGCCGATGGTGGCGGTCCCATTGGCGGCTTTGTCGATGCCCGAGGCCGCGAGCTCCCAGAAAGAGCCTTTTTCGTAAGTGGGGATGAGGACGGCGACCAGCTGGGAACCGCCTTTGGCCAGGATGGAGGCGAACACGTTGGGTTCGTAGCCGAGTTCCTGGATGGCGTCCATCACCTTGGCGTAGCTCTTTTTAGAAACTTCACCCCGGTTGTGCAGCACCCGATCCACCGTTCCTTTCGAAAGACCGGTGCGACGGGCGATGTCGTTGATCGTGATTTTGTCAGTCGGTGCCATTAATATGTCGGGTTCCCTTCTGCAAATCTAAAGGAAAAAAACGCTACTTCCAAGAAAAATCCGAAAAATCGTGCACGATAACGGCTGTCTGAGAGTTATTAACAGTAAATTGTTGAAATTTAAGCAAATATTTTTCCGTTACCGT
>Ga0310696_10007195_pt1 | contig 13112 bp, 10 predicted proteins | sample AusTroGonzalo_MG_4_FD_203885 | JGI IMG/M metagenome (GOLD analysis project Ga0310696, IMG submission 203885) | Bovine rumen microbial communities from tropical cattle in Woodstock, Queensland, Australia - Gonzalo_02 (v2) (version 2) | ecosystem: Host-associated > Mammals > Digestive system >... | reverse complement strand
ATAAGTTTTAAAACATGGAAGAATATATTGTTTCTGCGCGAAAATACCGCCCGACGTCGTTCGACACTGTGGTGGGACAGCAGGCGCTGACGACCACGCTGAAGAATGCCGTCAAGAGCGGCAAGCTGGCTCACGCCTATCTCTTCTGCGGTCCCCGCGGTGTGGGCAAGACTACCTGTGCGCGTATCTTCGCCAAAGCCATCAACTGTCTGACGCCTACTGCCGATGGTGAAGCCTGCGGGCAGTGCGAGTCGTGTCAGGCATTCAACGAACAGCGCTCATTCAACATCTTTGAGCTCGACGCTGCCTCGAACAACAGCGTAGAACACATCAAGACGCTGATGGAACAGACACGCATCCCGCCTCAGGTAGGCAAATACAAGGTCTTTATCATCGACGAGGTGCACATGCTCTCCACAGCGGCCTTCAACGCGTTCCTGAAGACCCTTGAGGAGCCCCCTGCACACGTCATCTTCATTCTCGCCACCACTGAGAAGCACAAGATTCTGCCTACCATCCTCTCCCGTTGCCAGATCTATGACTTCGAGCGTATGACGGTGCGCAACACCATCGACCATCTGAAGTCGGTAGCACAGCAGGAAGGCATTACCTACGAAGACGAGGCGCTGGCTGTCATTGCCGAGAAAGCCGACGGTGGCATGCGCGACGCCCTCAGCATCTTCGACCAGGCGGTATCGTTCTGTCAGGGCAACATCACCTACCAGAAAGTCATCGAAGACCTGAACGTACTCGACTCCGAGAACTATTTCCAGATCATCGACCTCTCTATTATAAATAAGGTGAGCGACATCATGGTCTTGCTCAACTCGGTCATCAACAAAGGTTTCGACGGCGGACTGCTCGTTCAGGGACTGGCCAAACACGTGCGCAACGTGCTGATGGCCAAGGACCCGCAGACGCTGCCCCTGCTCGAAGTCAGCGACCAGCAGCGCCAACGCTATCAGGAGCAGGCCAAGAAATGTCCTGTGCCGTTCCTCTACAAGGCCCTGCAACTCATGAACCAATGCGACATCAACTACCGTCAGTCGTCCAACAAACGCCTGCTGGTGGAACTCACCCTTATAGAAATCGCACAAATCACGCAGCCCGACGAGGGGGCAGGCAGTGGGCGTCAGCCCAGAAGATTGAAATCCCTGTTTAAGCAATTGATGCAACAGCCTCAGCCCAAGCAAGTAGCCCGACAGGTGGCTACGGCTGAGCCTGTGGCATCAACCCCCACTGCACCTGCAAATCCAGTAAGTACACGTTTCGCGGCACAATCTGCATCTGCCGGACCGTCCATTCCAGGCACCTCCCCGCGTTCGCGCCAATCGGTGGCTTCCATCACCAGTTCCTGGGATGTGCTGCGCCAGAATCTCAAAAACAAACGTACTCCACTCACCACTGGCGACACGTCCACAGGCGATGCCTCGGAAGGAGACAGGGAGTTCTCTCAGGAGGACCTGCAAATCGAGTGGCTGTCCATGTGTAACCGCATGCCCCAACACCTGAGCGGCATTGCCACTCGCATGAAGAACATGAACCCCGTCATCACCAAACTACCAGAGATCGAAGTGACAGTGGAAAACCAACTGGCCCTCGATCAGATGGAACAAATCAAGGGCAGCATCGTCAGCACGCTGAAACGCGACCTCCACAACGCCGCAATCACCCTCACCATGCGTGTGGCAGAACATAAGAAGGGCGAGCGCATCCTGTCGCGTCGCGAACAATATGAACAAATGGCAAAAGAAAATCCCTCAATCGCAAAATTGAGGGACCTCCTTGATCTAAACCTAGCTTAAATCAGCGTCATTCCAAGCTTTCTGCACTCCTTGCGCATATTCTCCGGCCAAATGCTGGCTTGGATTTCACCGATATGTCCTTTATGCAATAGCACCATACACAGTCGGCTCTGTCCGATACCGCCACCGATGCTCAGAGGCAGTTCGTCGTTCAGCAGCTTCTGGTGGAAGTACAACTGCTCGCGTTCTTCTTTTGCTTCCAGCTTCAACTGGCGCAACAACGAAGTCTTGTCAACACGGATACCCATTGATGACAACTCAAAACTTCTGCCCAATACGGGATACCAAATCAGGATATCACCGTTCAGGCCTTCCAAACCGTTCTCACCCACCGTCGACCAGTCATCGTAGTCTGGAGCACGACCATCATGCTTCTCGCCATTCGACAACTTGCCACCAATGCCAATGATAAATACGGCACCGTATGCTTCGCAGATAGCATCCTCACGCTCTTTCGGTGTCTTGTCAGGATACATCTTCAGCAGTTCCTCGGCATGGATAAAGTGAATCTTCTCAGGCAGGAAGGGCTTGATCTGAGGATACGTCTCACAGGTCAGATACTCCGTACGGCGAATGGCTGCATAAATACGCTCTACCACATTCTTCAGATACGTCACCGTACGCTGCTCCTTCGTAATCACAGCCTCCCAGTCCCACTGGTCCACATACAGCGAGTGCAGGTTGTCGAGTTCCTCGTCAGCACGGATAGCGTTCATGTCGGTATAGATGCCATAGCCCGGCTCAATCTGGTACTCCGCCAGCGATAAGCGCTTCCACTTAGCCAGCGAGTGCACCACCTCGGCCTTCGCATCGCCCAGATCCTTGATAGGGAACGACACGGCACGCTCCACACCATTCAGGTCGTCGTTGATACCCAGTCCCTTCAACACAAACAAAGGAGCTGTCACACGGCGCAGACGCAGCTCCGTGGAGATATTCTGTTGGAAAAACTCTTTAATCAGTTTAATGCCCTGCTCGGTCTGTTTGGTGTCGAGCAGGGGTTCATAATCGATTGGCTTTATTAGTTGACTCATAACCCATGTTTTCAAAATTGCGTGCAAAGATACTAATAAAATATTAAATTGCAAGCAAAAATGCCGATTATTTTTGCAAATTGAAAGTTTTTCTTGATTTCCACTATCTTTTTGCATCAGCACTCAGTTCTTGTTAACAAATCATAAAGTTCAAAGGTCAAAGGTCAAAGTTCAAACAAATTTCGTACCTTTGCGGCCGTTATTGCCGACTGCACCCGTAGTTTAAAGGATAGAATAACGGATTCCGGTTCCGTTGGTCACGGTTCGATTCCGTGCGGGTGTACACCTATCGAGAAAAGCATATATGAATACCATTTTTATTGTATTGCCGATTCTGACATTACTCATGTTCGACTTGGGACTGGCACTGCGCCCCAAGGATTTCCGACTGATTGTGGAACAACCGAAAGCCGTATTGGTCGGACTCACAGGGCAGATCGTGCTGCTGCCCCTGATAGCATGGGGCGTGGCGAGCGGATTTCGACTGGAACCGCTGTTCTTTCTTGGCATTATGCTGATTGCCTGTAGCCCAGGCGGCAGTTCCAGCAACGTGTTCTCCATGCTGGCAGGTGGCGACGTCGCCCTATCGGTGTCGCTGACAGCCCTGAGCAGTGTTATCACGCTGTTTACGGGACCATTCATCATGGACCTGATGACGCAGCAAGTGGGCTCGGCCATGAATGTTCATCTGCCTGTAGGGAACCTGCTGGTGCAGAACATAGTACTGATGGCAGTACCCATTGCCATTGGCTTATGGATTGCCGTTCGCCACGAACGACTGGCCGAGCGGATGCACGCCGTACTGAAACGCCTGGCATTCCCCTGCCTCATCTTGCTGGCAACGGTATTCTTCATCCAGAACCGTGAAATCATCATACGCGAGTTCCCTGAGCTGGGGCTCTGCGTCACCGTGCTCATCCTGCTGTCTATGGGTGGCGGCGTGGCCCTGTCGTGGATCATGCGACTGACAGGACGCGAACAACGCACCATCATCATTGAGATTGGTATGCAGAATGCCGCACAGGCCATCACTGTAGCCAGCAGTCCGTTTGTGTTCAACAACGACATCATGGCCATTCCTGCCATCATCTATGCCCTGATGATGAACGTAGTTCTGCTGACCTACGTGGGCATCATTAAACGACAGATTGTCAGCAAAGTCTGACATATTGTCACACTTCTATACGTTGGCACCGATGTTGCATATTGCATGGATGAGAGCCGAAAGGTAATCGGAAATGAATTAACAATATGTCTAACATTTAAATGTATAATTGGAGGTAAAAACTATGATGCCAATGAGAAGTAACAACTGGATTCCCGCCGTGTTCAACGACTTGTTCTACAACGACTATATGCCGAAGGCAAACTGCACGGCACCTGCTATCAACGTGAAAGAATCTGACAAGGAGTATACCGTCGAGCTGGCTGCCCCTGGTATGAAGAAGGAAGATTTCAACGTACACATCAACGACGACGGCAACCTTGTGGTGAAAATGGAGCATAAGGAGGAACACCACGAGGACGACAAGACCACACGCTATCTGCGTCGCGAGTTTAGCTACTCGAAGTACGAGCAGACGCTGATTCTCCCTGACGACGTGAAGAAGGAAGCCATTTCCGCCAAAGTCGACAATGGCGTGCTGACCGTCGAACTGCCGAAAATGGTAGAAGAGAAAGTCAAGCTCTCCCGTCAGATTGATATCGCATAAAGCATAAAAGGAGGTTTTTAAGGTAAAAAGAAAGTAAAAGGATTAAAACAAAAGAAATCGGGCCGACGTAACAGTCAGCCCGATCTTTTCTATTGATTCACTCTTTTGTTTATCAAACAACCCGGATGCACATCATGGTCAGGTCGTCGTTAGGTTCGGCACCATTACGATGCTTGCCGACCTCAACGGCCAACGCATCTATGACCTGTCGCGACGTATCGAAATGTGTCTGCCTTAGAATGTCGAGCAGATGATCGTCGCCAAACTGTTTCTGACGGAGATTCTCAGCTTCGTTCAGTCCGTCAGTATAGATAAACAGCGCACGACCCTTAATGGTATCAATCTCTTCGCCCTCATAATCCAGGTCGGGCCACAGTCCGATGGGAGCATTGGGAATCATCTGAAGGAAGTCGCCATTGTTTGCACCACCACCCAATACGGGAGGATTATGTCCGGCATTGCAATAGTCGAGTTTGCCGGTAGAAAGATGCAGTCGGCCGATGAACATGGTCACAAACATGCCCTGCTCGTTGTTCTCGGTCAGTTCTCTGTTGATACGTGTGGCGATGGTTGCCGGTGCGTGTTTCTGTTTGGCAATGGCACGGAACAGACGGGTGGTCTGCGCCATGAACATGGCTGCAGGAACACCTTTGCCGCTAACGTCTCCCAGACAGAAGTAAAGCATATCGTCGGTTAGCAGATAGTCGTAGAGATCACCACCAACCTCCTTGGCAGGTGCCATGGCAGCATACATATCGAGGCCCTCAACCTGGGGAAATGTGTTGGGCACCATTGACATCTGAATATCGCGGGCAATCTGCAGTTCACTCTCAATACGTTCCTGAGCTGCCATCACTTTGGCCAGTCGCTTGGCCGAACGGTAGCGCAATACGGTGAAAACGAGGAAGAAGAGAGTGAGCAATACAATAGTCACTGCCAGTCCGATGACTCGCTGTTGCGAGATTTCAATCTGTTGTTCGGCAATGCGGCGTTCCTTGCCCTCGGTATCGTAGATGGTGGCGAGTTTGGCTGTCTCGTTTCGCTTCTGCAACACCATCGCAGTATCCATCGCTTCGTAGATCTGCATCGCCACCTGGAGTGCCGAATCCTTGCGTCCGGCATGGTAGTTGACATACAGTTTGGGCAACAGGAAATCGTTGATGACATCAAGGTCGATGGTTATTTCGTTGTCGCGTAACAGTTGGTCGAGACAGGCAAGATTGTCAGCAGCTTCGGCATAGCGCTCCGATGCGGCCAAATATTCGCTGCTTCCCACCAGTCCGCTCATAGACTTACTATAGTCGGTAGTCTTGAATTCCTTGTAATACTCATCCGCCTTGTCTTTCTCGCCCTTGGCATCAGCTATCAAGGCCCTATTGAAAAGAACATCGGCACGCAGATTATCAACATCCTCAGGAAAAGCGCCAGGACTGTCCTTAAAGAGATTAAAGAGTGAGTCCTGAAGGTCGACCCAGGGTTCGGCCTCCAGCTTTTTATCGGCATTGAAATAGGAAGCAACAATATTAGAGTAGGTTGCAACACCATTGTACAAGTCGATGTGGTTCGTGTGGTCGGTGGAGATGAGTTTCAACGTATAATATGAAGCCTTTCTAAAACTCTCCTCAGCCTCAGCCTCACGATTCAAGCGTAGCTGACAAGTGCCGATGCTGGTATAAATTGACTTCAGTTCGTAGTATTTCTCACCGCCAGCCGTATTCAGTTTCTCAATCAGAGGCATGGCCGTGCGCAGCACCGCCTCATCGTTTAACTGAATGGAATACAGTTCCAGCAGACAGACTCCCGAATTGATATATCTGTCGAAATCGGCTGAAGGCGGATCTTCCACTGCCAAGACACGGGTGAAGCACTCGATGGCCGGCTGCACCTCGTAACGCAGATAATGAACATAGCCCCGATAGTAATCCGTTTTGATGGGTGACAGCTCACCAATGGCCGATAAACTGTCGGTCAGCGCACTGATGCGTTCATCATCCTGGGCGGTCAATGCCTCCCCCATAAGACTGTCGGCATGAGTTCTCACAACAGTCTCCGTACCGTCTTTAGTCAGTGCTCGGTTATGTTTCTGCTGCTGACAACCGGTAAACAGCATCAACACGACAGCTGCCACAGCTGTCATGTTGATGAGGGGTCGAACATATCGCGTCATATTTACTGTTTGTCCAATTCTGCAAGGTTTGCAGCAATCATCTCGTCGGTAACCGTGTAGTTCTGCAAGTCGCCCTTGATGAAAGCCTCGTAAGACGGCATATCGATGAGACCGTGACCAGAGAGGTTGAAGAGGATGACTTTCTCCTCGCCAGACTCCTTGCATTTCTGAGCCTCGCGAATGGTAGCCGCAATGGCATGACAGCTCTCGGGAGCGGGAATGATACCCTCAGTACGGGCAAAGAGCATACCAGCCTCGAAGGTCTCGAGCTGAGGAATATCCACACCATGCATCAGACCGTCCTTGATGAGCTGGCTGATAATCATGCCGGCACCGTGATAGCGCAGACCGCCAGCATGGATGTTAGAGGGTTTGAAGTTATGACCCAGGGTGTACATCGGCAGCAACGGCGTATAGCCAGCCTCGTCACCAAAGTCGTAGCGGAACTGGCCGCGCGTCAATTTCGGACAGCTGTCGGGCTCGGCAGCAATGAATTCCGTGTGGCGCTCGCCACTGAGGTTGTGACGCATGAAGGGGAAGGCAATACCGCCGAAATTAGAACCGCCGCCGAAACATCCGATAACAATGTCGGGATATTCGCCAGCCATCTGCATCTGCTTCTCGGCCTCAAGGCCGATGATGGTCTGGTGCAAGCCCACGTGATTGAGCACAGAGCCCAGCGTATATTTACAGTTAGGTGTGGTGGTTGCCAGCTCTACAGCCTCGGAGATGGCGGTACCCAGAGAACCAGAGTGGGTAGGATCCTTCGTCAGGATATCCTTACCGGCACGGGTGGACATCGAAGGAGAACCCTCGACAACAGCACCAAAAGTACGCATAATGCTGGAGCGATAGGGTTTCTGCTGCATAGTGATCTTCACCTGGTAGACAGCACAGTCGAGGCCGTAGATCTTGGCGGCATACGACAGCGCTGCACCCCACTGACCGGCACCCGTCTCGGTGGTGACATTCTTCGTGCCTTCCTGCTTGGCATAGTAGCACTGAGGCAGGGCTGAGTTGATCTTATGTGAACCCAGGGGGTTGGTACTCTCGTTCTTGAAATAAATATGGGCAGGGGTACCCAAAGCCTCTTCGAGGGCATAGGCACGCACCAACGGCGTAGAACGGTAATATTTGTACTTTTCGAGCACGTCTTCAGGGATGTCTATCCAGCGATGTTCGGTGTCAAGCTCCTGTACACAGCATTCGCGAGGAAAGATGTGTGCCAAATCATCGACACCCAACGGCTGCTTCGTTGCCGGATGGATGGGAGGCATCGGTTTATTGGGCATGTCTGCCTGAATGTTGTACCACTGTGTTGGAATCTCACTCTCCTGAAGGAGGAATTTTTTTTGTTTAGCCATAATAAAAATTGATTAGGATTGGTAATATCCGCCTGCAAAGGTAATAAAATAAAGTGAAAAGTGAAAAGTGAAAAGTGAAAAATTTGCTGCCGCCGATGAAAATTCGTACCTTTGCAGGCAATTATGATAATTATAGCTATCGTTTTACTCTATTTTGGTCTGCTCTTTGCCGTCAGCAGGTGGACGGGTAGAAAGGCAACGAATGAGACGTTCTATCGCGGTGACAAACGTTCGCCATGGTATTTAGTGGCCTTCGGTATGATTGGCGCCTCGATCTCTGGCGTAACCTTTGTATCGGTGCCTGGCATGGTGAACAGTATCGGGATGACCTATCTTCAGACATGTCTGGGCTTTATGGCAGGTTATGCGGTGATAGCCTTCGTCCTGCTGCCTTTATACTATCGTCTGAACCTGACGACTATCTATAGCTACTTAGGACAGCGCATAGGTAAGAGGGCATACAAAACTGGAGCGGTATTCTTCCTGCTGTCGAAGATGACAGGGGCATCAGTGCGCTTCTATGTGGTCTGCTGGATTCTCCTGGCCTGCGGAACGGGAACCCTTGGCGACGTAAGCGGTGGCAACGCAAGACAGAACGAATGGATGTTCGTAGCGGTTGTGATGGCAATGACAGCACTCATCTGGCTATATACCCGCCAGGGCGGCATCAAGACGGTGGTATGGACGGACACATTCCAGACAGCATGTCTGTTCGGAGCGCTTATACTTATTATATATAAGGTGGTAGGCGAGTTGGGCATGACGACGGGTGAGGCTGTGACTGCCATTCAACATAGCGAACTCTCGCAGGTGTTTGTATTCGACGACTGGGTGTCGAAGCAGAACTTCTGGAAACAATTCCTGAGCGGTGCGTTTATTGCCATTGTAATGACAGGACTCGACCAAGACATGATGCAAAAGAACCTGACATGCCGTTCGTTGCATGACGCCCAAAAGGACATGTGCTCCTACGGCGTTGCCTTCCTGCCGGCAAACCTGCTATTTCTGTCGCTGGGCGTGTTGTTGACGATTTGGTATCAACAACAGGGCATGGCTGTGCCAGCATCGGGTGACGATCTGCTGCCACGATTCATCATGCACTCTTCTCAAGGCTCACCAGTAATCATGATTATATTTATGTTGGGTATGGTGGCTGCAGCGTTTTCCAGTGCCGACTCAGCACTGACGGCCCTAACGACGAGCTATTGCGTGGATATCTGCGGACGGGCTGACGACGAACGGCTACGCCACAGGGTACATATCGCCATGGCAGGAGTCTTCGTGGTGTTTATCCTCCTATTCCGATTACTTAATTCTACCAGTGTCATTGATGCCATCTACATTCTTTGTTCCTACACCTATGGACCGCTATTAGGTCTTTTTGCCTTCGGACTACTGACGAAACGACAAGCCAACGACCGCGACGTGCCTTATATCTGCGTGCTGTCGCCATTGCTTTGTCTGGCTATCGACACACTGACTGTCCAGTTGACGGATTACCGCTTCGGCTATGAACTGCTGATGATGAACGGACTGCTAACCTTTATCGGACTTTGGCTAACAGGACGCGCTAATGTCCCTGGCGTAGACGATCGAAATAATCCCTAGGCTGCATGCCCATTACTTTCTTGAACGTGGTAGCAAAATATTTGGGATCCTTGAAACCCACCCGATAGGCAATATCGCTGACACGAAGCTCAGGATTCTCCTTGGCCAGCTTGCAGGCAGTCTGTATACGGATATCACGAATAAACGCTGTCACATTCTTGCCTGTCAACGCACGCAACTTATTATACAGCGTGCTGGCACTGGCCCCCATATCAGCAGCAAAACTCTCGCGGTCGTAATCGCTGTCGTCAAGATGTTCATTAATACACTTGATTGCACGTTGCAGAAACTTCTGATCGGACGAAGTGTATGCCTCCTGGACAAGTGAACCCAGCGATTGCGTACCATCGGAAGCACCTTCGGGCAACTCAATGGCAGGAATATGAAGCTGGATATTAGTAGGAATATGAAAAGCAGAATGACCAGTATCTACCGATTGGTCTTCCTGTGCAGTTTCAAGAATCTCTTCTTGGAGATATTGGTCCTTCTTGATGGGTATCTGGGCAATCACCATATTCCCTTGGCCTTCATAAAATTTGCTTTGCATCATACCATGATGCAGGTTCACCAGCTGGCGGACAATGACAAGGCTGAGTCGCAACGGAACACTGCTATTGTCGTTCAAGCGGATTGTTATCGTGTCATACGTACGGTTGGAAAAGGCTTCCAAAGTAATTTTTCCATGTTCAGGCGTAATCGTGAACATTTCCGTCAAGATCAGAATCACTCCTTTTTCCACTGCGTCAATATCCACCCATCCCATCATGCTTTCAGGCGTACATCTATAAATAAAATCTATCTGTTTCGTCTCCATATCATCCACTAAATGCTCAGCCACATCACGGATACAATGCATCACATCACTGTTGCTGACTTGCAGGCTGACCTTCTTCAACGACAACGACGGGTCGTTTTTCGCCCTTTCCTGTAGCTTCAACTTGATACAATACCCCGCAAGGAGGATAATTATGAGGAGAATTATGACGTTTACGACTACCATAAATACAATTTTAACGTTGCAAATATATAACTTTTGCATGGAATAACAACAAAAAATGGGCTAAAAAGATGTTAAACATGGCGATTTTGGTTTAAAAATCGTGATTTTAGGTAGAAAAATAGCGATAATCACGAATTTTAAACCTTTTCTAACGTTATCTGAACTCATGTATGGAGAATTTGTCGTACTTTTGCCAGTGAAAAGATTTTTAATGGTTAAGGTTTATGGTTGATTAATTTAGTTTTTTGAATGGAAAAGCCCCGTTGTGAAACGGGGCTTTTTCAATTTTATAGTGATTTGTGTTTCTAAGACAACCTAGGATTGCCTAGGATTTCCTAGGACAGCTAGTGTTCCAACAAGAATCTTTCTGCTTCGATAGCCGCCTGACAACCGGTGCCTGCTGCACTGATGGCCTGGCGATAGACAGGATCAGCACAATCGCCAGCTACAAAGATGCCTGGCAACTTAGTACGCGGTGTACCGTCAATCTTCTTCAGATAACCCACCTCATCGGTTTCGAGCCACTCCTTGAAGATATCCGTGTTGGGTTTATGACCGATGGCCAGGAAGAATCCGTCAATCTGGATGTCAACAATCTGTTCGTCAGCCTCGCCCTTACGCTTCACCAGATGAGCACCCTCAACGCCGTTCTCGCCAAAAAGACCCAGTGTATTGTGCTCGAAAAGGATCTCGATGTTCTCACGTTCCATCACGCGCTGTTGCATGACCTTAGAGGCACGCAGGAAGGGCTTACGGACAATCATATACACCTTCTTAGCCAGTCCCGAGAGGTAGAGGGCATCCTCGCAGGCGGTGTCGCCACCACCAACAACGGCTACAGTCTTCTTGCGATAGAAGAAACCGTCGCATGTAGCACAGGCCGAAACACCCTGTCCGTTGTATTTACGCTCGTCGTCAAGTCCCAGATACTTTGCAGAGGCCCCTGTGGCAATAATCAACGTATCTGCTTCCAATTCACGCCCGGCATCGTCCCAAGCCTTATATGGACGTGCAGAGAAATCGACACGTGTAATTTCACCGTCACGGATATCTGTGCCGAAGCGCTCAGCCTGTTCACGCAGATCCATCATCATCTGATTGCCGTCCACGCCCTGAGGATAACCCGGGAAATTTTCCACCTCGGTGGTCTGTGTCAACTGACCACCAGGCTGCATGCCGCTATATTCCACAGGACTGAGGTTGGCACGGCTGGCATAAATAGCAGCGGTATACCCTGCGGGACCGCTGCCAATAATCAAACATTTTGTATGCTCCATTTATCCTTTAGCGATTATTTCTCAAGTTCTTCCTTAATCTGCTGTTCGATGACCTCAACCTTGGTGGTAGGTTCAAAACGAGCTACAACCTGTCCTTTTTTATTGATAAGGAACTTGGTGAAGTTCCACTTGATGTCGTTTTTCTTCTTATAGTCAGGATCGGCTTTCGACAACATATCGTCAAGAATGTGTGCGATGGGGTGTTCCATATCCCACCCGGCAAAGCCCTTCTGCTCCTGGAGGAACAGGAACAACGGATCGGCATCAGCGCCATTGACCTTCACCTTCTTGAAACGGGGAAACTCCGTGCCAAAGTTCAGTTTGCAGAACTCATGAATGCTTTCGTCAGTACCTGGAGCCTGTTGACCAAACTGGTTACAGGGGAAATCAAGAATCTCAAAGCCCTGGCTGTGATAGTCTTTATAGAGTTTCTCCAACTCATCATACTGGGGGGTGAAACCGCACTTGGTAGCCGTGTTAACAATCAACAGCACCTCGTTGGCATACTCTTTCAATGATACATCCTTACCTTTTCTGTCCTTGACAGAGAAATCATAGATCGTTTTCATTTTGTCTTATTAATGGTTCGTATTGTAATTAAAATCTTCTGCGAAGATACGAAAATTCTTCGTGACTACCAAAGTTTTTAGGATTTTTTATTGTAATCCCCAAAAACTATGGACTATTTCCTTTTCCACCTGATCCTCAATCTCGTCGGGCAGATTGCAGAAAAAGTCAATACCTGTCAGCTCTTCAAGGCGGTCGATGGTAATGGCATAGCCTCGACGGTTGTCATTACTGTGATCCTCGTCGTACTGTGGTGCCCAGTATGCCATACCATTCCACACATCACCTTTCCTGCACACCACAGCCACATAAAAGAAACGAGGTACTGGGATATGGTTTTTATTGACACGCGTCGACTGTCCGCTGCTACGATAGATGTATTTTATAATATAATCAGAATTGTCGATGGTTCCTCCCTTGCAGACATAGAGCGTATCGCCCAAACGTACCCAGTTGCGCACGTCTTCCTCCATCTTTTCCCACAGCCCGGCATTGAACTTATTATACTGCGGCTGCATATTAGTGATGAAGAATGTCTGGTAATTGCACTCCGTAGCCCTCAACCGGTCGGCAGAAGG
>Ga0310696_10007194_pt1 | contig 13113 bp, 8 predicted proteins | sample AusTroGonzalo_MG_4_FD_203885 | JGI IMG/M metagenome (GOLD analysis project Ga0310696, IMG submission 203885) | Bovine rumen microbial communities from tropical cattle in Woodstock, Queensland, Australia - Gonzalo_02 (v2) (version 2) | ecosystem: Host-associated > Mammals > Digestive system >... | reverse complement strand
CCCCGCGGGGATCGGGGAGCTTCGCGAAGCCTGCGCCGCCGACTTCCGCGCGGGAGGCGTTCCCGCCGTTCCGGAACAGGTCATTATAACCCCCGGGGGCAAATTCGCCTGCGCCGCGGCCATCACGGCGCTCTGCGGTCCCGGCGACGAGGTGATATTGCCCGTCCCCTACTGGGTGAGCCATCTGCATATGATCAACGCCTCGGGGGCCCGGGCCGTCCTCGTGCCCACGTTCCCCGAAAACAACTTCGAACTGACCGCGGAGGATCTGGCAAGATACGTCACGCCCCGGACCCGGCTGGCCGTCCTCTGTTCGCCCTCCAATCCCACGGGGGCGGTGTACCGGCGCGGGGCGCTTGAGACCCTGGCCCGCTGCGCCGTGGAAAAGAATTTCATGATCCTCTCCGACGAGGTCTACGCCCGGTTGGCCTACGACGAAGACCGGCCCCATATCAGTATCGCCTCGCTGGGAGAGGAGATCAACGGGCGGACGGTCACCGTCAAGTCCTTCAGCAAGAGCTACGCCATGACCGGCTGGCGGGTGGGGTATCTTACGGCCCCCCGGTGGCTTTCGGCCAAGATCGACGCCCTGCAGACCCATTTCGTGGCCAACGTGACCACCTTTGCCCAGTATGGCGCGCTGAAGGCGCTGCAGGGCTGCTGCGAGGAGGACTGTTTCCGGATGAAGGAGGCCTTCGCCGCCCGCCGGGAACTTTTCTGCGGCCTTCTCGCCGGGATCCCCGGCGTGCGTTTCGTGCGGCCTTCGGGGGCCTTCTACGTCTTTGCCGACATCTCCGCCTTCGGTCTCGGGAGCGCTGAATTCTGCGACCGGCTGATGGACGAGGTCCACATCGCCGTCGCGCCGGGATGCGGGTTCGGCGCGGACGATTTCATCCGCTTCTCCTACGCCTGTTCCGAAGACGTGATCCGCCGGTCGCTGGCCCGTTTCGCCGACTTCTGCGCCGGACTGCGGGCGAAATAACTCCCGGCTCTACACGCGGCAGTCGAAGATCTTCGTTTCGTAGGGTGCGAAGGCGAGGTCGAGTTCCCGCGCGCCGACGTCTTGCCCGCTTGTGACCTCGCGGCAGGAGGCGAAGGCGGGGAGTTCGACGCGGCAGTCGAGTTTCCGGTCGGAGAAGTTGATGAGGAAACAGACCTTGTCACCGGCCGGGTCGTCGTTTCTGCACAGGACGCCCGTCTGCATCTGGAAGGCGTCGTCGCCCGCGATTTTCACATCGGGAACGACTCCCGCCTCGGCGCAGAACCGGCGGAAGAACTCCCGGATGACGGCCAGTTTCTCCGTGCTTTTCGCCTTGCGGAAGATCTGGAAGACGGGAAAGCCCCAGCAGCAGACTTTGCCCTTGCCGAACCCGTTGACGGCAAGCGCCGTTCCGCCGTGGGAATATTCCGCAAGGGACTCTGCGCCCGCGAGATTGAGGTGGGCGTGGAAAAGGTCCTTGAGGGGCACGGGCTCGAAGCCGTCGACGGCAAAGACTTCGTCGCTTTCCGCAAAGGTGAAGTCGCTGACGAAGCAACCGAAAGCTTTCTGCAGACCGTGACCCGGAACGGTCTGGAACTGCAGAGAGTCGTCCCGCTTCTGGGCAAACCGGTAGTCCGTGATCAGCGTTCCCCCCGCGGCGACGAAATCCGCGATCTCATGGGCAAACTTTTCGTTGAGGAAGATCGTCTCGGGGGCGATCAGCACCTTGTAGCGCTCCTTTTTCAGGCGGAACACGCGCTCGTCCACGATGTCGCACTCAATGTGCAGTTCGTTGAGGATGCGGAAGGCGCCGTGACAGGCGTCGACATACTCGGGGTAGCTCTTGTCGCAGATGCGGGCGAGCTCCGTGTCGGGCGCGAGCAGGACCGCCGCCCGGGCGTGGACGCAGGAACGGGCGAGGATGTCCCGCATGGCGAGAAAGGCCTTTCCCGATTTCGAGAGCTCTTGGGCCCGCTCGGTCACGCTGCCGTCGAAGCCGGTCAGGTTGTACTGGTCGGTCTGGGTGTCGGTGGCGCGGCCGCCGAATTTCCAGAACATCAGCATCCTCGCGCCGTTGGCCATCAGCTGGTAGTTGGCGGCGGTGCGCCAGCCCCGCTCGGCGCGGTCGTGACGGTCCGGCAGATAGGAGATCTGCCCGGCTTCGCCCTCCACCGCCCAGAATCCGGCGGCGGGATCTTTGCCGCCGGAGCGGCACCAGGCGTTGGCCGCCGCGGTGAGGTAGGGAGCCTCCTCCATCATCGCGAAGAACGTGTAGGCGGAGAATCCCGGGATATCCGCATAGGAATTCTGCTCCAGCATACCGGGGAAACTGTGCTGGGCGGCGGTCCGGTAGGCCGCCGTGACAACGACGTTGATCCCGATCGCCAGATGCCGGGGATTGTGCCGTTCGATGGCCTCCCGGACGACTTGCAGCCAGCCCGCCACCCGGGAGCGGTTGAATTTCAGGTAATCGACGCAGGGACCGTAGCCGCCGCCGGAAAAGGAGACGCAGACACCGGGCTCCGCCTCGTCGAAACTCAGGTAGTCCACGGGGAACTCCGTCCCCCATTTCTCATTGAGTTTGCCGATGTCGTTGTCGTATTTCTCCCGCAGGAACTCGCGGAATTTGGCCATGGTCAGGGGACAGAAGCAGCCGTCGCCGTGATAGAAGGGCTCGTTCCACAAACTCCAGGCCGCCAGCGCGGGGTGGCGGCAGTAGCGCTCGGCGCAGAGGTCCAGAAAGATCTTCGCCCGCTCGAAAAAGTACGGGTCGTCCATGCACAGACTGCGGACGGGCCCGAACTGGGGCGGGGCGTAAGGTGCGAGCTTCAGCTCCTGCACGCCCTTTTTGCGGACGATGTACCGGGGAGGATACATGGCCGCCCACGAGGTCAGCGTGCCGCCCAGATTGAGCAGTATCTTCATATCGTGCCGGGCGGCGAGGTCGAAAAGCAGATCCAGCTTGCCGAAGTCGTAGACCCCTTCCTCCCGTTCGATGCGGTCCCAGGCGACGAAGGGGCGGATGATGTTCATCCCCAGTTTTTTCATGGTGATGATGTCCCGTTCGAAGAATTCGGTCGGGATGTCGCCGCTCTTGGCATAGGGGCAGTAGGCGGCGCCGAAGTAGAGTTCGCTGGTGTCCGGCATCTTATTTTCCTTTGCAGATCTTGGCCGCAAGTTCGAACCACCGGGGGTGATCGGTGAAGAGTTTCCCGTATCCGGCCTTCATGCCGAGGAACACGGCGACGCTTCCCAGGCCCGCCCGGCGCTCGACCAGCATGGGTTTGCCCCCTGCGGTCAGCTTGACGGCCGCGTCTTTTTTGAGCTTGAGGTCATGGTAGTAAACGACGTCGAAGGGCTTTTCGGCGTCGATCCACGCGTATTCCGGGCCGACGCTCCTGAGGGCGGCGGGTTCGGCGAACTTGCCCGTGGTGAAGGGCGAACCCAGTTCCACCGGCAGGATCTCAGAGAGCGGCGTCTTCTGGAACTCCCCTTTTTCGAGGGTGAAGAAGCCGCCGAAGATCACCAGCCGCCCGCCGTTTCTGACGAAATCGGCCATGTCCTTCAAAACGAAATCGGGGAGGATGTTCCCGGGGCCCGCGGGGGCGTCGGCGAGGACGATCAGCTCGGCGTTCCTGAGTTTCTTCTCTCCGGGCATCCTGTCGTAAAGAAGCCGGTTGCTGATGATCATGGCGTGACTGGTGGACTCCATGGTGTAGCGGAAACACGCCTCCTTTTTGACCCCGTTCGCGGTCAGAGCCTCGAAGATCTTGAGCTCGTCGAAGGTCATTCCCTGAAAGATCAGCACGCCGCTGCGCCGGAGAGAGGTCTCCTGTTTCTCCGCAAGAGCCGTGAGTTTGAGATCCAGGAGACGCCAGGCGCGGATCTTGCCGCCGGCGAACCCCATGCTGCCGATGCGGATCTTCCCCCCCCGGTAGAAGTCGTGGCCGAAGATGGAGACGCCTCCCGCGATGGCCGCGGGATCCTCCATGTCGTCCTTGAAGAACTCCACCCGGTCCCGGTCGGCGTCGAAGACGATGCGGTAGTGCGAACGCCCCTTCGGCGCCACGGGGGCGATCTTGTGATGGCCCACGGGCTCGATGCCGAAGCCCGCGACCCGCTTGGACTCGGGTTCCGGGAAGTAGTACCGCCAGTCGCGGCAGGCGCTGTGAAAGAAGCTTCCGATGTTGTAGATGTCAACATAAAGCCCGATGCCGCCCGAATTGGCCGGGTCGGGGAACTCCATGTCGAACTCCAGCATGCCCCTTTTGACGAGGGGGATATCGCACTCGATATAGCTGTCGTTGAAGGGGTTGTGCTTCATGTTGAGAAGGAGGCCCTTCCCGTCGGGCTCGAAGGTGCTCTTGCCCGGGGCGGTGACAAGACGCCAGCGCTTGGCGAACGCTTCCTTGTCCTTGAAATCGTCCGCGAGGATCACCTTGTCCTCCGCCTGCGCGCAGAGGACGAGGGCGAGGAGGAGAAGGCAAAAAAACGTTTTCCGTTCCATTTTGCGGCCTCACTTCGCGTAGCGGAGGACGACGATCATGGCATCGTCCAGTTCCGGCAGTTTGACCTCATTCCCGCTGACGGCGAGTCTGACCGGGGCCTCTTTCTGCGGCACGGCGGCAAAGGCTTCTGCGATTTTTTCGCCCTTGCGGGGCGTGACGGTCAGGGTCAGGTCTTTGCGGACCGGGACCCTTTCGTAGGTCCGGCTGATCTCATCCCCCGTTGCCGGCAGATTGACGAGGTGGAGCGTCTCCTCGCGGAAAGCGCCCTTTTCTCTCGAACAGGTGAAGGGCTCGAAGAAGACGTTGTACGCCGGAGCCAGGGCAAAGCGGTTTTTCCGCTCGGCTTCGGGGAGACGCAGGAACTCGGGCGAGAAATAGTATTCCGAGTAACGGGTCATGAAGTTGTCCCGTACGTACTGGTCGCGGACGGGAACGACGGAACCGCCGTGCTTCGCCCCCGCGGCGAAGGTGAGGTACTGGATGAGATTGCCCGAAACCGAGTCGCTGGGGAACAGCAGCGCGAAGGCCACCGTCGGCTGTCCGCCGTTGACCCGGGCCCGCTGAACGTCTTCGGCCAGCGCCGCGCTCCACGCCTTGAAGGTGTGCAGGGGCTTGCGGGTGAGGCCCAGCATGTATTCGTAGATGAGAAGCGCTTTGCGGGTGGCGGCCTTGAGGTAGCCGGGGTTGCGCTTCTGGCTCTTGGCGTTGGCGTGGATGTTGGTGGCGTAGATGAAGCCGGGGACGTTTTTCTCCATGACCGACCGGTACTGCGTCAGGCGCTCGACGGCCGTTTTGTCGGGATCGGGATAATACTCTTTTCCCGTCTTGCCGTACATGTCGCGCCAGTCGGGACTGGGCGTGTTGAGATACAGCGGATCGTTGGGCGCGTCCGGAATGAAATACCAGTCGAACCGGTAGCCCTGCCAGCCGAACATCTCGCAGGACTTGATCATATCCTTCGCCCAGGCGTCCACGAATTCTTTGGTGTAACCGTGGACCTTGAAGGTCGCAACCCTCTCTTTGTTATTGTAGATCAAGCCGTTGTAAATGCTTGGCTGGCCGTTTTCGCAATAGAGGATCTGCTCCGGCTCCTTCAGGGCCTCCTTATAGTTGTAGAGACCGGTGATGCTGGAGATGACGTTGACGCCCTTATCTTTGCAGCGTTTGACGAAGTTTTGGATGAACGTTTTGCTCATCACATGCCGATAATATACGGGCGACTCGGTCATGGGGCGCCAATTCTCCTCCTCCGGCGTGATGCCGCGGACTGTGGAACGCATCCAGAGATAGTACTCGATGATGCCTATTTTGTTGCGTTTGAGGAAATTGCTCCAGACTTCCTCGCTGCCCTTCTGGTGGCAGCTGCCCACGTTCACGAAGGCGAAACGGACGCTTTCGGGCGCGAAGTCGCTGACGGCGAACGCGGTGCTCCGGCTTGCGGTCTGCTTGCCGTTTTCGCTCAGCTCGACCCGGACTGCCGCGCCGCCGCGCATGGATTCACAGGTTTTAAAACCGCATTCGAAGGGGACGGCTCCCCGGGCGGGGACCGCGACGTCCCCGTCGAAGACCTTTTTGACGTCGGCAAGTTTCGTCTCGACGAAAACTTTGACGTTGACCTTTTTCTCCCGGCCGGAGGTGTTGGAGATCACCGTCGAGACCGCATTTTTCTCCCCGGGCTTCACCATGAGCTTGGCCGTTTCGACGAGAGTCAGACCGACTTCGGGGACCATCCCCGTTCCGTTGACGGCGGCAAAGACCTCCTGTTCGGCGAGGCTCCCCGCGATGATCGAAAACGTGCATTCGGCGGCGTTTTTCCCGGTCAGCCTGCGGAGCGGGGAGGGGATGACCCGCAGACAGGCGAGCGCGTTGAACCCTTCCTCTTCGCGGTTGAGATAATACTCCATCCCCTGACAGTTGTTTCCCGTGACGAGGCCGAGGCCGCCCTTGTTTCCGGGGGAATAGGCGAACTGCCAGCCGCTTCCCGGGGCGTAGTACGCCCAGTCGAAGGGCACGCCGGGGGAGGTTTTTCCGGGCAGCAGGAACACGCCTTTTTCCGCTGCAAAATTGATGAGCCGCAGGGTGTAGAACCAGTCCGAGGGGGCTTCGGTGAACTCGGCCTCCATGCGGCAGCGGATGACGGGCGTGTCGTCGAAGGTATAGACGAGACGGGACTTCGCAAAGGGTTTCGCGAGTTCGCAGGCGAGCTCGATCCTGTCTGCGGAACGGCTGACAACGGAGACTTTCTGCTTTGAGTTATTGCCGTTGTAAAGCGTCCCGACGGAGGCCGTCTGACCGGTGTAGGTCTTCTGCTCGCCGTTTTTACGGAACTCCTGGGAGCCGTAGATCAGATATTTTTTCCCGCCGAAGGAGAGGCTCTTCAGCGTGCCTTTGGCGTTGTCGACGGTGAGCGTGTAGTATTTGTTGGAGATCGTCCGGTCCGCCTTTGACTCCTTCATCTCCACGGCAAGGAGCGACGCCGCGGCGGTCGCGGCGGAAGCGATGCAAAGCAGTTTCATGTGCGATCCTCTTCTTGTTTTTCAGTCTTTCCCGGACAGGGCTTTTTTCAGCAGCCGGGGGAAGTTTTTTTGTCTGTGGATCATCTCGCCCTTGTCGGCCTGCCGGCCGCCGGGGATGCCGCAGTAGACGGCAACGGCCCCCGCGCCGCGTTCGACAGCACTGAGGAGCGCGACGTCCTCAACCAGCAGCAGGGCTTTCGCGCCGTTGGCAAGGGGGCATTTGTGGCAGATCGCCACGGCTCCCGGCGCGCCTCGAACGGAGAAGTTTTCCCGGCGATAGGCGATGTCCCAGGGCGACGCGATCCGGACGGGGAGCAGCTTGTTGAAGGCATCGTTCCCGAACTCTCCCTTGTTCAGGGTGAACATGCCGCCCAGAATGATGAGTTTCGCCCCGTCCCGGACCTCCGCCGCCAGCTCCGCGAGGTCGTCGCCCGTCAGCGTGCCGTTGAGGGGAAAGTCCGCCATGACGATGAGCGCGGGTTTCGTGCGGGAAAACAGCGGGCGCTTGGTGAGATAGAACTCGTTTTTCATGAGCAGTCCCGTCTTGACGGCGACGTCGCAGAAGACGGGCTTCTCCCCGACGCCGAACTCCCGGAGGATGCCGTCGATGTCGTAGGCGTCGAAGTCGATGCCCCGCAGGACCACCGCGCCGCTCCTGGGCTTTTCGGCGGCCGCTTCAGCTTTTTCCAGACGGAGGCTGCGGATATGATTGACGATCGTTCCCGAGGTCAGGCCGTAGTTGCCGAGCTGGAACTTGATCTCCTTCGGAAAATCGACCTCCTTCTCGATGTAGACGGGGGTCTGCATGTCGTCGAAGAAGTAGGCGATCGTTCCGGCCTTGCGGTCGAATTCGATCTTGAAGGCAAGCCACTTCCCGGCGGGGACGGCCGCCAGACGGCGGTGGCCGCTTTTGGGGAAGTAATGGGTCCACCAGCCGGGCCGCAGAGAGACCAGACGGCCGTTGAAGCGGATGAGCAGCGACAGGTGATTGTAGGTCCGGGAGGGCGCGCCTCCGGCGTTGGGCAGGACTTCGAAGCGCAGCGCGCCCTTTTCGACGCGGGGCAGGGCCGTCTCGTAGACGCTTCCCGTGTTCACCTTTTTCCCCAGCGCCGAACAGGTCGCGGTCAGGATCCCGTCACCGGTGACGAAAGAGTCCGCCTCATTGGCGCGGATCTTCTTCCAGGCCAGCTCGCCCTTTCTGCCGAAGTCGGCTTCCCAGAGGACTTCCGATGCCGCAAGCTGGAGTCCCAGAACGGCAAAGAGCACCCGGAGAAATGACTTCATCTTTACTCGACCTTGCCCCACGGGAACTGGTCTTCACTGGTCCAGCCGATGCTGGAGGACTGCACGTTTTCGGCGTGGCTGTCGCAGAAAACGATGTTGGTCGACGTCCTGCCGCCGTGGGCCTCGGCCCACTCCTTGCCGTCGGTGGCGTCGATCTTGGTCCTGTAGCCGCTGACGGCATCCTTTTTGAGCCGGGTCGCGTCGGAGATCATCATCTTCTTGGAGAGCGGTCCTCTCAGCTGCACGACCTTGACGTACTTGTCCTGCGGGAAAATCGTGATGTTCATGGCGTAATTGTAGTAGCCCGCCACGTTTTTGGGCATTTCGTCGCAGGCCAGGCGTCTGTTCTTGTTCGTGAGCCAGTCATAGCTTGTGCCGCAGTAATCCTTGGGCAGCGCGCCGATGTTGCGCATGGGGAACCACCACTGCACTTTGGTGATCTTCGAGTCGTAGACGGGCGGCAGATAGTCGTCGGAGTTGTCGCGGTACATCACGGCGGCGGTGCCGATCTGTTTCAGATTGCTGAGACAGTTGGTGGTGCGGGCGCGGTCCCTCGCTCTCTGCAGCGCGGGCATGAGCATGCCGGCCAGGATCGCGATGATGGCGATGACGACGAGGAGCTCGATCAGGGTGAAACGTTTTTTCATGGTTTTTTCCTTTCTTTTAAGGGGTTGGTGTCCCTGTTTTACATTGTTCGAAATATTTTGCCGCGCCGTAGAGGGCGGGATCTTCGAGAGAGGGGAACTCCAGCGGGAGCGCCGCCAGCGCCGGGGTCATGAAGCGCTCTTTCGCCCGGCTCACGCCGCCGCCGACACAGATCTTTTCGAGGGCCAGTTTCTCTTGCCACGGCGAGAGAAGCTCCGCCAGCGCGTCGCCGAAATGCCGCCAGAGGCCGTCCGTGTCGGCGCGCTCCGCGATCTCCTTCACGCTTTTCGCACCGGGACAGGCCGCGAGAAGCGCCGCGGCGGAGACGTGATCCTCGGCGATGCCGCCGCGGAAGGGCCGGTTCCACAGGGGGTGGAGCGGCATGTCTTTTTCGTTGTTGAGGAAGACGCCGTCGATCATGACGGCGGCTCCCAGGCCCGTCCCCAGGGTGATGCCGCCCAAGCGGCCCTTCCTGTCGCCGGAAACGCCGCTCAGAAAGGCGTTTGCGTCGTGGAGGAACACCGCGGGGAGCCCGGGGAAGAAGTCCCCGAGACGCCGCCTCTTCACTGCCCGGAATTTGTGGTCCATCAGGAACACCCCCGCCCGGTAATCGAAGGGTCCGGGGACCGACACGGCGACGCCGGCCAATGACGCGGGAGACTTTTCCCGGGCCTGCCGGTACACCTTTTCGAAGGCGCTGCCGATCTCCTCCGCCGTGCCGTCGGAACGGGCCGGGACCGGGGCGAGGGGTGCGAAACGCCTGCCCGCCCGGAACAGGGCGGACTTGAAAAAAGTGCCTCCGGCGTCGACGGCAAGGATCACTTGAGCATCGTTTTTGTCACTTTGCACGGCGTTTTCCCGAGGTTGATGATGGTGTAGTCGCCGAGAGACGCCGGCAGGACCACCATATCCATGTATTTTGCGTGATAGGACAGGGACGGATCCTGTTTTGAGCACACGAGGATCTCGTCGCCCTGAACGAGCACGAGGACGTGGAACTTCTTCCCCTCCGTGCTGTCCGAAACGGAATGGTCGAAGGTGAAGCGCCGCAGACTGAAGTAGATGAGGTCGTGTTCGCCTACGATCTCCTCCTTCCAGCCTTCTCCCTCGCGGACGGTCACGGGCCGGGGCCGGAGCACGCCGTCCACCGCGGAACGGCGGCGGTCCGTCACCAGCACGTTCCTGCCGTGGATGGAGTGGATCGGGCGGGGATTGCCGTCCAGATCCTTCCGCAGGTAGTCGTAGAGCTTGAAGGTGTAGCTGCCGATGGTGTAGCTGCCGATCTCCAGCACCACCTGATTGCGCCCCGAGGCGTGGATGGTGCCGCCGGGCAGCAGGAACTGGTCTCCCTCCTCGCTGGGGAAGGAATTGACGTACTTGTCATGGTCGAAGGGCACGTGATCCTTTTCCGCCCTGTCGATGCAGCGGTAGAATCCCGGCGGTCTTGACGCAGTAGTAGCTTTCGTCCTGCTGGAAGGGTTCGCCGAAATGCTCCTGATTGTATTTCTGCGGCGGATGGACCTGGATGGACATGTTGCCGCTGCCGCCGTAGGTGTCGTCGTAGTTGAAGCGGATGGGGAAGACGTAACCGAAGCGCTCCACGCTCTCTTTCCCCATGAGCTTTTCCCCGCAGTGGCGGAAGAACGCGGAAAACGGGATGTTGAAGGTGCACGGCCCGATCCTGACCTGCAGACTGACCTCGTTGGGGATCATGTCGAAGACCCAGGCGCAGTTGCGCATGTCGCAGGGCAGGCGGCGGAGCTTCTTGACGAACTGGCCGCCCCAGACCCCCTCGATGTAGACGGGGGTGCAGCGGAAGGGGCGCCTGAGCATCTCGGCAAAAACCTTTTCCAGATCGGCAAAGGCGATGAGGCGCAGATCGTCGGGCAGATTGCCGTCGATGTAGAAGTCGATCGCCCCCGCATCCATCAGCTGCTTGCGGTGCAGCATCATGATCTCGTAGTCGAAGTAGTACATCCGGCGGAAGATGTAGGGCAGGGTGCGTTTTCCCTTGTCTCCCAGCGGCTTGGTCTTGCCCGCGCGGATGCGGATCGTCGCTGCAAGCGGCGTGACGTCGACGAAGGCGGTCTTTCCGGCGATCCGGCGGAGCGTTTCGCAGGATGCGCCGCAGCCGTAAACGACGGCGAGGGGGTGCTCTTTTGCCGCCGCCTGAAGTTTTCCGGCCAGCGCGGTGAGTTTCTTTTCGTCGAAAAGGGCGTCCAGCTCCCGGTGGATGCATTTGCCGAAGAGCAGGATCGGATCGATGACCCGGTCGCCGGGGAGACTTTCGGCCAGAAGCTGTTCCAGTTCTTCGGAGGACTTGTACGCCTCGGAGACGTCGAAGAAGACGGCGTCGGGAGCGGCCTCGCCGATCCGCATGAGCAGTTCGGGGAAGGAGGCGCCGACGTAGCCGTCGAGGGCGAGGACGCCCCGGGTGCCGGCCAGCAGGGCGCCGATCTTGACGTTGCCGCGCACCACCGATTTTGTCACTTCCGCGTCCAGTTCCGGGAAATTGACCGCTTCGGGATCCACGTAGGGGTAGGGGTTGAACATGAAACTCATTTTTTCGATTCCTTGTCTTCGTTGAGAGCCGTATGTGTCTTTGCCAGATTCCTTTCGGTCCGGTCGATATCGTCCAGTGCCAGCATGACCGAGAGGATGTCGACGACCATGAGCTGGGAGAGGCGCGACGTCATGGCGCCGATGCGGAAATCGTCCTCGCCGGAGCTGGTCGCAAGGACGAGGTCGCTCAGCTTCGCCAGCGGGGAACCGGGGTAGTTCGTGACCGCGACGACGGGACAGCCGCCTTCGCGGGCCGCCTGCACGCAGCCGAGCACGTCGCCGTTTTCGCCGCGGAACGAGATGACGATCAGCAGGTCGTTTCTGCCCAGCAGGGACCCCGTCATTTTGTTCAGGATCGGCTTGTCGTGATAAAAGGCGGGGTACCCCATGTGGACGAGCTTCATCTGCAGATCTTCGCAGACGATGCCCGACGCGCCCTGGCCGCAGAGCATGATCCGGCGGGCCTTGCGGATCCTGCCGACGGCCTGCCGGACGGTCTTTTCGTCGCAGACCGAAAGCGTGTCATTGACCGTTTTGACGTAGTCCGCGCGGAAATCTTCCAGCAGACGCCCGAATCCGGCGTCGGTGCCGACGCTGGAGATGTCGATCCCCGTCTGCAGGGGGATCAGATCCCGGGAGATCGCCCGGCGCATGTCCGAAAACCCCTTGAACCCCAGCTTCTGGCAGAAGCGGATGATCTGGGCGTTGTCGCAGCCGCAGGCGGAGGCGATGTCCGAGAGTTTGTCCCTGATCAGCAGTTCCGGATTCCGCAGAAGCCGGTCGGCGATGCGCGCATAATTCCCGTGGAAGGAGGGGTAGGCCTCCCTGATCTTCAGCAAAGTTCTCGGCGTCGCCCCGGTCATGTGATCCTCTTTTTCCCGGCGGAAATATCGGCTGCTCCGGTATAAGATATCACATTTTTTGACTTTTGCAACGAATGCCGTCACATTTTTTGATGATTTTCCTCCCGCCGCCAGGGGATGAGCCCCGACGCGGCGAGGACGATCTCGTGGACGAGGAGGTCGTGTTCGGCGGAGTAGGAGCTTTGCGCCCCGTTCCGGATCATCTCCGCCAGTTCCAGCATCTGCACGTCGTAGCGGTTGGTCTGGGGCGGGAATGTCACGGTGTGCACCCCTTTGGAGAAATCTCCCGAATCCTCGGCGAGGTCAAGTTCGAGTTCGAGAGACTTTCCGTCGAACCGTTCCAGCGGGGAGAATTTGATCGTCCCTTTCGTCCCCGCGATCTTCATGGCCCGGCCGGCGGTGCCGCCCGCGTCCTTGCTGCAGGAGCGGATGACCGCCAGCGCATGGGGGTACGTCAGCACCGTCAGACAGTTGTTTTTGACCTCATCGGGGTAACCGGGGGCGGAGTTGAGAAAGGAGGTGACGTTTTCCGGCCGTCCCAGCGCGGCGGCGACGAAGTCGATCAGGTGACAGCTCAGATTGTACGCCAGGCCGCCCGGAAATTTGGCGATGTACTCCTGATAGAGTTCCCCTCCGTAACAGTGGTTCATGTCGGCCGTGATCTCGAAGACGTCGCCGATCAGCTTGTCCCGCACGGCGTCGAGGCAGAACTTGAAGGCCGGATTGCCGCGGAACATGTAGCCGATCTGGAAGGG
>Ga0310696_10007193_pt1 | contig 13114 bp, 11 predicted proteins | sample AusTroGonzalo_MG_4_FD_203885 | JGI IMG/M metagenome (GOLD analysis project Ga0310696, IMG submission 203885) | Bovine rumen microbial communities from tropical cattle in Woodstock, Queensland, Australia - Gonzalo_02 (v2) (version 2) | ecosystem: Host-associated > Mammals > Digestive system >... | reverse complement strand
TTTGTTTCTACTTCTTCTGTATTTTTGTCGACAAAGCTACTTGTAACATCATTAATGCGGATAAACTTTTTGTTAAGCAAATACGTCGCGCCTAATATCAACAAAAGAATAAACAACACTCTTTTATATACTTTGAAGAAGACTTCTTTTGTTTTTTATAAGAATAATAAGGATATGGATTAGAGGGATGAGTTCCAACATTCTTGTGAGTGTCATCATTTACATCATTCTTAGAGTTAATCGAATAATTATTAGTTTTTTCATCCTTAATATTTACATCAAAAGAATAAGACTTGGAATAACCTCCAACCGAGTCCATACCATAGGTTGTTGTAGAAGACTCTGGAATCGAGATAATACCATGGCGCCTTTTATGACATTCTTCGCACAACACAACAAGTTCCTCTGGTTTATACGACCATGGATTGACATCACGATAAGTCAAGTGATGTACTTGAAGCTTCTGTCTTTCATTAACAAAGCTACGTTTACAATCCTCACATGTAAATCCTCGCTCCTTGATTAATGAATATGAATAGCCTTTCCAATAATCCGACTTTAATAACTTCTCGTATTCTTCCTTTGTCATATTATTTCTTATACTTCGATTATCATTTCGTTTCTGATAATTTCCTTTTCATTTTCTCAATTATCTTCTTCCTGTACAAACCCAATCCTGCGTCGAGGCTTTGGTTCCTTGGGTTGCAACTCGGCGAGGGCAGTGCTGATGGCTTCAATCTGAGCGCGAGTGTCTTCATTAATCTCATTCTGATCATGCAGGATATCCTCGATGTCGAGTTTCAGGTCTTCGAAATCCTTACGTAACTGAGCAACGTCGGCAGCTGTCTGTGGCAGGGATGCAGCCATGTGGCGGAATTCAACGAAAGCACGCATGATTTCACGATTCACCTTGATGGCTACAGGAGACCTCAACACACTGCTAAGCATTGCAACACCCAGTTCTGTAAAGGCAAAAGGAAGGTATTTAATATTATGACCTTGCTTTATGTTCATGGTGCCAATTTGGCATCTTGAAAAGTTCATCGCGAGTGACCTCAAACATAAAGTCATCTCCTTCGAAGCGTTCAATGTTTCGACGAACCTGCCTTTTTAATTGCGATGTTTCAATCCCATAGGCTGCGGCCAAGTCAAAGTCCAGCATCACACGCTGCCCTCGAATCACATATATCTTGCTTTGTATAACCTGTAAGTCGTTCATATTGGTTATATAATTGGTATCACCTGCAAAGATAACTAAATTAATTCATAAATCATAATGCACAATTCATAATTATTGAAAAAAACTAGTATTTTCTGTTCAAAATACTTGGGTTTTGATGTTTGCGGCCGTCAATTAACCCAAAGGAAGCGGATGGGGTGTTTAGTTCCTTTAGATGAGCCGTTTACTTCCTTTAGACGGGGCGTTTACTTCTTTTGGGCTGGGGAGGTGGCTATGCTATCCGTGTGTGTAAAGAGTTGCGCATGGCGCAGAAAGGCCTTATAGAGTATTAACAAGGCCAGCGTGTTTCAGAGTTCAGTAAGTTCAGTACTTCAGTTATATATGTATATCAGTTATATATAGTGTGTAACTATCTAATAATCAATATATTATATATATATTTGGAGAATTGAAACCCCACGGAACCAACTGAAACAACTGAACTCTGAAACGCGAAACGCTAGGCCGCTATACGATTAACGTAAATAACTGATTATCAATAAGTTACGATATCAACAAACCTATTTCCTCTAAGAGGCAAACGCTCGAAAAGGGACAGAACACACCAAAATCCTGCTCTTTTAGGCATCAAATGAAACACAAAAAACCTCGTTCCGATGTTTTTCCCTATACTTTGCGCACATATCACCGCGCAAAGAATTTCAGTCTCCTGACCTCATTTGGAAGGAATTATGTGGCATAATGGCTAATCTGATGCAGAAAGTGGGGTAATAAGGGTCACAATAACCCTGCCTTATTCAACAATAACTCTTGGTTATTCGGCGATAAGGGCGGATTATTGAAATTTACTAGAAATGGAAACAAAGGGAAACGGCGTTTACTTCCTTTAGTCTAAATACGGATTGTTTGAGCGTAGAATACGATGAGTATTTACGTTAAATACACCTGCCAAGTGGGTACAAAGAATCCTCGCGAGCTTCACAGTCAGCGAGAGCAATCGTTTATTACCAATAACTAATATAGGTTCTGTTCTTGTTACCGCCATGTGCCTCCAAATAGCCAAACTCGGTGAGTTGGCGTAGGTAGCGCTTGGCGGTTGTGACACTAAAACCGAAGTGGGCGACAATCTGTTCGGTAGTGATAGCATCTTTATCGGCCACATACTCCAAAATATCGACCAGTTTCTCTGCCAAAGAGGGCTTTACCAACCATTTATCGACCATTTTCTGCTTCAATGCTTGTTTATCGACCATTCTTTCAGACGTTGATTCCACATAATGGTCGATATCTGCTTTCAAATGCTGGCAATGCAGGCGGATCATGCAATCGATGAAGATGTTGATGTCTTCCTGCTCACGTGTGTCAATCAATGCTTGTATGTATTCTACCTTGTCTTCCTTTAGTACCTTGGTTGGCAGTACATCAAACTCCATCTGCAGCAGGTTCATCAGCAGGCGACAGGTGCGTCCGTTGCCGTCAGCCCAGGGATGGATGGTCACTAACTCGAAGTGCGCCCAGAAACTCAGTTCGTAGATGGCTGCAACATCATTCGCATCGATTGCTTTACGTCTGCGATTTAATTCTTTGCAGAAGGCAACTAGACGCGCAGGTACTTTCAAGTACGACATATACGACTTACCTCCCATTCCCGCTGTGACATTCAGTTTACGCAGTTCGCCCTTGGCTGCGGAGAAATCTCCACCTGCAGCGTGGTACTCAGAGCCCGTCCGTGCCATCACCTTCGATGCCAACAACACAAGCCAGTCAATGGTAATATCTTCATGCTGCTTGATCCATTGCATGCCGTAGTCGTAGGCCACCTTCAGGTCGAGGTTCATCATCTGCTCCATCATGGTGCGCTTGCTGCTGGTGATACCCTCATCAAACAGCAATTGCGCCTCCACTTCCGTCACCGTAGAACCTTCGATGGCTGTGGAGTGCGTGATGATGGAGTAGAGATAGAACTTCCGGTAATCTATCTGCTCCGATATGCCCAGCTCCTTGTGTTGCTGGAGCAATCGTAACAATATGTCTTTATCCTCTTGTTTCATGTGACTTCTATAGTCCTTCGCATCATACGAGCGCATACATGTTTGATTTGCAAAGATAGTTAAATTAATTTATAATTCACAATTCATAATTCATAATTTTCGATTATTCGATGTTTTTCTATTCAATATCCTACGTTTTTGATGTTTGAGCCTATCAGTAATGGTTATGGGTTATGGGTTAACAGTTATAGGTTTGTTCCTAATATCCCCAATGTCGAGATAACGTGATGGGGCATCCTATATAAATAAAAAAGAGTATGTGGTGCTCTTATTTTTTGTATCTTTTGCTAAAAATAGTAAATAGAAAATGGTTAAATGCGAATTATTTCGTATATTTGCAGCGTAAAAGAGAAAACGCATGTCTTGCATCCTACATATCGACACATCGACCGATGCCTGTTCTGTGGCCGTGAGCCAGGACGGAGCAGTCATCTTTCATGAAGAAGAACTGGAAGGACCTGCCCATGCTCAGGTGATTGGCGGCATGGTGGACGAGGCTATCTCGTTTACTGACAGCCACGCTATCCCGTTCGACGCTGTGGCGGTCAGTTCAGGGCCTGGCAGCTATACCGGTCTGCGCATCGGAGCCAGCATCGCAAAGGGTATCTGCTATGGGCGGAACCTGAAGTTGATTTCCATCCCGACGCTCGAGCTTCTGTGTGTTCCTGTGTTGTTGGGACATGAACTTGAGGACGATGCCCTGCTCTGCCCCATGATTGACGCAAGGAGGATGGAGGTATATACCGCTCTCTACACCCGAGCCTTGAAGCCCGTAATAGAAACCGAGGCGAAAGTGATTGACCCCGATTCGTTCCGCGAACAGTTGGATCAACACCCCGTCTATTTCCTTGGTAATGGTGCAAAGAAATGCAAGGACATCATTATCCATCCCAATGCGCGGTTCATCGATGGCATCCAGCCCCTCGCCAAGTGGATGGGTCCCTTAGCAGAGAAGCGCCACGCCAATGGGCAATTCCAAGATGTCGCCTACTTCGAACCATTTTATCTCAAGGAATTCATTGCAAAGAAGAGCAAAGACCTGTTGAGGGAAATGTAATAATTAAAAAATGATAAAATGTAAAAATGGGAAGTTAAAGAGGAAGTAAAAAAGGAAGTAAAGCCTGCAAGCAGGCAGGAAGTTAAGCACTTCGTGCAGGACAATAGACTGCTGATGATTCGACTTGCAAAGTAATGTCCACAAGCAACGCTTGTTAACTCCCATGGGCTAAGCCCATTAACTCCCTGCCGCAAGGCATAACTCCCACAAGCATAAGCTTGTTAACTCCAACTTCAGAAAATTAAATATAAAAAAAATATAAATGGACTATAATACGCAAAGAGAAAAACTGAAACTCACAGAATACGGACGATGCATTCAGGAGATGGTGAACTACGCCATGAGCCTTGACGACCGCAAGGAACGCCAGCGCTGCGCCTACACCATTATCGACCTGATGGCCAACATGCAGTCGTTTACCGGCAACGCCGAAGACTTCTACCAGAAACTCTGGAACCATCTGGCCTACATTTCCGACTACAAACTCGACATCGACTACCCCGTCGAGATACAACATATCGACAAGCAGGAGACCCATCGCGACACGGTTCCCTACCCCCAAAAGCGCATTGCACGCCGCCACTATGGAGCCATCATCGAACAGCTCACCAAACAGCTCACAGAGATGGAACCAGGTCCAGAACGCGACGAACTGACTCGGCTTGTTGCCAATCAGATGAAACTCGCACTTGCCAAGTGGAATAGCAATGCTCTCGACGATGAGAAAATCCTCAGTGACCTTGCCGAGTACACCAACGGAAAGATTTCACTCCTTCCATCCGAAATTAACCTCATGAGCGACAAGGAAGCTATTGCCAGCATTCAGCAGAACGAGGGCAGCAAAAGCAGCAATAAAAAGAAAAAGAAGAAGTAAATGGCAACATTCATCATAGAAGGAGGACATACACTCAATGGTGAAATCACCCCACAAGGTGCCAAGAACGAAGCACTCGAAGTGATTTGCGCCACCCTACTCACCAGCGAGCCTGTCACCATCAAAAACCTACCCAATATACTCGACGTGAACAACCTCATCAGCCTCATGGAGCAGATGGGTGTTAATGTGCGTTGTAGGGGTAGCCACACTTGGACTTTCCAATCACGCGACCTGAACATGGACTACCTGCAAAGCGATGAGTTCATCAATCGCTGTGCATCGCTCCGTGGCTCAGTCCTCTTGCTCGGTCCCCTGCTTGCACGATACCACAAAGCATGTGTTGCAAAACCCGGAGGTGATAAGATAGGTCGACGCCGACTCGACACTCACTTCCAAGGTATCAGCGAACTTGGTGCAGAGTTCACATACAACCAGCAACGTGGCATCTACGACATCTATGCCGACCATCTGCAAGGCAAATACATGCTCCTGGACGAAGCATCGGTGACCGGTACAGCCAACATCATTATGGCTGCAGCATTGGCCGAAGGGACGACCCAGATATACAACGCTGCCTGCGAACCCTACATTCAGCAACTGTGCAAGATGCTGAACCGCATGGGTGCGAAGATCAGCGGCATCGCATCGAACCTGCTCACCATCGAAGGCGTGAAAGAGTTGCATGGAACAGAGCACACCGTGCTGCCCGACATGATTGAAGTCGGTTCGTTCATCGGTATGGCAGCTATGACGGGTGGTGATGTCACCATCAAGAACGTATCGTACGAGAACCTCGGTATCATACCCGATGTATTCAGCCGAATGGGAATCACCATCGAACGCAAGGGCGACGATATCCACATCCCAAGCCACGAAAGCTACGAGGTGGGCTCGTTCATCGACGGAAGCATCATGACCTTCTCCGACGCCCCATGGCCAGGACTCACACCTGACTTGCTGAGTGTGCTCCTCGTGGTAGCAACACAGGCGAAAGGATCGGTGCTCATTCATCAGAAGATGTTCGAAAGCCGTCTGTTCTTCGTCGATAAGCTCATCGACATGGGTGCACAAATCATCCTCTGCGACCCCCACCGTGCCGTTGTTGTAGGTCACGACCATCGCTTCAAGCTGAAAGGCTCGCGCATGTCGTCACCAGATATTCGTGCTGGTATCGCAATGCTCATCGCAGCCATGAGTGCAGAAGGAGTGAGTCGCATCAGCAACATCGAACAGATTGACCGCGGATACGAAGACATCGAGGCCCGACTCAATGCCCTCGGTGCAAACATCAGAAGAGAGGATTAGAAATGATAAGGAAAGAGGATACATATCCCATCGGACGCATCACTAAGACACACGGACTGAAAGGCGAAGTGGTGTTCAACTTCGAGGACAACATCTTCGACCGCGTGGAATGTCCCTACCTCATCTGTGAGGTCGATGGTATATTGGTCCCTTTCTTCATGGAAGAATACCGTTTCAAGACCGACGCCTCAGCACTCGTGAAATTCGAGGACATCGACTCAGCCGACCAAGCCCAACAGCTCGTTGGCAGCGAAGTGTACTTCGAAAACAAATACGTCGAAGAAGGTGATGCAGAGGAGGTGTCGCTCAACTACTTCATCGGCTTTACCATCAATGATACCGACGGGCAGACAATCGGTACAATCAGAGGGATTGACGACCAAACGGAGAACTGGCTGTTCCAAGTTGAGACACCAACCGGCAATGTCCTCATCCCTGCCCACGAAGACTTCATTACAGATATCAACCATAAAGACAAAACCATAGAGATGAACCTTCCCGAAGGTTTGTTAGACTTATGAACGAAAAGAAACGAATAGCAATATTGGGGTCAACCGGTTCGATCGGCACACAAGCCCTGGAGGTGATTGAAGAACAGAACCACCTCTACGAAGCCTATGTGCTGACGGCCAACAACAGCGCCGACCTGCTGATTGAACAAGCACGCAAGTACAATCCGGCAGCAGTGGTTATCGCCAACGACCTCCATTACGATAAAGTCAAAGATGCTCTGGCCGACCTGCCGATTAAAGTGTATGCAGGAGCCGATGCCCTCTGCCAAGTGGTGCAGGACGAAAATGTAGACATCGTCCTCGCATCGATGGTCGGATTCGCAGGCTTACGTCCTACTATTAGTGCCATTCAGGCAGGAAAGATGATTGCACTGGCCAACAAGGAAACCCTTGTGGTAGCAGGCGAACTCATCAATCGTCTGACCCGAGAGTATCAAGTGCCTTTGCTACCAGTCGATAGTGAACACTCAGCCATCTTCCAATGTTTGGAACCAGGTAACCGCATCGAAAAGATTCTCTTGACCTGCAGCGGCGGTCCGTTCCGTAAACTCTCTGCCCAAGAATTGGCCACCGTTACCAAAGCCCACGCGTTGGCACATCCCACATGGAACATGGGTGCCAAAATCACCATCGACTCTGCAACCCTGATGAACAAAGGATTCGAAGTGATTGAAGCCAAGTGGCTCTTTGGCGTTCGTCCTGAGCAAATCCAGGTGGTGGTACACCCACAATCGGTCATCCATTCGATGGTACAATTCGAAGACGGTGCCGTGAAAGCCCAACTCGGTGTGCCCGACATGCGTCTGCCCATCCAGTATGCTTTCAGCTATCCGAAGCGACTGAAAGCCTCGTTCGACCGTGTGGACTTCTTCAAGATGAAAGATCTCACCTTCGAACAACCCGATACCGATCGTTTCCGTTGCCTCGCATTGGCCTATGAAGCGTTGGACAAAGGCGGCAATATGCCATGTATCGTGAATGCGGCGAACGAAATCGCGAACCGCGCCTTCATCGAGGACAAGATATCGTTCCACAGAATCAGCGAAATCATTGAGCAGTCGATGAATCACATGACTTTCTCTACCGATTCATCACTCGACACATATTTATTAACAGATAAAGAAACACGCGAATACGCAAAAACTCTATTGTAAACACCCATGGAAGTAGTATTGATAAAAATAGCACAAGTAGTGGCAGCATTCAGTTTGCTGATTGTACTACACGAAGGAGGTCACTTTCTCTTTGCCAAATTGTTTAAGATCCGCGTCGAGAAGTTCTTCCTCTTCTTCGATTTCCCTCTCATGACGCCTCGTCCACAATTTGCTTTCCTCACCTATCGGCAAGGAAAGATCTCATTGTTGAAATACACCAAAATCACGACTCTAAAGAAATTCGATGCCTCTGACGCAGACAAGACATCTAACGAGCCAGACTACAAGGCAAGTGCTTTCTCCGTGCTTAGCTGGAACAAAGGGAAACTGGATATCTGCAAGTGGGAACACGGCCTTGAGAAGATTGCTGAAGAGGAAAGCAAACAGCCGAAGTATGCGACCGAATATGGTATCGGATGGTTGCCATTAGGAGGTTATGTCAACATCTCAGGTATGATTGACGAATCGAAGCAACAGCTGTCAGCCGAACCAAAGCCTTGGGAGTTCCGAACGAAACCAGCATGGCAACGTTTGCTGGTGATGCTGGGAGGTATCATTGTCAACTTCATCACGGCCTTTGTTATCTATATGGCAGTCCTGTTCACTTGGGGAGAGAGCTATGTGAAACCTACCGACATCACCAACGGTATGAAATTCAGCGAGACAGCGAAAGCTGATGGATTTGCTGATGGCGATATCATCATTAAGACTGATGGAAAAGATGTCAAGACGTGGAGCATCAATGTACTGAGAGATATCTCCAACTCAAAAGAAGTCACCGTTCTTCGTGAAGACAAAGAGGTTGCCATCAAAATGCCGGAGAAGATGAACATGCTGGAGATGGCTCAAAGCAATCCTCCATACATGGACATCCTCGTTCCATTCAATATCGACAGCATCATTCCTGGTTCGCCAGCTGAAGCTGCGGGATTGAAAGTGGGTGATGTCATCACAGAACTTAACGGAGAGAAGTTGAGCGACTTTAATGACCTGGTCTATCAACTGGCCGCTATGAAAGGTTCGCTTACTGAGAATTCCACAGCAGCCGACAGTCTGAAGATGAGAAGCATCTCATTTGTAGTCAACGGCCAGGACACCCTGAACGCGGTTCTCACCCATGAGTTTACATTAGGATTCAGCAACCCGGCACCGAAATACGACATCACGACCAAAGAATACGGACTGTTGGAGTGTATTCCTGCGGGCTTTGCATCGGGATGGGATAAACTCTGCAACTATGTGAACGACCTCAAATACCTCTTCTCCGCCCAAGGAGCGAAGAGTGTTTCGGGTGTCATCGGCATCACGAACATCTTCCCAGAGACTTGGGATTGGCAGAAATTCTGGCTGCTCACGGCATTGCTGTCTATCGCACTGGGTGTGATGAACGTATTACCAATTCCTGCCCTCGACGGTGGACATGCTGTCTTTGCCATCTATGAGATGGTGACTCGTCGCAAACCAAGTGACAAAGTATTAGAGAAAGCTCAGTACATTGGTTTTGCCATCCTGATTGCACTACTAATACTGGCGACATGGAACGACATAACAAGACTCTTAGGATTATAAACTGATTCATATCAACATGAAGATACTTGCAGTTGGCATGAATTATGCCTCACACAATAAAGAGCTAAATCACACGTTATTATTACAGAACCCTGTGATTTTCTCGAAGTCAGACTCTGCAATACTGAAGAATCGGAAGCCCTTCTTCATTCCAGATTTTGCAAAGCGGTTTGACCACGAGATTGAGATTGTTGTGAAGATTAGCCATGTGGGTAAGAATATCTCAGAACGATTTGCACATCGGTACTACGATGAGATAACGGTAGGCATTGATTTCACTGCTCGCGACTTGCAAGACGAACTGACAGCCAAAGGTCTGCCTTGGGAACTCTGTAAGAGTTTCGACAATTCAGCTGCAATTGGAGAATTTGTTGATAAAAACACGCTCCCAGCAGTCAACGATTTGCATTTTCATCTTGACATTGATGGACAGACCAAGCAAACAGGCTATTCTGGCGATATGATTCATTCCATCGATAAGATTATTGCATTCGTCAGCCAATATTTCACGTTGAAGACAGGCGATCTCATTTTCACAGGCACGCCTTCAGGCATAGGTCCCGTAGCTGAAGGCCAGCATCTGGAAGGATACCTCGAAGGAAACAAATTATTAGACATCAAAGTAAAATAGCAACTATGATAAGACGGATAATAACAATAGGCCTTGTGTTTGCGTTAGCAATGCAGGCATATTCACAAAGTAGTGCAGAAAGCAGGTATGCAGAACATTCTGCGCTTGCTTCGGGCAAGTGGGTTAAGATTCGTGTCAAGGATGAAGGCGTATATGCCATCACCAAAAGCAAACTCCAGAAGATGGGATTCAGCAACCCTGAGAAAGTAAGCCTTTATGGTTACAACCTTCCAATCCTACCTGAAGCAAAGATTGAGAACATTAGCGACGACATGACAGAGATTCCTGTGTGGCGTCGTAGCGACGGTTCATTACTGTTCTACTCATTCGGAACAACCAAATGGCAACGCAAAAACGGTTCCACAACAACGTTCACACGCATCAACAATCCGTACTCCTCATACATCTATTACTTTGTGACAGAGCAACAGGAAGGTCAACCGGCAACAATGAGCAAAGAGAATGTCAGTTTAGATAGTTCTATCGAGACAACCGTAACGTTCCCTGAACACTCTATCATTGAGAAAGATGAAGTCAGCATCATCAATTCAGGTCGCACATTCTACGAGAACTATAACTACCTGAACGGAAACAAAAAGACTTACACCCTATCCACGGAAGGGATAGCAGACCCATCTGTTAGCCTCAATGTTCAATTTGTCGGCACGAATGGTTCCACATTGACCGTAACTGCGGATAGTACATCCTTCTCACCTGTTTCCATTCGCAATGCAGTAGAATATGAATATGGAATTCAAGTAAACCGCACATTTACATTTAAGAAAGCATTAGCAGAAACCTCAAAAGTTACCCTCACGCATACCAGAGGAAACGGCATATCGGGTTATCTGGATTATATCATTGCCAGCTATACACGCAAACTGGATATGACAGGCAACGATTATCTGGCATTCCGTTCAAGTGACAGCTACTCTACCGAGAACAAATATGCCATCAGCGGAGCAAACGAAAACACACGAGTATGGCGTGTGACCTCGCCGCAACAAACATGCGAACTTGAAGGTACATTGGGAAACGGAATATATACTGTTCTTACAGACCAAGATGCACCAACCCATGAATATGTAGCCGTAAATATCAATGCCAACTTCCCGGAACCAGACATCGTCGGCACCATCCAGAACCAAGACCTGCATGCACTTAGCAATATCGACTTGGTGATTATTGTTCCAGCCAACAATAAATTGACTGCACAGGCGCAACGTCTTGCTGATGCTCACACGAAATACGACAGTCTCAGATGTATCGTGGTCAGGGCCGATGAGATATATAATGAATTCTCGTCAGGAACTCCTGATGCAACCGCCTATCGCCGATTCATGAAAATGCTGTACGACAAAGCAGAAACTGAAGCCGATCGTCCGAAGAACATTTGTCTCTTTGGAGATGGCGTTTGGGACAACAGAATGGTTACTACCACAATGACCAAGAAAGACCCAGACGACTACCTGTTGTGCTATGAATCCGACAATTCATTACACCATACCGACAGCTATGTATTAGAAGAGTATTATACATTATTGGCCGATAACAAAGGAATCAGTCCATTGAAAGAGAAGCCCGACTGTGGTGTCGGCCGTATAACCGTAATGACCGCCAATGAAGCAAGGAGCGTTGTTGACAAACTAATCGGTTATATTGACAATTCACATGCTGGAGCTTGGAAGAATACGATCTGTATCATGGCAGATGACGGAAATGCGAATACTCACATCAAGGATGCCGATGCTGTTGCCAAACAGGTTGAGGCATTGTATCCAAACTACAGAATGAGGAAGATTTACTGGGATGCCTATAACAGAGAAGAGAGCGGAGCAGGACATTCTTACCCAGATGCCCGTAAAGACATCGTGAATCAGATTTCAGAGGGTGCACTCATCATGAATTACACCGGACACGGTTCTGCTTATACCTTATCACACGAGCAGGTCATCAGCAGATCGGACTTCGCAGAATGGGATTCGCCCAATCTTCCACTATGGTTCATTGCTGCGTGCGATGTCACTCCATTTGACATGAATATTGATAACATTGCTGAAACCGCCTTGCAAAACAGCAAGGGTGCCGCTGTCGGAATGATTACAACCACCCGAACTGTCTATGCTGCTCAGAATAGCAAGATTAACCAAGCATTCATGAAGAGCGTGTTGGCACAAACAGAAGGAGGAAGGCAATATACCCTTGGCGAGGCATTGGCGAAAGCGAAAAGCGACCTGATAGGACGAGGAGCCTTATCACATCGCGACTCACTCAATAAAGTTCACTATGTACTGATTGGTGACCCTGCCATCGCATTACCAGTACCGACCTACAAAGTGAAGGTTGACAAAGTGAACGACATTGCCGTTGAGGATACTGTTCAGACAATCAGTGCAGGCTCCATCGTATCTGTACAAGGACACATTGTCGACGAGGATGGGAATGAAGCCCACTATTTCAATGGCCTTATCACCCCGACTATCTTCGATAATCTGGAATTCATCACTTGCAACAACAACGCAAAAGAGGATGTGACGCCATTCCAGTTCTATGCCCACACCCGAACGCTATTTGCCGGTAGTGACTCTATTAAACAGGGCAAATTCGATTTCACCTTCCCCGTACCGCTCGACATCAACTACTCCGACGAAAACGGTTTGATGTGCTTCTATGCCATTAATGCCGAGAGAAATATCGAAGCAAACGGTAACTTCCAGGATTTCCTGATTGGTGGCACAGATAGCAATATATCCAACAACACGGTAGGTCCTGTATTAG
>Ga0310696_10007191_pt1 | contig 13118 bp, 6 predicted proteins | sample AusTroGonzalo_MG_4_FD_203885 | JGI IMG/M metagenome (GOLD analysis project Ga0310696, IMG submission 203885) | Bovine rumen microbial communities from tropical cattle in Woodstock, Queensland, Australia - Gonzalo_02 (v2) (version 2) | ecosystem: Host-associated > Mammals > Digestive system >... | reverse complement strand
GGGAAACAGCCCGGAACTGCCGCTTAAGCCCTCGCCGGAAATCGTAGAAAGGGCCCTGGCCAACGCCACAGCAGCACTCACAGACCCAGCCACAACACTATCCAAGGCGGATGCCATCATGGTTGGCGACTCCCCCACCGACATGCGCACTGCTGCCAATGGCGGCATTGACGCCATTGCCGTCAGCTGGGGCTACCGCACAGCTGACGAACTAGCCGGGAACCGGCTGGTCAGCAGCGTAGCGCAGCTGCGTGACATCCTGGTTCCCTTCTATGTAAGCGAACCCATGAGCACCCCGCCGCAGCACTTTGAAAGCCCCCTTCAGGAACTGGTATACAAGACTTTCGACGCCAAAGGCATCCCTTTCACAAGGGTAGATACAGACCCTGGAATCACCATGGAAGACTGCCAGCACATAGATGCAAAAATTGGCGTACGCATAGTTAAAACCGTCTTCCTGTGCAACAGGCAGCAGACAGAATTCTACCTGTATGTTACATCTGACGACAAACCCTTCGTTACCCGCGACTTCTGCGGCGCACTGGGCATACCGCGCGTATCGTTCGCATCGGCAGAAAAGCTCTGGGAACTGACCGGCGTAAAGGTTGGCGCCACAACCATACTTAGCGCCATACTGCCCTCTGCCAAGGACATCCACCTTGTGATGGATGCAGACATCGCCCAGGCCGAATGGTTTGCATGCACGGACGGAACGGCCACCTGCTTTGTAAAAATCCGCACAAGTGACTTACGTGATAAGTACCTGTGCGGAAAGAATTTACAACTGCTCTAAGGCTTATTTCCCAATAAAACCGGTCACCAGTTTGAATACAGGTTCGTAACTGTCGAACCTGACGGTTTTTATGTTGTCGTTAGGCGTGTGATAGTATTGGAAGGCAGAGCCCTCTTTGTTCTCCAGGAAGATTACAGGCACACCCTTGACTGCAAAAGGATAGTGGTCGCTGTTGGCGGCAAGTTCACCACGATTGATATCAGTAAACAGGCCCTGGGAAGCATTCACTGCCTGGAATTTACCAAACTGAGGCATGCCGGCATCGCTGAGCTCACAGTAGATGGCAGGGTTGTCGTCGCCAATCATATCAATGTTGAAGGCAAACTTAATCTGCTCCAGCGGCACAATCGGATGCTCCACATAGTAGTTTGAACCACGGAGGTTTGCATCCTCACCGGAGAAGGCAATGAAATACATATCGAACTGAGGCCTGTTCTTGGCATAATGCTCTGCCAGAGTGATGATGGTAGCAGTTCCGGACGCATTGTCGTTTGCACCGCCGTAGAACACTTTCTTGCCAAGATTTCCAAGGTGGTCGTAGTGAGCCGTGAAAACATAGCAACTGTCGTGGCGGGCACCCTCAACCTTTGCAATTACATTAAAGAGCCCGTAGCCCTTAAGGAACTTGTTATCTACATTCAGCTTTACGCGCTTAACCCCGGCGATAGCCTCTGGTGTAACCCAGACTATGGGTTTGTCCACTACCCTGTGGCCATAGGCCTTGAAGAACTTGATAGGTGCAGCCCAGGTGTAAAGCAGGCCTCCGTTTGTGCTGGCGCCGGCTTTCTGGAAGCGTGAGAAGTCTTTTCCGTGACGATAGCTGAACCAGAAATCTACGCAAACCATGGCATTGGCATATTCCGGCTTTGCCAGGTCTTCATACATCCTGTTGGCATCGTAGTTAAGAGTATCTACATGATACACAGGGAATTCTCCTTTAACGCCGGGAGAATACTCCCTCATGGAAAACTCTATTCCGGCCTCCAACTTGCGGCCGTCGGCATACATTTCCATTGCGCCGCAGAAAGTATTGATATCGATGGTGAAAGGCTGCTCCGTAACCTCGTCCACACCAGCTTTCTTAAACTGCTTTGCAATGTACTTTCCTGCCTTATTGGCACCGTCGCGGGCATAGCCGCGGCCCTGGAACTTACTACTGCTCAGGTCTTTAACTAGTTTCTTGAAGTACGGAAGGTCCTGCGCTCCACTGAAGGAGGCAGAACCAATCATCAATGCAACAGCCATTAAGGCGATAAGTGCTTTTTTCATATTCTATCCGGTTAATCCGTACAAATGTATAAAAACATTCTTAAAATGCCTACATTCTGGCTTTCTGCTTCTGGCCGGCACCACTGCCGCGATATTTACTGCGGGCCTCGTTGAACTTCCAGGTAAGGTCTATAGAGAAAGTCCTGCGAGCAGGATTACGTGAGTTCAGCTCACGGGGGCCAAAGATTGTAGCATGAGTCTTAGACGTGTGAAAGATATCATAACATCTTGCATCGATGGTAAGAGAGCCCATTTTACGAAGGTCGATGTCGTACTGCACGCCAAGCTCGGTATTCAGGCGGGTCTTGTTAAGACGGAAGTTGTCATAATCTCCTTTGGAAGTCCAAGACGCATTGGCCGTAAAGCGAAGTCCGGAAGAAAGTGCTATGTCATTGTTCCAGCGAAGGTCGGCGACAGGACGGTCCAGTGTTTTGATAGAGCCATCGGCACAAGGCGTTTTATAGTTCTGGAAGGCCACATAAGCTATCCAGGAGGGATGCCAGCAGCCGATCGTAGGGCTGAATGAGGGGATGAGGGCAAGCCTGTTGTAGGGCTCCTTGCTGTTAAGTGGACGGATAAGGCAAACCATAGGATCCTCTGAACCAGGGAAGGCCTCGGTGGTAAGGGTTGCAACGTCCTTGATGCGGGCGAAATCTACCGTCAGGTTAAACTTCTTATATACGCCATTGAATACAAGGCTGTGGGTATAAGTAGGTTTAAGGTAAGGGTTACCGCTCTGGTAGCTGTAACGGTTGATGTAGATGGTAGAGCTGGTCAGTTCGCTGTATGAAGGCCTCTGGATGTCCCTGCGATAAGACAGCGACAACTGGATGTCATCACTTACAGGGAAGGCTACAGCCGCCGTAGGGAACCAGTCGCCATAGTCGCGGCAAACCTCGTCCTGACGCTTTCCAAAGTTGTAATAATTGTTAGAAAGGTGCTCGTAGCGCAGACCAAGCTGTACGAAAACCCTGCCGACAGGCCTTCCGAATTCAACGAAGGCAGATGCGGAAGATTCGTTAATCTTGGTGTCGGTAGCCTTTACCGGCAGAGTTTCAGAAGCAAAATTAGTATAAGCGTCGGTTCTTTTATTATGTGAATATTCTCCACCTGCAGAAAGATTTCCGCCCAATACGGGATAGCTGAATATGAGCTTGCTGGCCCAGAATTTATTGCCGCTGATGGTATTGCTCTCTATGTTTCTGGTAGAAGGCTCCTCTCCGGGAACAAGTGTAGTCTCTATTGTTTTGCCGGGAGCCTGTGTGTCGTCGAACAAACCATCCACATTAAGGTCGATGCCAAGCTTACCAACCCTTCCGTTATAGTATGCGTTGAAGATGTGCTTCTTGAACCTTTCGCCCTGGGTGATGTCGCTTTCTGCGCGCTCGGTAAAAATCTTGTTTTCATAGCAGTCCATAGAGAACTTACTGGTGAATTCGCCGCTTGCATGACGATCATATTTATAGTATGCACCCATGCTGTGGTTTGCATTGGCCATGTAGTTGATCTGGATCTGGGGAGACCAGCCGTTCCACACGTTCTTGGACTCCTGTTTTGTTATGCCCTCAAGGACATTCTGGTCTATATAGAAGAACATGTCGTTCTCCTGGAAGCTCTTGGCATGGCCATAATGACCGGCCCAGAAGGATGCGGTTACATCAAAACCATCGAATCGATAGTTAACGTCAAGATTGTTGGTGCCGGTATAACCATACCGATATATGCCACCAGCAACGTTCTGGAAGCTGATACCTTCGCCCTTGGCCTTCTTCAGCTGTATGCGTACGACGGCCTTGGTAGATGCGGCATAACGGGCACCGGGGTTCTGGATAACCTCTACATACTGAATCTGGTCAGAGCGCAGGCGGGTCAGTTCATTCTTATCCTGAACCTTGCGGCCGTTGATGTAGACCTCTGCATCGCCACGTCCCATGACGGATATGGCACCTTCATCGGTAGCCTCCAGCGTAGGCACGCGCTTCAGGGCGTCGGCTGCCGATCCTGCCTTTTCAAGTACGGTTCCGTCCACATTGGTACGCATTGCATCGCCTTTCACCTGGGTTTTGGGCAGTACAACCTGAACCATGGCACCTTCCAGTAACTGTGAATCTTCTTCCAGTACGATGGGTTCCATTTCAAGGGTTCCGGTTCCAAGTTGGATGTCGAACTTCGCATCCTTATAACCAATAAGGGATGCGGTCAATGTATATTTTCCTGTTGCGGCTTTTAGTTTGAAGTGTCCGTTCTGGTCACTTGCTGCTCCTGTGACTATGGTATTATCTGCTTTTGAGATATAAACGGTTGCGAAGCCAAGCGGCGCGCCGGAGGCATCCTGAACGGAGCCGCAGACAATACCTTCTGTCTGTCTGGCTGCAAAAAGAGGAGTGATGCTTATGATGCAACTTAAAATAATTAGAAATCTTTTCATCTTCTTCGTCTATTTAATTCTTCTTCATTTTTATCTAATTCCACCATAATAACGAATAAGAATCTGTTTTGTTGCAATAAATGGGGATATTTATCTTTCATTTAATACCACATTTTTTGTAATGTCCTCATAAAACAAAATACCAACAATTAGGGATTGCCTCTAAAAAGGGTTCGGCATACTTTTGCACAGTTTTTAAAACATCACTAAAATGAAAAAACTGTTCATAATTGCCACTCTTATTTTTCTTGCCTTTCCGTTATACGCCCAGCATCTGACCATAGGCGGATACGGAGAGGCAGTTTTTTCCCGTAACTTTTACAGCGACAACGTTTACCGCTATTCCAGGCCCGCAGAATATGCCAACGACCCTTCTCACGGCCGCTTTGACATCCCTCATGCCGTTATATATATAGGATACGATTTTGGTAAAGGATGGTCGATGCAGACAGAAATCGAGTTCGAGCATACCGGAACCGGCAGCGCTGTAGAGAAAGAGTTCACCGAGGCCGGTGAATGGGAATCCGAAATAGAGAAAGGCGGAGAACTGGAGCTGGAGCAGTTCTGGATCCAGAAGACCTTCTGCCCGGCATTCAATATACGCGCAGGACACATTGTCGTTCCCGTAGGCGGACTGAACTATGCCCACGAGCCCCTGAACTACTTTACCGTTTACAGGCCTGAAGGAGAATATACCATTCTGCCTTCTACCTGGCACGATACCGGCATCAGCCTGTGGGGACAGACTCCCCAGTGGAGGTACGAAGTCATGGTTACAGCAGGTCTGGACGGATTCATGTTCGACCGCGACCGTTTTGTCCACTACGGAGCAAAATCGCCTTACGAGTACCGTGTAGCTAATAAACTGGGTTACGCAGCACGCATAGACAACTTCAGCATCAAGGGTCTGCGTGTTGGCCTGAGCGCCTTCTACGGCCGCGCCATGCACAATTCCTACCCCAACGACCTTCATAATACCCGTTATGCAGGCGTCAAAGGCCGCACATTCATAGGCGCCCTGGACTTCGCCTATAAAGGCAAGCGTCTGATTGTTCGCGGAAATGGCGACTTTGGCTATGTAGAAGATGCTGCAACCCTCTCTACCATCAAAAGGAACCTGTCATCCAACAACGCTCCTTATAAAAAAACACCGGTAGGACAGCGTGCCGTGGCAGCGGGTATCGAAGCAGGCTATGACATCGCCCCTTGGCTGAACATCAAAGACAGCCAGCTTTATCCCTTCGCAAGATATGAGTATTACGACAGCTATATTCCAGCTTCCGACCAGCAGGACTACACGTTCACAAACAAACACAGAATTGCCGTTGGCTTCAACTGGTTCCCTATTCCGGCAATCGCCATCAAGGGAGAGTATTCCTGCCGCTTCATGAAGACACCATATAACAACGAGCCTTCAATAAGCCTTGGCATTACCTACATGGCTTTCTTCAAGAGATAATTATTTAAAACAAAATACTATGAAAAAGATTTTAAAGACAATTACTGTTCTGGCACTTGGTGCCGTGCTTTTCGCTTGCGACAAAGACAACTCCAAAGACAATGACCTTACCGACAACCAGAAGAAAATGGCTGCCGTTGTAGAAAAATACGTTCCTGATGTAGTTAACAGCACTTACAAGGCACTTGCCGACGAAACAGAAAAGCTTTACAAGGCTTTGGCCGCAGCCACAAATAAGGGTGTCAATGCACTGACTCAGTCAGATATCGATGCAATATGCAGCACCTTCCTGGCCGCCAGAAAGTATTGGGAGCAGTCAGAGGCCTTCCTCTACGGTCCCGCCACCACCTTTGGTATCGACCCTCATATCGACACATGGCCGCTGGATGTCGAGGCTCTTGCTACAGCATTGAACAATGCTGATCAGGTTACTATGATGAGCGGCGAGGACGGCATCGCTTATGCCGGAGCAAAACTTGGCCAGGAGCTTCTTGGCTTCCACGGTATTGAGTTCATCATCTTCAGGGAAGGAAAGAACCGCAGCTTAGCCGCTCTTCAGGCAAAAGAAGACGACGAGGCTTTTGAAAAATACACGGTTACAGGCGAGCAGGAGCTTATTTACGCCACCGCAGTAGCCGGAGACCTCAGGGACAACTGCTACAGGCTTTATGCAGCCTGGAATCCTGATGCAGAAAAGGTTTATACTGACAGGATGAAAGAGATTGAGGCAGAAATAGAAATCAACGGAAAAATCTTTGGCGAAAATATGCTGGAGGCCGCAAAACTTGGCAGCTCCTTCAAAACCTGGGAAGAGGTAATCTCCACCATCCTTGTAGGAGGTTGCTCAAACATCTGCGCCGAGGTTGCCGATGTTAAGATGGGTAACGCCCACTCCGGAGAAGACATCAATTACATTGAGTCCCCTTACAGCGAGAAATCATTCCAGGATTTCATTGACAATATTCTTTCTATCCAATACTCACTCTATGGCGGCAGGGATGCCTCAAGCCCCGCAGCAAAATCTATCATTAGCCTGCTGAGCGACCTGGGTTATTCCGGCACTTCCGCTATCCAGAGCAAACTGAATGCTGCCATCAAGGCCCTTAAGGATTGCCAGAGCAAGGGTGCATTTGTAAAGATATATGCAGACAGCTCTGTTCAGACAGCCATGGACGCCGTTTCCGCCCTTGACGAGGAACTGAATAAAGCTGCCGACTGGATTGTCAAGCAATAACTGCCATGAATAAATCAAGGATACTTCTAATCTCCATTTTTACCTTATTCGCTTCCTGCGACCGGGGCGGCGACTCCCCTTCCGTAGTGACGGAATCCGACGCAAAGTATGTCGGGCAGGCTGTGGGTAATTTTACGGCAGCAGAGTGGTATCCGGGAGGAGAACTGGGGACGACAAACAATGTTGCCCCCGGCTCTTATGAAGATCCCACACCGGCCGTGAAGCAGATGGGGCTGGAAACGGCCTTCAACCATGGCGAGGCTTTCTTTGAGCGTAACGTCACCGTAAGCCAGGCCCCTTTCAAAGGACGCGGCCCGGCAGCCGTCAGGAAGTCCTGTCTTGACTGCCATCCGGGATACGGCCACGGCCAATGGAAAACCTTATACAGGGCCAATGGCTCCGAGGCCTTCGGCAACGGCTATCTGCTGGTTATCTATCACCAGAATGCTGACAATCCCAATGACGGCCCTTATGTATCAGAGGTAACCGGCATGCCCCAGACCATGGCAGAATCGCCCTTCCTTCCTCCTATTGACGAAGAGCAGATATCCATCCAATGGATACCGGTAACGGCCATGGAAAGCGGCATTCCAATGACTTTCCCTGACGGAGAGAAATATGAACTGATTTATCCTGAACTCATTATTCCGGAAAGTGCATTCAACACCTGCCCTACTCCTTACGAAACCGCAAGGGCGCAGGGCAATGCCCTGGGCTTCAGGCTGGAAAGCACCATCGGAATACCCGGAACCGGACTTATCGATGCCATTCCACAGGAAGATATTAAGGAGCAGTATGCGAAGGAAGCACGCTTTGCAGAATTAAACCCGTCCTTCTGGGACAAGGCTGCCGGCGACTTTGCTGCAGGTGCCTACTATCATAACTGGCAGGCCGGCGAAAATGGTGCGGGCTACGACGCAAACGGCAATTACTACGAGCGTGACGCCTACATGGGCGGCAAACTGCTAAAGAAGTTTACCTATGCTATGACGCGCGGAACCCTGCAGGATGGCGCCGGAGCAAATGCCATCTGGAACATTACGAATGTTTCCCGTCCTGACCGTCCGTTCCTGTACACAACCGTTGCCTGGGCTACCGCAATGTCCCAGGACAAGGATGTAATTGCAAGGATCAAGGCACAAGGCGCTTCTTCTCCGTATTATGTGGATATCGACAAAAATGGAACAGTTACGGATGCAGAGATTTCAGAGGCCGTACTGGCATTGCTCAGTCCTAAGACCAACCAGTTTGACAACCCGTACCATAACTTCGAGCCCGAAATGAGCGCGGACGAATTCTACGACTTCATGGTATGGCACCGTGGTCTTGCAATTCCCCGTGCCCGCAACCTGAACGACGAATCTGTCCAGAAGGGTAAGAAGCTTTTCACAGAGTTGGGTTGTGCCAGCTGCCACAGGCCTTCATGGACCACTGGTGACGACAACTACTGGGCCCCGGCCATGAATGGCACCAAGCCGCTTCCTCGCTACGCCAACCAGACAATCTGGCCTTATTCTGACTTCATCCAGCACAGGCTTTGGATGAAGAATGATATCCACGGCACCTGGTGCCGCACAACCCCTCTTTGGGGCCGCGGACTATCCCATCTTAACACCGGCCGCGGTGACCGACTGCACGACTGCAGGGCCCGCGACGTTATAGAAGCCATTATGTGGCACGGCTATTCCAACGACAGTGACGCCTACAAGTGCGTAGAAAAGTTCTACAACCTGACCAAGGAAGAGCGCGATGCCGTAGTAAAATTTATAAACTCAATTTAATATGAAGAGACGGCCCTGGACCTTACTGCTGCACCTTTCCTTAATCGTCATACTTGCAGGTGCGCTAATCACCCATTTTACAGGTGAAGAAGGCCGGGTCCGTCTTATTCGCGACAAAGAGACCTGCCAGTGGGAAAGGAGCGACGGGCAGATATGCCCCCTTCCCTGTCCCCTGGTTCTGGAAGACTTTCAGATACTGTACTATACCGGTTCCCAGGCACCATCTGACTACAAGAGCATTATCCGTGCCGGGGGCCGGTCGTACGAGGTCTCGATGAACCACATCGCCCGCATAGAAGGTTATCGCTTTTACCAGGCCGGCTTCGATGACGAAGCCACTGTGCTGAGCATCAACCACGATCCCTGGGGTATAGGCTTCACCTACACCGGTTATGCTATGCTTTTGGTGTATATGCTGGGCTTCGTTTTCCAGAAAAATACCGTTTTCAGAAGCATCCTGAAAAGGGTTGCACAAACTTCCGCCATGATTCTGGCGCTGACCTTGGCATCAGCCGGACAGGCCGGGGCTCAGGAGTGGCCCAAGGTACTGCCGCAGGACGTAGCCGATGCCTTTGGAGACTTGTACGTATATTATAACGACAGAATCTGCCCCTTTGAAACCATGGCCAGGGATTATACCCTGAAGGCCTACGGCAAAGCCCACTGGAAGGAATTCGATGCATGCCAGGTTGTAACGGGATGGCTATTCTATTATGACTGGTGGAGCGCAATCCCCTTTAAGCTGAAAGAAAAAGAAAAGGGAACGTCCAAAGAAGAAGAGAAAAGATACTTGTTTAACAGCGTTGCCTCCGGCGATGCCTGGAAACTGTATCCGCTGGCAGACAGCAGTGGCGTCGTTATCTGGTATAACGCAAATGAGACTCTTCCGAAAGAAGTTGTAAACGATTACGAATTATGGGTGTTCATCCGCAAGGTTATGGATGTTGTAGAGCACTCCGTACAGGAAGAGGATTGGGAAGAAGTTAAACGGATCGTGGGCAAAATAAGGGCGTACCAGATAAAGGTTGCCGCAGCCGTTTTGCCTTCTGACGCAAAAATCCGGGCAGAAAAAACATATAACCGGCTGGCCCGCCCCATGATTCCGTTCATGGTTTCCATAACGTGGGGTATAATCCTGTTTATCCTGCTGGGTATCGCCCTTTCACGGGAGCGCCGGTTCCCGCGCAAGATTGCATTGGCATCGGCCTGCCTTGGCGGCCTGTTGCTGGTGTATCTGACCGTTACCATCGGCCTACACTGGTATGTTTCCGGACATGCTCCTTTTGCCGGCAGCTACTCCGTCATGATGCTTATGGCATGGATTTCTACGCTTGCCATGTGCCTGCTGTGGAAAAAATACCCCATGGTCCTTCCGGCAGGCTTCGTTCTGGCTGGCTTTACCATGCTTATGGCCTCAATGGCCGGCGCAAACCCACAGATTACGCATTTGATGCCGGTGCTGCAATCTCCTTTACTATCCATTCACGTGCTTGCCATGATGTTTTCTTACACCCTGCTTGGGCTTGTCGCCCTGAACGGAATCATGGGCCTGCTTGTCCCTAAAGAAGCATCGCGGCATCTGATGGACATTAGCCTGGTGGTACTTTACCCTGCCGTCTTCCTTCTTACCGCCGGTATCATCCTGGGTTCCGTATGGGCCAATATTTCATGGGGAAACTACTGGTCCTGGGACCCCAAAGAGACATGGGCGCTTATCACCCTGCTTGTATATTCCCTTACATTACACGGGAGCAGGCTGCCTGTATTCCGCCGCCCCCGCTTTTTTCACGCCTTCACTGTATTTGCATTCCTGACCGTACTCTTTACCTATTTTGGAGTCAATCTGCTGCTTGGCGGAATGCATAGCTATGCGTAAGGCTTTTAAAGATTATATATAACAAAAGATATCATGAAAATTGAAAAGATTAACGAAGCGTTCGGCAGATATGCCGAATGGCTGCTGGGCGTCCGGTGGAGGGCGCTGATCGCATTTGTCGCAGTGCTTGTCCTGTCGATGATGGGCATGAAACGCATGGTCAAGGAAACATCCTTCGACGACTATTTCCTTGAGGGCGATCCAATGCTGGTTAAGACAGAAGAGTTCAAGTCCCATTTTGGAAACGACTACTATGTTGGCGTACTTACCCAGTGCGACAACCATTTTACAAAAGAGAACCTGACCACGCTCAGGGCCCTTTCCAATGAGCTTCTGGACAGCCTGTCCTATGCCGACAAAGTGACATCGCTCACGGACATAGAATTCATGGTGGGCAGCGAGGACGGCATGACAATAGAGCAGATTGTGCCGGAAGAGATTCCGGAAGACGGCACGCCGGCCATGGACAGCATTCGCACAAGGGCATACAGCAAACCCAATGTTGCAAAGAAACTTGTATCGGCAAAAGGCGACCTGTCCTGGATTATGGTCAAGCTTCGCGCCTTCCCTAAAGACAGCGTTTGGAAGCAATCCGGCACCGTAGCTCCGGACATCGTAACCGGACAGGAGGTAGAGCGCATCATCAAGAAGCCCCAGTACGCATCGCTGAACCCCAGAGGTACGGGCATGCCTTACGTAACTCACTGTAAAACAGTGTACATAGGCAAAGAAATGGGCCGCCTTATGATGATTGCCACCCTAATCTGCATCATTGTGATGCTGCTTATGACCAAATCCTTCAGGGGCATCGTCGCACCAATCATTTCCGTAATAGGCGGACTGTTCATAACCTACGGAATTGCAGGCTTTACGCAGATGTACGTAGATTCCACAGTGCTGATGATTCCTACTATCCTGGCCTTTGCCGTGGCAATTGCGTACAACATCCACCTCTTCTCTTATTTCAGGGGCAGGATGCGCATTCACGGCAACCGCCACAACGCCATTGTCGAAACCATCCGCGAAATTGGCTGGTCCGTATTCTTCTGCGGCTTTACCACCCTGGTTTCCCTGCTTTCGTTCATGGCCATCCCTATCCGTCCGATGCATTGCGTAGGCGTGATAAGCGCAATGAGCGTGCTCTTTGTGCTGCTTACTGCGCTGACGGTTACTCCCCTTCTGCTTTCCTTCGGCCGCAATAAAAAGCCGATAGAGGGCTTTACAGAAGAGAGTGACACCCGCTGGACAAAAAGGGTAGTTGGTCTGTGCGACTTTGTAAGGCGCAACCCCAAGAAGATTGGCTTCGTCTTCCTAGTTGTCTGCATTCTGTTTTGCATCGGCCTGTGGAAGATAGAAGCTGCTTTTGATATAGAGCGTACCATGGGTACGAAGGTGGAATATGTTAAGGAAGTCATTGACGTAGGCCGTTCAGAACTTGGTTCCCTTTACTCTTACGACCTTATTATAGAGCATCCTAACAACGACGAGGCGAAGGAGCCCCATAACCTGCAGCAACTTGACAGGTTGCAGCAACTTGTGGCTGAATATCCTTTGACCAAACGCACCACATCCATACTGGACATCGTCAAGGATCTTAACCAGACCCTGAACGACGGCGACCCGGCATACTACCGCATCCCCGGAACGGAGGAAGAGGTGGCCCAGATGATGGTTTTGTACGAGAATGCCGGCGGCACCGAATCCGAATACTGGGTTGACTACGACTATCGCCGCCTACGCCTGATGGTGGAAATCTACGACTTCAACTCTGCCGAGGTAGGACGTGAAATGACTCAGCTCCAGTCCGATGCGCAGACACTGTTTCCGGATGCCAAAATCACGGTAGTGGGCAACATCCCGCAATATGTAACCATGATGCAGTATCTGGTTCACGGTCAGATGCTGTCGTTTGTGATTTCAATCCTGATAATAGGCATCATCCTGATGATAGCCTTCCAGAGCGTGCGTGTTGGCCTTATCGGCCTTGTGCCGAACATGATGCCTGCCATTTTTGTGGGAGGCTATATGGGCTGGGCCGGCATTCCGCTTGACATGATGACCGCTACCCTTTTGCCGATGATGCTGGGTATGGCGGTTGACGATACCATCCACTTCATCAACCATTCAAAACTGGAATTCGACCGCACTAAGCATTATCACAGCGCAGTGCGCCGCACCTTCCGCGTGGTTGGCGTTGCCATTGTTACGACATCCATCATCACATCTGCCGTATTTGCCGGCTTCTGCACATCTGTCTGCACCATGTGCATCAACTTTG
>Ga0310696_10007189_pt1 | contig 13119 bp, 16 predicted proteins | sample AusTroGonzalo_MG_4_FD_203885 | JGI IMG/M metagenome (GOLD analysis project Ga0310696, IMG submission 203885) | Bovine rumen microbial communities from tropical cattle in Woodstock, Queensland, Australia - Gonzalo_02 (v2) (version 2) | ecosystem: Host-associated > Mammals > Digestive system >... | reverse complement strand
ATATTTAATTTTAACATTTATATATATCGGCGCAGAATCGTCGGGTTATATACAACAAAATTGAGGATAAACATTATTTTGTTGCAATAATTTTTTTTTTGTGTATTAAATTATCGGCAATGGGCGAAATGTGCCCGCTTATTTGGTTTTAAATTTTTTAAGGATATTGAAATGGCATCGTTAGCAGAAAAAATGGCCGCAAACTTAGATATGTCGGCATTTAGCAAAGCTGAAGAACTAAAGAAAAGATTGTGGTTTACAATCATGGCTTTAATTGTGTTTCGTCTGGGAACTTATATTCCGTTACCGGGTATTAATGCCGCTGTATTGGCTGAAATGTTCAGTCGTAACCAAGGCGGAATATTGGGAATGTTCAATATGTTTTCCGGTGGTGCTTTGGAACGTATGACCATTTTTGCACTTAACATTATGCCGTACATCTCGGCTTCCATTATCATTCAACTCGGTCAATCAGTAGTACCGTCTCTGATGGCTCTTAAGAAGGAAGGTGAAGCCGGACATCGTAAGATTACTCACTATACCAAAATTTTGACGGTATTCATTACCATTATTCAAGGTTACGGTATTGCCGTAGGTTTGGAAAGCGTTTCCGGTGCCAACGGTGCTTCTGCCGTAATGATAAGCAGTTTTGCCTTCAGATTCTCGACCATCGTATCTTTGGTCGGCGGTACCATGTTTATCGTTTGGTTGGGTGATCAAATTACCCAACGTGGCGTCGGTAACGGTTCATCTTTAATCATTACCGTCGGTATTATTGCCAACATTCCGAATGCCATGGCACAAACTTTTGAATTAGGACGTGCCGGTCAAATGTCAATTGCCACTATTTTAATGTTGGTTGTTATGGCTTTGGCACTTATTTATGTAATTGTATTCGTTGAAAGAGCACAACGCAAAATCGTTATTCAATATCCGAAGCGTCAGATGGGCATGCGTATGACCGCAGCCGAAAGCTCTCATTTACCGCTCAAAATTAATCCGACCGGTGTTATTCCGCCGATTTTCGCCAGTTCTTTGTTATTGTTGCCGATTACCATTGCCAACTTATCGGCCGAACAAGGACCGTCCTGGGTACAAACTTTGAGCCAGCTTTTAGGTCACGGACAACCTTTATACTTGGCTTTGTATGCGTTATTGATTTTATTCTTTACGTTTTTCTATACAGGTGTTGTATTCAATCCGGAAGAAACAGCCGAGAACTTAAAGAAGCATGGTGGTTTCGTTGCCGGTATCAGACCGGGTAAAAACACGGCCGAATACTTAGATTATGTTATTACCCGTTTAACCATGGTAGCATCTATATATTTGGTATGTTTGTGTATTTTGCCTGAAGTATTAATCAGTAAGGTCGGCGTTCCGTTCGTTTTAGGCGGTACCACACTACTCATCGTGGTTCAGGTTACTATGGATTTCGTAAACCAGGTACAATCTCACCTGATTGCATATCAATATGAGGGTTTGCTCAAAAAAGCAGCTCTGATACATAAGAAGAGTCGTTAATGTCAACCGAACAGAAAAAGCTGTTTGTCGTATTTACCGGTGCACCGGGATGCGGCAAGGGAACGCAAGCGCGAATTTTGAAAGAAAAAACCGGCATTGCCCATCTTTCCACCGGAGAAATGTTACGGCAGTTTGCGCAAAAAGATACTCCGCTGGGCAGAGAACTGAAAGCAACTCTTGATAAAGGAGAATTTGCCAGTGATGCCATGATTATCGAGATGGTAAAAAATCGCATTGATGAGCCTGATTGTAAAAACGGTTTTATATTGGACGGTTTTCCGCGCACCTTGCCGCAAGCGGAAGTTTTGGAAGATATGTTAGCCGAAAAAGGTATCAAACTCGACACGGTTTTGGAAATTCAAGTTCCCGATGAAATCATTATGGAACGTATTCTGGGGCGTTACTCATGCATGAAATGCGGTGCCGGCTATCATGATAAGTTCCAAAAACCGAAAGTATGGGGCGTCTGCGATGTCTGTGAAGGTACCGAATTTGCCCGCAGACAAGATGACAACAGGGAAACCGTGCAAAACAGATTGGTAAATTATCGTTTATTGACATATCCGACTATTCCGTTTTTTGAAAGCAGAGGTTTATTGAAAACGGTTGACGGAACCGGCACAATCGAAGCCGTAAGCCGTAAAATTGCCAATGTTTTGGGGTTGGAAAATTAGAGCTTTTTCACTCAAATATCGCTAATTTAACAAGCGTCTGAAAAAACTTTAAAAAATTATAAAAAATATATTGACTCTGATAAATAACCTGAATATAATCCGCTTAATTTTGAAAAGTGGTGATCAACTTTTTGAATGTTTTAATTAATTGAAAATGGAGATTAAATTTGGCTCGTATAGCTGGTGTAAATATTCCAAGCGCCAAGAGAATCGAAGTCGCACTGACTTATATCTTCGGCATTGGTAGAAAGTCTGCTCAAGATATTTGCGCAAAATCAGGTATAGATATTAGCCGTCGTGTTAATGACTTATCTGATGAAGAAATCATGAAAATTCGTGAAGTTATCGATAGCAGTTATTTGGTTGAAGGTGAACTTCGCCGTGAAGTAGGTACCAACATCAAGAGATTGATGGATTTGGGTTGCTATCGTGGTTTAAGACATCGTAAAGGTCTGCCGGTTCGTGGTCAGAGCACTAAACAAAATGCTCGTACCCGTAAAGGTAAACGTAAGACCATTGCGAATAAGAAGAAATAAGTGAGGTAAACGCAAATGGCTAAAGCAATAGTTAGAAAAAAGAAAGAAAAAAAGAATATTACTTCGGGTGTTGCTCACATCGATTCTTCTTTCAATAATACCAGAATTACCATTACGGACGCACAAGGAAACACTGTTTCTTGGGCTACTGCGGGTGCTCAAGGTTTTAAGGGGTCCAGAAAGTCTACTCCGTATGCCGCACAAGTTGCTGCTGAAGAAGCCGGTAAAAAGGCTCAGGAAAATGGTATGAAAACTCTGGAAGTTGAAGTTAAAGGTCCTGGTTCGGGCAGAGAATCTGCAATCAGAGCATTGCAGGTTGTCGGTTTTACCATTACCTCGATTCGTGATGTCACACCGATTCCGCATAACGGTTGCCGTCTGAAGAAAAGACGTCGCGTATAATATTTTTTTCGGCACAGGCCTTTGCATAGGGCCTGTTGCTGTGTTTTGATATATGCATATATAACTTCTAAAGAAAAGGACAAAACCCGTGATTCAAAAGAATTGGCAAGAACTTATTAAACCGACTAAACTAGATGTTAAAGCAGACGGTGCAAATAAAGCGAAAATTGTGGTTGAACCTTTAGAGAGAGGCTTTGGTCTCACTCTTGGTAATGCCTTAAGAAGAATTTTATTGTCTTCTTTACAGGGCGGAGCCGTTTCAGCAATCAAAATAGATGGTGTACAACATGAATTTTCTGTAATCCCTGGGGTTAGAGAAGATGTGATTGATATCGTCTTGAACATTAAAGAATTGGCTGTAGCTGTTCATACCGAAATGACAAAGACATTAAGCTTAAAGGCCGAAGGTCCTTGTACGGTTACTGCCTCGATGATTGAAACCGGTCACGATGTGGAAATCATGAATCCAGATCATGTTATCTGCACTCTTGATGCCGGTGCCAAAATCAATATGGAACTTACCGTTACTACCGGAAAAGGTTATGTTCCGGCTGCCAACAGCACATTGAGCGATGCACCTATCGGCTTGATTGCGGTTGACGCTATTTATTCTCCGGTTAAAAAGGTTTCTTACAAAGTAGAAAACACTCGTGTCGGTCAAATTACCGATTATGATAAGTTAACCATGATTGTAGAAACCAACGGTGTAGTTACTCCGGAAGATGCAGTTGCTTATGCAGCTCGTATTTTACAAGATCAGCTCAAACCGTTCATTAATTTCGATGAACCGGAAAGCGAAACGGAAAGTGTTCAGGAAGAATTACCGTTCAACAAGAATTTGTTGCGTAAAGTTGATGAACTTGAACTCTCAGTTCGTTCAGCTAACTGCTTAAAGAATGACAATATTGTTTATATCGGCGATTTGGTTCAAAAGACGGAAGCAGAAATGCTTCGCACCCCGAACTTTGGTCGTAAATCTTTGAATGAAATCAAAGAAGTATTGGCTAAAATGGGAATCCATCTCGGTATGGAAACTCCGGGTTGGCCGCCTGAGAATATTGAAGAGTTGATTAAACGTACTTCAGATCAATTCTAAAGTTCCGTATAGCGGATTTGTAAAAAAGGTTCCTACTCTCATTGAAGGAACCTTTTTTATTATTGAACGTAAATCAACAAAATCAAAATATATATAGCAAAAGTCAAACCCAGCGTATAGAGAGTCAGAGTTAAAAGTATGCTTATTTGCGGATGTCCTTTAACATTGACTACCGGCAGCTGTTTAGGGCTTTTCTTGAAATTTTGCGCAATATCTTTAAGTTTTCTGCGGTGCTTTAATACCAAATAAGTAATATAACATAACAACGCCGCTAACAGACCGTAACCAAGCGGTTCGGCAAGTACCGGTAAGGCCCGCAGAGCAAAAAATGCTGCTCCTATTAAAATAATCGGCCATAAATACGGAAGACATTGCATAATAAGCGGCCAATAGGCAATTAACACATAGCCGAGCAGTATTCCGATAACAATTCTTACAATCATAGCATCCCCTTTGTTACTTTTATCTTAGCCTATTTGAACTGAAAAACAATAGTTTTGTTAACGTTTTTTTTAATTGAGCTTTATAATATGGAAGGATGATACATGAGGATTGAGATGAGTGCAAAAGATATACTAATCGATAACGCTGAAATAAAAAACAGCAGTTTTTTATATTACTTACGCAATCAATCCGAATTTAATATCGATGCCTTTAAGGAATTATATTCGGCCATTCGTTTGTTGGCTGATGATGAAGTGGAAATAAGCCGTACCGCTCAGCAAATAAATTACATTTACGGTGAAATACTTAAATGTATCTTATACCATTTTGCTCCTGATGACGAGTTTAAAATCAAAAACTTGCCGAATAATTACAGCAAATTGATAGAATATCTTGATAAAAGCGTGGATTATTACTTTCAGACCAGAATATAGCGCTACAAACTATTAAACAGCTCTTGTAAAGACGGCCATAAATACACATACGCCGCATATCCGAGAGCGCCTAAAATACCAAACGTCATAAGATAAAAAGGAAGTTTAATTAAAAATTTTATCAAAGAAAGGGCAATCAATGCACCAATCAAATACATTCCTATTGTTACCAAGTCCATAACCAACCTCCTTGTCTCTTTCACTATATAATTAAAACGATTTTTTGTAAATATCTTTTTGCTTTGATACCGCCATGCGGTTACACAAACACTTTTATAACTTGAATTTTTGAAAAGAATATATATAATGTCTTCGTCAAGCAATTGACTGTGACACCAGAAGCCTTATGAAATAGGTACGTCGGACCCGGGGGCAGTACCCGGCACCTCCACCATTTATGGGGGTGAAACAGGATTGACGGTGTATAGTAAAGATATGTGCCGTGTCCGGTGAGATACCACCGTTATCGGTTCAAAATAAATGAATGCAAATGATAATTTTGCACCGGTTGCTATAGCTGCTTAATGCGAAAGCAACAAATTCAAATTCTTTAGGCTTTGGTTAGTTTAAAGTGGGGGCGGAGCCACCTAGCAACAGAACGGCTCATTATTCAACTTTAGGGTGTAAAAATGGTAGATTTTGTAAACGAAATAAACTATGACAAATTGGTTGAAAAGTCTTTGCGCAATGTGGTTTATTACGCATTGAAAATTGTTGAAGAACAAGGCCTTCCGGGGGAAAATCACTTTTATATAACTTTTAAGACCAACTTTCCCGGTACTTCCGTTTCCAAAAATTTAAAAATACAATATCCGGAAACAATGACTATCGTCTTACAAAATCAGTTTGATAATTTGGTAGTCAGACATAACAGTTTTTCGGTTGACTTGAGCTTTGGCGGCATTACTCAAACCATCACCATTCCTTATGATGCCATCACCTATTTTGCCGACCCTTATGCTAAATTCGGTTTAAGCTTTGAACAGGAACTTTCAGATAATTTGGATGAACTGGCATCTCAACCGAGTTTATCGGAAAATGCCGAAATAATTTCCATAGATAACTATCGTAAGAAATAATGATTAAAATATCTGTTTTAATTGCCGGCAGACATGCCACCAGTATCAGCTTGGAAGAAGATTTCTTTGCGGAATTGACATCTATTGCCAAGGAAAAAAACATGAGCCGCAACGAACTCATAACCGTCATCGATCGCGAGCGTACGCAACAAAATCTTTCGGCGGCAATCCGCTCTTACATATTACAATATTATAAAGCCAAGTCAGCTCAAAATTAATTTTTCCAAAATGACTTGGAGAAAACAACTATCAGCGTTATTACTTCCAAACGGCCCAATAACATTGCAAAACATAAGATTGCCTTTATCGGCTCACTGAAAAAGGCATAATTTCCGCTAGGTCCGATAGAGCTTACCGCCCCTACTCCGACATTGGTTATGCACGCGGTAGCTGCCGATATTGAAGTTTCAATATCTATACCGCACAGACTTATTAAAATCGTAATCAATCCTAAACATATCAAAAACGAAAAAATATACACGAATACCGACATCGTAACTTTTTCCGGCATATTTACCTGGCCTATTTTCAACGGTATTACCCGATTAGGCTCTATTGCAGATAAAAAGTATTTCCGTAAAAATGCTTTAACCACCTGCCAACGAAATATCTTTATCGAACCGCTGGTAGACCCCGTACAGCCACCTATCATGGATAAAAACAGTATTATTCCGGTTATCCATACTCCCCAGGCGGTATAATCACCGGCCGTCAAACCTGTGGTGGTAACAATGGCTATTATCGTAAAGAATCCCTCGCGTAATGAATCGAGCAACGAAAAATCCGACATAAAATACAAATATGCGCTTAAAATTACAGCACAGGTAAATGTTGTTTGCATAAACATTTTAACCTGACCGTTACGGTCCGGATTTTTTCTCTTTACCAAGAGAATGTAAAAGGTCATCGGCACGGCTCCGGCCAACATAAAAATCATAATAAATACTTCAATAAGGGCGCTGTGAAACGCGCCTACGGATTCATTTTTGGTTGAAAAACCACCGGTTCCGATTGCCGACATGGCATGATTAATCGCATCAAACCACCCCATACCGCATAAAAACAACGTACCGCTGGCAATAGCGGTCAGCACCAAATAAACTACTACTATACGCTTGGCAATATAACTGAATTTAGGCATGAATTTATCGTTAGAATCCGAATTTTCATGCTGAAACATTTGCATTCCGCCGATTCCTAAAAACGGTAGAAGAGCTACCGCAAAAATTACGATTCCCAAACCGCCGATGTAATTCAAAAGAGAGCGCCACAACAATACGGAATGAGGTAATTCTTCCACATCAGCCATGATTGTCGCGCCGGTTCCGGTAATTCCCGAAGTAGCCTCAAACAACGCATCGGTTACACTCGGAACGCTGTTATACAGCATAAACGGAATTGCCGCAAAAATACATACAATCACCCAGCTCACAACCGTAACCAGATAGCCTTGTTTAAGCGTAATTCTCTCTATTTGGGTGTAGTTGGATAAAAACATGGCAAAACCGAAAAAAATGGTAATCATCGCCGACCCGACAAAAGGAGACCAAGTTTCCGGAGCGGTATATATATCCAAACCGGCCGGAATTAACATCATTAATCCCAATATACCAAGGATATACCCGCTAATCATAAAAACCGGTTGCCACATAACTTATCCTACTTTATAGCTACATTTTTAGCTAAATTATGCTCGGTCAAAGCCTTATTGATAAAAATACCGTCGGCAAAACATAAAGCCGTCGCCGAATTATTTTTCTCATAATAAGCAACTATCGCACACACAACTTCCTTACCGGCGGTTATGTTTTTCAGATACTTGCTGGCCGCAATCAAATCATGACGTCGAGGATGAGAATAAATTCCGTATAAGAACATAAACTTTCCATCAACATAAAGACTGTTGGCTCCGATAATTTCGGCATTTCCTTTCAGTACCTCCGGAACATTCAAATATGCCAAATCACGACGACGCAATTTCACATAATAGTCATCCAAATTACCGATACTGTTTGCCGCTCTGTCTTCTGAAATATCCGAAGCAATGGCCTCTGCCTGTTTTGTATCTATCGCTGTCTCCGGCATATTATCCCGTATCACAGGCTCAATTTCCACCGTTGCTCCGACATTTGGATTATTATCAACCGCAATCTCTTCAATTTCAATATTGACATCTTGAGTATCTTCTTTAGCAACATCCGCTTCCGGAATTTTTTCTTCAATCTCTTCTGTTTTTTTGACAGTCAATACCGGTTTTTGCGGTTTATATTTAGCCCTGCGGAATTCCGCAACATTCCAAGACACAAAATCGACCTTGGATTTTTTAGCTTCCTCCTTCTCCGCTTTGGTGCTTTTATCAGGAACAATTTCTTTGAAGGTGCGTTTTATTTTATTAAAATTATTTTCCACATCAAATATTGTTTTATCCTTAGCTTCGATAAATTCATGAGTCGGCATTTTAACCATATACCAATCCCAAATATCACCGAAGCGAATCCCATAAAATAACGGAATGGCAATTATTATTACCAAAATCAATGCAGCTACGGAAACTAATAACCAAAACTTGCGTATTGGAAATGTAATAAACATAACAATGCGATGTATCCAGCCCATCAAACCACTGACACGCATTGCCATATATTCGCTTTTTTCCTTTAACTTAGACATATTACCCTCCGTATTTTTGTTGCAGTTCGGATAATCTTTCCGGTGTTATTCTCTCAAACAGAGCTTCGCCGGCTTCAAATGCCATCCCCGGTTTCAGAGCAGTTATTTCTTTAATCACATTGAAATCTTTCAATGAAGGCAAATCATCGACGGTTAAACCGAATTTTGCCATTATTTTTGCCGCCGTATCCGGCATCAGTGGAGCACTTAACGCCGCATAAATACGTACAACATTCAGACAAATTCTCAAAATAGTGGCGGCTCTGATTTCATCTTCTTTGATAACGGTCCAAGGCTCAGTCTTGGTAATATAGTTGTTACCCTCAACCCAAATTGCCCGTAACTCATTAATCGCCTTTCTGAATTCCAATCGATTCATATATTTGAAATAGTCATCAATTCTGGTTTGTAAGATTTTAAGAAATTCAACATCAACATCTTGCATCTCTCCGCCTTCCGGCACAAACGAACCAAGTTTAGAAGCCGTCATTTTCATAACGCGTTGAGCAAAATTACCCAAAACTCCGTTCAAATCTTTATTGATTGTCGCTACGAAACTTTCAAAACTGAAAGATGAATCCGTTGCTTCCGGAGCATTGGCCATCAGCCAATAACGCCAATAATCGATCGGAAACTCCCGTACCGCATCTTCGGCAAAAATACCGCGATGTTCCGATTTGGAGAATTTACCGCCCTCGTAGGTTAAGTAGCTGAAGCCTTTCAAGTAATCAACCTTGGTCCAATTTTCACCGGTACCTAGCAATGTCGCCGGAAAAGTGATAGAATGGTAGGGTACATTATCTTTACCCATGAATTCAACATAATTCACATCTTTGGCATCCAACCACCATTCCTGCCAATTCCTCTCGGACGGTTTTTCATCGGCCCATTGTTTGGTAATACCTATATATCCTATAGGAGCATCAAACCATACATAAAAGACTTTACCTTCAAACCCAGGTTTATTTACCGGAAACCCCCATTTCAAATCACGGGTAATACAGCGCGGTTGCAAACCTTCCTTTACCCATTTCTTGGCAATGGAGTACGCCACATCCGGCCAAAAAGCTTCTTTGGTTTTAAGCCATTCGGTTAATTTGCCCTCTATTTTCGGCAAATTCAGGAATAAGTGTTTGGTTTCGCGTACTTCCAAATTGGTACTGCCGGAAACCGTACTGCGCGGATTTATCAAGTCGGTCGGTTCCAATACTTTGGTACAGTTTTCGCACTGGTCACCGCGTGCTTTATCGTATCCGCAATACGGGCAGGTGCCGGTAATATATCGGTCGGCCAAAAACATCTTATCATCGACCGAATAAACCTGTTTCATGGTCTTTTCGGTAATAAAGCCGTTTTTATCCAGTTGTTCAAAAATATGATAGGTCATTTCTTTGTTTTGTTCACTGGAAGAACGCCCGAAATAATCAAATGATAAGTTGAAATCCTTGTAGGTCTTTTTATGACGTTCATGATATTTATTGCAATACTCGTCCACCGGCATATTTTCTTTTAATGCACCTACTTCAGACGCCGTACCATGCTCATCATTACCGCAAATGTATAAAACCTCATTTCCCATCATACGCATATAACGAGCATAAACATCAGACGGCAGCAAACAGCCTACCATATGTCCGAGATGAGGAACGCCGTTAATATACGGTAACGCGGAAGTAATTAAGATTTTAGACATTTATTCATTCTCCTTTTTTTTACAAAATCTGTTCGGAGTTTACTCATATTTAATAAAAATCGCAAGTAAAAAGCATTTTTTACAAACGCTTTTACACAATTTAAAGCCCACCTGTATCGCAAAAATATTTATCAAAATATAATTATCCTGAACATTATCCCGACATGGCTGTGACTTTTTTGCTTGATTATTACATAAAATATTATAACTTATAGCCATAAACAATATTAAAAGGAGATATAAAATGGAAGCTGTTGCAATTGTTTTATTGATTGTTGTTTTTGCCGTTATTCTTAAATATGTGGTAATAGTCAGTCAGGGCTACGAATATACCGTAGAGAGTTTCGGAAAATATACCCGTTCTTTAGCCCCGGGCTTCCACATTTTAATCCCGATTTTTGAAAATATCGGTGCCAAAATCAATCGTAAGGAACAAGTTCTGGAAGTTGCTTCGCAAGAAGTTATTACCAAAGATAATGCCATGGTTACCGTCAACGGTGTATTGTTCTATCAAATTCAAGATGCGGCCAAAGCGGCCTACCAGGTTGAAAATCTTGATTATGCCATCATGAATTTGGTTATGACCAATATCAGAACGGTTATCGGTAGTATGGAAATAGATGAACTTCTCTCGCAACGTAATATTATAAATCAGAAATTATTGGATGTGGTTGATGTTGCTACCATTCCGTGGGGAGTAAAAGTAACTCGCGTGGAAATTAAAGATATAACTCCGCCGACTGATTTGATTGATGCCATGGCCAGACAAATGAAAGCCGAGCGCGACAAACGTGCCAACATCTTGGAAGCCGAAGGTTTGCGTCAAGCCGAGATTTTGCAAGCCGAAGGCGCTAAGCAAGCTGCTATTTTGGATGCCGAAGGCAAAAAAGAAGCCGCCTTCAGAGAAGCTGAAGCCCGTGAGCGTTCCGCTCAAGCCGAAGCCGCGGCCACTAAAATGGTTTCCGATGCCATTGCCAAAGGTAACCCGAGTGCTCTTTCTTATTTCTTGGGACAGAAATACATTGACGCATTACAAGGTATTGTAACCTCCCCTAACGAAAAACTTTTAATGATGCCGGTTGATACGACACACGTTATGAGTACCGTGGCCGGTATTGCCGAGATTGTTAAAGATTCTATGGCTAAAACACCGAAGAAAAAAGCAGGAGAATAAATAATGTTTCTTAATCCAGTAACAATTTGGCTGTTGGTCGGCCTATTGCTTTCTTTGTTGGAATTGGTAGTTCCCGGCACCTATTTAATTTGGTTCGGTTTCTCGGCATTTGCCATGAGTGTTCTGGTTTTCACCGTTACACTCGATATAACCGCTCAATTATTCTGGTTTGCCTTATTTTCATCGGTTTTTGCCGTTATCGGCTTATTCGCCTACCGTTATATTTTCAAACGTACACAAACTCCGAAGGAATATCAGAATTTAAACGATTCCGCCCAGCAATTGGTTGGACGCAAAGTAACGATTGCCGAAGAAGTTGAAGATAACCAAACTAAAGTCAAAATCGGCGATTCTTTCTGGTTGGCCTATACGGAAAAACCACTGAAAAAAGGAGATACCGCCAAAGTGGTCGGGGTAAAAGATAGTTTAATTTTGATAATTGAATAAAAAAAGGAGCTTTTGTAAGCTCCTTTTTTTTACCGTCATTACAGAAGAAGTCTGCGAACTCTGCCGCGAGCACCGTTTTCAAATTTAATGCCTCTTTTTTCGGCAGCATTCAAAGCGCTTGTTACGAACAGCTTACGTTCTTTTCTGCTGATTTGCCGGAAATGATTTTCCACTTCTTGATTGGAAAAATTCGCCATACCGTCAGCCGAAACATTGAAAAACAACAAACCACCGCGATTTTCTGCTTCAGCTTCAATCACTGAAATCAGATAATCGGCTACATGCAGGTCAATGCCGTCGGTCAAATACTTCTGCAACTTTTTAACATACAGTAATGTCGTAAAAAGTTCTTCATCACTCATCTTTCGCGGGCAAGCATCTTCAACATATTCTTGTACCGCTTTAATCAAATAATGATACAGTTTCATACGCATAAATGTAGGGAATTAAAAATTAAAATATATTGGTATAAGTATACTCCTCTTTATTTTCTTGTCAAACAAAAATATCTTACTGTATATTATCAGAAAACAGAAAGGATTCGTATGCTTAATATCGGTTGTCATTTATCGGTTTCCAAGGGTTTCTTGCATATGGGACAAGAGGCTTCGTCCATAGGGGCAAACACTTTCCAGTTTTTCACTCGCAATCCTCAAGGCGGTAAAGCCAAGGATTGGGATGAAAATGATACCATATCATACAATAAATACGCCGTTGCGCATAATTTTGCCAAGATTGTAGCACATGCCCCGTATACCCTAAATCCCTGCTCCGATAACCCGCAAACCAGGGAATTTGCCTTAATGGTTTTTGCCGATGACTTAAAGCGAATGGAATATGTACCGCGCAACTACTATAATTTCCACCCCGGTTCCCATGTCGGACAAGGCGTGGAAAAAGGTATTGAAATGATTGCCGATATACTTAATACCATTTTAACAGAGCAGCA
>Ga0310696_10007187_pt1 | contig 13121 bp, 8 predicted proteins | sample AusTroGonzalo_MG_4_FD_203885 | JGI IMG/M metagenome (GOLD analysis project Ga0310696, IMG submission 203885) | Bovine rumen microbial communities from tropical cattle in Woodstock, Queensland, Australia - Gonzalo_02 (v2) (version 2) | ecosystem: Host-associated > Mammals > Digestive system >... | reverse complement strand
CCTGCATGTGTTCACGCCGCCGGAGAACTTCTTCCCCGCGAGCATCGAGTACATGGAGACCGGCAGGCAGCGCGGCTTCAACGACCTTGCCGAATCGGCGGACGCGATGGAGCGTTGGCTTTTCGAAAGGTTCTCCGGAAGGCTCTTCGTTGTCGCGACCCATGACTTGTACATAGCGGCGTTTTTGTCGGCGCGCGGAGCCTACGTCGACCGCTCCCGCGAGACGTGGCCGCGTTTCCTTGATGCTGGGGCGATACTGGTGGACCCGGACGGCTCCCGCCGGTACGTGCTCGTCCGCACGGGCCTTTCGACCGGCATCGTCGGCGTGCCGAGGCTACCCGAGCAGCGATGCTAGGTCCTCGGCGGTGAGCTTCTCTATGACTTCGGCGTCGGTGGTGGAGACCGTCGCCGATATGACTGCCTGCTTTTTGCGTTGAAGCGCCAGCACTTTCTCTTCGATTGAGCCGGACGCGATCATCTTCATGACGTACACGGTCTTCTTCTGGCCGATTCTGTGCGCACGGTCGGTGGCCTGCGCCTCGACGGCTGGGTTCCACCACGGATCGTAGTGTATGACCATGTCTGCGCCAGTCAGGTTGAGTCCGGTTCCGCCGGCCATCAGCGATATGAGGAAGACCGGGACCTTCGGATTGCGGTTGAAGCGGTTGCATTCTCCGAGCCTGTCCTTTGTAGAGCCGTCCAAGTAGCAGAAGGGGATTCCCTCCTCGTTAAGCTGCGACGCAATCGTCTGCAGCATCTTCACGAATTGGGAGAACACCAGTATCTTGTGCCCGCCGTCTATTGCGGACTGCAATTGCTCCATGAACGCAGGCAGCTTGCCGAGGGATGCGACCTGGCGCAGCTTCATCAGCATCGCCAGAAGCTCGAACCTGGACTTCGAGAATCCCTTGGCCTTTACGAGGTCGCCTGCCTGCCTGCGCGTCTTCGCAAGCGCCTCGTTGTACTCGCGCTGCGAGTCCTCGTCCATCGGGCAGTAGGAGACTTTCGTGATCTTGTCCGGGAGGTCCTTCGCGACCATCTTCTTGACGCGCCGCAGGATGAAGGGGCGGAGTTTTCGCTTGAGCCTCTCGAGCGCGGCCTCCGCGCCCTGTCCGCCCTCTTCGACGGGCTGCTCGTATCCAAGCTTGAACGATTCGTAGTCGCCGAGGTATTCTGGCATCAGGAAGTCGAATATCGACCAGACGTCGGCGACGGAGTTCTCCACGGGCGTGCCCGTCAGCGCAAGCCTGCGCTGCGCCCGAAGCAGCTTCACGGCCTTTGCGTTCTTCGTCTGGCGGTTCTTGATGTGCTGGGCCTCGTCGATGACGACGGCTGCGAGCTCCCTGCCCATCCATGCGTCCTCGAAGTCGCGCTGCAGAAGTGCGTATGACGTGATCACGATGTCCGCGGAGTCTATCAGCCGGAAGCTGTCCGCACGCTCCGGACCCGACACCACGAGCGTTTTTGCCCAGGGTGTGAACTTCTGGGCCTCGGCTTCCCAGTTCCTGACGAGGGACGTCGGGCAGACGATGAGGGATGGGAGCTTCGCGCACTTTGCGTCCGCCGGCGGCAACGTGAGCCAAGTAAGTGTCTGAAGTGTCTTCCCGAGCCCCATCTCGTCCGCAAGCAGCCCCGAAAGACCGGAGTTCTCCAGAAAGCGCATCCAGTACACGCCCTGTTTCTGGTACGGTCTCAGCACCGCGTCCAGCTTGCCGAGCGCAATCGGCTCCAGCTTCGCCCCGTAGTCGCGGTTGCGTGCGGCGGCCGTCGTACGCCATTCAGCGGCTTCGGCGTCGTCCGTCTCTATGACGTCCGCGAGCGCGTCGAGCGAGCTTTTCACGTACGGGGCGTGGACGGACGCGACGCGGAACCATCCCGGCGGCGCTCCGTTCTGGGACGACGCGCAGTCGCGGAACACCCCGTGCATCGTCTCTATGGCCTTGTTGTCCAGCAGGAACACCTCGCCGTCGCGGAGTATGTATCCGTCGCCGCGGTTGAGCGCTGCCTGTATCTCCGCAGGCGGGACTTCGCGCCCCTGCGCGTCGAACGTGTAGCTGACGTCGAAGGCTCCGCCCGGTGCGTCGCGTATCGTGACGAGAGGTAGGACGGACTTCATCGAGTCCGTCAGGGCGTAGAGCCTTTCCTCAAGCTCGACCTGCCAGCCGCGGCGCCGCAGCGCCGGAAGTCCTGCGCCCAGGAAGTTCAGGACTTTCTGCGGATCGGTGCAGTACACCTTCAGATCGCTCGCGCGGTATCCTGGTTCAAATCCCCATGACTCAAGCGACTTGACGGCTTCGCGCTCCGCGTCCTGTGACCGCACGAACCGTATGTCCGGGTCGTCCTCCGACTTGATGTAGACGGTGCGGTCGGCCTGCAGGGAGCATGCCGGGAAGTCTATGTCTCCGTACCAGGCATCTAGGGCGATTGACAGCGAAGCGCGTGAGCCGGCGACGAACGCGTAGAACTTCGGCTTCATCGGAACCTCAACGACGCCTTCGTCGGCCGGCGCCTCCGATTCGCCGGATGCGGAAGCCGCGGCGCGCTCGCGCTCGATTCGCTCGTCGTCCTCCATCTCGACGACCATCTGGGCGATGGCGACGGCGAGGACATGCGGGCACACCTGCCCAAGCTTCTGGTTGGCGTAGCAGGGACAGTGCGACTCGATTCGCCCGCGTTCCTTCAGCTTGAAGGAGACGGGCATCTCCCATCCGTCGGGACGCTCGATCTTGCCTGATACAGTGACCGTTTCGTCGTCGTACTCGACGCTCTTTACGTCGCCGGAGTTGACCAGCGCTAGCCCCTGGTTGAACACGTCGGCTCCGCCCCAGCTGATCAGCTCTTCTTTCGTTATTCCGCTTTTCACCATAGATGCAGGTATTATACCAAATATATCACCGATGCAGGCTAGGCCTTCGCACGATGAAACCTTTAGGCTTGACGGTCATTTCCTCAAAGCCAAGAATTATGGTATAATCTACAATATGCATCTTGGATGGTCGTCACGAACATATCCCCTAGACGTAGACGCCGCGGACTTCGCGCGCGTGCCGGACTACGACGGCCCCGAAATCCAGGAGGCGGATCGGCGACGGGACCGTGGACGTGCGGATCGTTTTCGTCGCGCGCCTCAAGAGGCCGTTTGCGCGTCCCGCGGGGATGGACATTGCTGGCTTCACGGATGGATTTAGATGTGATCGTTGCAAGATTACTGAAGAAAGGAGCGTTAACGATGATGTATAAGAATCTTAGAGGTGTTCTGGCTTTCTGCTTGTTTGCTACAGCAGAATCACTCTTCGGCAATACGCAGATACCGCTTGCATCTGGAATTATATACGAAAGCAGTTTGCCCGTTGTCTACATTGATTTTCCCGGCAAGGCCTCGACGATCACGAAAGACGCATATATAGATGCCCATATGAGGATTCTTGGCAACGAGAATTATGGTGGAACGGGAGCGTCCCTTTATGACGGATCAATATCGATTAAAGGAAGGGGGAATACGACTTGGCGCTTGCCGAAGAAACCGTATAAGATCAAACTCGACAAGAAAACAAACTTGTTTGGATATGGGAAAAACAAACACTGGGTTTTGCTTGCAAACTATCAAGACGAGTGTCTTATGAGGAACAAAATCGCCTATGATCTGTCCGGTGAGTTGGGGCTTGTGCAAATGGAGTCAACTTGGGTTGATGTGGTGCTAAACGGCGAATACATGGGCAACTACCAACTGTGCGAGCATATTCGCATTGGGTCGTCGCGGATTGATATCTTTAACTGGGATGACGTCATAGATGACGCGGATGAGACGAATTTGGAATGGTTGACCGATGATCCAACTCGAAATATCACAGGAGGGTACTTGTTTGAACTGTCGCATGAATATGACGAGGTTACAAAGTTTAAGACAGATTCAGGGCTTAAAGTCATGGTAAAGGAGCCTGAGTATCTGAAGACGAACAAGGAGATGCTTTCATACGTCAGAGATTATTGGCAATCGCTCGAAGACGCTTGGCTTTCGCCAGACAAGCATAATGAAGCTGGTATAAGCTGGAAGGAATATGTCGATGTGGATTCCATGGCCGCATACTGGCTTGTGCAGGAAATAATGGGCAACAGAGATGCTGTGTATAAAAGCCGTCATGCGTACAAGGACAAGGATGCACCTATTGTATTTGGCCCTGTTTGGGATTTTGATTGGAGCAGTGCCAGCGCGATGGTGGACGCAAGTTCAACCGGATGGAAGGTGTCGCTGGAACACAGGGTAGACAACATTTTCAAATATTGGCTTGCCGATGAAGAGTTTAGGTCAAAGGCTGTAGCGGCGTATGCAAAGTTAAAAGACTATTTAAATGACATGGTCGCATCGGGCGGAATTCTTGACTGTTACCGGTCGTACATATTGGCTTCAGCCCGCCAGAATGAAGCTCGCTGGTTTTTCAAGCGTGGCTTTGAGGCAGATTTCGCGGCATTTCAACAGTTCTTGTCGTCGCGCATATGGTGGCTGGACAGAGTCTTGGATTCAGAGCCTTCACTTGCGAGGAGCGTGTCTTCTCTTTATGGGACAACGCTATCGCCGTCAGGACCGTTTACTGGAGCGCGAAACGTCGAATATGTAGGCAAGGTGTTGCAAGGTGGCAGGTTTGTAGGTACGATAAATTTAAAGGCAGGTAAGGCAAGAGCGAACGGGCTTAGCCGTGTAACAGGTCAGTTTGCCGGTCCAGACGGGCGTACAAACCGCATCAAGGACAAGAAAATCTCGGTTGGGGATTCTCCTGCGCTTGCCATCATGTCTACGAAAGTGTACGGGAAATCCAATACTCTTGCGATTAGAATGTCCGACCAGTCGTTCGTGGGGATGCTTGGTGCATATGGGGTTGAGGGTACAAGCGCGAGGGATCGGCTCCCGGACGGGAAGTACGTTTTTCGCATGGTGCCATTTGCCAAGACAGTGGGTGAATATCAGATATCGCTTGATGAACTTCCTTTGGAGAAGAATGTAACCGTAAAAGGTGCGAAGTGGAAGGTGGACAAAGGCTTGAAGGGAGACCGTGCCGCAGCACTAAAGCTTACGGGGAATGCGCGCGGCGGAGTGTTCAGCGGTAAGTTCAAGGTGCATGCGACAAAGGGTAGACGCAAGAAGACGTTCACGGCGAGCATTAACGGGGTCATATCAAATGGTGTGGCACGTGGGGTTGCTACAATTAAACGCCTTGGCGTGTCATGTGAAGTATCGTTGCAATTGGCAGAGTAATTGTGCTTGGTGCGCCAACAGTCGGCTTTTGCTGTTGGGTCATGTTGCCATGTCAGGCCATTAGGACCGAGATTTAAGTTGGAACCGTCGGAGCTCAGCTGTCGTTTCCGCAAAGCCAAGAATATGGTATAATCTACACATGCATCTTGGATGGTCGTCACGAACTTATCCCCTAGACGCCGCGGACTTCGCGCGCGTGCCGGACTACGACGGCCCCGAAATCCCGGAGGCGGACATCCCGGACGATGAAGTCATCCTGCTGATCCGCAGAGGCGCGCCTGACGCGTTGCTGCGCGGACGGGCAGCAGTGGAGCGGGCCGGCGACGGGACCGTGGACGTGCGGATCGTCTTCGTCCCGACGATCGCCAAGTGGAACCTCCTTTTTACGCTTGCGCGCTTTCTTCGGAATCGGCGCAGATACGAGGGAAGCGGCATCTACCACATCTCTACGGAAGCCATGAGGCAGATGGGCCTTGAGAGGGCCGTGCGCACGCTCTCCAGTCCGCACAAGCGCGGCAATGTCGACCGCCTCTTGAAAATGCGCAAGCTGGAGGCCAGCCTGAAGGAGCGCGGGTACGACGACAGCAGGCCAATAAACGTGATGCTGTGCCGTTCGCGCGGATGCGAGGATTCGCTCAGGCAGGGACACCACCGCATCAGCGCCTGCATTGCGTGCGGCGTTCAGAAGATGGCGGTGCATTTCTCCGCCGCCGGTGCGTTGCCGCGTTGCCTGAAGCGGCTCGTCGGCAAGCCGCGCCTCAGGATGGACGTTCTGCGCAGTTCGCTGGAATGCCATTTCGGACTCCCCATCGACAAGCTCGTCCCCGTCGACACGGAGGGAATACAGTCCGACTTCATCGTCGTCCCGGAGCCGGGAGGACGCTTCATTGTCAAGCTGGTGTCAGACGAGAAGAACGCCCGCAGGCTCGCCGAGCTTTGCCGCAACATCGACCCGGAGGATGCGCCGAGGCTGCTCAACGGAGGTGAGCTTGCCGAAGTCGGCGGGCGGTATCTCATGGCGTTCGAGTACGGACGGGGGAAGGGCTTCAGTTCGTCGCTGTCGGTGGCCGCCAGGATGGCCCCTGCGATAATCGTGCCGTCGCTCGTGGCTGGAGCGCTCGTCATCGACGTTGCCGTTATGCACACGGCATGCGGAGAGCGTTCGCTGGTCGCGTGGTTCCAGTTCGGGTGCGCGTTCATGTCTTCGGCGCTGATGTTCGTCCTTGCGGCGCTTGACCGTAGGTGCAGGGCGGCATACGCCGCTTTTGCGCACCTGTTCCTGTCCATGGCCGTGTACGAGCTCATGCGGGACGTCTACAACCTCATGCCGCGCTGGATATCCTGGTCTGCGGTTGGTGCGATACTTTTCGTAGGAGCATGCATTGTGTTTGCCAGGAGGAGGTCGTTCTCTCTGGGATTCCGCCGGCTTGTCTCTTCGCGGAGCTTCAATGCGCTTCCGTTTGGGCTTGTCAGCATCTGGGTTGTGTCGAAGATTCTGTCCATCAGGGCAGTGTGGGAGACACAGCCGCTCTCCTCGGATGGCGTGCGTGTCGTCAAGCACGTGGTGGAGGAGGGTGCGGAGCTGTTCGGGTACGTCATGGTGCTATGTTGGGCGATTTCCGCCTTCATTTCGGTGCTGACTAGGGAGGGGCGTCGGGAGTGACACGCGACTTCGAGATCGCCGAGCTTGTAGACGCCATGGAGCGCGGCTGGGGCGTCAAGGCGCGTTCGGTCGTGCAGCTCGGCGGGCACGCGCATTCGATAAACTTCCGCGTTGACGTCGACGACGTCGGAACATTCGTAGCGAAGTGCATGCCTGCGGCGAACTCCGCCTCCCTCTCCCGTCTCCTCGCTCACACGGCTTCCGTCGGGAGTCCGCTTTCCACGACGCGGCTGTTTGGAGGCCGAACGCTTGACTTCGGCAGATGGAAGATCCTCGCCCTTAGGTGGATAGGCGGGGAACGCCGCTATCCGGATGAGCTGTCGGACGGAGAGATGGACGCGTTTCTGTCGGCGCATTCAGAGTTCCTTTCCGGGCTTGCCGACGACGGGGAGGTCTTGCCCGTCCGCGACGGACTTGCTCTGAAGCGCAGCCTTCTTGAACGGCTGAAGGGCGGAAACGCCCCAGGAATAGTCAGGGAGCTGAAGCTGATGGACGACAGGTCGCTGACTCTTCCGCCGGAGAAGACGCGGATAATCCACGGCGACCTGCACTGGGAGAACTTCCGCTTCGCCGACGGCGCGGTCAGCGGGTTCCTCGACGTGGAGGAGCTTCGCTTCGGCACTCCCGCCGAGGATTTCGTTCGATATGTAGTTTGCCGCGCGGAGCATCTGCGCTGGCACGACTTCGGCGGCGTCAGACGGCTTCTGACGGTGTTCGCCGGGCTAGTGCGCCGAGCCGCTTCGCTCTCCCGTGGCGAATGGCTTTTCGCGATAGACGGATACCTGCTCAGGAAGCTCGACAAAAAGATAAGCTCTCGGCGCGTTCCGCTTTCCGTGCGCCTGAATCTCGCGTTCCGCTTCAGGTTCTACAGGCGGCTCAGGGAGGTCGTCTACGCACTGAAGCCCGCCGAGCGCGGCGATGCGCGGACGGTGGTCAAGGTGTTCGGCGGAACGGTCAGGCGGTTTATGGGCGGCGAGGACGTCGAATGGGGCGGCAGATACCGCTTCACGTGCGACCCGGCATGCCAGGACTACGACTGGCTCTGCGTGTACGACGAGATTCCTAGGAATTGGCCGGAGCTGGATTTGGGCAAGGTGCGCCTGCGCTGCCCCGCCTCGCACACGATGCTGGTGACGCAGGAGCCGGTGTCCGTCAAGTTCTACAACTCCGCATACACGCGCCAGTTCGCCGTACTGCTCACGAACAGGCCAAGGGAGGCGGAGCGCCATCCCGGATACGTCAAGGGAGCTGGCTACATGGTCTGGTTCACGGGCCGCAGCTTCGAGGAGGAGCGCGGACGGGACGTCTCCGAGAAGACGAAGGGCCTGTCCGCCGTCTACTCCGCGAAGAAGATGCGCCACACCGAGCACGGGAACAGGTTCCGATTCCTTGAGCTTGTGCAGCGCGAGATCAGTGGCTTTGACTGGTACGGAAAGGGCGTCCGCCCTCTGAAGTCCAAGTCCGACGCGCTCGACGGATACAAATACCACATCTCCTTCGAGAACCACGTTGGAGAGGGCCACTGGACGGAGAAGGTCGCCGACGCGCTGGTGTGCGGATGCCTTCCGTTCTACGCCGGAGACCCGAAGCTCGGCGAAGTGCTGCCCGAAGATTGCTTCATCAGGATTCCCGTGGACGCCCCCGCGCAGGCCATAGCCACGATGCGTCGTGCGATGGAGGAAGGCGAATGGGAGCGTCGCCGCGGGGCGATAGCGGAGGCGCGCCGCCTTCTTTTCGAGAAGTACAACTTGTTCGCGCAGGTGGTGGCGGCGATAGAGTCTGCGCCTTCGTCCGAGGTTTCGCCTGTCGTCGGAGGGTGCGTGGTCGCGCGCCGCCGCACGAGGCTGGTGCCGTCCGCTGCATTCGCCGACGTCTTCCACCACATCCTCAGGCTTTTTGCTCGGAAAAGAAAATGCCACATGCCATGAGCGCGCCGGAGCAGCATGTATTCGTCGTCTGGCCGAAGGCCCGCTTTGTGGCGGATCGCATACTTGGAGACCTGCGCTGTGAGACGGAGGTCGTCTGGACGGGGGAGATTCGGTTCGAGGGGGACATGTCGCTTGCATACCGCAGGTTCTACGGCCCGTCGCTTCCCGACGCCGGACGCAAGGTGGCGAACTGCGGCACGGGGCCGTTTGTCGTAGCGGTTGTCCGCGACGTACGGCCAGAATACGACACGCCCGACGCCGGAGGACGCCATCCTTTCCGCTGCAATGTGCGAATGCTTGGACTGAAGACGAAGTACGGGCAGTGGGCGGGACGCAGTGACCGCGTCCACGGCACGGTAACCCCCGATGAGTTCGCCCGGGACGTAGAGATTCTGACCGGGCGCAAGGCTGCGGAGTGGCGGGACGGCGCGCCGGGCGGGGAGATGCGTCCGAAGCTGCCGGACGGATGGGCGGCGGTTTCGTCGCTTGCGCCTTTCGCGAGCGGACATATTGCGCCGACGTGGGGGGCGGACGCGGAGGAGCGCCCGGAGCTCGCGGGCCGTACGCTTTTCCTGAAGGACAAGTACATCAACGACGCGTTTTACTCCGGCACTTGCCTGGGGCTAGACGCCGTCGAGAAGCGTTCGTCCAAGGCGATCTGGTCTATTGGCAACGAATACAGGATCACGGCGCTGATGTACGACGTAGCGCCGAACCTGGTTCCGCGTCCGATCGCGTGGCGTTTTGCCGCCGACGGATCGTGGGCGTCGGTCGTGACGGAGCGTGTGAAGGGCCCCTCGCTCGCGGAGCTCCTCAAGCGCGGACTCTCGGACGCGGAGGCGGATTCCTTCGCGGCGGACGTGCTTGCGCTGGCAGACGCACTCAAGAAGACTGGGGTCGTGCACAGGGATCTTTTCGCCGACAACCTGCTTCTAGGTGCGGACGGACATCTCAAGGCCATCGACTGGCAGCTGGCGATTGAACGCGCTTCCTACCGCGAAGATCCCTGGGTCGTACGTCACTGGAAGTTCCGGTACGTCGTGTTCGGCGTCAACCGCGAGCTGGGGCTGGGGGTCTGGAACGACTTCCACGCGCTTTGGAAGCTCCTTGCAGAGTTTCCGCAGACGGATTTCGTAAAGTCGGTGTGCGCGAACCTGTCCGAGAGGATGTCGGGCATGGCGTTTTCGTTCCCGCCTGACCGCATGACGAGAATCAAGTTGGCGCTCTACGGGCTTTCGCTCCGGTTCCAGATGCTCCTGCGCGGGAAGCGCCACCGCAAGTACGCCCAGCTTGAGCGCCGCTGGCGCACAGTCATGTGCAAATGGCCTCGCTGACGTCGGCGACACGGCTTGTCAGGCAATGTCGGCGACATATTTTCGGCGTGCTGGCCGAGAATATGGTATAATACGCCGCATGCGCGAAGAAAAGGGGCGGACATTGAGGCTGGAACTGAACGGGCTCTCCGTCGACTGCATAATCGGAGACATGCCCGGAGAGCGTGTTCGCACGCAGCGGCTTGTGCTTGACGTCGTGTTGGAGATCGCCGCCACCGCTGCGCAGAGCGACTCGCTCTCGGATACTGTGGACTACGTTGCGCTGGGTGAAGCCATCCGCGCGAAGCTCGTGTCAGCCAAGTGCCGCATGATAGAGCGCGCGGCCAGGCTCGCGGCGGAGGTGTGCATGGAGGACGGAAAGGTCCGCGCCGCCACTGTGCGCGTCACGAAGTCAGGCGCGGTGGCGGGGCTCGCGTCCGCATCGGCTGTTGTTTCAATCTAGTGACAGAGAGTCAACAAGAAGGGAGAACGACAATGAAGAAGGCTATGGCAATTGCAATGATCGGCGCTGCGGCGGCTACTGCGACGGCGGCTGTGGACGTGATTCCGCAGCCACGCAAGGTCGTCGAGAAGGAGGGCTTTTGCCTTATATCCGGAAAGTTCGGCGACGGAATCGAATACGCGACCGATGCGTCGATTCCGAAGGAGGGCTACAGGATCAGCGTCGCGAAGGACGGGATCAAGGTCGTGTCCTCCGACGAGGCGGGGCGCTTCTACGCCGTAGAGACGCTGAAGCAGCTCGCCAGGCGCGACAAGCAGAACCTGTCCGTGCCTTGTGTCGAGATCGAGGATTCGCCGCGCTATTCGTGGCGCGGATTCCACCTTGACGAATGCCGGCACTTCTTCGGCAAGGAGGTCGTGAAGCAGACTCTCGACCTGATGGCCAAGTACAAACTCAACCGCTTCCACTGGCACCTCACCGAGGACCAGGGCTGGCGCGTGGACGTGCCCGGCTATCCGGAGCTCGTCAAGTACGGCGCGACCAGGTCGGCGAGCGTACGCCATGGAATGAAGGCGCACACCGGCACAAAGGAGGATGCGGACAAGCTCAACGGAGTGAAGTATGGCCCGTACTTCTACACCGAGTCCGACCTCAGGGAGATCGTCGCCTACGCTGCCGAGCGTCACATCCAGGTTGTCCCAGAGATAGAGCTCCCCGGGCATGTGTTCGCGGCCCTCGCCGCGTATCCTGAGTTCGCGTGCTATCCGGAGAACCTCGCCTCGCGCGAGCCGAGGCTTGTCTGGGGTATAGAGAAGGATGTCCTCTGCATCGGAAACGACAAGGCCGTCAAGTTCATGGAGGACGTGCTTGACTGGGTCTGCAAGGTGTTCCCCGGCGACGTCGTCCACATCGGCGGCGACGAGTGTCCGCAGGTGCGCTGGAAGACCTGCCCGAAATGCCAGGCGAGGATCAAGGCGGAGGGGCTCAAGGACGAGCACGACCTACAGCCGTGGATCACGCGCCATTTCGTGAAGTTCCTGGAGGCGCGCGGCAAGCGCGCCATCGGCTGGGACGAATACCTCCTCGGCGACGTCCCCAAGAGCGCCATTGGCATGAGCTGGCGCGAGAGTCGCAGCGGAGCGGGGCACGAGCTTGTCTCCGGGGCTGCCGCCGCCATGCGCGGACACGACGTCGTGATGACGCCGTGCAGCTACTGCTACCTCGACTACGGACAGGGTCTGGGCGAAGACCCGTTCTTCTACATCGGCGGGCAGGTCACGCTCAAGCGCTGCTATTCCTTCGACCCCTGCGCCGGAGTTCCGGAGGACGCGCGGGCGCACATCCTTGGCGGACAGGGCAACAACTGGACGGAATACACCTGGAACGAGTACGACCTCGAGTGGAAGGCTTGGCCGCGCATGCTGGCGCTTTCCGAGGTGTTCTGGCTTGGAGAGGGTAAGCCGGGATACGAAGACTTTTCGCGCCGCGCCCGCGTGCACCGCAAGGACCTTGTCGCGCATGGCGTGAACTGCGCCCCGGTGCAGTGAGAAGGGACCAGAAGTGAGCGAAGAGAAGTCCTTCCCGGAATACGAACTCGCTGGCATCGAGACGATAGCGCGCGGCGTGTGCGTCGTCGACGGCAAGTTGTTGCTTTGCCGCGCCAAGGGCGGAAAGTCGACCTACTTGCCAGGCGGACACATCGAGCTCGGCGAGACGGGACGCCAGGCGCTTGTACGCGAGATGAAGGAGGAGACCGGCCTCGACGCGACTGCGGGACGCTTCCTCGGCGTCGTCGAAAACAGCTTCCTCCAACACGGCAGGCCACATTCGGAAATAAACCTGGTCTACGAGCTTCGGCTGGCCGCCCCGGACGCCGAGGTGCGCGCTGCGGAAGATTGGATAGAGTTCGAGTGGAGGAGCCTCCAGGACCTGGATTCCGCCAACCTCCTGCCCTCGGCGTTCCGCGTCCTGGGGAAAAATCCGAAAGCGAGGTTTGATCCGTAATGCTGCATGTCGTGGCGACGCCTATAGGGAATCTCGGGGACCTCTCGCCGAGGGCGCTGGAGGTTCTCAGAAACGCTTCGCTCATTGCGTGCGAGGATACGCGTCGCACATGGCAGCTGCTTACGCACTTCGGCGTGCCGCGCCCGGAGATGGTTTCTTACAGGCAGGGCAACGAGGATCGCACCGCAGAAGGGATAATCGCCGCGGTCAGGTCCGGCAGGGAGGTCGCGCTTTGCTCCGATGGAGGATATCCCGGCATCTCCGATCCGGGCTACAGGCTTATCCGCGCCTGCGCCAAGGAGGGCGTTCCGTACGACGTGATACCGGGAGCAAGCGCGGTCAACGTCGCTCTTCTGATGAGCGGCCTTTCGACGAGCTCGTTCACCTTCAGGGGTTTCCCTCCGCGCGGACCGGGGGCACTGAGGAACTGGTTCGCGGAAGACCGCGACAAGGAGCATACGCTCGTCTGCTACGAGTCGCCTTTCCGCATAGCCGCTAC
>Ga0310696_10007186_pt1 | contig 13121 bp, 2 predicted proteins | sample AusTroGonzalo_MG_4_FD_203885 | JGI IMG/M metagenome (GOLD analysis project Ga0310696, IMG submission 203885) | Bovine rumen microbial communities from tropical cattle in Woodstock, Queensland, Australia - Gonzalo_02 (v2) (version 2) | ecosystem: Host-associated > Mammals > Digestive system >... | reverse complement strand
CGTTGCAGATGTCTCCAAGTTTATATTGCAGCGGACTATCCACGTCCTTGACAACATCGACGACACGAGGCTGGAAGTCGGCTGACTTCGGCCCTACGGAGCCCCAAGGATAGTACTGTCCGTTGTCCATGTTGTAGGCATTGCAGCGGTACATCTTCAGTTTCAGGCTGGTGACCTGGTTCAGAGCGTTCCTGGTATCGAATTTCTCCCATTCCACATACTTATGTGTCACCCCCTTGTAATTTCTCGTACTGTACTTGTTCTCATCCTTCGTCAGGAACGGGTAGCCGCCCATCAGTCGCCAGTAGAGCAGACAGGAGGTAGGCGTGTCGTAAACCTCATGCCTGCCTCTCAGCGACCAGGAGAACGAACGGTACTCACGCTCAACTCTCTGGCCTGTTTCCACACAGTGGCCTGGCTGTCCGTTATGAACGTCGAAGCAGTTGCCATAGATGAGCGGGAACTGATAGTAGGGCACTTTTATCTTGTAGGTATTTCCATGATCTTTGACGTCGCTGTAGAGAATCATATAATTACCACGCTGCATGAGATTCCATCTGTAGATTCTGTCGGAGGCCGGCTCACCCTGCAGATAGAGGTTATGCAGTTGTTTGGCAGTATCCTTGGCTCTGATGCTGAACGTCTCTGCCAGCTTATAGGGGGCAGCGAAATTCCACAGGAACGTCCTTAGACCCGTCACCCACGGATAGTCAGCATTCTTACTGTCCGACGGATAATAGGTGCCGGCCTTGCCGTCCTGGTTCATCATGGTGCGCTCATAGACATCGCCCTTGCCCTCGGGCAGCGGGTACATGGGCTGGTTGGCATCGTAGCCGAAGTCGCTGCTATGGCCACTGCCGAAATTCCAGTTGTTCCAAGCCTTGTACATCTTGTTGCGTATCGAGAACATGGAGTTCTGAAGTCCGTATATCTGCGCATCGCCCTGTATGTCCGTATTGTTACAAGTGAACGTGAGGGTCTCGGAGGCATGAGAGATGCCTATATCGTCGAAACTGTAGCGATAGACATAGTCGCCCGTGATGAACACCCAGCTCGACAGGTAGGAGAAGTAGAGCCACGGGTCGAGCATACGGTAGTTCTTGCCGCCATACTCCGTATATCCGTATTTATAATCGCCTGCCTTGCTTTCATAGTACTTTACGTCCTCATTGCTGAATGCTGCCAGCCCCTCGTATGCGAACTTGGGAGGCTCGTCGGGACGCACACCCACGAAGGGTTTCTCGTAGGGCAGCAGCTCGTAGGCAAAGTTCGAATTGTATTTCCCTGCACCCCGCTGCCAACTCTTACGGTCGGCCTCCTTGAAGTACCAGTTGGCCAGCACCACGGTGGTGTCGCGGTAACACGTACCCTTACTGGTCTGATGCTTGGCCATATAGGCCTTGTACTCCTCGTCCATGGGCTTGTTGCAGGTTACATAGACCGCTGCACCCAGCACCATCATCGTATAGCCTGAGTCGTTGACATCCGAAGAGGTGCAGACAGGGATGCTCACCGAGGCCAGCCAGCTGTAGAAGTCGGAGAGACAGCCCTTCTCGGTGAAGAACTGCTTGACGATATACCACGAGTCGTAGGTCGTGGCAGAGCCTCCGTCTATGTTGCGGCCACCAACGCTGTAAGAGCCTTTCGAGTCGCAGTCGTAGGGTATCTGCCAGGTGTAGGTGAGCTTCAGGTTGTACTGCTGGTTAGCCTCTGTGAACGAGCCATTCCACACGTTGAGTGGTTTCTTGGGCTTCATGCTGAGGTAGTTGCTGCCCGACTTCACCCATACGTTCTCCTGCGTGTCCTTTGACTTGCTCCAGCTGTTCTTGGTGTCCTGCCGCTCTAAAACCCACTTCAGCTTACCGTCCTTGTAGGCATTTTGGCTGATGTCGCGGTTCAGGGCGATGGTGGGGTTGGCCAGGTCTTCCCTATAGGCCACGTCGCCATCCTCGGGATTGTTGTTCAGTTCGCAGTTGGGACCTGCCGGCATGGCCAGTGCCACGTAGGGCTGCAGGTCCTCGATATAGTTGGGGATGTCGGTCTCCTTCTTCGTGTTAAAGAAGAACATACGGCGCTGCAGCCACTGGTAGTAGCCCTGGTCAACGACTGCACCGGCATCGTTCTGCACGTAGAGGTAGGGCCATACACGTGTGGCATTCAGCACCTCGTAGCCGGTACCCGTCAGCATCATGAGGTAGTAGCGGTCGGGCTGCAGGCTCATGTTGAAGTGGTATTTCGTGCCCTGCTTCTCGCGGGTGGAGATTTTTACCTCCTTGCCGATCGCCTTGAACTGCTTGATCATGCCTTCCAACTGGGTATAGTTGGAGGACTCTTGCAAAACGCCTGTGAGTTCAAGGCTCCCCCTTCTCATCTTTCGGTTCATCTCGATGGGCCCCGTCATCCTGTTGAAGACACTGCCGTACATCCTCTCAATCCGGTTCGCCTGCGTCTTGGTGAACTCAAACAGACGTACACCACTGATGCCGTAATTCGAATTCTTCGTCGATTCGATGTCGAAGATGTAGCTACGGGCGGCTGCCTGCTTCAGTCTCTCCGGCTCCTCGCCAAAATTGTCGGCCAATGACTTCTGCGTGTTGGGGTCAACCAGACGGTACTGGCTGTTGAGTGATGCCTCGGTGGTGATGATGGCACGCTTGGCCTCCTGCACCGTCACGGCATTGTCGTAGTCCCAGCCGTCCAGACTGTCGCTGCCCACCGTGAGGTCGTCGAAAAGGCTGAAGCCGTCGAGGGCGTTGCCGAGGAAGGCCTGACAGTACTGTCCGCACTCGAACTGGAACTTCTTGTTGATGTTGACGAGTCCACCCAGCAAGCGCAGCTTCACACGGGCCTGGCCGTCAATCCATGTAGGACTGGGCAGACCGGCTGAGAACACACCGCCAATGCCTGCATCGACGATGTCAATCTTCTTGTCGATGAGATAACCGAGCTTGATGTGCAGGCCGAACTTCGCAGCGAGATAGGCATAGAACTGTCCCTGCGCATACCAGCCGTCCTTACCCATGGTACGACCCAGGTTCATGCAGTAGCCAGCGGGATCGTAGTGTACCAGCGACATATCGAAGCCTGCGATGGCTTTCAGTCCGCCATAGAACAGGCCGAGGTTGATGTCGATGAATCCCCATGCCGAGGCACCGACCATAATGCCACCGTCCACATTGCCCTCTGTGGGATGCAGATGGCGTGCGGCGGCACTGCGCTGCCGTTCGGCCTTGCCCATGTCAGCGCCGGTATCCACACCGCCCGGACTGATGAAGTCCTGAATCTCCTGGGGGATGGGCGGCAGCTGACCGTTGCCAGGCAGCTCGTTGCCGATGCACAGATAGCCATCGGCTCCGATATTCACGTTGACGATGCCGCCGGGCGAGCGGTAGTCGATATAGATGAACTTGCAGCGTTCCTCCTTCTGCGGCTTGCCAAGGTAGAGGTGCCAGCGCGGCGTGCTGTAGGTCATGCTCTTTGCCTTCCACGTAAACTTCATGTTGAAGGGTATCTCTGTCTGTCCGAAGCGGTTGTTCTGTGACTGCTGCTGCTTGGCGGTAGCCTGTGCGTTCAGGCCACCAGTGTTTGTGCTGGCCGTCGATTTGCTGTCGCTGTCGTCGCCAAGCATACCGTCGAGCGAGCCATTGGTCTGGTTGCTGAAGTTCCTGACACTGGCATCCATCCCCGACTGGAATTTGTCGAGGTCGGCCTTGATTTCCTTGAGCACGCCTTCAGCACCAACGAGTCCTGCCAGGTTCTCTTCACTGAGACCGGCCTCAACGGTGATGTCAAGTTCCAGGAAGCGATCGGTTTTGTTGTTCTCATAGAGCAGCGTCATGTCACCCTTGATGAGTCCGCCCAAAGCTTTCACGCCGCCCTTGAAGAGGAAGGTAGACATGCAGTTGGCCTTGAGGTTATAGACCACTGAGAGGTCGAGGTCGCCACGCAGCACGTGTTCGCCAGCCGAGGTTGACATGCCTATGCCAAGCGAAGCTCCGATGAGTCCATACTCTCCTATGGGGTCGCTGCCCACCTTGGGCCGTGCGTTGAAGTAGAAGCCTCCTGCGATGCGGTTGATGGCCAATGGCGGAATCTGTATGCCGGCCCCGCTCTCGATGTCGCAGGTGAAGTAGCCCCACGGGTAGTTGGTATCACTGGGGTCGTAGGTGAGGCCCTTGCCCAAGGCTTCGGCCTTCAGCTTGGCAATCTCGGCAGCGGTGGCACCGATATGCTCTAAGTAGCCGCCCTTGCATTTCACGCCGAAGAGTCCGATGATGTCGATGTTCAGCTCACCCTTGTAGCCCTTGTCGACGCTCAGCTCGTCCATCTTCAGCAGGCCATTCAGCTTCAAGGCGTTTGCGAAGTCGAGGTTCAGGCTGATGTCGCGGAACGACACCTGGCCCTTGGTCAGCTTGTAGGTGGAGAGGTCGCTGGCCTTGCCCATCTCTAACGTTGAGAAGATGTCGATGCCTGCGCCCACGTCGACCATGCCGTTCACCAGTCCGATGCAGCCGTCGATGCTCAGGCCCAGCTTCTTCGTGCCAACGTCGAAGCTGACCCCCCACTTGTCGAGAGTAAACTTGAAGGGGCCCACCTTCTTCTGCACAGAGGCTAACGACCACTCACCGAAGTTGACGTAGCACGACGAGCCGAGTTCTATCTCCTTGTCGGCCATCAGGACCTTCAGCTTCTTGTACTTCTGCTCCCATTCCTTCTCGGCCTCCTGGCGGCGGCTCTCCAGTCCGCCCAGCTCTTGGTCGTACTTCAGGATGAGGTTGTTCTCCTTCGTGGCCTCCGACCGCTTGAAGTTCGACACGTAGAGCTTGGTGAAGTGTATGCCGGGGAAGCGAATCTTCATGCCGTCGGTCTTGGCTATGCTGAGGTCGCCGCCTATGCACAGCTCCAGGTCGGTCTTCGTCTTGCCGTCGGCCTGCTCCTCGGCAGCGAGGGCAAAGAAGGTCTGCTTCTGGTCCAGCGTGAGATCGGCCACGAAGCAGTCCATCTGCAGGTCCAGCTTCTGTGAAGTGCGGAACAGGTAGGCATAGCGGCTCTGGTCGCCGTAGCTCTTGCGGGTGTGCTTCACCTTCTCATACTGTCCTGTCAGGGCCTTGCCCTTCGCGTCGTACTTCTGCTCGTAGGTGTAGTAGGTCTCGCTCTTTGTCGGGTCGGTGAGGTGGCGTATGTCGCAGACATAGTCCACCTGCTTGTCGTCCTTGCCGAAGAGGGGCACGGCAAACTGTCCGGTGATGTGGCAGTTGTCGAAGTTGTTCTGTACAATCTTCACCACACAGCTGTCGATGCTGAACTTCCATCCGCCGGCCTCACCGGTCTCCGCGTTGAGCAGTTTGCGCCCTTCCACACCGAGGGAGATGCCGCTGTCGTCGAAGAGCATCTTCTCTGCCGACACGGTGGCACCCTTGCTGCCCGAGCCGAAGACGGCCCACTGGGGGAACTGTACCCTCACTTGGTCGATATAGAGTCCCTGCCAGGTCTTCCAGTCGGTGCGCACATGGCTACCGCAGAGGCTGGGGTCGAAGGTGTTGCCGTAGGCTTTCGTCGCATCGGCCACCGACTTGAAGGGGAATTCATTGTCGTTCTTGTTATACGAGTGATCGTAGATGATGGTCTTGCCAGGCGCAAACGTAAAGCCGGGCAGGTCGCGCACCTGGAAGTCGCTCATCGTCACCGTGCCCATCCAGTCGCCCCAGGTGTCCTCGATGACCGCCTTCAGGTCACAGATGGGTGCCTCGCCCTTGAGCACCTTGCCGTCTTCCACGCGGTCGAGGTTGGGTATGTGCATGGCCACCTCGATGCCCAGTCCGCTGAACGAGTCATCCGTCCACGACACGAAGCAGCCGTCCTGCGGCTGCAGCGGCTCGGCAGGTGCCTTGAAGGTCATGTCGAAGTCGCTGTCGGGATCCTTGATGGTGAAGTTGGAGAGCAGTGCCAGCGTACCGTCCTCGGGGAAGAAACGGTCTTTCTGCATACAGAGGCGCGGTGCACCGAAGATGAGCACCTCGTTCTTGATGACGTCGACCTTCGGCAGCACGAACTCGCCAATGACGTTCATCACCGCCGCCTTGGGCGAATACTGGATGCTGGCAATCTGCAGCGAGAAGTCTTCGGGCAACTTATTGGCAATCTCGTCAGGCAGCTCGGTGGGGAAGTAGAGGTCGAGCAGCTGTCCGGCCTTCCATTGCTTCCACTGGTTCTGTGCCTTCTGGAAATGACTGTAGTACTTGCCTAATTCGAGCTTCTTGGCGATGTCGCCGTTGTCGTCGGTCACCTTCACACGGCCTTCCTCGCCAATGGCGATGTCACCCCAGAAGTTGTCGAGGCCCCAGTCGCTGAACAGCTGGTCGACAGACTCCTGCGCGTCGAACGACTTATCCTTGGGATAGGTCTGGCAGGTGCCGTCATAGACGATGTTGTCGGTGTTGACCATCAGTTTGTCGAACTTCACGGCCACACGCACCTGCATGGTGCCAGGCATCCAGCTCACCCAGCCGGTGCCGCTCAGGGCCTTGGTGTCCTTGTCCTGCTTTACGTCGTCGTTCAGCTCTAAGTCCCAGTCGCCGATGCGCACCTTCGTGCCTTTCTCTGGACATTTGGCTATGGGGGTCTTGTTCGAGACGTTGGCGGTATTGGTGCCACAGGCCGCGTCGGCCAGCAAGTCCGAAACATGCTGGGTCAGCACGAAGTTCTTGTAGTTCAGCGAGTCGGGCAGCATACGGACGCTCTTCTCGTTAGTGGCCTTGGCAATGACACGGAAGATGAGGTAGTCGCCCTGCTGCACCTTGTCCTCGATGTCCTCGAAGGCGATGGTGCCTTCCAGCTCCTTGGTCTTCTTCTCATAGACGGGCTTTGTCTTGAAGATGCCCCCTGGCTCGTCGGCACTGTTGCCCTTGAAGAGCTGCATGGTGTACTCAAACTTGATGGTGTCGGGCTTCAGCCCCCAGCCGCCGGCATACCATGCCTTGCGCCATTCGGCCTTGAGGTCCTCACCAATGAAGATCTTTCGGGCGGTGATGGAGGGGAAGACGGGCTTGGTCAGGGTGGGCTGCTCGAAGACATACATGGAGTCGGTCTGACTCTTCTTCGGACGTGTGGTGTCATCGTCGCCGACAAGTTTGGGAGTGTCATCCCCCTCCTTATTATTGTCATCAAGTAGGGATTGAACGGCTGTATCGACCTTGGGATCGTAGAAACGGAAGAGCAGGACGGGACTCTTGCCTTCGTTCTCTATGAGCGAGAAATTGAGCGTGTTTGCTCCCATCACCCTTGACTCGAATCGCGAGCTTGCCGTTACCTGTATGGCGTAGATGGTGTTTGGGTCGGCCTTCGATTCCTGCTGCATCTTGATGAGGTAAGCCTGCGGCAGGAGGAAGGTGTTGGTGGTGAGTCGCTCCCGCATATACACGGCGGGATTCTTCTCGATGGCCTCGTCGGGCATCAGTCCGTCAAGCCTGACAATCTTCACGCTGTAGTGGTAGTTCATCAGCGTGGGGTTGCAGTTCAGTGTGGGCTGCGTCCATGAGAAGAGGGGGGCATTGACATCGAGCTTGGCTACACTGAGCATACTGATGGCGTCGTTGCCTGTTGCCATCGGCATGATGAAGGTGGGAGCCTGTGCGGTGTAGCAGACGGTGAAGTGGCAGAAGCCATTGTCGGGCGAGTTGAGCTGTACGGGCGATGTCAGAGAGGGGTCCCATCGGTAGGCCTGCAGGAACAGGTCGTACTCACCTTCGGGCAGCAGGCCGAAGATGCCTCGCTTATAATCATTGTAGAGTCCGTCGCGGATATAGATTTCCTCCAGCTCGTAGTGGTTGAAGAGCTGCTTCATCTCCACGGGGTTGAGAATCTTCGTCTGGCGCGGTGCCACGACGATGGGCTGTCGTGGTATGTGGCCGTAAGGCGTGACGACCATCGACTGTGCATCGGGATAGGTCATGTTGATGTGCATGCCTATGTGGAGTTGCTGCTCTTCATCGGTATTGTTTGTGAGCCTTATGGTGAAGAACTTCCCGGGGTTGTCGATATACTGTCCAGCCTGTGGCGGCAGCACCTGTTGCACAGGGGTCACCAGGACGCTGACTTCCTGAGCCTTCAAGAATGAAAATTGAAGATTGAAGATGGAACATTGCAGCAACAGTGCCACAAATGCCAGTCGCTTCAATGTATTACTGCTCATCTGAACTATCTTTGTGCCCATATTTGTGTCAATTCGTTGTCTTATTCTTGTCGGCCTTACGTTTCATTTCCAGTAACGAGAAGGTGTAGGTATAGCCCAACGAGGCGGTGAATTCGCTGGTGCCCATTGACGAGTAGTCGGAAGAGATGTTGGTGTCGCTGTATTTGTTGAATCCGGCACTGAACGTGAAATGGTGCACCTGCTTGACGGTGTACCCTGCCGAAAGGTCAGCCCCTATCGAGAACATCCGCTGCTGATTTCGTATGTCGTTATAACACAGTGTGAGTGCCGCCGACGTGTTGAGAGTCTTCTCCTTGAGGAAGGAGCGGCCTGTACATACTGAAAGCACCTCACTGGTGTAGCGCGTCTTGTAGCCGTCGCTTTGCTGGTGTGACAGCGATGTGGTGACGTCCATCTCCCAGTCCTTGATAGTCAGGGCGTGAGACAGGCCGAAAGCAAAGGTCTTCACATCGCTGATGCCTGTGGCGAACTTGTTGAGGTCTTTGTTCTGCGTATAGTTTGCAGTCAGCGAATATACCTGTCCGTATTTGTCGCTGTCGATGGTGTAGGACGGTGTGACGTAGAACGAGTGCATGACACGGTGCACACGTATGGTGTCATTGACACGAGCCTTGCCGTCACTCTGCACTTGCAGGTAGCCGTTGTATCCTGCTGAGAGTGTCAGATTGTCGCCGATGTTTGTCGAGGCAGTGGCCGAATAGACGAAGCCTCTCGTGGTATAGAGCTGGTTGCGGGTGATGTTGTCCTCCTGCCCACTGAAATTGACTGCCAGCGAGACTTTGCGCAAGAGCATTGTGGAGGCGCTGATGCCTAATGACTGGTAGTTGTTCGACGTGTAGTAAAGACCCAGCGTGGTGTAGTCGGGCTGCACCATCCTATAGTATATCTGCGAGTTGAAGTTCTTCAGGTTCACATTTGCGCTGACGTCTGTGGCTATTCGCATGAGCGAGGTGTTGCGTGTCTCGAAAATCTTGTCCCATCGGTCGAGCTTGTCTGTGTGTATGCGCTCTGCCCTCTTGTCGGTGGAGAAGGCGGAGAAGGCAAGGTTGCCTCTCAGCGAGAGCCAGCGTGTGATACCCACGCCGCCACGCAGGGCGATGGCGACGTTGTCCTGTGGCGATATGCGCTGCTGCCAGTACTCGTCAACGGAGTTCAGGCGGTCGTAGGCCCGCAACAGCGACAGGTCGATGAAGGTTGCTCCAGCGCCATAGCCCACCTTGAAGCCCCAGCCCATGCGGCTGTACTGCGGCGAGCGCGCCTTGGGGTCGGTGGGGTCGTCATTGATGGCGTTGCGCAGTTGGCCGTAGAAGGCACCGAAGCGCAACTTCTGGTCATTATATTCGAGTCCGATGCCATTGAACGACATGTTCATGATATAGTTGGACAGTGCCATGTTGGAGCGCCCGATGTGTCCGCGCCAGTTCTTGTACGTTGGGTCGATGTGGAAAGATATATGTGGGAAGTTCCACGACGTGTTGTTATTGGAATAATAGAAGGCGAATGGCATGCTGATGCCATAGATGGAGACATTTAGGTTGGCATAGACGGTGTTTGACCAGGGTGATCGGTATCCACTTCCGATGCTGGAGTTGTAGTAAGTGTTCTGCGTGCCTATGGCTCCAGTGATGATGAGGGGGTCGCTCTTGGCGATGTTGGCAATGGTGTTCTGGCTGAGTGTCTGGGCACGAAGTCCCCCCTCCCCTGAATGATGCCCAAGGAAGGGAGGGGAGAGGGTGAGTGCCACCACTATATATTTACATAGGTTCTTGCTCATAGGTCGGAGGGCAAAGGTCGAAGGAGGAAGGTCGAAGGTTATTGCTTAACCTTTCGCACGGAGCCGTCGGCCTTACGGAGGATGACGATGCTCTTGGGGCTTCGGGCTGTCACGGAGCCAGGCCTTACGTTGATAAGGCGACCGTTGAGGTCATAGACTGAATCGTCAGCTTTCAATCCTTCATTCCCAATGTCCTGAATGCCTGAGGCCCATGTGGAAATGGTGAGGGGCACTGGTGAACTGATAGAGCCTGTCATGGTGCTCACTGGCATACTCTCGGCAATGGTGTATGCTTTGTCAGAGACGATGTCCTTGATGAGGAAGCTGACGGTCTCACCCTTGTTTGCATGTACGGTGATGAAGAGCAGACCGTCGATGAAGGCTCCCTCTCCTCGGCACTCGTCACCTACGAAGGCACCTACGGTGTAATCCTGCTTGTCGGAAATATCCATGCTGGCCACGATTGACATGTTGTCCATGAATCGGCTGGCATCGTAATTCCAGTAAGACTTGTTGAAGGTTGAAGAGTACTCATCGCTAGCCGGAGGGTAATTGCTGTAGGCACGTGAACCACTCGTCAGCAATGACGGTTCATCGGGCCAGTTAAGTATGGTCACTGCGTCGCGATTGTTGTAATAGAGGTACGACTCGAAGGGCTTCAATGTTGTCAGGGTTCCTGTCCACCGTCCACCTGAATACTCAGCGAATCCGCTTTCCTTGGACACGATGCGGTCGCCATTCGCAGCAGTCAGGTTGAGGGTGTTGAGCGACAGGCTGTGCACGTAGGGATTGCTAATCCACGTCCATGCCTTGTTTAACTCCACCTCGCTGCCATTGATATTCGGCGAACCGCCGGTCATCAGGTAGGCATTGGCGGCGTTGACGTCGTTTGTGGCCTTGAGCTTCAGTCCGTCGTAAGGCGTGAGATGGAGGTCGCCGTAGAATCCGTAGGTGGCATCGTAGGCCAGCAGGTCGGCCTGGGAGCGTATTTCATCGACGTTCCTTCCCAGAGCTGCAGAATATTTGTCCTTGTCGATATAGCTCCAGAGGGTGACCCATTGCCATCCCTTCTTCATGGTGAGGGGTACTCCTACCTCGAATGAGACGGGTTCGATGTTATCCACGCCGTCGTAGGTGAGATAGAGCTTGCTCTTGCCGGGGTAAAGCGGCGTTATGGGAATGGTGAGCGACCCGTCGCTTTTTGTTGTGGCGGTACCAATCCTCAGCAGGTTCCACGGCATATCCCTGCTGGCTCCTCCCTCGACAATCCTAAGACTGGGGGCGTTGACGGTTGCACCGTCGTTGGGTTTCAATGTGAGCACTCCGTCGATGCCGAGCACCAGGGGAGCCGGGGTCAGCGTTGCCGTAAGCCCTTCTACCTCTACGGTGACCCTCACGGTGATTTCTTCTGACTTGAGGCGCACGCCGCCGTTGTCGTCCAGTATCTGTGCCTGCATCTTCGTCTCGCCTTTCTCAGCAGGATACCACTGTCCGGCTAAAACCGACTCGGTGACGATGCCCGACGGTCCGGTGACTACCCACCTCACCACCTCCTCGGCATCAAAGGGCACGAGCTCGTAGGCTGTGGAGAGCATGAAGTTGAGGTATTCGGAATTGCCCTTGTTCACGACGATGGGGTCGTAGCCGTCCTTAATCCTGATGGCGGTAGCCCTGACCGTGGGAACGGTGACGGTCACTTTGGCTTGTGCCTGCAACGGAGTGGTAGTGCCGGAAAACTCGCCAATCATCACCATCACCTCAAACACACCAGCATCGTTGGCCGTGATGCGACTGCCGTTGAGGGTGAGCTGCTGGGCGAAATTGCCCACGCTCCACTGGATATTGTTAGGCTTAGTGGCGTTTGATGGCGATATCGTCAGATAGTCGGCTGCATCGACGGTAGCACCTACGGCCATCTCTATGTCTTTCAGGTTGATGGCGGTCACCTCAACAGCCGACAGCTCCACCAGGTTGTTGGGCGAGCCGTATGTGTTCTCACCTCCGAAAACGGCATTGACACTGCTCTTCAGGTCGTATTCTATGCCCGTGGAGTGGTTGAACATCTTGAAAATGATGGTCTTACCGTTGTCGGCATTGTGCTGGTTGTTGTAGTTTCCCTGGACGTTTATCATAAAAAAGTTGTAGTCGAAAGTCCCTACATTGTCAGGCATGACATCGTCACTCCCCATGACCACGGCACGCACTTCATTGCCAATGAATGCAGCAACCTCATACTTTGTCCAGTCGGTGCTGGACGATGTTGTGCCAAGATTCAGCTTGGCAACGACAAATGTGTTGTCGGCGGCACCCTCATCGTTGCCATGACTAAGGGTCCAATGGTAACCCTGTGCAAAAACGCTTGGTATCAATACGAAAAGGGAAAGCAGGAATAAAACTGTTTTCTTCATAGTTGTATAGGTTTTTAGTTAATTCGGTTAGCCAAATTTTATAAAAATTCACAGCAAAGATATAAATAATTACCAAATACCACCAATTTCCTTAACGTGCATTATTATCTTTTTTGATTCATTTACAATTATTGCTGACCGCTAAACAATTCGGTGCGGTTGAAATCTGCTAGTGTATTTCGGTGCGTTTGTAATCTGTTTTTTTTCGGCCTGTGACTGAATTCTGTTGGTGTAGGGGCAGGCCCCCGTGCCAGCCCGATTGCCCGTCAGGGCAAATGTTGCAGGGGTTAATGGCAATAACTGTTTCCACAATCTTATCACTTGCTGTCACAACACTCTCCGAGGTTCATTTGTTCTTCCTGTCCACTGAGTTCTTGCCATTGACGATATAGACACATTGCTGAAATGTAAAGAAAAAGTGCAGAAAAAAGTACTCCTAAAAGATGATCATCTAGCATAAAAACCTGGCCAAAACGACTGTTTTTTGCAGGAATCGCGCTTCATAGTCCTGCACAAATCCCCCTCTTTTGTGCAGAAAGTGACTTAAAATTACATAAACTTAACACTTACTTGCCCCTATTTCGCTTAAAACTGCTGTTTTTCGCGGTTGGGAAATACCCCGAAAAAGGGTGTTCGAGGCGTCCGTTGGTGCCTTTTTGGAGCCAAACAGCCAGTCTAATGGTAGTAAGTTAGCGGGTTTGTTCAACAAAAGCACTGGTTTTGTTCA
>Ga0310696_10007185_pt1 | contig 13121 bp, 10 predicted proteins | sample AusTroGonzalo_MG_4_FD_203885 | JGI IMG/M metagenome (GOLD analysis project Ga0310696, IMG submission 203885) | Bovine rumen microbial communities from tropical cattle in Woodstock, Queensland, Australia - Gonzalo_02 (v2) (version 2) | ecosystem: Host-associated > Mammals > Digestive system >... | reverse complement strand
AATTATGGGAATGGCTTAGCCTTTCCCATAGTTCTGCGAATTCTGCGTGAGAAAAATTTTATACGTCAAACTTGAACTCGGCGTCAAACCAGCCGGTATCTTCCTTCAATAAATCGTATTCTTCTCCGGTGAGATGGTCAACGACATGCACCGTGCCTTTGATGTCGTCGTAAGTGAATGTAAACTGGGAGTTTGCGTCGTCTTTGGGTACGTCCATTTTAGATGTTGGTGTTGTTTTGTGGCTGCAAAAATACTACTTTTTTTCATACCGACTCGAAAAAGCTCATTCTCTGATGATTTTGCTGCGAATGAGCGAACCGTCGTCCCAGTGCGTTTCCATCACGTAAATACCTGAGGACAAATGGGATACATCTATCTGGTTGGTTTCGGCGGTAAGGCTACCCGAAAGAAGCGTCTGCCCCATCAGGTTGATGATGCGGTATTCGTTCGTTGGTAAAGACGTGCTGTGGCGCGTCTCCACATGGAGAATGCCCTTGGTCGGGTTGGGATAGACATGCAATTGGTTTTCAGCGGTTTCTTGCACATTCGTCAAGTCATAGCCGAGTGTCCAGTTTTCGGGGAGGCTGTTGTCGAGGTTGAGGTCGATGAGTTCGAGATAAGGGCCGTCGCCGTCGGCTTCCCAAGGCCAGGGGTCGTTGTCGTAATAATGCACCTCATCGATGACGTTGCCCCAAGCGTCGACGAGGACGAGGTTTTCCGACTTGTTGGACAGGTTGCGCGTGAATTGCCCGAAGGGCTCCGTGTTGTAGTAATCCTTGAAGGCCACCGAGTCGGAGCAGAGCACCAAAGCCTCGCGCGGCCCGATTTCCGACCTCGCGGGGAAGCCATAGCTGACACCCAACTCGCGGAAATAAATGCCTGTCAAGTCTACAGGCTCGTCGCCGTTGTTGGTGATTTCGATGAATTCCAAAAGGTCGCCCGAGATGCCCCAATAATCCATTGGGTGGTAATGGATCTTCGAAATGACCAAAGGTGGCAGTTCCACCTCGTCGCAAGCCTCATACGCCCCGATGTTCTCATTCAGCCAGTTGATGCGCAGTTGTATCCAATCCTTCATTTGGTCGACATAATAGCTGTGTTGCTCCATGTTGTGCCAGCGTTGGTTGTCGCGCCCGATGGCTTCCGTAATCAGCTGGTCGATGGCATTGATGCGCGCGTTGACATAAAAATAGCTGAGCGGCTGCCCAAAAGCCGTCAGTTCGTTCCAACGTTTGGCCATATAGCAGCGGAACAGGTCTGTGTCGAACAGGTCCTTCCAGAAACGTGGCCCGTTATTATCGGAGTTGTCGAACTGCCAGACGTAATACAGGCTGCGGTTGCCAAAAGCATCATAGCCGTAGGCGAGGTTGTAGTCCCACACGGGACCCGCACGGAGCTTCCCGTTGCGGTCTTTGTGGAAAAAGGTGCTGAGCGAGTACACGTCGACGTTGGAGGAAAACTCGGCAATCATCATGAAGTCGACGAAACTCGGCACGTCGATGACGGACGGGATGCCCGCATGGATGGAAACATTGTGGCTGTTTGCCTTCGACGCGAGGTCGAGAAACACGTCGTGGATGTAGTTGTGTTGCGCATTGGTGATGACGTCCGGCTTGGGATAATGATGGATGAAGTCGGTGCTGGGATTCCACCAGCCGCCGCCATAGCCCGGCATGGTCCAGGCCACAGGGTCGCCGCCGGTGGTCTTGTCGGCCTTGACGATATAACCGCCCGTCACCTCGGGAAATTGGTTGCAGCTTTCGTCCATTTTCTCAATGTTGACGCGGTTCTTGTCCACCTTGATTTTCTCCATGAGGACGTAAAGCCCTTTGTAGTCGTTGTTCACCATCACCTCGCAATAGACCCACCTTGGGGCATATTGCCCTATCTGCTGCGAAAGCTCGTAAGTCAACACGTCGCGCATACCGGTTTGGTCGTAGGCCAAAGAGTTGAGCACCCAGTCGTTTTCCTCTGGCATTCCCAAAAGGCTAACGTTGTTGTTGCTAACGTTGTCGTCTTGCAAGGTGGTGAAGCCATAAGGCTTCTTCTGGAACTGTTGTGAGCTGCTGCCACGCCGCTCGATGCCGATACGACCGTTATAATTGAGGAACTGCGCCGAGTCGAGGTCGGTCAGGTAATTGCGCGCGCCATCGGGGTGCCAGATGATTCTCATGGTGCCCAGCACCTTGGGCTCGTCAGGGATGGGAGCACCGTTGTCGGTCTCGATGACGAGGATGGGCAGGTTGCTGTCGGTCAATATCTGCGCCGAAACCGCGATGGTTCCAAACCAAAATGCCAATAATAATGCTATTTTCCGCATTGTGTTTCAATTTATTGTATTGTCGGCAGGGGTTGACACCGCCTGCCTATTATCTGTCGTCCCTACGGGACTGACACCTATTTTTAACTATCAACTCCAAACTTTAAACTCCTAACTATCAACTATCTCCTCCGTCTGCCTTTCCTGCCTTCGACAATCTTGGCGTACTTGTTCTTGGATTTCTTCATGGAGGTGAATTGCGTCACGGTGCCTGCTTTGGGTCCTTTCAGGCTCAGGATGTGGGAGCGGGCGGCCACGAAGCCGTTCTCGTCAGTGTCGTCAATTTTGCCGTATTTGTTCTTTTTGGAGGCGAAAATAATCATGTTGTCGATATACCAACTGTTGACGTAGGCGCCCTCGCCACTGAAATAGAGGCAAAACTGCGGCGCTTTGCCGGGCCAGTCCTCCATGTCGAAAGTGAGCAGATATTGGCTCTGTGCGATGCTGCCCGTCAGGGTGTCTTCCCAGATGCTCTCCCAGGTCTCGCCATCTTGCGAGATGCCGATGCCGATTTGCGCGTTCAAATCGCCTTGGGTAGCCTCGAAGCAGTGGTTGAACTGGAAGTTGATGAAGTCGTATTTGCCCAACTCCACGATGGGCGTCACCAAGCGCGTGGTGCCCACAAAGTTGAAGTCGGGATACATCTGCACCTCACGGGGTTTCCCGCCGGCATTGCTGGTGTTGGAAAGGTACCACACGGCCCAGTTGTCGCCTTTCACATCCCAGCCTTCCTCAAGCCAGGGGTTGAAGAAACCTTCGCACAACACCACATCGCCCTGCTGCGCCTTCAGCGACAAGGCAAAGAGTATCAGTACGATGAATGTCAAAAAGCGTTTCATGCCGCAAAGGTAGGAAATGTTTTTGGATATTCATCGCGATTCCTGTTTCTTTTCGCGCTGGAAGAGGTAGAGGATAATCATAATCAAAAACACGGAGACCGGCACGCTGATGGCAATGCGCAACAGCACTTGCAAAATAAGGTGTAAGCTGAAAGATTCGAGGAAAAACAGCGCGAAATGGTGCACCAACACCATGCAAAGCGTGTAGCGCAAAAACCATATAGCGCCTTGTTGGCCCAGATTGGGTTCCACCACGTTTTCCAGCTTCTGGTGCCCCGACACCAACCTCAATATGGCAGGTCTGCAAAAAGCCATGAGTGTGGTGGCTCCAGCATGAAGTCCGGGTGTGCCTGTGAACAGGTCGATGCTCAAACCCAAGCCGAATCCCAGAAGCAGCAATTGCCAATTCGGGATGTTGATGGGAAGTAATAGGATGAAAATCACGTAGATATAGGGATGCACATAGCCGCCCAGACGGATATGGTTGACGACAAGCACCTGAAACAGGACGAGGGCGACAAATCGGATGATGAGAAGGACGTTTCTGTTCATGGCTTTTCGAATTTGGCTTGAAGCGAGTCGAGCTCGGGCTTGTAAAGGTTCTTGATGACGTAGACGTGCCGCAGTGTGGCGAAATCGGTGGCAAACCTGATCTTCGACTTGTTGAGCGCATCGGTGGTGGCGGCCAAGGGTTCTTCCACGGTGCCCACCATCATGTCTTCAGGGAAAATGAAGGAATAAGAGCTGGTGAGCACAGTGTCGCCCCTGTGCAGCTCAACGTGGGTGGGAATGTCTTCCACCATGCCAAAGCGGTAGTTGTTGGTGTTCCAGCGCAGGCTGGCCAACTGCTGGCTGTTCTTGAAGCGCACCCCGACAAATGACTTGCTGTGGAGCAGGCTGAGAACGGAGGCGTAATGCCGGCTGACATCGGTCACCACGCCCACGATGCCTTCAGTCGAAACCACGCCCATATCGCGTTCGATGCCGTCGGCTTTGCCCTTGTTGATGATGATATAGTTGTTGGCTTGGTTGATGCTGTTGTTGACCACGCGTGCTGGGATATACTCATAAACGGTGTCGCCTTTGTGGAAATAGGTCGAGGAGGCCGTGTCCGCGACCACGGAAAGCTGTCGCCTGAGCATGGCGTTTTCTTCGGCTAATTGCTCGTTGGTCTTGCCCAAACGGAAATAGCCACCCACATCGCTGCTCCATTTGTAGACGGTCCCTACAACATCATTGGTGCTGCTCACCAAGCTGTTGCGGTGGAAGTTTTGGCTTCGGGCGAGCAACAGGATGGAAATCACTTCGAGCAAGATGAACAGGATGACGAAGTGGTGCTTGAGGATGAAACGCCGAAGGTTATACATGTCAGTTTTATTGGACTTCGGGCCCTTCGGCAGGCTCAGGGACCCTTATTACCATTGAAAAAGCTAAGGTCGTTGAGCCTGTCGAAACGCCGACATGTGTCTTTATTTGATTAAGAATGTGAAGCGGTCGAAGTTCTTCAAGGCGATGCCAGTGCCACGGGCGACGGCGCGCAGCGGGTCTTCAGCCACATGGATGGGCAGCTTGGTCTTGGCGTTGAGGCGCTTGTCGAGGCCACGCAGCAAGGCGCCACCGCCGGTGAGGTAGATACCCGTGCGATAGATATCGGCCGAAAGTTCGGGCGGGGTTTGTTCGAGGGCGTTCAACACGGCGGTCTCGATCTTCATCACGCTCTTGTCGAGGCAATGGGCGATTTCGGCGTAGTTCACCTTGATTTCCTTCGGGATACCCGTCAGCATGTCGCGGCCTTGCACGGCGTAGTCATCGGGCGGGTTGTCCAGCTGCGGGATGGCGGCGCCGACCTCAATCTTGATGCGTTCGGCGGTGCGCTCGCCCACGATGATGTTGTGCTGCTTGCGCATGTATTCCTCGATGTCGGCGGTGAAGTCGTCGCCAGCGATGCGGATGGACTTGTTGTTGACGATGCCACCCAAAGCGATGACGGCGATTTCGGAGGTACCGCCACCGATGTCGATGATCATGTTGCCCGTGGGCTCAAGCACGTCGATGCCGATACCGATGGCGGCGGCCATAGGCTCGTGGATCAGGCGTACTTCCTTGGCGCCGGCCTGCTCAGCCGAGTCCTTCACGGCGCGTTCCTCCACCTCGGTGATGCCTGAAGGGATGCAGATGACCATCTTCAGGCTGGGCGGAAACAGGGTGTTCTTGAAATTGATCATCTTGATCATCTCGCGCATCATGTATTCGGCGGCCTGGAAGTCGGCGATGACGCCGTCGCGCAACGGGCGGATGGTCTTGATGTTCTCGTGGGTCTTGCCGTGCATCATCATGGCACGTTTGCCCACGGCGATGATTTTCTTCGTGTCGCGCTGCAAGGCGACGATGGAAGGCTCATCGACTACGACCTTGTCGTTGTATATGATGATCGTGTTGGCCGTGCCAAGGTCAATGGCGATTTCTTTGTTTAGGAATGAAAATGCTCCCATATTTTGTGTTGTTTAATTGTTTGTTTTATCGTTTGTGTTCTGGAGAGACGCGATTCATCGCGTCTCTACGGGGTTAATGTCTGAAATGCCTAAATCCAGTAAATACCATGCTGATTCCGTGTTCGTTGCAGCAGTCGATGGACTCTTGGTCGCGGACGGAGCCGCCAGGTTGTACGATGGCCGTGATGTCCGCTTCGTGGGCCAGCTCGACGCAGTCCTTGAAGGGGAAGAAGGCATCGGAGGCCAATACCGCACCTCTCAGGTCGAAGTCGAATGAATGGGCTTTCTCGATGGCTTGTCGCAAGGCGTCCACGCGCGAGGTCTGCCCGATGCCGGAGGCATAGAGCTGCCCGCCCTTGGCCAAAACGATGGCGTTGGAGCGGCTGTGCTTCACAATTTTGTTGGCAAAGGCCATGTCCGCAATTTCCGTGTCCGTTGGCGCTTTCTCGGTGATGACTTTGAAGTCGGCAGGGGTCTCCGTGTGGAGGTCGCGGTCTTGCACCAGATAGCCGTTCAATGCTGTCTTGACGGTCACGGCCTTGTATGGGTCGGCCTTCAGGCGTAGCACGACGCGGTTCTTCTTCGAGAAAAGCAGGTCGAGGACGCCGTCTTCGTAGTCAGGTGCCACGATGACTTCGATGAAGAGCTTGTTGATTTCCTCAGCGGCTTCCAAGTCGATGGGGCGGTTGCAGACCAACACGCCGCCAAAGGCCGAGACAGGGTCGCCGGCCAAAGCTGCCAGATAAGCCTCCTTGACGGTCGGGCGACAGGCCAAGCCGCAAGGGTTGTTATGCTTCAGGATGGCGAAGGTCGGCTCGTCGAACTCGCGGATGAGGTTCATGCCTGCGTCAAGGTCGAGCAAGTTGTTGTACGACAACTCCTTGCCGTGCAGTTTCTCGAACATCGCGTCGAGGTTGCCGTAAAAAGTGCCTTTCTGGTGCGGGTTCTCGCCGTAGCGCAAGGTGGTGCCTTCGTCCTCGGTGATGCGTAGCGGCTGTCTTTCGTCGTCTTTCACGAACCAGTTCATGATGGCGCTGTCGTAGTGCGAACTCACGCCAAAGGCGTAAGCAGCAAAGCGGCGGCGGTCTTCAAGAGAAGTCTCACCTTTTTGATTCTCAAGCAGTTGGATAAGTTCTCCATAATATTTCTGCGAAGGCACAATCAGCACATCGTTGAAGTTCTTCGCGCCGGCGCGGATGAGTGAGATGCCGCCGATGTCGATTTTCTCGATGATTTGCGAAGCGTCCTCGGTCTTGGCCACGGTCTCCTCGAAGGGATAGAGGTCGACGATGACGAGGTCGAAAGGCGGGATGTCGTATTCCTGCATTTCCTTTTGGTCGGAGGCCAGGTTGGTGCGACCCAGAATGCCGCCGAACACCTTGGGGTGCAAGGTCTTGACCCTTCCGCCGAGGATGGACGGATAGCCCGTCAGCGACTCCACCGTCTTCACAGTCGGGTCGAGCGGCTTGATGAAGTCGTAGGTGCCGCCCGTGGAGTAAATCTGCACGCCGTTTTGCTTCAACAAGTCCACAATGGTGTCGATGCCTGTTTTATAAAATACTGATATTAAAGCTGTTTTAAGCTTTTTCATGGCTGTAAGATTTTGCTAGTTTTAAACTGCAAGATTACGAAAAAAACTGATAACGTTGCAAGACCTTGTCGCATTTTTTTTAAACAAAGATTTCAACATTGGGAAATTGTTTTTTCCTTCATCTTACTTCTTTTTTAAACACGCACCAAATTTTAGCCGTTTAGCTTGTTATTCGGTTATTTTGTGTAGATTTGCAGCGATGAAAAAGCGTAGTATTATATTGGGTTTGATGATGCTGCTGGCCTTGGTCGCCTGCAATCAAGTAGTTAAGATCCCTGAGCCTGCGGTCGCTGAATAAAGTCGAAGTGTTGAAGGGCCGTGTATTTTTGAAATAAAAATAAAAAAATCTAAAAAATTCAGATATGAGGAAACACAAAATTACGAGTATTTTTTTGGCATTGCTTGCTGTGGCATTGCCGGTTATGGCCGCATTTACCGGCCAAGATTTGGATGCGACGCTGTTCAACTTGCGTCGGGAACTGTTTTACAACTATCGGCAGATAGACAAGACGCGGGAAAAGCTGACCAGCAAGTACGAAGAACAACATCAGAAGATGGTGGGCATCGTCAAAAAATGCAACGACCTGTCCTTGATGCTGTATTCCCAGAATCAGGAATACACCTTCGACATCAGCTATGCGCTGGAGAAGGTGACCCGGGAATTCAACGACTTCAACAAAAACCGCACCCCCTACGACCGAATCGTAGCCAGCTTGGATATCGAGATTGGCCGTTATGCGCGCTTGATCGAGTCCCTGCGCCGTCTTCCTCCGGAACTTGAGGCTGTGGAGATAGTGCCTGACAGTTTGGCCTATCATAACGATCAGCTGGAAGAGCATATTAAACAAAATGAAAGCATTCTGCAACGAGAGCTTCAGGAGCAGTTGGAGGCCATTTTGGCCATGAACGAAATGCGGGATTCAACGGACTTAGAACTACAGGATACAACGAGCATCAAAGTGCAGGATACAACGAACATCCCAATAATATGGGATACAACAGGACTCGCCATGTGGGATACCATAGGCGTCGAAGTGCAGGAGGCAGCGGACATCAAAAAAACCATTTCGGCGTTTATCCTGAGCGAAAGCGGCCAGGTGGACCGCGACACCTGTCTTTTCTACGCCTCAGAATTGCTGAAGATGTATGCCGAAATGCGGGAGCAGGTGATGGCCGACAGCATTCATTACCGTGAAGCGTGGCTGCGCATGGAGGAATCTTACCAGTATGCACGGGATTACTACGGTATCCTTGAGGACAAAGTGTTTGTGGAAGGGCAAACCCCTTGGTGGACCATCATAGCCCATCCAGGCGAATACTGGGAAGAGGTATGGAGCGACATGGGCGAGAAATACAGCTTCTCTGATCTTGGGAAGGCGTTTACCAGCAATGACGTTGGCTATACCGAAGAAGAGATTGTCAATAACAACCAACTGATGAATTCGGCAAGGATGTACTGGTTAGTGATTTATATCCTGGCGTTCTTCATCCTTTGGGGCCTGTCCGCCCTCCTGCTGCTTTCCTTGTATCGCTTGAAGCCTATAGGAAAACGGGTGGCTAAGGAACAGAAGAAATATTTGGCGCTTCTGTTAGGTTGTGTCCTGTTCATGATCCTCTCCTACGAGAGCACCGATGACGATGTTGCGCGCAAGGCCATCAGCATCGTAGACACTTTCATCGGCCTGCTCATGGCCATTAACATAGCACTGCTCATCCGGCTGGAACCTGCCAAGCTCAACAACAGCCTCCGAATTTACCTGCCGACCATTTTCACGGCCTTGCTCGTGATCAGTTGCCGGGTGTTGTTTGCGCCCAATTCCTTTATGAATTTCTTCTTCCCTCCGCTGCTCTTGGTGATGACCCTGTGGCAGTTGATCTCCAATTTACGGAATGCTGGAAAGGCGGACAAGACCGACGCGGTGATTGGCTGGGTTTCCTTGGGCATTACGGCTGTTGCCACGCTGATCAGTTTGAGCGGTTTCGTTTTCCTCTCCCTGATTATCTTGGTGTGGTGGTACTTCCAGTTGGCCATCATCCTGGCCATTGCTTCCGTCTGGAGCCTGACGCTTCTGTACAAGAGGGCACGCCTTGACAAGAAGATTTCGGCCCATAAAGACAAGATTACCTACGTGACAGATTCGGAGAAAGACAAAATGCTCTTCGGGGCCACCTGGTTCTATGACCTTATCCGTGAAGTCCTGATTCCGGTTCTTGTGCTGGGTTCCATCCCTAATTGCGTATTTTGGGCGCTGAACATCTTCGAATTCAAAGACTTGTATACCACGATTTTCGAAAAGCCTTTCTTCACTCAGGGTGAAGTCCAGATATCACTGTATAACATCCTGTTCCTTGCAGGGATGTTTGCCGCATTCCGTTACGCCAACAAGGCGCTCCACACCTTATGGCAGACCCTTGCCTATCGTAGTTACCTCCGCAAGCACGAACAGCAGACCGTGCGTACCAACGAGGTCAACCTATCGTTAGGCAACAGCCTCATCACCGTTTTTGTTTGGTTTGTGTATGCCGACCTGTTCATTGTGACGCTGCATATCCCCACCGGCGCGTTAGGACTCATCGCTGGAGGTCTGTCGGCTGGTATCGGTCTCGCCTTGAAGGATATCATCAATAACTTCATTTACGGCATCCAGCTCATGGGCGGACGCCTGCGTGTGGGCGACTGGATTGAATGTGACGGCAACATCGGCACGGTGATAGCCATCAGCTACCAAACCACCCAGATCCGGGATTATGGCGGTCCCATCATTGCCTTTACCAACACCGCCCTCTTCAACAAGAACTTCAAGAACCTGACGCGTGGCAACGAATATGTTTATACAAAGGTGACCATAGGCGTCCCCTATAGCTCCGACGTGGACAAGATTCGGGAACTGTTGCTCGAGGCAAGCAAAGAGCTGCTTACCAAGGACGATTACGGACGCGACGTCGTTGATCCAAGGTGGGGTATCAAGGTTGACATCGCTGATTTCGCTGAAAGTGCCATCGTCATCGCGATGAAACAGTCTGTGTTGGTAGAGAAACGATTTGGATATATCAAAAAGGCCAAACAGTTGATCTACAAAACGTTTAGAGAGAACGGCATTACCATCCCGTTCAACCAGCTCGATGTCCACATCATCCCCGACGATAATAATAGCGAGAAAAAGAACGAGATGGAGGTCGACAATAATATCGACAATAATATCGAGAATAATACCGAAAACAATACCAATCAATAATACTTAAGAGTCATGGAAATAAGATTCAAAAAGAAAAAAGAGATATTAGGAGTGGCGATTACGGCCTTATCTGCAATTGTTTCCGTGGGAATTATGCTTTATGGCGTATGGCATTTCGGACTGAAAGAAGCGTGGCCCGAACTGGTGCTCAACCTGTTCTACATCGCCTGTATTGTGATGATGTGGTTGTTTTTCTTCAACCGCCTCAACCCCAACCAATTCAACTACGGTTGCTCCTTGTGTGTGGGCATCACTGTGCTGTTGCGCGACATCCTTTTCGCGCCTCAATTGGCCTATTACCCCATCCACCTTGGGAGTCTCATTCTCTCGGTGACGCTGCTCATCTTGCTCACTTACTTCTTTGCCCGCAAGGATTGGGAAACCTACACCAAGCGCAACCTGTGGACGATTTACGTCATCGACACGCTCATTGCGGTGCTTTATAACATCGATATCGTTCTGGAACCCAGCAATGAATATACCGCCTATATGCTCACGGAAATCTGGATCCGTCCCCTCATCACATACGCAATGGTGGCTTGTTTCGTGAAGGAAACTGTGAATGCAAACAATAGTAAATCAATCTAATAACGAAATGAATAATCACATGAAAGCAGATCAAATCATTAAAAACGCGAAAATCTTCACATCGAACCAAAACAACCCGCAAGCCACCGTGCTTGTGGTGAAAGATGGCAAATTCGTCTACGTAGGCAACGAAGCCGGCCTTAAGGATTTTGAAGGTGAGGTCACTGACCTCGGCGGCAAGTTCATCATGCCCGGCATCATCGACAGCCATGTGCATGTGACCATCGGTGTCGCTTTTGATTACGCCGACCTGGGCGTTCGCTTTGAACCCAACGGCAAACAAGGCGCCATGGATTTTATGGCAGCCTATATCAAGGAGCATCCCGGTCAGAAGTGCTACCGCTTCCTGTTGGAGCGCCATTTCCTCAACGGTGAGGAAATCACTAAGGAAGACTTGGATGCCGTCTGCCCCGACAGCGAGCTTATCCTCTTGGAAGGCGAATGTCACAGCAACTGGGTCAACTCCAAGGTACTGAAAAGGATGGGTATCACCGATGATACGCCGGATCCCGTTCCTGGACTGGCCTACTATGTTCGCAAGGACGGTCATGTAACCGGCAATTCATATGAAACCGCCAGTTGGCCCATTCTTTTCGACGGTGTAAACGACCTTACGGACGAGCAGATTGCCGCGTCTCTTCAGCGTTGGATTGACTTTTCCAAAAATGCCGGCGTGAGCGCGGTCTTTGACGCCGCTTTCCCAGAGCACAATCCCATCCATGAACGGATGTACGAAATACTGTGCAAATTGGACAAAGAAGGCAAGTTGCCGATTTACATCGACGGATCCTACGTGCTCACCCGCCCGAGCAAGATGCATGAGGCCTTAGAAGAGGTGAGGCGTTTCAGCCGCAAGTTCAACACGGAACATCTGAAGGTCCACACGCTGAAGATTTTCATGGACGGCACCCTGAAGATTGAAACTGCGGCACAGGTCACGCCCTACGTGGACACTGGCGTAACGGGAACCACGGCCTTCAAGCCTGCTCAAGTGGCTGAGATTCTCAAGTCGCTCAACGAGGCAGGACTGGATCTCCATGTGCATACCGTTGGTGCGGCTGCGTCCCGCGTAGTACTTGACGGTGTGGAATTGGCCCAAAAGGAACTGGGAGACAAGTACCACGTGAAGGTTACCTGCGCCCACTTAGAGGTTCAGGCCGATGAGGACCTTTCGCGTTTTGCCGAGTTAGGCGTGTTCGCGAATTATACCCCTTGGTGGCATAACGGAGGTGGTCCAGGAATATTGGCTCCTATGCTTGGCGAGAAGCGCGCCACCCACATGTACCGCTGCAAGACGGTTTGGAATACGGGCGCCCTGGTGGCTTGGTCCAGCGACAACGTGGCGTACGGTGATTTTATGACTTGGAGCCCTTATCTGGGTATGGAGATTGGTATGACCCGCCAAATTACGAAGAAGACCAATGTCCCGGCCTACTGCATATCACCTGCCATCAATCCTCCGGCCGAAGAGAAAATGAACATAGAAGAAATGATTATTGGCTATACCATCAACGGCGCCAAGCAGCTTGGCATCGAGGCCAAAAAGGGTTCCATCGAAGCTGGTAAGGACGCCGACTTTCTGGTGTTCGACAACGACCTGCTCATGGCAGAACGCGAAGGATTCAGCTACAACAAGCCGACTGATGTGTTCATTGGTGGCAAAAAAATGAATTAAAAACCACATTATTGATATACAAAACTAAGAATGAAATGAACGAAAACAAAAAGATTACCGACGGCAATTACGACAAGTCGTTAGCCGTCAAGTGCAACAACGGTACCTTCGTCGGCAAGGAGACTGACGAACTGATTATCTGGAAGGGTATCCCCTACGCAACTCAGCCGGTGGGGAAGCTCCGTTGGCAGAAGGCACTTCCTGCCGCAGACGATGACGGCGTGTACGAAGCCACAAAACCCGGCCACGTCCCCATTGGACCCTTGAACGACACGGAGGGAACGGCGGAGTTCGGCGAGGACTGCCTCGTGCTGAACGTATATTGCAATACCAGCTGCACTGACAGCAAAAAGCCAGTCATGGTATGGATTCACGGCGGC
>Ga0310696_10007184_pt1 | contig 13122 bp, 21 predicted proteins | sample AusTroGonzalo_MG_4_FD_203885 | JGI IMG/M metagenome (GOLD analysis project Ga0310696, IMG submission 203885) | Bovine rumen microbial communities from tropical cattle in Woodstock, Queensland, Australia - Gonzalo_02 (v2) (version 2) | ecosystem: Host-associated > Mammals > Digestive system >... | reverse complement strand
AAAAAATAACATTCAAATGTAGTAGGAAATACTATATTTGAAACAGTCAGGCTGAATGACGTTAAATAGGCAGGTACCTCCGGTGCGGAGGAAGCTTATGAGGTTGGATTGGATGCCCTCTACGACTGCCACTTCGGCAGAGGCAAGGCGTCCGAGATGAAGACCGAAGCTGCCACCATTCATGGTGGCGGTAGTTCACGTATAGGAACATCGCTTGCCGAACGGGGGATCGGATGAAGAAAAAGACCGATAAAATAGACCATCTCTGCTTCGCTCTTGCGGCGATCTCCATTATCGGGCTGTCCATCTATAAGACAGTTGAACTGATATGCGAGTGCCACCACAAGTGGGAAGTCCTCGAGGGATATCGAGGTCAAACGTCTACCGGTGTGTACCTTCGGTGCAAGAAATGCGGCACGGTGATATTCAAGAAACTACAAAAGGAGTGACAATGGACAGCTTGTATGATTCTTGCGACAGTATGCCAAACGACCCGGTCCTAGAGGCCGCCGGCGAAATGATGGCATTGAAGGAGATCGAACATAGGGCGTTTGAAAGCACGTCGGCGATGGACTCGTTCCAGTCCGGGTACACCAACGGCTTCATTGCTGGCGCCCAGTTCCTCAAGACGTTCTTGCGCAAGAGGGAATACCAGTCATTGCGTACGAAACTGGACAAGAAGCTGTCCGCGAGGAAACAAGAATCGCCAGATAACAACCGCATAAAGCCGGTGTACGATGCCGTACAACCCTTAGAAAGTAAGGAATCGGACGAGCGGAAACAAAACTGGATCGATGACATAGACAAGCCGAAAGCCAACGAAACCACCAGTACTGCCGAGCAGAACAATAGAATGATATACGACTGGATCCGTCCGGCATACAAGGAAGACTTCCCTGACTGGGTTCAATCGTTGATCCGCAGAAACATAATAGAAATCACCGGCAAATGCGACGAAGTAATGCAAGTCAATACGACCAAAGGAAAGACCTATTTGCGAGTAGCGGAAACCTTGGTATACGTTACTGACGGGGTAGGCGAATTCATCGACGTTTTGACATTCTCTCATAAATTAACCGAACCGGTAAAGAACTGCTTGATGCAAATTGATCTCAAACCAATAAAATGTGGAACCATCGAAACGGTATCCGTCACGGAGGAACCATGCAAATCGAAGTGAACAAGATAGAGCTCATCAACTTGATTAAGTCAGTGAATATTCCGTATGTTAGCATGCTAGAACCGGTCAGTCTGTTAGGCGAATGGCACTACGACATAAACGGCCCCACCAAGTTCGTATGGAATACCGATATTTTGCTCGGCTTGGAAGAGAAAGCCTTGTACGAGCTCTACAAAGACTTACAATCTGGTAAATTATACGGGAAAGACATATGATAAGACTGATTATCTTCATCGCATTCCTACTGGCGCTTACTGGTTGCGATCCAGACTTGAAAGATTCCGACAGGATATATGTCATCGGTGACTTGGACGGAGGATACTACGTGGTATGCGACCGAACGACAAATATCGCATACTTGAAATTTAGTGCGGCGTATGTCGCGTCCATGACAGCGTATTTGAATAAGGACGGAAACCCTTACAAGTGCAACGAGGTGAAATAACATGGGTGTAGACTACAAATGGGCCGGCAGCGCCTCCTATCCTCGCTACTACGAGGAAATGGCGGCGGTTGCCACCAAGGTGTTCGGTGCCAAGATCACCGACGAATACCAGTCCGAACAAGGTAAGCCGGAAAACCATACCATGTTCAACTATTTCCTTGGCAAGGCGCATACCAAGCCGACCAGCAAGTTCGAGTTCCCAGAAGGAACGCCGAAAATAGTGTGCCGGTTCTTCGAGGAACCCGAAGAATACTACGACGCGGAAGAAACCGCCGAGCTGTGGTCACTGGTGAAGGACAATCAACTGGTGGAAGAACTATCTCACCAGCTATACGAAGAACTGAAACTTGACGCCGAGTATGGCGAAGGCTACTACGTTAGCTAGCAAGGCACTATGATATTGCATGCAAGAGGGATGAACAACATGGAAAAGACATATAATCACAATCGTCATTTATGCAAGAAGATAGACAAGCTTGAAGACTTTACAGTTGAGTATAAAAACGATCCATTTAAAGCCATCAAGCTTTTTATTGATTCTTACTTGTGGTTAAAAGACCCGAGTAAGAATCAATTTCCAGAAGAGCTGGTAGGCCAATCGGCTACTGCCATCGAAAAGTATGTTCGGAACGTTATCGAGTCTACTGCTAGACACTGGGCCGGCATCGGCAGAAAATTTGTAAACAATCCTCCTGATATTGGATACTTTAATGGATTCCACTCTGAGAATGACGGTATGTATCTTGAAAGCGTATGCGATGACTATATTGGAATCGGACTCAGGTCACATCCAGTTTCGTTTATCGACTGCCAACGAATCTATTTCGAGATTTATCTTCCATATCTCGTTAATACATTCATCGGGCCACCGCTTATTCATACAAATATTATTGATGTATTTGATTCTAAGGAATATATCGTTAACGTAAGCGAATGCCTTGATTTTACACCTAAGCATTATATATGCTCGTCTGAAAGAGACGCACTTGAACTATATTGTGCTCGCTGGGGAGCCGACGGCTCTAAAAATTACGATAATCTTGGTATACTGCATGAATGGGAAAAGCGGACGTTTTGTAAAGAAAACTACAAAGCACACGGACTGTATGTACCTATGAAAGCAGATATGCCGATTATTAGGAACGCAGTGTATAGGGAAAACTGTGGTTACTGTATTAAAATCGGCGACAGGATAGATACGTCTACGCCTGACAATAACACAAATAGCGTTATGAATGATTTTGCCTAGTTTCAAAACGATATGCTAAAAACTACAAACAACGGAATTAAGTAGATGCTCGACACGAATCCGACAAATCTACCGATATGCCATAGATGCTGGACGACATGTCTGCATCGCTGGGGCCAACTAGTGAGTGGGCGCTTCACAAGGAGCAAGCCGCCCATGAGGTATTCAATTTCCTTAACGAAGAATTAACATTGAACCTTGTACAGAGAAACCTATAAAGGAGAATAGACCAATTAACTACCGCGTATAAAGGAGAAAATCAATAAGTTATGAGCTACAACTATAAGAAGAACATGAAGAAGCCTATATCGAAGCTTCGCCTTGTTAATGACTACAAGGAATACTATGTGTTACAGTTCAAAACAGCCGGATGGTTTACCAGATGGATTACTGTAACTCAATATACACCTACTATCTCACGTTCACACAAACCCGGTGACTCTCTCTCGTATGGTAAATGGGGTAATCGATGGTGGCGAATCGATAGTAACAAATACGGAGAAAAGTTGCAAAAAGAACTTTGCGACAGTCTTAAAACTGTCGGCGATATCTACCGCAAGTTTATTGAGCCCGATGAAAACCGGATGAAATACGACTATAAAATGTATGAAGATTACATGGATAAGTTAAATTCAGTTAAAGAGTTAAATTCAGTTAATGAAGTCTTTGAATAGTTTTTGTTATATCAATAACAAAAATCCACGAGCGAACTAAGGGGTTTGTTTTTCGCTACTCGCCGTCACAGAACCAAGCATGGGCGCCGTGCGCGCAAGCATTCTCGTGCCCATGCTCGTCACTTCCGGACAATAATTCGAACGAATCAGTCTTCACGACTTCCATTTCGGGCTTTATGTATGTCTTTTTCATGATTACCTCAGCGTGAAATATAGTAACCCGTACATCTAGTGTCAAGAAAATCCCCAGAGCTATCTGGGGATTCATTTCGTTTAACGGGTGACCTTTACGGCAATCTTCTCACCGGTGTCCAAGTTCTTCAAGTAGAACACGCCAGACCGGGTGATATACGAAGAACTGCGCATGATGGATACTGCCGCATCTGATCCGTACGCGCTCAGTACGCCTAGCTTGACGCCGAGCTGGTCGAACACCAGATAATGCTGAAGTTTGGACGTAGGTATCGTAGCCTTCCATGATGTCCACGGCGGTTCCACTGTGCTGTCCGGCGGTACTATTGTGGTGTCGCCGACCGCCTTGAACTCGAAGTAGTCGATGTCGAAGTATTCCTTGGTGACCTCCAGCGTAAGGATCTGCTCGCCCTTGGACAGCTTGATCGTGCCGGTAACGTCGAAGAACTCGTCCCAGCTCGATCCCTCTACCGAGATCTCGTCGGAAACCGCCGTATCGCCCACCTTGAATACGAACGCGCCGGCGCCGTCAGCGGCAACGTGCGCGACCACGTTGTACGTGCCGTCCGCTGGTACGTTGATGGTGTACTGGTAGTAGTTGCCGGTCTGGTTGTAACCGATGACTACGCCGGTCGCCTTGTTATACAGATTAGGCGACAGCCCGTCACGATAGCCGGAATCGCCGTTTCCGGACGAACCCACTGAGTATGAGTTGTTTCCGGCGCCCTTGCCTGGATTGTCGAAATCCTCGGCCTCCACCTTGCCGGGAACGGCAATAGGCTGGCCCTTGAACGGAGTCTGCGGTTCCGGGTCCACAACGGTGGCGCCTTCACCGGTGGGAAGGCCGGTAGTATTTACGCCCTTGTTGGACTTGAGGTATTCCTTCAACCATGTCATGGCCGGTCGGTCCTGGCCATTCCTGATGATACCGGAGTTACCGCCAGACGTCCATGTGGAGCCGTAGATATATCCCCAAAGGGTGATACCGGCGATATGCTCGTTCTCCATGAAGTAGGAGATCTGCTGGGAATAGCAGTTCTTCTGGTCCTGGTCGTCGTTACTGGCGATGTCGTACTCGGAGATGAACATGGGCATCTGTGTCTTGTTCCATATCTCCTCGATAGCCGACTTCAGCGTGTTGATATTGAGGCAAGAACCGCCACCGCCTTGACCGCCCTGCTGTCCGCCGGACACTTGCATGTCGTGCGCCTGGAGGCCGTATGCGTCCACCGGGGCGCCAGCCTTCTTTATCTTGTTGATGAGGTCGATACCCTCGTTCTTCTGCCATTGGACTGTATTGTAGTCGTTGTAGATGAGGATGGCATCCGGCCAGCGTTCGCGGGCCATCTTGAACGCCGTCACGACGAACTCGTAGTTGCCGTTGTCACCGCCCAGAGCAGCGATAATGTTGTTGCCGTTGCCATATCCGGAATGGTACGATCCGCCAGACTTGATGGCCTCGTTAACCACATCGATCATCTCAAGGTCCGGATAGTGCTTCTTCACTGCGTCGAACCATTCGGTGATGGCCTTCTTCGTCTCGTCTGCCGACAATCCGTTCAGCCAGTTGGGATACTGGGAGCCCCACACGAGCGCATGGAACTTGAAGTGTCCACCGTTGTTCTTCGCCCAGTTGTAAGCGGCATCGCACCCAGACCAGTTATAGCTACCTCGGTTCCCCTGGATCGAAGCCCACTTGCACTCGTTCTCGGCGGTGATCTGGTTCCATAGAGAAGTGAAGTCAGACCTCACCTGTCCGTTGGTGGTGATGTTGCCGACGAACTTGGCCGCGCCGTCGGCCAGTCCGGGACCGGCTGACGCCGACGTTGCCAGAACGGCGACGATGAATACAATGAAAACAAGCAGTTTCTTCATGAGACCTCCTTAAAGCCTATACTTGAAGTTTAGGCTAGAAAAAGGCCGATTACCGCTCAGATCAGCATGGCGAGCCCATGGACATTTTATCCATGGCTGATGCCGAATGTTCTATGGAAACAGTTGTTCGTATAGCTAGAACATCGGCTTGGCGTCACCATGGCCGACATAAGCACTCCAGAACCTTGATTGTATTGTCAATACCGACCTTAGCTATTAGAGAGTTGAGCTTGTCCATCTTGGCTTGTTTCTGTTGCTCAGCTTCCGCAATGGCCTTCTTTTCGCTTTGTTGCTTCTCGTATATCTGGGAAATCCCGTCCATAAGAAAATCGACAAGACGTTTTCTTGCGTCGAGCGTTTCGTCATTTTCCAGATAGAAACCTCGGTAATCTATACCATTATCCACGGAAGTGCTCGCGCGGCCTATTATAGCGAACGGAACAGAGTCGTGATATTGGGTTATTTCTCGGCCAGACCAGTCCGTAAAGGTCGCCCATTGGCGAATAGATACGTATTCACCATCAAGCGGTTCATGTATATCGACTTCGCTAATAGTGTATCTATCCAGAAAGTCGACAACTTCGGTAGTACGTTCCAGATTCGGAAATATGTATTTTAGACGATCATATAGTTGCATACCGGTCCCATCTACGTTCTTCGTTGATTTCGGTTCCACGATCGAGGAACACCATCTTGTATATATGCACGTCGACACTCTTCAAGTCAGAGTAGTCGTACTCGACGAATACCTCTGCCTTTCCGCACGTCACCGTATTGCACGTATAGTGCGTCGGATTCCCTCGCTGGTCGCTTTCGATCACTTGCATATGCACCCGCCATTGATCTTGCACAGAGCGTACTCCGGCGTGTTGAAATCGGCTTTACGGAGTATACGGGAGAACTTCTTCAGCTCGTCCGTGATGTAGGACTTCATGCGCAACATGGAGTCGACCAGCGGTTCCTTCTTGGCCATGTTCCGCGTAAGCTGGAACTTGCCACCGCCTCCGGTATACCATCCGGACATCGATACCTTGTGCTTGCACCCGAACGTGCCGTTCTTGTTGACGACCGGCTCGAACGAGACCCATAGGTCGACATAGTAGTCGTCGGTGACGTACAGTTCGATCCCCATGTCCCGCTGGCAATATAGTGTGCTGATGCGGTACTTGTACTTCTTGTCCGTAGCTTTGGACGCCTTGATGAAGTTGTCCCGGAGGCACTCGGTAGCCGCCTTGTATATGAGTTCCAATATCCAGATATCCCTTCCAGGCACGTCCATACTGAACGTATGGGGCCCGTCGCATATGGTCTCGTCGAAATCCGGGTTTTTGTCGGCCATGTAGAGGATGAAGTGGAGCTTGTGGAACGCGCCGAGCATATTCATGTCCCAAGGCAACGATACCATCTGGTCGACCAGCTTCTTCCTGTACTTGTAGTTGAATGCGATAGCGTTGTTGGTGGTCATGTGGAGGCGCATTGTGTCGTCACCGCCATACAGTTCTTCCATCATCTGTGCCACGGACGCGTTCATGTAGGAGCCGAACAACGACACGATGTCGTACGAGGACGGTTTCCATTCGCCGTGGATATCACCGCGACGCCAATTTTCCATGCTTTCTTGATCAGTATACATCAGTTTAAATCCTTACAGTTGCATTTTACCGCCAACGTAGAATCATGAATGTCGCACGTGGCTTCCACACACGGCTTTGGGTGGTAGATTTCCACCGGCGCCGGTTCCGGCGACTTCCACACGCAACTCGAAAGCGTAATGCTGACTATGACGATGGCGTACTTCATTGGGAATCCTTGCAAGTAAGTATAGCAATTTCGTCCGACAAAGGCAAATAGTTGGCCGGGCGACGGCCATATAGTAGGTCCAGTTCGTACTGGGCATCGGTATGGTTCATCCGGGCCTTCTTTTCGGCAATCTCTATCATCTGGAGATGCCGGTCGTACCTTCTGGCACGTTCACCAGAGGAGGAGCCGGTACTGGCACGACAGGCGTGCATAGTTCTTGCCGTAACTCTTCTTCTGTCATACAGTTACGTCGATCCGATTGATCACTAGGTCGGTCACCTCGTTGGTGTCCATGGTCACTTCGCCCACGCCGGACAAGCTGCATCTCAAGGTGTCCGGACTAACTACTTGCAACATTTCCGATATGCTCTTGCTCATCTTGTCCGGTTCAAACAATAGCGTGCCGACCATCCGGTTTCCATCCATCCTCAGGGCGCACTTGCCTACCTGGTTGTACCAGTCCTGCCGGACACCAAGGGAGTTCAGTTTGCTGTCCGTGGGTTCCCCCAGGTATGCCGGGACGACAATCCCGTCGCCGACGGCCTTGGCGACCACGTCCTTCGGGTAGACACGTCCGGACTTTTCCACGGTGTCGCATGTGAGAACCACGTACTTGGGCTTGATCCAGCCCTTGCGAATAAGGATATTCCTGATGCCACGGAAGCATCTCATTATTGCATTAGCCGGCACGTCTTCGTATTCGAGCATAGCATACCTCCGTTTTCCAATATAGCAAAACCGGATTTCATTGCCAACTTCGTTGCAAGTTGCTATATTTTCTCACAAGATTAAACCTAATCCAGAAAAGACAAAGTCACAAAAAATCGGGGCGGAAACGCCCCGATTTTCCTTTTTCTTATAAAGCAAAACTCAATCCAAACAAGATCTCTTCGGTGGTGTCGTATGACTTTATCATATCCCTCAGTAGATCCTCTCTATTATGTCGAGCATGTTCTGCTTTCCGAGCTTGATTATATCCTGAGTTAGCGTGTCGTTCTCGTGCGAGTTGAAAATCGGTATCGTCCTTATGTGCCACGGGCGTTCCAGACACCTGTCCATCTTGGCAAAGAATTCCTTGCCGTACGGGATGTTGGCGTATAGCGCCTCCTTGTCGGCGAAGATTCCGACTATGGTGCCGTACTTGTTCACCAGGGCGTATCCGGTGGTCACCGCGGGTTTCGTATCAGCCATAGATTTTATTCCATTGGTTAGTGGTTTCTTATGAAGCACAACTCACTTCAAACAAGAGCACATATCAGCGATCACGTCAGTCAACCGCCTTGTCGGGTATTCGGCGCAACATATCTCGTACACCGGTCCCGGAAGCGGAACGCTGACGGCGAAATCATACATGGGGCGAGCATTGTTCATCTTGAACATCTCCCTCACCAGCGAGCTGGACACGTGACGGAAGCGGTCGCTCGCCAGCAGGGGAATGAACTCGAACCTAATGTTGTGGCTGAAATACGTGTAGTAGCCGGCAAGGTCGATCTCCGCCATAGCGTCCGCCGAGTTCCTTATGCCACGGATGATATTCATGCACGAGTCCAGTTCGTCCCGGTGGTTGCTCATGTAGTCCAGCACGGTCAGTCCAGAAGGCAGTATGTCAACCTGGTAGCCGAGCGATGCCACGTCATATTCCTTTCCGTCCTCGACGTCCTCGGCGCCGACCAGTGTGGCCTCTATGGCAAGCTTCATCTTGTCCCGATTAACCATACGAACATTCTTGTTGGAATTGTCGGCAATGAGGATGACCACCTTGTCGAACAGCTTGCGGGCCCTCTTGGCTATGTCCAAGTGTCCTAGAGTGAACGGGTCGAACGATCCTGGATATACACAGCATTTCATACGAACCTCAACACATTATATAGTTCAGAATATCCGTGGCGATTTTCTTGAAATCGTCGTGATTGTCGTTGACGAACTCCTTTACCGGACGTCTGGCACTGAATTTTTCGAATTCCTCGTCAAGCCGGTCTTGCAGTTCATCCGTCTTGATGATCATCTGTCGGTAATCTTCGAGGTATTTCTTGTTCTTCTCATATTCTTCCGATGACAAGCAACAGAACCCAGTACGTTCCGTCTCGATACGATGTGCGGTCTTGTGGCGATTCACTACCCGGTCGATCCGGGTATCCTTGTCACTAACGACTATGCGGAACACTTTGCCACGAGCACGCTCGTTCATCCACTGCGGCACTACGGCGGACTCTATGAACAAGTTGGCGGGCAGTTCGGTCCTTGAAAGGAACCGACAAGTACGGTGCACGGCCTCGGACAGGTAGACCGACAGCATGCCATCGATCCAGTCGTATACGATCTTGTCGTCGAGCGCGATACGACGGACGGAGTCCGATATGCCGACATAGGGCAACACGGCGGACGGGCCGAACTTCGCGGTCAGTGCGGCCTTGATTTCCGGCGTAGTGAGTACGACGTCCTTAGTGAGGCTATCCAAGTCGATGACACTGTAGCCACGGCTCCGTAGCTCTTCGGATACCGAGCTCTTTCCGGAACCTATGTGCCCGGTTATAATGTGGAGATTGAACATTCTTATCCTTCAATGCAGTCGGTGATCATTTTCTTGTAAGCTTTCTCGTCACGGCCAAGCCATATCACGTTGCAGTCCTTGAAGAACGGGACGAGCATGTAGTGCGTGGCTATTATGACCTGGTAGCCGCACTCGTTGACCAGTTGCGGCAATATACCGGTGAGCAGTCCGTAGGCGTGCTCGGCGGACAAGTGGCGCTCCGGTTCGTCCATAAGCAGTGTCGGCCTTCCACCGGCCAGGATAGTCTTGTCGGCATATTCCTTCAGCACGTCGATGTACTTGAGCCCGGTGTCCTTTCTCCGTTCGTAGACCTCGACGAACTTTTCCTCGCTGAACTTCCATGTGCCGTCGTAGAGGTTCTCCAGCATGTTCCCCTGGCGGGTCATCTCGTTCTCCCCAGAAGACTTCTGGCAGCGTTCCATGCGCATCAACGCGCTGGCCGTGTAGTCGAACGCGCCCTGTCCTACTCCGAAACCGCTTCCGGTACCGTTGTGGAAGTCGACCACGTCGACGTCGTTGTGCCAGTAGACCGGCCCGTCGATATCGACATCCGCCGTGCAGTGCTTATGGTGCTCCTTGAAGAAGTCGGCTATGTCGTTGGTCGTTTCTACATCCCCGGCAAGCAGTCCCATGAAGTCGAGGTTTGACCACGCGGAAAGGGTGAGGCCGTGGACGGCGATCGCTTTTATGATCGTCGACTTGCCGCACCCGTTGGGGCCGAACAGGATGTTATAGCCGGGCGTGAACTTGATAGGCTTGTCGAGGATGTGCTTATTTCCTTCCAAGTCCATGATGTCCAGCGGGTAGCCGGAAGTGAAATTGACTGACTTGATCATATCACTATTCCGCGTTAATTCCTATGTATTCCAGCAGATCGTCGAGATCCCAGTGTTCCTCGGTAGACTTGGAAACCATGTCACCGAGGCTATCATGCCCATGTACATTCTTGACTACTCGGAAGTCCGTATTGGACTCCTTATAATCAAGGTAGACATCTAGCAAGTAGTCGTTGGAGAGAAGGATGGTGAGATGTTTTCCTTCGGTGCCGATCGTAGTTAGCGTGTACGTGTATTCCGTATTGTCGAGATAAGCGACAAGTCGCATCATCGGGTTGCACATGAGACTCTTGACAAGGTTCTTCATTGTGAAGAACTTGGAATGCGGAGGAAGCGTCGGGATCGTATTTTTATACAGCCCGTGGTACTTGCAGTATTCAAGAAGCTCGTGGGTAGTGAGCTCGATGTCGTCATCGTAGTCGATGCCGGTCGTGTTCTTGACGAAGTCGTAACGTTCCTTCACGGCGAGCCGAGGAGAGCCATCCTCGTCCGTAGGTACACGACAAGCGTTTTCTGGGGGCGTATTGCTTCCGAGACATTTGATTATACCGCTAGTCCCGTCGGCGAATTCGATCACGTCGCCGTCCTTGCCGGTCGGCAGCTGTCCGGCATAGGTGAGCGCATCCATGTCTGGCAGAGGCTTCTTGGACTCCGGCGACGTAGCTTTTTCGCGAGCCGTATTGGATTCTTCTGTATCGATACGGTATTCGTTCTTGACCGGTCCCTTCGGATATCCATTGTAAATTAGCGCCAGAGCGTCAACTTCGTCTAGAGACTTGGCCAATGGGGCAGGCCGTTCCTTGATATTTCCTACAGTAGGATCTAGCCACATGTCGGTACCGAACCAGCGAATCTTGTAGTCGTTCAGTTCGACAGTGCTGCCGGCATGGTCTTCGGCGAACTGGATGTAATTACGGACTTGACCGTTATGTGTCTTGAATAGGCCGTTGCCTTTGGAAAGCCATTCGGCCAGCATTGAATATGTTGCAAAGTCTGGATTAAGCATATCCGAAATATAGCAAACCGGTCACGATTTGCCAACGCAATTGAAGCACTGCTCGAACAATATCTGGTTCGATACATCTATAAGGCGTCGTCTTATTGTAGGAGCCACTTCCGGAGTAGCTTGCATCAGCCCGACAACGCTCTTGTTGGTCACCTTCCTTACGGAAATGCATTTCTTGATTTCCGGTATTGCGCTAGTGATCTTGTCCATGTAACGTTCCGCGCGTATCTTGCTGGTAGTCGACGTTTCTGACCACAAGTACCAGTAGAAACTAATTCTCACATCCGGACCGAACTCGTACCTAGTACATGTGTAGGCTACCATGTAGGTTGCTTTGCCGTATATATGGTAAAACCTGGTCTGCCGCTGTATGGTGGCCACCAGTCTCGTCTTCAATCTACGCAATGCCATGCATATAGCGCTAGCCAGTGAAGCAACGTATATGCATTCCTTCAATCCGATCACTTGTCCTCGACTTCGCCTTCGTAGAAGATGATGTACGAACTACCGCGCGGGTTGTAGGTATGTACTATCTGCACGTCGTCGAGACGGAACCCGTTCTCGTTCAGGAACTTGATTACGTCGGGTAGTTTACGGATAGGCTTCACGTTCTTGATTTCTGTATGCATAATAATGACCTCTTGCTGGAAATATAGCAAGAGGCCACAAAGTTTTCAACAATGCCTATGCCATGGCGGCCAGACGGCGGGCTTCCATGACCTTCTGGGCGGTCAGCCACAAGGTGTAGGCCGGCGTATCCTTGGGGATAACCATCTTCTTGGCCACCTCGTCCTTGGCCGTATTGAAGAACGGCCCGTAGTTGGCCTCGTCCTTGGCCATCCAGTTGAGCTCGTCCTTGATGTCCTCGTCGGTGAATTCATTCAACAGCAACTCGTGGATGCGGTGTGCGAACTCGATATCGTATTCGTCCGGCTTCCTCTCCACGCGACGCACGAAGGAAAGGATGCCTTCTCCAGGATTCGGTGCCGAGGGAACCTTCGGCTCCTCTGCCTGGACGCTGTATCCGGCCCTAGCGCGTGCTACCTTTTCCTTGCGGTCTTCTTCGGCCTTGCGCTTGGCCTCGTCTATCTTGAACTTCTTCCAGTCGTCAGATGACAGCCTCGGGTGGGCTACGCGGTTCTCCTCGGCCTTCTTCCGTGACGCGGTGTTCTTGTCGATCGTCTTCCTAAGCCGGTCGAGAACGATGGTGTATACCCCATTTTCCTTGGCGTTCTCCAACGAACGGCGGACGGAATAAAGACGGCTAAATAGGTCGTTGAGCTTGGAGTTACTGTACTTGAGCGTCTCCACGTT
>Ga0310696_10007182_pt1 | contig 13123 bp, 12 predicted proteins | sample AusTroGonzalo_MG_4_FD_203885 | JGI IMG/M metagenome (GOLD analysis project Ga0310696, IMG submission 203885) | Bovine rumen microbial communities from tropical cattle in Woodstock, Queensland, Australia - Gonzalo_02 (v2) (version 2) | ecosystem: Host-associated > Mammals > Digestive system >... | reverse complement strand
CTCTATCCCTACACAAAGAGATACCTGGGCACATTCAACAACCACTTCTCAACAATCGGTCTTGTCGGTATGAACGAAGCCTGTCTGAATGCAAAGTGGATTGGCGAGGATCTGACACACAAGAAGGCACAGTCCTTCACAGCCAACGTTCTTGACCACATGAGAGAGAAACTCTCAGACTACCAGGTCAAGTACGGCGACCTGTACAACCTCGAGGCCACACCTGCAGAGTCCACAGCATACCGCCTTGCCAAGCACGACAAGGAGCGCTATCCGGACATCATCACAGCCGGTACTGAGGATTCTCCTTACTACACCAACTCATCCAACCTGCCCGTAGGCTTCACGGATGACCTGTTTGCAGCAATGGAGATCCAGGATCCTCTGCAGCTCAAGTACACAAGCGGAACAGTATTCCACGTGTTCCTCGGTGAGAAGCTCAACGACTGGAAGACAACACAGAAGCTTGTCAGAACAATTGCAGAGAACCATCAGCTTCCATACTTCACACTCAGCCCCACTTACTCAATCTGCCGCGACCACGGTTACATCACCGGAGAGGCATGGGAGTGCCCCGTCTGCCACAAGAAGACAGAGGTCTACTCAAGAATCACCGGTTACTACAGACCCATCCAGAACTGGAACACAGGTAAGACAGAGGAGTTCAAGGACCGCAAGGAGTACAACATTGCCAACTCACACCTCCCCGAGAGAAAAGTTGCCATGCTGTTCACCACAAAGACCTGCCCCAACTGCCCGTCTGCAAAGGCCCATCTGGAGAGAGCAGGAGTTGAGTACAAGGTTGTAGATGCCAACGAGAATCCCGACCTTTGCGCAAAGTACGACATCCAGAGTGTTCCCACATTCGTAAAGGACACTGAGAGCGGCGTTGAAATTCTCCGCGGTGTTTCAGAGATTGTCGGCTGGATCAGAAACAGAGCATAAAAAATACACTCTGTCCTGTGAGTCGAAAGATTCATGCAAGAAAGCGTTTCGGTGTTAATCTTGACTTGACGGAGTCAGGAGCCGGTGATTAGCGAGAGGCTTTGTGAAGCTCTCTTTCTGAGAAGACTTCTGATAAAAAAATACGCAATCGCTGGTCATCGAAGTATCTTGTGAGGCTTGTCATGGGTGGCGTTGCCACCCTGACCTGACCTTGAAAATAAAAATGAGAACATCAGAACTGCGAAATGACGCCTTCTTGACTTCCGTTAATTCACTTACACGGAGGTGCACATGGACAGAACGTGCAGCTGGTCCAGAATCATTGGTCTGGATCTGTCAAAGGCAACCTTCAAGGGTTGCATCCTCTCCGGTGAAGGCTTCACAGAGCGAAAGAACTTCAGTGGAGAGATGAAAAGGGATGAATCCGGTTATGTGTTGATCAACAACACAATCCAAGCCGGAGACATTGTCCTGATGGAGGCAGGAAGTTCCACTTTCAACCTTGCCAGATACCTGTTGAAGAATTCTAAGGCAAATGATGTGGTGGTACTTAATCCTGCCAATCTGAGAATCATCTGGGATTCACAGAAGAAGAACGACAAGGCAGATGCAATGAAGATTGCCTGCATTGCCAGAGACATGAGGACTGAAGCCTGGCCAAGAGTAACGGTTCCTTCAGAACAGGAGCAATCAGAAAGATCTGTAATCATGCATTGGGTTTTTCTGAGAAAGCAGGAAACAATGCTTTTCAATCGATTCTTTGCCTTGTTCAACAGTCTTGGTTACCCTGAAATTGACAAACCTAAACTTAAAAGTAAATCCGAATTCAGGGTTGAAACAATCAACAATCTGTTGTCTTTAAATGAACTCGCCTTCACAGATGCTGTTATGCTTGATGAGCAAATCACAGTAATCCAATCCCAACTTGGTTTCATGGAAGACCGACTCAGAACCATCTGTCTGAACCATCCTAAGCAGGCTCTTGCCTGGTTGTCTCTTCCTGGAATAGGTTTGGTGAATGCAGCAACTTTGATTGCCTACATCGGAGATGGTTCCAGATTCACCAAAGCAGATCAACTTCTCAACTATGCCGGAATGACTCCAAAACAGAATCAATCAGGAACGGTGGACATCAAAGGCAAGATTACAAAGAGAGGATGTTCTGCTATTCGCAGAAACGTTGTCCAGGGTGCTCAGGTTGTAATGCAACTCCCGGCAACCTGCGAGATTACAAAGTTTGCGTATCGTAAGAAGAAAGAATGCCCATTCAACGGAAAGGTAGCTGTCGCAGTCGCTAACCGGATGTTGAGGACAGGCTTAGCACTGTTACATCACAACGACCTGTACAGACCTATGGTTCAAGATGGGTATGACAGATTAAAAAGGAAACTGGCTGAATATAAACTTCAAGCCCTTGTCGACCACCTAGCAAGTAACTGACAAGAGCTCGTAAAGTAAGTTTTTCTCTTTCAAAAAACCTTCAATTGAAGGTTCGGATATTTATGTGCAAAAGTCAAGGTTAAATAATTATTTGAACAATTATCTTGACTCACAGGACAAAATAAAAAGCCCTGTAAAACGAGAAAAACAGAAAGAGCATCCGATTTGTTTCGGATGCTCTTTTTTTATTGCTCCTAATTTACGATTATTACATTAAAATGGGAGCAATTTTTTGAAAACTTTGCTCCTGAATTATGTTTTTATTGTCAAAATAGGAGCAATTTACCATTACATGAAGTTAATGCCGTTTTCTTTTGCCTTCTTCACATCTTCTTCGGGCCATACAGAAGCCTGGACTTCACCGATGTGTGCCTTGTGAAGCAGGAACATGCAGATACGGCTCTGGCCGATTCCGCCGCCGATTGTCTGGGGGTACTCACCGTTGAGAAGACGCTTGTGCCAGTAAAGGTCTTTTCTTTCCATCTTTCCGGCTGCCTCAAGTTGCTTCAGCAGTACTTCCTTGTTTACTCTTATTCCCATTGATGAGAGTTCAAGGGAGTCTTCAAGGACGCTGTTCCATACAATCAGGTCTCCGTTGAGTGACCAGTTGTCATAGTCAGGTGCGCGTCCGCCGTGCTTGACACCATCGGCCAAAGGCCAGCCTATGCCGATAACAAAGATGGCACCGTACTTCTTGGCAGCCTCGTGCTCCCTCTGAACCGGTGTGAGGTCGGGAAACTGCCTCTGGAGCTCTGAGCTTTCAATGAAGGTAATGTCCTGGGGAAGGGTGGGTTTGCAGACGGGGTAGTTCTCTGAAACGAGGAACTCTGTGCGCTTGAGGGCCTCATAGATCTTTCTGACTGTAGTCTTGAGGAACTCGACGTTTTCCTGGTCCTTCTTCATGATCAGTTCCCAGTCCCACTGGTCAACGTAGATTGAGTGGATGTTGTCCAGCATGTCATCCGGACGGATTGCATTCATATCTGTATAAAGGCCGAAACCTTCTTCAAAACCATGGTCGGCAAGGGTCATGCGCTTCCACTTTGCAAGGCTCTGAACAACTTCCATCTTCTTGTTGTTCATTCCTCCGACTTCAAATGAAACGGGGCGCTCAATGCCGTTAAGATCATCATTGATACCGCTGTTTGCAGGAACAAACAGTGTGGATGTCACACGTGAGAGTTTGAGTTCTGATGCCAGCTCGCGTTCAAATGTGTCTTTGACAAATTTGATTGCGCGTTCTGTAAGCCTTGTGTCAAGAAGGCTTTTGTAAGACTTGGGAATTGTAATGCTCATCTGAGTCCTCCATTCTCTGTGTATGAATATGCCTTGATTGGCGGAAATCCGTTAAAAGCAACACTTGCATAGCTTGTTGTGTATGCACCTGTTGAAAGGAAGTAAACCCTGTCTCCCGCCTTGAGGTCAAGCGGTACCTGCGGGGTGTACTTTTCGTACATTATGTCCATGCTGTCACATGTGGGGCCTGCAAGGATTGCAGGTCCTGTTTTTGCCTTGTTATCAGGGTCGCAGGAGAAGTGCAGTCTGTACTTGATGCTCTCTTCCATGGTTTCAATCAGACCGTTGAACTTTCCGGCATCGAGGTAGACCCATCTCACGTTCTCTGCATCGTCCTTCTTTTCAACCTCAACAACTGTAGCGGCAAGTATTCCGCTGTCTGCGGTAAGGCTGCGTCCGGGTTCCATGACAAAACGCGGTTTCTCTGCAGGGAAGTGCTTGTCTATGAAAGCCTTTATCCTCTTTGCATAATCTTCAAGTTCTGCCACAGGCTGGACGTAGTGGGCGGGAAGCCCTCCGCCAAGGTCCACAAGGCTCAGCTTTACAGGTGAGTTTCTGAAGATTCTGGCGCTTGTCTCAAGTGCTATGTTCCAGATGTCCATGTTGCGCTGCTGGCTTCCTACGTGGAACGATACTCCCACCGGTTTCAGACCAAGACTCTGTGCAATGGGAATTAGCTTCATAACCATTGCCTCTGAGCAGCCGAATTTTCTGGAAAGGGGCCAGTCTGCAGTGTCTGTCTCGGGCAGAAGAATACGGAAGTAGACGTTGCTTCCGGGAGCGTTGGATGCAATCTTTCTGACGTCGTTTTCACAGTCGCTTGCAAAGGTTCTGACGCCTTTTTCGTAGAAGTATTTCACATCTTCAGCCTTCTTGATTGTGTTGCCGTAGAATATTCTGTCGGCAGTTACTCCCTTTGCCATTACACTGTCGAGTTCGTAGCGGCTTGCAATGTCAAAGTTTGAGCCTTCTGCAAGAAGCATTGGGACTATTTCGTCCAAAGGACAGGCTTTGAATGCGAAATAAATATCGGCAAAACTGCAGAGCTCTTTCATATTGCGAAAGTAAGACTTTATTGTGTCGAGATTTACTATCACATGAGGTGTCGGAAGGTTTTCTGACAGCTTAATTACTTCTCTGTACTGATTCAGCATAGCAACAATTATATTATTGTGTTAAGTTTATTCAAGACGAGGAAAACTTTATGGAAGCAAATCTTTTCAAAATTATGCACATGAGAATAAAGAGAACAATGGACGCTCTTGAAAAGAACAATATGAAGGCTGTCTATGTTCCCACAGCTTCAGATGCCCGTGCCCTTCTTGAGACGATGCTTGTTGAAGGAGAAAAAATCGGTGTAGGTGGAAGCGTGACGCTGAATCAGCTTAACGCGCTCGAGCTTCTCAGAAGCGGAAAGTACAACTTCCTGGACCGCTATGCACCGGGTCTCTCCAAGGAGGAAACGGCAGAGGTCCAGAGACAGGCTCTGCTTTCAGATACCTTTATCACAAGCACAAATGCAATTACAGAGCATGGAGAGCTTTACAACGTTGACGGCAATTCAAACCGTGTCAGCGCTATGCTTTTCGGTCCCAAAAGGGTAATTGTAATTGCCGGTCAGAACAAGATAGTTCCTGATCTTGAGCATGCTGTGGTCCGTGTAAAGACAACAGCAGCTCCTGCAAACTGTATCCGTCTTGACTGTGATACGTTCTGTGCCAAGAACGGACACTGCCTCAGACCGGTCTGTGATGACAAGTCCCTCATGGCAATTCCGGCAGGAAGCTGTGAGAACACAATATGCTGCAATACAGTTGTTATGGGAAGACAGCGTCGCCCGGGCAGGGTGTTTGTAATTATAGTAGGTGAGGACCTTGGTTATTGACTTTGGCTATTTGCCTGTTCATAATTAAGGTACTTGTCATAAGGAGATTTATTTATGGATAAGTATCAGTGTCCAGCCTGTGGCTACATCTACGATCCTGAAATTGGTGATCCCGATTCAGGAATTGCCCCCGGAACACCTTTTGAAAGCATTCCGGATGACTGGGTATGCCCGCTTTGCGGAGTATCCAAAGATATGTTTGAGAAGATGTGATTCTCAACCTATCGCAAACGATAAAAGGACATTTGCCTTGGAAGATATTGGCTTCCAAGGCTTTTTTATGTAACAACCGTAACGACCAAAACGCGCCAAAAAAAGCCACAACGTTTCCGCTGTGGCTTTCTTTGGCGGTTTAAATAATCAGTTCTTATGTTCCAGAGCCAGTGTCAGTGTTGTCTGGTCACAGACCTCTGCGGGGCCGAAGTACTGGATTGCTCCGGGATAGAGGAAGTCTGTTTCAACTGCCCATTTCTCTCTGTGAGCTTCAAAGTACTTGAACGGCTCTCCGTCCATCTCTACAAGGGCCTTTCTGATAACGGGCTTCTGTGCACCATGGCGCTGTTCCATGTTCATCATCATTGTGATGGGGATGCCGCCTGCGTTCCACTGATCTGCGGGCTTTGAAAGGTTGGTTACGCTTGAGAGGTAACCTGTAAGACCTGCAGAGAGGAGGAAGAATGCGTTGTAGCCAAGGCTGTAGCAGTAGTCAGCATCGAAGTTTGACGGGAATGCACAGCGTCCCTCGTAGCCGAAGAAGTGGCTCTGCGGTGTGAACTTGCCGTTGTACTTTCCTTCCTTTGCAAGAACTGCAAGGCGTTTTCTGACAGTTTCGATGAAGAGCTTTTCTGTCTCTATCAGGCTGACCTGTACGTTTCCGTGGGGGTCTCTGTCAAGCAGGAGCTGGCTTTCAATTGACTGGGGAAGGCTGTTGAAGACCTTCTTTGAGTCGTCTGTGAGCAGGCTTTCAATGTAGGCAATCTTTGCAGCTGTTGTGGGAAGCTTTGAGAATTCCTTTTCGTTCTTTGCAACAAGGTCGTTGATCTCGGAGATCAGGATCTTGAGGGAGGGAACGAATTCAATCAGGCCTTCCGGAACAAGGCAGATACCGTAGTTGTTGCCGTTTGCTGCACGCTTTGCGATAACGTCTGCAATGTAGTTTGTAATGTCCTGGATGCTCTGGTTCTTGGCCTCAACCTCTTCGCCGATAAGACAGATGTTGGGCTGGGTCTTGATTGCACATTCAAGGGCAATGTGGCTTGCGCTTCTTCCCATCAGACGGATGAAGTGCCAGTACTTGCGTGAGCTGTTTGCATCACGGCAGATGTTTCCGATAAGTTCGGAGTAGGTCTTTGTTGCGGTGTCGAAACCGAAGCTTGTTTCAATGCTCTCGTTCTTCAGGTCACCGTCAATTGTCTTGGGACAACCTACGACGCAGATGCTTTCGCCCTCAGCCTTGAAGTACTCGGCAAGGATTGCTGCGTTTGTGTTGGAGTCATCGCCGCCGATAATGACAATGGCGTTGATGTTGTGCTTGTGGCAGACGTCCTTACAGACGGCAAACTGCTCTTTTGTCTCAAGCTTTGTTCTTCCGCTCTGGATCATGTCAAATCCGCCTGTGTTGCGGTAATCGTTGATAATCTGGTCATCGAGGACAATGTAGCTGTCTTCAAGGATGCCGCTGGGACCGCCGCGGAAACCGTAAAGGGTGTTTGCGGGATTTGCCTTTTTAAGGGCATCATAAAGACCACAAATTACATTGTGTCCGCCGGGTGCCTGTCCGCCTGAAAGGATAACACCAACGTTGAAAACCTTGGAAACGTTGGAATTGCTTCCCTTTGTAAAGCTGACCTTGGGCATTCCGTAGGTGTTGGGAAAGAGCTCTGAAAGAGCCTTGCAGTCAGACTGTGACTGGGTTTTTTCTCCCAGAACCGGAACAATGTCTGCAACATTTCCCCTGAGAACCGGGGGAAGCTTTGGTGAATAAGCGTATCTGGCAATCTGTAAAGGTGATTTCTCCATATAATTCTCCATCAGTTTTAAGTTTATTGTTTTGTTGCCTATTGTTCAACAATGAATGTATTATTAGACCGATGTTCGACATATATGTTGATGCCGATTCCCTACCCAGAGCCCTGCGGCCCATTATTCTGAAGGCTTCTTCCAGAGCCGGTGGTCTCTGTGTCTTTGTTGCTGACAGAGCACTTCCGGACATTGCAACTTTCATCAATACTGATACTCATGAGAAACGTGTTGCCGCAGGTGGTGACAGAAGCATTAAGTCAAATGTAAGGATGATAGTTGTCAAAACAGGGGAGAACAGTGCTGACAATACCCTGGTTGAAATGGCTCAGAGTGGCAGTTTGTGTATTACTCATGACATTCCTCTTGCCTCAAGACTCCTTGAGAAGGGCTGCTTTGTCCTGGATGACAGGGGATCTGAATACACGGCGGATAATATAAAATCCCTGCTTACAGGCAGGGAGGTAAACAACACTCTCCGCGAAGCAGGGATTTTCTCCGAACAGCAGAAGTCCCGCAGTACAAACACCGTTAAGGACTTTGCCGATAATCTTGACAGGGTTCTTACAAGAATGCTCAGGATTTCTTGAGCTTTGCCTCTTCCTCTTCTTCAAGAACTCTGTATGCAACCTTTCCGACAAGGGTCTTGGGAAGCTCTTCCCTGAACTCGATATCGTACGGGACTGCCCATTTTGCAATCTTCTTTCTGCACTCGGAAAGAATCTTTTCCTTGATCTCATCGCTGGGCTTGAGGCCGGGTGTGAGAACAACAAAGGCCTTTACCTTGTGCATCTTGTATGAATCAGGAACTCCGATACAGCAGCTCATATGAACTTCATCAAGGCTGTCGATAATGTTCTCAAGCTGTGAAGGATAGACGTTGTAACCAGATACAACAATCATTCTCTTGATTCTCTGCTTGAAGAAGATGAAGCCTTCATCATCCATTGTTCCGACATCACCTGTGTGGAGCCAGATGCGTCCGTCTTCATGCTTCTGCAGGGTCTGGGCATTCTCTTCCTCGTGTCCGATGTAGCCGAACATTACTGACGGGCCGCTCAGGCAGATTTCACCTTCCTCTCCATAGGGAAGCTCTTCCTGTGTGCCGGGTTTGAAAATCTTGTAGTAAGTGTCGGGGAAGGGAAGACCGATTGAACCTTCTTTCTCCTTGCTGTAGGGAGTAAGACAGCTTGCTGTAACACATTCTGTTGTGCCGTAACCTTCACGTACACGGACAGAGGCATTGTGATCTTTGAGGAAGGCATCAAGCTTCTTCTTGAGTTCGATTGAAAGGCTGTCTCCGCCGGAGAAGACTCCGAGCAGACATGACAGATCAACTCCGTCCATCTCCTGGTTTCTTGTAATTCCCTCGTAGAGTGTGGGAACACCGGCAATGAGGTTGGGTTTTGCAGTCTTAAGAAGCTTTGAATAGCCCTTTACGCTGACCTGGGGAACAAGGTAGCTTCTTCCGCCGTAGAACTGGACTGTATGGATACATACACCAAGACCGAATCCATGGAAAACGGGCATTGCTGCAAGCATTGTCTTTCCGGGAATATCGATATTGGACATTGTTCCGGTCTGAAGTGCAAGTGCGTTGAAGTTCAGGTTTGTGAGCTGGATACCCTTTGATGTGCCTGTTGTTCCGCCGGAGAAGAGGATAACTGCAATATCGTCTGCCTTTTTCTCAACCTTGGGGTCTTTTGTGCACTTGTCAGCACCTTTGAGGAAGTTGTTCCATCTGACTGTTACCTTGTCCTCTGTGAACTTGGGGAACTTGCGCTCCTTGAGAAGCTTATAAGCAACAGACTTGATGGGTGTCAGAGCATCTGAAACGCGGCAGATGATAATATGCTCAAGGTCTGCATTCTTCTGGACCTCGGCAATCTTTCCGTAGAACTGGTCCAGTGTGATGATTGTCTTTGACTTTGCTTCCTTGAGATAGAACTCAATCTCACCGACAGCTGAAAGGGGATGGATCATTGATGCAACTGCGCCGATTGAGTTGATGGCGTACAGAAGCATTACTGCCTGGGGAACGTTGGGAAGACATACTGTTACAACATCGCCTTCCTTGATGCCCATAGCGCTCAGAGCCTTTCCAACGCGGTCAATCTGCTGGTGCATTACCTTGTAGCTTGTGTTCTTGTCCTGAAAGCAGATTGAGGGCCAGTCGGGATACTTTTTTGCTGACTCGACAAAAGCCTGATACATTGAGTATTCGGGGTAGTCGAGGTGGAATTCTACTTCACCGTAGCACTTCAGCCACGGTGCATTGACTTTATCATTGTTTGGTTTGAATTTCATAGTCTGTCCTTAAGCTCTTCCAGAAGAGCGTCGTAATCAATTTTTTCACATGCGGGCTTATCAAGAAGCTCGGGTTTGAGCAGCAGGGCCTTGAGGATCCTGAGGCTCTTTGCATAGTAAACGCCGTCGGCGATTCTTTCATCTAGGGTAAGGGATACTGGGAGGAATTCCTTAAGTTCAAATGATCCGTCTTCGTGGAAGACAGGCTTCTTCTCTTTCTGACCCACAATAGCAAAAATTGAGTTTGTACCGAAGTTAATCAGGTGGTGATAGGAAGCGTTCAACTTGATTGAACCGAGGTTTGAAATAAAGCAGGTTGCGTTGTACGGATTTGCCTTTACGAATGACTTGGGAAGTCTTCCGTGTCTGTCCAGAGCTCTGATAAGAGCACACACAGCCTTGAAGATGAATCCGGGAAGTTTGAGCAGACTGGAGATAATCTTAAGAGTATCGTCTTTGCTCTCCTTGGACTTACGGATCTCTGCAACTATCTTGCAGGTTGAAAGGTGCATCTGCTCCATCGGGCTGACATCACTGTCTTTTTTGTAGTTTGTGATTACAAGACCTTCTTCAGCACCGTCAATCTTCTGCTTCTTTGCAATGAACGCAAAGGAGATTACCTTTCTCTCCCAATACTTTTTGTTCCTGACAAAGTAGTTCAGTTTGGGCCTCTCTTCTACTGTTCTTGCAAGTGCTGCAAGGAAGGCGTGGAAGAAGGTGTATTTGAAGATGGGATTGGGGTTGTTGTCGTTCTTGTTTTTGACGTATGCGCTGAGTGCATCCATCTCAATATCCATATGAGCAACAGCTTCATTATCTGTTCTGTCACCCATCAGGTAGTTCATTATTCCCTGGAGAGGATCAAGGTCTCTGACAAGCCATGCATCATATCTGTCTCCAAGGCGGTTTTTTCTTTGCTGTTCCATAAGATATCCTTATGCGCAATTTATAGCATTTTCGGCTGTTTTAGGTCAATAAACGTGATAGTTAATTGTAACTATATGTGCTATTCTGTTCACATGAAACTAGTATCCTGGAACGTAAACGGCCTGAGGGCTGTAATGAACAAAGGTTTTCTTGATTATTTTGAGAAAACAAATGCAGACGTCTTCTGTCTTCAGGAAATAAAGCTGTCGGAAGGGCAGCTTGATTTCAACCCTGAAGGTTACCACTGTTTCTTCAACTATGCCCAGAAGAAGGGCTACTCCGGAACGGCCGTATTCTCAAAAAAGAAGCCTCTGAGTGTCAGGTTCGGCGAAGACACAGAGGGAAGGGTGCTTTGCCTGGAGTTCTCTGATTTCTTTGTTGTTAATGTTTACACTCCCAATTCCCAGGACGGACTTGCCCGTCTTCCCTACAGGATGGAGTGGGACAGGGAATTCAGGGTCTACGTCAAGAGCCTTGATAGTGAGAAGCCTGTTTTCATCTGCGGAGATATGAATGTAGCCCACAAGGAAATTGATATCAAAAACCCCAAATCAAACATACACAATGCAGGTTTTACAGTTGAAGAGAGAAAGGGCTTTTCAGACCTTCTTGAGAGTGGTTTCACAGATACCTTCCGTATGTTCTACCCGGATCTGAAAGATGCCTACAGCTGGTGGAGCTACCGCTTCCACGCAAGGGAAAAGAACGTTGGCTGGCGTATAGACTACTGGCTTGTTTCAGACCGCTATGCAAGTAACGTCAAAGGTGCAGGAATAGACGCTGAAATTACCGGCAGTGACCATGCCCCTGTCTATGTTGAAGTGCTTGCCTGACGCGCGCGAAGTGAAGTAAATTATAAGGGTGATACGTTTTCATCTGAAGAAGGCTTTCTTCGACGGCTGGGACCATGTGGTCCCGCTTATGATTATAAATCTTCTCTATCTTGTAATCCCGGGATGTCTGGTTCTTGTTTACATCAACGAACCTGTAAACACACCGCTTGGGATAACAGCAATGATGACGGCCCTTCTTCTGAGCGTTTTCTTCTTTACCGGAGTAAGCGGGATAACATTCCAGTGGAGTAAGTACAACAGAACCTGGGCAAAGGACTTCTTCCAGGCTATAAGGGAAAAGGCAGGTCATACCATTGTCCTTTTTGTAATGCTTGCAGTCATGATTGGTGTTTTTCTCTATGTGCCGTACTTCCTTTCTCTTGGAAATGTGCTGTATATGGGCCTTACGATGCTTGTTTTCTGGATTTTCTTTTTTGCACTGCTTGCTCTTCAGTTCTATCTCCCGCTTGCATTCTACATAAAGGCAGACGGTCCGGTTAAAACACTCAAGAAATGTTTCATCCTGCTTTCGGACAACATTGCGTTCAGTGCATGGATGTTTGTCAAAACCATTGCAGATGTTGCTCTTTCCGTGGTTTCGGCAACCCTTGTACCTGGAATATGCGGTATCAGTCTTTCACACATGGACGGTCTGAGACTCGTCCTTATCAGATACAACTACACTGAAAACCATCCGGGTTGCAACAGACGTGATCTTGATTGGAAAGATGTCTTTTCAGCTGAAGCCAGGGAGCTGGGACGCTAGGAGGTTGGTATGGGATTTGAAGTAGAAATAAAGGCACATGTCCCTGAACAGAAGGTGGATTCAATCCGCTCATTCTTTGACAACCGTGAGGGCACATCTTTCTGCGGCTGCACAGACAAACAGGATGTTTACTGGGCAAAACAGGAAACAGACCCTCCCATGTTCAGAACAAGGCTTGAGAAGACTGACAACGGCAAAGAGGTAATCTTTACATCAAAGCCTCTGAAGAAGAAGGACTATCTTACCGAATACAACGTTGAAAACGAATTTACTGCCGACTGCGACCAGTGGGAAAATGTTCTGGAGTTTGTATCCGGGCTCGGTCTTAAGGTCTGCAGAAGAAAGTGGAAGAAGGGCTTCGGCTGGTTTGCCGATCTTGACGGATTCAGAATTCATGCAGAGCTTCTGGAAGTCAAATTCCTTGGTTGGTTCCTGGAAATGGAAATCTGCAGCAGGCATGAAGAAGACATTGACAAAACAGCAGCAGAAGAAGCACTTTTCAAACTTCTTGAAGAAGCCGGTGTTTCCAAAAGTGCTGTGGAACCTATAGGATATAACAAACTACTGGTGGCTGCCGGTCACGAGAGGGGTTGATATGGCAAAAATCGATATATTCACAGATGGCGGATGCTCAGGCAACCCCGGACCGGGAGGCTGGGCCTTTGTGATTCTCAGTGACGGTCAGCTTATTACCACATCAAGCGG
>Ga0310696_10007181_pt1 | contig 13124 bp, 10 predicted proteins | sample AusTroGonzalo_MG_4_FD_203885 | JGI IMG/M metagenome (GOLD analysis project Ga0310696, IMG submission 203885) | Bovine rumen microbial communities from tropical cattle in Woodstock, Queensland, Australia - Gonzalo_02 (v2) (version 2) | ecosystem: Host-associated > Mammals > Digestive system >... | reverse complement strand
TACCCGTTGCGTTCACGCAGGTTATTCTCCCAAGAAAGGCGAGCCCCGTCAGGTTCCCATTATCCAGAGCACTACTTTCAAATATGAGACTTCCGACCAGATGGGCAAGCTCTTTGATCTGGAAGAGGCCGGTTACTTCTACACCCGGCTTCAGAACCCGACGGTGGATACCACTGCCGCGCAACTTTGCGACCTGGAGGGCGGTGTAGGTGCCATCCTTACTTCGTCCGGTCAGGCTGCAAACCTCTTCGCCTGCCTGAACATCGCCAAGGCCGGAGACCACATCGTTGCGGCCAACAACATCTACGGCGGCACCTTCAACCTGCTGGGCGTGACGCTGCCGCAGATGGGCATCGAAGTCACCTTCCTCAAGGCCGATGCCACCGACGCGGAAATCCAGGCCGCCATCCGGCCCAATACCAAACTCGTGTTCGGCGAAACCCTGTCCAACCCCGGCGTAGAGGTCTTTGACATCGAGCGCTGGGCCAACGTCGCCCACAAGAACGGCCTGCCGCTGGTGGTGGACAACACCTTCCCCACCCCGTACCTGTGCCGTCCCATCGAATGGGGCGCCGACATCGTCACCCATTCCACCACCAAATATATAGACGGCCATGGGGTTAGCGTGGGCGGTGCTGTCATCGACAGCGGTAACTTCCCCTGGGACAAGTACTCCGAGCGCTTCCCCGGACTTACCACCCCCGACGCTTCCTACCACGGCCTCACCTATACCAAGGCTTTCGGCAAGGCTGCTTTCATCGTCAAGGCCACCACGCACCTGATGCGCGACCTGGGCAGCACCCAGAGCCCCCAGAACGCTTTCTACCTGCACCTGGGCCTGCAGACCCTGCACCTTCGCATGAAGCGCCACAGCGAGAGCGCCCAGAAGGTGGCCGAGTGGCTGCAGAACCGCCCCGAAGTGGCCTGGGTGCACTATCCCGGCCTGGAGAGCGACCCGCACCACAACCTGGCGCTGAAATACCTGCCCGACGGCTGCAGCGGCGTCATGGCCTTCGGCCTCAAGGGCGGCCGTGCCTTTGACAACCGCTTCCTGGATGCCCTCCAGCTTGTAACCATCGAAACCCACGTGGCCGACTGCCACACCTGCGTCCTGCACCCGGCCTCGCACACCCACCGCCAGCTTAGCGACGAACAGCTCAAGGCCGCCGGCATTGCTCCCGACCTCATCCGCCTGAGCATCGGCCTGGAGGATGTAGAAGATATTATCGCCGACCTGCAGCAAGCCCTGGAAAAAGCATGACCAAACACCAGATAACAGTAGATTTACCGCTCGAGAACGGCGGCGTGCTCACCGGAGCGCGCCTCGTTTTTCATGACTCCGAGGTTACCGGCGGAAGGGTGATCTGGATTTGCCACGCCCTTACGGCCAACAGCAACCCGGAGGACTGGTGGCCCGAAATGGTGGGCCCCGGCAAGACCATCGACACCCTTACGGACCGCGTGGTTTGCGTGAATATGCTGGGCAGCGCCTACGGATCGGAAGGTCCTGCGCGCACCAATCCCGAAACCGGCCAGCCCTGGATGCTGGATTTCCCCATGATTACCATCCGGGACAGCGTGAACGCCTTCATTGCTGTACGCAAGCACCTGGGCATCGAGAAGATTGACCTGCTCATCGGAGCCTCCAACGGCGGCTTCAACGCCATCGAGTGGGCCATCATGGAGCCGGAGCGCTTCGACCGCTGCCTGTTCCTGTGCACCGCCCCGCGCATCTCGCCCTTCCTGGGCGCCACCGTGGAAGCCCAGCGCATGGCCCTGGAGGCCGACCCCACCTTCCGCGAGGCCCGCGACCTGAACGGAGGATCGGCCGGACTCAAATGCGCCCGGGCGCAGGCCCTCATCAGCTACCGCAGTTTCCAGGGGTACGGACAAACCCAGGCCGAACAGGACCCCGACACTCTCTTCGCCGGGCGCGTAGCCTCCTACGAGCGCTACCAGGGCGAGAAACTGGTGCGCCGCGGCTTTGACGCCTATTCCTACTTCACCCTGTGCAACGCCCTGGACAGCCACAATGCCGGACGCGGACGCGGCGGCGTGCAGAAGGCCCTGCAAAGCATTCAGGCCGCCTGCACCGTGGTTGCCGTAGATACAGACCTTCTTTTCCCGCCCTTCGAAGGACGGGAGTGGACGTCCTGGATTCCGGGCGCCCGTTTCATCGAAATCAGTTCTTTATTCGGCCACGACGGCTTCCTCCTGGAAATCGCCAAACTGTCGGCCATCATTATGAAATAACGTATGCAAGTCCTCAAGTTCGGCGGCAGTTCCGTCGCCAATGCCGGAGCCATGCTCCAAGTGATACAGATAGTCCGCAAGGCCCTGGAGACCGACCGCACCATCCTGGTGAGTTCGGCCATCAGCGGCTGTACCGACGAACTCATTGCCATCGGCCGGCTGGCCGGCGCCCACGACAAACAGTTTGACGAGCGCCTGAAGGCCTTGCAGGAAAGGCATCACCAGATTATTGCAGAACTGCTGCCCGAAAGCCATCAGGCCAAGACCCGGGAAACGGTAGACGCCCTCTTTGCCCAACTGGCCAGCATCTTGCAGGGCGTGTTCCTGCTGGGAGAGCTCTCCCCCACCAGCCTGAGCGCCGTGGAGAGCTTCGGCGAGCTGTTCTCTACTCGCATCCTCACCGACAAATGCCTGTCCCTGGGACTTCCCTGCCAGTGGCTGGATGCCCGTAAACTGGTTGTGCTGCGGGGCGGCACGGTAGATACCGCCGTCACCTACAAGCGCATCCAGGAGGCTGTGGGAGCGCATCTGCACACGCAACTGTTCATCGTGCCCGGCTTCATCGCCCGGGACGAGGAAGGCCGCCCGGCCACACTGGGTCGCGGCGGATCGGACTACACCGCTTCCCTCTTCGCCGTGGGCGTCCATGCCCGCCGCGAAGAAATCTGGACCGACGTCCCCGGCATCATGACGGCCAACCCCAAGGTGGCTCCCTCGGCCCGGACCATCCCCAACATCTCCTACCGCGCCGCGCAGGAACTCTCGCACTTCGGCGCCAAGGTCATCTATCCGCCGACCATCCAGCCGGTGGTGGCCGAAGGCATCCCCATCTACGTGAAGGACACCTTCCACCCCGACGACCCCGGCACCCTGGTGGAGAAGAATCCGCCGCGGGCCGAAGGCGGTGTCATCGGCCTGGCCCACTCGGAGGGCATCGCCCTCATCTCGCTGGAAGGCAGCGGTATGGTGGGCGTTCCCGGCTTCAGCGCCCGCCTCTTTGACGCGCTGTACCGCAAGGGCATCAACATCATCCTCATCACGCAGGCCTCGTCGGTTCATTCCATGTGCATCGCCATTTCGGCGGCCGATGCCGAGAAAGCCCGCCAGGCGGCCGACAACTGCTTCGCCTACGAAATCTCCCTGGGCAAGCTGAATCCGCTGAAAGTGGAGACCGGCTATTCCATCGTGTGCGTGATTGGAGACGACATCCTGGGCCACAGCGGCGCCACCGGCCAGATGCTGGCCGCCCTGGGTCGCCACGGCATCCCGGTGCGTGCAACGGCGCAGGGATCCTCTGAACGGAATATTTCCGTCATCGTCCCTTCGGACCAGGCCGATGAAGCCATCCGCGCCATCCACCGCGTCTTCTTCGACCGGCAGTCCCGCAAGATTGTGCCCGTTTTCATCGCCGGGTACGGACGCGTGGGTAAGGAGCTGGTGAACATGCTGCGCTCGCAGTCGGCCCTGATCGCCGCCCGCACAGGCGTGGAACTGCGCATCTGCGGCCTGGCCAACAGCAAACGTTACTTCATTGATACAGAAGGCATTGAAACGCCGGAGAATCTGCAGACCAAAGGCAACGCCGGCTCCTTCGTCGACGCCCTGTGCAGCCTGTCGCTGGAGCATCCCGTCTTTGTGGACTGCACCGCCAGTGAAGAGACGGGCTTCCGCTATCCGGAACTGTTCCGCTGCGGCTATCACGTGGTGGCCTGCAACAAGAATCCCTTCTCCGGGACCTACGCCCAATACACCCAACTGGTCCAGGAAGCCATGGCTGCCGGCGTGAGCCTGCGTTACGAAACCACCGTGGGTGCCGCCCTGCCCGTGCTGGGCACGCTGGATCGGGTGGTAGAAAGCGGAGACCGGCTGCAGGAAGTCCAGGCCGTGCTTTCCGGCACCCTCAACTACCTGCTGGACAACTATAAAGGCGCCGATTGGGACGCCCTGGTGGAAGATGCCCGCGTCAAGGGATACACCGAGCCCGACCCGTCGGTAGACCTGAGCGGCCGGGACGTCCTGCGCAAAGTGCTCATCCTGAGCCGCGTGGCCGGGATTCCGCTGGAGGCCGCCCAGGTAAAGCTGGAAGCCATTCCTGCCGATATCGCCGAGCGCTACGCCGCTGCCGCCGCCGACGGCAAGAAGCTGCGCTACGTAGCCCGGGTCTGTGCCGACGGTACCGCCTCCGTGGGCCTGGAAGCCGTGGGCCCCGACAGCCCGCTGTACAACCTGCACGGAACCGACAACGGCATCCTGATCACCACCGCCGACTACCCCTCGCCCATGTTCATCCAGGGCGCAGGCGCAGGCACCCGCCAGACGGCCGGCGGGCTCCTGAAAGATATCTTAGAGGTGTAGGAGCTTACTCCACAAATACCATTTCATCGAAGAGGTAGGCGGCATGGCCTACCTCTTTGATTACAAAGAGGAGGTAACGCACATCCAGGGAGATGTTGCGGCAAATCTCGGGATCGAAGACGAGGTCGCTCATGGTGCCTTCCCACACGCGGTCGAAGTTGATGCCGATGAGGTTGCCGTCGGCATTCAGCACCGGGCTGCCGGAGTTGCCGCCGGTGGTGTGGTTGGTGGCCAGGAAGCACACGGGCTGGTCCTCGAAGCCGCCGCGGGCGTAAATATCACGCAACACCTGCGGGATGTTGTAGTCGAAGATGTCGGGGTTGTCCTTCTCGATAATGCCCTTCAGGGTAGATACGGGCCGATAATAGATGGCATCGGCCGGCTGGTAGCCTTCCACGTGGCCATAGGCGACGCGCAGGGTGAGGTTGGCGTCGGGATAGAAGACCTTTTCGGGCTCGAATTCCATCTGGCCCTGCATATAGGTGCGGTACTTGAGCGAGATGGCCTGGTTGAACTCCTTCACCTTGGGAGTGAGTTCCTGGGCGTAGAACTTGTCCAGAGCCACAGCCAGGGCCTGGGCTTCTTCCTTCGAGGAAAATACGGCATCCTTCCAGGCCTTCATGTCTCCGCCATACTGGGCGCGCTTCTCCAGGAAATAGGCCGGCTTGTACTGATCTTCCACAGCCTTGTCGAAGGCTTCCATCATGGCCACGAAGATTTCCTCGTCGATGGGCTGGTAATAGTCCTTGGGGTCTACCCGGCGGCCCATACCCATCTGGATTTTCTCCACGGCCCGCACGGTCTCGTTGTAGTATTCGTAGGCGCGGTAGATGGGATTTCTCTGCTCATACAGATTGCCCAGTTCGAAGGGGATCCAGGCATAGCGGGTGCCCTGGGCCCATTCCTCGAAGCGGGCCTCGTAGGCCTCCTTCACGGGCACCACCTTGTTCTTGCGCAGGCCCTTTTCCTCTCCCTGCCACTTCTTCCAGGCATTGGCCACGGAGGCGTACTTGGAAGAGTACTGGATGCGCACGGCCTGGCTCTGGTCCATGTACTTTTTCATAATGCCCAGGCGCGTGGTGCGGAGGGCAATCTTCTCGGGGTCCGAGACGTCCTGGATATAGCGGACCAGGGACGAATGCACGTACTCCTGCGTACTGCCGGGGCAACCATAAACGAAGGTAAAATCGCCTTCCTTCACCCCTGCAGTGGAGATTTTCATAAAGCGCTTGGGCTGGTAGGGCACATTATCGGCGCTATAATCGGTCGGCAGGTTGTCGGGGCCGGCGTAGATGCGGAAGATGGAGAAGTCTCCTGTGTGGCGGGGCCACATCCAGTTGTCGGTTTCTCCGCCAAACTTGCCGATGGAAGACGGCGGAGCGCCCACCAGACGCACGTCGCGATACTCGCGGAAAACAAAGAGGAAGTACTGGTTGCCATAGAAGAGAGCTTCCACGCTGGCCTTGATGCCATTCCCCTCTTTCTCGGCCTGGGCCTTGAGTTTGTCGGAATTCTTCTTGACCAGCGCCTGCCGCTGCTCTTCCGTCATCTTCTCCCTGTAGCCTTTGAGCACGGCGGCCGTCACGTCCTCCATCCGTTCCAGGAAGCGTACGGTGAGGCCGGGGTTGGGCAGTTCATCGGCCCGCGTCATGGCCCAGAAACCGTCCTTGAGGTAGTCGTGTTCTACCGAAGAATGCTTCTGGATATAGCTGTAGCCGCAGTGGTGGTTGGTGAAAAGGAGACCTTCACCGCTCACCAGTTCCCCGGTGCAGCCGGTCCCGAACAGGACCACGGCGTCTTTGAGGCTGGCCTGGTTAACGCTGTAGATGTCTTCGGCCGTAAGCTTGAAACCCTTGGCCTGCATGTCGTCGATACGCTGGGAAATGAGGGCCGGCAGCCACATGCCTTCATCGGCCCGGAGGATGGGAGCGGCCATGCACAGGAGCAGTGCCGCAGCTAGAAGTCTTCTTTTCATTTGGTCTGGTTTTGTACAAAAATAGCAAAATAATTCCTATATTTGTGCTTACTATACCACAAAAGCATTATGAGAATTCCCGAATCAGAACTCATTATCAACGGAGACGGCTCCGTTTTCCACATTCATCTGAAGCCCGAGGAACTGGCCGACAACGTCATCATGGTAGGAGACCCCTCCCGCGTGATGATGATTAGCGAATATCTCTCCGACATAGAATTCCAGCACGCTTCCCGCGAATTCGTATCTACCACCGGTAAATACAACGGCAAGCGCATCACCGTGCTGTCCCATGGCATCGGCCCGGACAATATCGACATTGTCATGACCGAACTGGACGCCCTGGCCAACGTAGATTTCGAGACCCGCGAGGTTAAGCCCCGTCACCGGGCCCTGAATATCCTGCGCATCGGCACCTCCGGCGCCCTGCACGCCGATATTCCGCTGGGCAGCTTCGTGATGTCCCACATCAGCGTGGGCTTCGACGGCGTCATGAACTGGTACGGAAACCGCGAAAAGAACTCCATTCCGGAGGTGGAAGAGGCCTTCAAGAAGCACATGCACTGGAGCCCGTACCTCCAAACCCCTTACTTTGTAAAGGCTTCTTCCAAGATTGTAGACGCCTTCAAGGATGACACCCTCAAGGGCGTTACCATTTCGGCACCCGGTTTCTATGGCCCTCAGGGACGCATCGTGCGCCTTCCGCTGGCCATGCCCAATATGCTGGAGGACATCGAGTCCTTCCGCTTCGAGCACGACAACATCCCTTACCGCATCACCAACTTCGAGATGGAAAGCGCTCCCCTGGCCGGCCTCGCCGCCCAGCTGGGTCACAACGCCTCTACGGTGTGCTGCATCATCGCCAACCGCTATCTGCAAAGCTCCAACCCCGACTACCGGCCGCACGTGCGCAAGCTGGTAGAACTTAGCCTGGAGCGTATGAGCAAAATGATCTAGATTTCGAAGGATTCAATCTCCTTCACCAACTTCCCAATAATGGACATCTTCGTATCGTACAAAGCGTCGGAGATGTCCACTTTGTAATAGTGGGGGTTGATGAGACGGCGCTCGGCCGGGGAGAAGTGGTGCAGGTTGTCCTGGTAGAACTGCTTCTTCTGGGCCAGGCTGTGTTTGGGCACCACGCGTACGCCCTTGGCAATGGCCTGGTGCTGCAGGGGACGGGCCTCGTAGGCGCCTTCCTCGAAAACCTTGGTCTTGTAGGAATCGTACTCGTCGCGTACGGTCACGGTTTCGCCGTGCTGCAGGGCCATGTCCATGGCGTCCCCGCGCAGGCAGGTGACATCGGCCTTGTGGACATAACCGTCGAACTTATGGCCTTTCACGCTGTCCTGGGCCGAGATGCGCCAGGTAATCTGGAAGCCGGGATTGATGAGCTTGATCTTGTCCTCGGAGCGCTTGATCACGGGCTGGTCGTCTACCTGCACCAGTTTGTACACATTGCCGAAGCAGGGAGCGGCCTTGGAGGTGGCAATAGCGTCGCCCACGCCGTAACTGTCGATGCAGGCGCCCTGGCGCTCCAGGTCTGTGATCAGGTATTCGTCCAGGCCGTTGGTGGCGAAAATCTTGCACTTGGTAAGACCGTGCTCGTCCAGGATGCGGCGCACTTCCTGGGACAGATAGGCCAGGTCACCGCTGTCCAAACGGATGCCGTAGCCGTAAGGATAATTGTCGTCGATTCCGTTCTCCTTGAAGGAGCGGATGGCGTTCTTCACCCCACAGCGCAAAGTGTCGTAAGTGTCGATGAGCAGGATCAGATTCTCTCCCTTATGCGTCTTGATATAGTCGCAGAAAGCCTTGTGCTCCCCTTCCACGGTGCTGCCGTAGGAAGTGATGAAGCTGTGGGCCATGGTACCGGTAGAAGGGACGTCGTTGAAGGCGCCGGTAAGGATGTTGGACGAGGATGCGCAGCCGGCAATCTGGGCCGCCTTGCCTCCGTAGACCGCCGCCCAGGGCCCGTGAGCCCGGCGGGAGCCGAATTCCGACACGGGATGATTGGTGGCCCGGCACACGCGGGAAGCCTTGGTGGCCACGGCCATCTGATGGTTCAGGATGCACAGCATGGGCGTTTCCAGTACCTGGGCCTCAATCATCGGAGCCACTACAGTGACGATGGGCTGGTTGGGGAAGGCGATCTCTCCCTCCCGCATGCAGTACAGGTCACCGGTGAACTTCATGGTACTCAGGTACTTGCGAAACTCCTTATAGTCGTCTCCGGGCAGGAACTTCTCGTAGAAAGACTCCGGCTCGGTACCCAGGGCCAGCACCATCTCGATGACTTCCTCGGTGCCGCTTACCACCGCCCAGTTGTTGTTCTCCGGGGCCTGGCGGTAAAAGAGGTTGAATACGGCTATCTGATTCTGCTTCCCACATTCGAGGTAGGACTTTCCCATGGTATACTGGTACTTGTCCGAAACATAGGCATTGTTGATCACGTTCATACTAGGCAAGTTTGATTCCTTCTTTTTCCATTTCTTCCAGGGCCTTGCGGTGACCGTCGGCATCTACCCAGGCCAGGCAGTCCTTGAGGACCGTAACCTGGAAACCGTCTTTCAAAAGGTCTTCGGCGGTATTGCGTACGCAGTATTCGGTGGCGATTCCGCATACGACCACCTGCTCGGTCTCCATGATGCGCAGCACTTCGCTCATGTGCTGTCCCACGGCGTTCTTTCCTTCAAAGCCGCTGTACTGCTCGGTGGCGGCGTCCTCTCCCTTATAGAAGATGAGGCCTTCGTCGGGGGTGAAGGGGACCAGGTCTTCGTGCACCTGGGCGCCGCGGGTACCCTGTACGCAGTGCGGGGGCCAGATGCCGCCGAACTCCTTGAAGGAGCTGTGGTTGGCCGGATGATGGTCCTGTACAAAAAGGACGGGAAGCTCGGGATGCTTCTTTAAAAAGACTACGGTGTTGGAAACGGCTTCATCGGCACCCTGGCAGGCAAGGGATCCATCGATGAAGTCGTAAAGCATGTCCACTACAACCAGGACGGTATTTTTCATTGTGTGTAATAGGTTTAGTCTAAATCGTCGGGCTCCGTAACCGCGGCGCCTTTACCCATCAGATAGGTTTTCATGAATTCGTTCAGGTCTCCGTCCAGCACACCCTGGGTGTCGGCGGTGCTGTAACCGGTGCGCAGATCCTTCACCAGCTTATACGGGTGCAGGACGTAGTTGCGGATCTGGGAGCCCCACTCGATGCGCTTTTTCTGGCCTTCCAGTTCGGCCTGTTTTTCCTGGCGCTTCTTGAGCTCGATGTCGTAGAGACGGGACTTGAGAATGAGCAGCGCCCGCTGACGGTTGTCCTGCTGGCTGCGGGTTTCGGTATTCTCTACCATAATACCCGAAGGCAGGTGCCTTACGCGTACGCCGGTTTCCACCTTGTTCACGTTCTGGCCACCGTGGCCGCCGCTGCGGAAGGTGTCCCATTCCAGGTCTCCGGGGTTGATCTCGATATTGATGCTGTCGTCTACCAGCGGATACACGAACACGCTGGAGAAAGTAGTCTGACGCTTGCCCTGGGCATTGAAGGGCGAGATGCGCACCAGGCGGTGCACGCCGTTTTCGGCCTTGAGATAGCCGTAGGCGTAATCTCCCTCCACCTCGATGGTGGTGCTCTTGATGCCGGCTTCTTCGCCTTCCAGCAGGGAGGTTACCGTATATTTATAGCCGTTTCGCTCGCACCAGCGGGTGTACATGCGCATGAGCATGGCGCTCCAGTCGTTGGCTTCGGTGCCGCCGGCGCCGGAGTTGATGGTGAGCACGGCGCCCAGGTTGTCTCCTTCATTGCCCAGCATGTTGCGCAGTTCCAGAGCCTCGACGGATTCCACCGCCTGGGCAAAGGCGGCATCCAGTTCCTTGGTCTCGGCTGTCTCTATGGCTTCGTCCTCGGAGCCCGAGAGGCTATCCTTGGCAAACTCGTACAGGACGTCCAGGTCTTCGGCCTGGCTGCGGGCCTTGTCGAAGTCCGTGATCCAGGATTTGATTCCGGAAAGCTTTTTCAGGAAGGCTTCGGCCGATTTGGGGTCTCCCCAAAAGTCCGGCGCAAGCGTCTCCTGCGTCTTGGCGGCCACTTCCTTCCGTTTCCCGGCAATATCCAGGCAGCCGTCCAGGGCAGCTACCCTTTCCTGTAAATCCTTTATCTGTTCCTGCGTTGTCATAGCTTGCAAATTTACTAAAAAATATCTAAGTTTGTGATGATATGGCAACCATCGGCATATTCGATTCCGGCAGCGGCGGTCTGTCCGTCTACCGCGAACTGGTGAAAGTGCTTCCAAAAGAGCGCTTTGTCTATTATGCCGATAATGCCCACTGCCCTTACGGAGAAAAAACAGCCGACTATATTCAGCAGCGCGCCCGCTTCATCACCAACTTTCTCCTGTCCCAGGGGGCCGATATCATCGTCGTCGCCTGCAACACCGCCACCGCCGCCGCCATCGCCACCCTTCGGGCCGAATATCCCAACGTGCCTTTCGTAGGCATGGAGCCGGCCGTAAAGCCTGCCGCCCTGGGAACGAAGACCGGCGTCATCGGCGTCCTGGCCACCGCCGGCACGCTCAAAGGCTCCAAATACCTCAAGACCCGCGGGATGTACGAAGACAACGTGCGCATCGTAGAGCACGTAGGACAAGGCTTCGTAGAGCTGGTAGAAAGCGGCATCCTGGACGGTCCTCAGGCCGAAGCCACCGTGCGGGCTTCCCTGCAGCCCCTGCTGGAGGCAGGTGCCGACATCGTCGTGCTGGGATGCACGCACTATCCCTTCCTTCGGCCCGTTATCGAACGCCTTGCCGGTCCCGGAGTGCAGGTCATCGACCCCGCCCCCGCCGTAGCCCGCCAGACCCTGCGCCTGCTGCAGGAACGCGGCGTACAGCTGGGTACAGGGGCTTTCTCCGTGCATCTTCACGCCTCCGGAGACCCGGCCGCCATGGAGCGGATCTTCGCTTTGGCACAGATTATGCGATAACCCATGAAAAACTATTTATACCGTTAACCGTTAAACTGAGATGCTATGAGAAGGTTATTAACATTCACTACCTCCCTGATCCTGGTTCTTTCCATGCTTGCAGGGGAAACCATGGTAGCCCAGACCCGCTCTTCCGGCAGCTCCCGTAGCAGCAGTGGCACCAGCCAGAGCTCCCGCAGCAGCAGCGGCACCAGCCAAAGCTCCCGCAGTAGCAGCAGCTCCAGCCAAAGCTCCTCCCGCAGTAGCAGCAGCTCCAGCCAAAGCTCCTCCCGCAGCAGCAGTGGCGTCAGCCAAAGCTCCCGCAGCAGCAGTGGCGTCAGCCAAAGCTCCCGCAGCAGCAGTGGCGTCAGCCAGAGCTCCCGCAGCAGCAGCGGCGTCAGCCAAAGCTCCCGCAGCAGTTCCGGGTCTTCCGTCTCCTCGTCCAGCTCGCGGTCCGGCTCCAGTGTGAGCAGCAGCTCCCGTTCAAGCAGCAGTTCCTCCCGCTCCAGCAGTTCCGCCGTGCAGCAGGACAAAACTTCCTCTTCAGCGCGTTCCAGCAGCTCTGTGAACAGCAGTTCCTCGAGCAACAACAACAACGCTTCCCGCACCTACAACTCTACGCCCCGTTCCAGCAGCTCTTCTTCCAGCAGCTCCTCGACGGCCGCACGTTCGTCCAATGTAACGCGCGAAGGTCTTAGCTCCACCACCGGCGCCCCTGTTACCGGCACCGTGGTCCGCGAGTCCTTCCGTGATGCAGGCGGCAATTACCGCTACAACGACGATGTACGAGTAGACAACAATCACAACATGACGCGCGTCGCACCCCGCAATCGCGAGCCCATGGCCTGGGACCGTCCCGGTAACTTCTGGGGAGATCATCCTCACTACTATGGCTACCGCGTGCACAGCCTGCCTCCGCACTGGCGCCGCATCAGCCACTGGGGTATCGACTACTACTATTATAATGGCATTTATTACCGTAACTACGGCGGCGCATACGTAGTTTGCCGTCCTCCTTTCGGCACTCCTCTGGAGGCAGCCATCGACAGGGCAATCCTGCGCAGCATCCGTTTCGCGTACTACTGCGATACCTACCGCACGTTCAGCCGCACCTTCGACTACTATAATGTCATTGCCCGCCAGAACATGATCATCGCGCAGCAGAACGCCCGCCTGGCAGCACGGCAGTCGGCCTATGCACTTAACTCCAACCGCGCCCTCACGGCCTACGAACTGGCCGAAAAACTGGGTCTGGTACAGAGTTACGCCTACGCTAACAGCGAGTACTTCTATATGGACGGCGTGTTCTACACCATCTCGGCTTCGGGTACCTATTCTACCATCGTACCTCCTGCAGGCGCCCTGGTAACTTCCCTGCCCGACGACTACGAGGTCATTGTGATGAACGGCATCGAGTACTACATGGTAGACAACACCGTATACCGCACCACCCTCTTCGAAGGCCAGCCTTATCTGGAGGTTCTGGGACAGATGTACGGATCGCTCTACAGCCAGTACAACGTTTACAGATAGTTAATCCATCCTAAAAAAAGAGCCCGATAACGCAACGTTACCGGGCTCTTTTCG
>Ga0310696_10007180_pt1 | contig 13126 bp, 23 predicted proteins | sample AusTroGonzalo_MG_4_FD_203885 | JGI IMG/M metagenome (GOLD analysis project Ga0310696, IMG submission 203885) | Bovine rumen microbial communities from tropical cattle in Woodstock, Queensland, Australia - Gonzalo_02 (v2) (version 2) | ecosystem: Host-associated > Mammals > Digestive system >... | reverse complement strand
GCTTGAGATTACTTGTAAATTTGCCTGGGTTTAGAAATTTGTGGTTCCAGCTGTGCTTTTGTTTAAGGAAATCTGATGCCACTTCTTATGTACCCTAGCCGCTGGTCGCTGGAACCGTATAATGAATCGAAGAACTCAGATAAAATCACCACTTCGAGAAGTGACCCCGGCGATGTTTTGGAATCATGGAAGCTCGGTAAATCATGACAGTAATCAAAGCCTGGATGGTGTCTAGCACTTTTTACCGGGGTCACTGGTAAGATTGTTGATGTAGGATAAAATCACTACCATGGATGGATGCCAGACGCGTTTTTTATGTCTGTTTCTCCGGGAACTTGTAAGCTCCGTCTTCGTCTATGATCGCTCCCTCCTCCATCATCATCGATAGAACGGATCTGACATCGCATCCGTACCAATGGTTCAATAGACCGTCGTAGGTAATGCTGCCATACTTCTGGATGAATTGCATAATGGTTCTGGCCGTGTTTCTCTCGGAACGCTTCAGTTCATAGACCTTTTTGTGCTCTGTCCAATAATCGGGATGATCGATCATGTACTCCAGTACGCCGATGGTTGCTTTGCAGTCGCCCATGGCGTCATGTGCATCATGTTCTATTCCGCATGTGAAGCTGGCCGTGGTCAGCTTCTGCCATGTGAAGCTCTGCCAATAGTCGTTCCACTCCCCAAAATATTCGGCATATTCCATCATCACATCGATCTGATATTGAACATCGATGTTCAGTCCAGCACGCTCAAGGAAACCGGTATCGAAAGAACCGTTGTAGGAGATCAGGATCTTCGCACTGTCGATTATTCCCTGAATCTCGTCTCTGACCTGTTGGATGCTGGGAGCATCACGGACCATATCATAAGTGATGTGGTTGACCCTCTCGGCATCCTTCCAGAATCTTTTGCCATGTGGCCAAAGGTAAGAGGAGAATAACTCTCCTTTTGTGTTTGCGTCCATTATGGCTATGCTTAGGAGTTCGTCGAAGTGCTCCAGTCCGGTGGTCTCGGTATCGATTACGATTATCTCCCCGGGATCGGTGTACTGCTTGCGGAGCTCATTGAAGCGGATGGTGTCTATGAACTCTGTCATGCGATTCCTCTCTGGAAGTCTTCAGCTGCATGGTCTTATCCGAAAGAATGATCTCATCCTCTTCAGGGAATGCACCCAGCTTGTGGATCGAGATATATCCGTTCCTGTTACGGATGAATCTGTAGATCTCCTCTTGCGGCCATACCAGCATCAGAAGGTAGTCGTTCGTCTTTGCCAAATCCTGTCTGGCCTTGAATTGCGGCGAATCCCTTGGATATTTCGCTTCCAGCCTGATGGCAATGTCCAGATCTGACAACATCTCCCTTCCGGGATCGTTGACGTATGAGCCGAATACTAGAGCTTCGGTCACACGATAACAGTAGTCTGGATTCTCATTTACCTCCAGAATCCTTTCCTGAATCTCTTCCAATAGCCTGTCTGCCGTGGATCTCTTCATCTTCCTGTCTTTCCTGTTCGATGTCATTCCTCATACCTCCTGTTCCATTTCCTGATCGCTTGTTCTTTGGTATCGTCCATCACCATCGCTTGACACTTCCTGGAATCGCATGAGACGAACCATGAGTTCTGATAGCCTTTCTGAGTTGAAGCTGGGGAACCGCAGAACGGACACGGTTTCAACTCAGCCATTTTCTGACCCTCCTGTTCCACTGTTCTATTACCTCTTCCTTCGTTGAGAACTACCAGCTCGATTCAAACCTGTCTAGAACGCATTTGTCCCCAAGCTCCGGGTGATGGATCGAGTAGCATCTTACTCCTAACGTCACTCCGACATCCGCGATCTCCACATCCTTTCCGCAGAACGGACACGGTTTCAGATCTATTGTCGGAAGAATGCCGTAACAGATGTCTAGGTTCATCGTTGCCAGCTCGTTCATTCCTGGGGCCTCCTTATTCCCATGACCACGAATCCCTCCGGCACTCCGACCGGGAAATCATCATGGGTCAGGATGTAGGTCACATAGCGCACGATCTTAGGCGGCTCAATGCCCTCAACAGCGAACCTTTTCATCTGCTCCTCGCTGCCTTGGTAGGTCAGACAAAGGGTGTCGCCAACCTTGAAATCCCTGTCGGCCCTTCTGATCTCGAATGTCTTGACGCCGTTCTTCACGGCATCGAAGTATTCCTCCCTGAGTTTTAGGATGTGAAGGGTCATTGGTCTCCGCCCTCCACATTGATGATTATGATAGTCTTCTTCTCAACCTTGTCCTCATTGACGATCTTGTAGTCCTCGTCCTTCTCCTCTTTATTCTCCTCATTATTCTTCTCTTTCTTCTCCAGCTCCCTGTTTATCGCATCGGTGTCAATGATCTTGTCTACGATCTTGAAGAACAGCCTGTGCTGGATGATGATGTAATCCAGTATCTCATCATCCATGAATCCGTTCTCCCTGATCATCTTCTCCAGCCTATCGAGTGATAGGGATGCTTCCCTCATGCTCATGTTCACCCTGTGTGCTCTATCCGAAAATTCCGGGATCGCTGCATCGAATTTCTTTATGATTTTCTCCATTTCCTCTGATGTCAGATTCAGATCTGCATGTCTCAATTCACTTGCCATTTCTCTCACTTCCTCAATAATCTTCAAGCAGTTTCTTCCAGCCGCCGGCTGTAATCAACGATTCCTTTGCGTCGCCCCATCTGTTGGTGCTATAACCGGAGACGCGCACCAATCCGAGATCCTTCAGCTTCCCGACCGCATCAACGACCAGGCCCACATCGTAATTCTTGAACTTCTCTACAATGTTGGCGGTTATACAGCCCGGATTATCCCCGATGTATCTCAGGATCAGCTTCTGTAGGGGAGTAAGCCTACAGTTGAAACCCATGATGGATGATTGTCTGGCGTCCATCACAGCAACCTCCAAACCATGTCTCTTCCGCGCGTTCCGATAGATGTGATCTTTTCCCATTTCCTCAGCCAGACCAGAATGCGATAGGTACGGTCATGGTTCCTCTTGGATTGATAATGCGAATCTGTAACCGGATAGAGCTTCGTAGCGATCTGATCAGTTGTCATCTCGCCGTTTTGTTCCAGCATCGCTAGGATTTGGGTTTTGAGCTCCTGAGTCATTTTTCACCCTCCTCCGGGATGAAAAAGGTACACTCCGAACAGTATGCCGGAATCTCGGCCATGATTCCCATTCTGCAATGATAGCTGTCAACTATCTCGCGGTTCTTGGCGACCTTCTTCTTATCTAGGAATATACACTGATTCATCTCTTGCCCCCCTTTGTCTTCTTCTTGGAGCATTCCTTGCATCTGATCGTACGTGAATGCGCCGATATGGTCCAGCCCTTGTTCTTCATCTCGGTCTCGATAGCCGATAGATCGAGCATGGCGGCACCCTTCTTTGAGAAAGTCGCACCGCAACCGTCACAAGTGGTCCAGAACATGGTGTTGTAGTGTGGGATCATTCCGAGACCTCCGCGACATCCTTTATTTCATGGGAAACGTAATCTTCAGCCCCCCTAGCATAGTTCAGCCACTTCTCCAGCTTCTCAACGGCTTGGTTCTGTGCATCAGCCTTTATCGTGAAAGCGACCGAAACCCTGTACTTCGCGGATTCGAGATGTGTGCTCTTGGTCTTCCTCTTAGGACTGTGGACCGGGTTCTTCTTGGTCGTCGGTGCTTTCTTCTGGTCAATGACTGAGATCGTGCATCTGTTCGACTGCCACCCCAAGTGCTCCATGCACTGCATGGCTGATTTGGGTGAATGGTGCATGTGACCGCATGTCTTCCTCAGATCGTGGTGATAAACGCAATAGTTGTAGCTCATGCCCTGAGCCCCCTGCATTTTGGACACTTCGCCCTGATTCCGTCGAAGAACCACCCTTTGTCGAACAGTCTCTTCTCGACTTCCTGATAAGTGGGCACCCTTCCGCTTCTGGATATTGACTCCATTCCATTACACTCCTCGAAGTTCTCACAGAAAACATCGATGTTGGACAGGATGCTCATCTTGCCACCCCGAACACTGCACGCTCGAATCCGTCCTCACAGACCTTGGAGCCGGTATTCTGAACCTTATCCCATTTGATCAGACGGCTGACCGCTTTCTGGATCGTGGACCTCTTGCTCTGTAGCTCGGCACCCTTCTTTTCCGGATAGATCGCTACCATGAGCTCCTGAATGGTCATGTCCTTCTCCTTCAGCAGCATGTAGACCTGACCCTTGACATCGGTCATACCTTGGCCCCCTTGTCGATTCCCTTCCTTGAATTCCATGATTCACTCAATACGTCGATTGAGAATGTACCGGGAAGGTATCTGAATCCGCATTTGCACCCAACCCCGATCTCGTTGTTCATCGAGGGGGCTAGGACATCTAGCTTGTTGGAACCACAGAAGGGGCATGGGTCGAATGCCTTTCCCAAGAGCTCGGTTCCTTTCTGACCTTTGTGGCGAGAGTTCCACTTCTTGACCAGTTTCCCTAACCTTACATGGATTGGCTCATTCGGATCGCAGCCGGAACGGAGCTCTGCCCCGCACTCGCAGAAAATCTGACCGCGAACGCTCAGACTCATCGAGAAGGGCAGCTCTCCGCAGATCGGACAAACATCGAAGAGCCCCCTACCAGATTGGTAGGGTTTTGGTATGGTATTGGTAGGGCTCATAGCCCGTCCCTCCACTTCTTGATGACTCCGAAGAATTCCACCTGATGCTCTTCGCATAGGAACATGATGTCCCCTTTCCTGTAGTCGGTGTCGTAGAAGCCGTTGTGGAACTTTGACGGCTTTCCGCATTTCAAACATGGAACGTCGAATGCTCTGCTCTCTTTCTCCGGGATCAATATCTTTGCTTCTTTCTGCTCTACCTTCTTTGAATCTTTGATTTTCATGTCTGCACCCCATTTAACCTCAAAAGGGTTTAAAGTGGGCTCAAAAAGGTTCCCTTTTGCGTGTTTCATGCTACATCCCTTTTGAGTCCGTTTTCCCCGTCGTAATCAACCCTTTTGCGGTGCATCCCTTTTGAGCCCGATTCTTCGAGGATTTTCCTGTATTCTTGCTCAATCCCTTTTGCTCTCATGTTGCGTAGAAGGGTGTCGGCGGATGTTCCGAGATTATCCGCCGCCTTGGGGATTGAGAAACCTTGCCTTGCTAGATCTAGGACGGTATCGACCGATACGATGACGGTGCGGTGCTCGCCTTCGGTTTGGATCCTGTTCTGATTTAGGATGACCTCATCGGAGAAACAGAAAGCGATGTACCTTCCGCAATGAATGCCTTTGAGCTTCGCGGTTGCCATCCCCTTCTTGGTTCCGGTGGATCTCTTCATGTTGTCTGCTTTAGCCAATCCTGATTGAAGGGAGTCGAAAAGGACCCCTTCTGGAGTTTCGGGTTTGGCGTCGTTGTCCGAATATCTTACACGGACTCTGAATTGTTTGCAGTAATTCAGGAAATTCTGGTAATCCTGTGGTTCCCTGGAGATACGGTCCTGATTGCGTGCCACAACATAATCAATGTCTCCTTCCGAGATCCTTCCCTTCAGCTCGCGGAATGCCGGACGCTTATCGTTCGTGGCGGTCTGCTCGTCCATGTAAATGGCTTCGCCGCCATCCGCGATGATGAAGTTGTTCCTCTTGCAGTATTCCCTGAGCTCGCGGATCTGCGTCTCGTTGGTCTGCCCCTTGTCATCGGTGGAGACCCTTGCATAGAGGACGACCGAATAAGTCTCATCGCTCATTGCTCTTCCTCCGGGTGGTAATCAGGATCTTCCTGTCTGCGGATGTATTCGGCTTCCTCTCTGATTGGGTCGGATTCATAGATCACGTAACCCCACATCTCATCCTCTTCATCATTGACGTACATTCATCTCACCCTGTCAATGAGATTCCTAGATTCTCTCGCACTGTCCATGAGCCCTACCCAAGATTTCCAATAATGGGCCATCTCCTTCGTCTTGATCAGCTCGGGTATCTCAACGATCTGTTCAGGGAATATCAGAATCGATGGGGGGCACCCCATGGAGAAACACGGACATGCTCTCCCCAGAATCGGGGGCCTGTCCAATTTGTCACAGCTCATGGACGGCGGAATCAACGAAACGAATCCTAGCGTACTCCCATCGTGATTATCAGAAAGGTCGAATACCCCCTCTTTGTCCATGTGGAGATATTGACACTGACCGCAATCACCGACATACGCCTTGATTATCATTCGGAATCCTCCTTCTTCGGAGCAGTCTTCCTAGTGCCCCTCTTGGTAGTCTTCTTGGCTGGCTTCTTCTTGGTCGTGCGTTTGCGGATGATCCTCTTCTTCGGGGCCGGTTCCTCAGAAACGGGTTGCGCCATCTCCTCGGAAGCTCCGGGCTCTCCAGCGATCATCTGATAACAGACAGGACAGTAGTAGTAGCCGTTTATCTTCCCCACACCTTTGCTTGGGTCGAATAATCCCCCACACTGAGTACAGATCATCTCCCCCTGGGGGATGACCTCGGTCATGGGTTGGTCGTCGGTCGATTCAGCGGTCTCGGGAGCCTCCTCTTCAGATTCTTCCTCATGTTCCTCTGCTGCAATGGATTCAGGTTCGTCATCCTCGACCTTCTTGGGATCTTCCCATGTAAGGACCTCTTCAGGTTGCCCTTCACGGTCAACATTCCCGAACAGATGCGCCGGGTCCGTCTCGAACAATTCCCCCTCTCCGGTGGGAACCAATATCTCGGGCTCATAACCTTCCTCTTCAGGACCCACATCAGATTCTTCGGTTTCTTCAGATTCGGGTTCTTCCTCATAGGATTCGTCTTCCTCGGATTCGTCGTAACCGCCGCCTAGTACGGCCCGCACTTGGTCCAATGCCTCCTCGTCCAATCCGGCTAGACGGTCAAGGATCTCTTCTGGGATGTGTCCGTACTTGGTCTTGAACTCCAGCCCTTCAGCGAAACTGCCCAATGCGTCGGAGTTTGCTATGAGATTCTTGTATCTCTGAAGTACAAGGGTGCTCCATCCGATCTTCTTCTGGACGTCGGCCAACAGATCCTGTAGGATCCTGTAGACAGAATGGTTCGGGCTGAGCTCGTCCATCATCCTCAGAATGTGGTTCTCGATAATCTTGAACTGGTTGCATGTCTTGTTGGTCTCCTCAAGGGCCTCGGTAGCAAATTCGATCTGATCAGAACCATCGTAATCATCGACCTCTTCAGCCATCTGGGTAGTCCTGGAGTAATTCACGGATGCTGAGAAGTAATCGCTCTGCAATCTGTTGTAATCGGCTGGATTCATTCGATCACCTCCGCAGTTGGTATGAAAATCTTCAGGTCCTCATTGGCTTCCAGCGTGAAGATCAATCCGGCACATTCATCAGCTTCTATGCGCTGGACCATAGAAACCTTGTATGGGAATGGGTCGCGGAATGTACTCAGGATGACATTTCCGTTGAAGTGCTTTCTCAAGGAAGCTATATCTCCGACATAAGTGACATAGTTGCCATTGTTGTCGGATTCATAACCGTGTTCTGTAGGATCTTCGGTGTTCAGTCCGGCTATGATGCTGTAGGAATCGTCGGTACTGATCTCTGGGGCGTAGTCCATAGCACATCCTTCCAAGGTGAAACAGTCCTCGTAGAATCCAACTACCATCATGATCTCGAATCCTTCAGATTGGAAACTCAGATAGGTGATGTTCTCTATTGTTCTGAAGGTCGCTCCATAAATCGGGATTGGATGGTTTTCAATGGTAGGGAATGAGACAACGGCTATGCCGTTGCTCTTCTCCAATGTGATGTAGTCCTTCTTCCATTCGACTTTTGAATACGTGTCGTTCAGAATGAGCTTCACGGTCTCGGTCAGACCGTACAATTCGCACGCGAAGGCCTCTGTTGTCAGAACCCTGTCCTGTGCGATCAATTTCTCCAGCTCGGCCAGACAGTACCTCATCTTCTGGATGTGCTTGAGCTTGGTGCCTTTCCCATTCTTGTGAATGGATGATATGGTCTTCCATTCATTGAGATTGATGGCAGCCAAGTTGTGGGCCTCGTACATATCGTTGGCCAAGATGCCATATTTTTCAAAATCCGTCATAAATACCCCTCCTTTGGTTCGGTTGGGAATTTCGGCACATCGTTCTGTGCCTGTTTGACGAGTTGCGCATTCGTTTCGAGGATGTGGGCGATAGCCTTGGATTGTTCGGCTGCTACCTGAGTGGATACCACTTGGTTCTCAACCAACTCTCTGATGATCGGACGGAGCTCGCACATGGTTTCTTGAAGAACACGGAGCTCAGAACGGAGATCAATTACTTCCATCGTGATTTCATTCGTCTTTCTGGACAAAGACAGAATGTTGGCCGGTGCGTGCGCGAGGATCTGTGCACCAGTCAATCCTTCGGGAGTGTTGCCATTCTCCAACTCAATCTCGATCTTCCCATGGGAATGGTCGGCTATTACCTGGCCATCATCCATCTTGACAACCCTATCAAGAGTGTCGCCCCAGATATGGTCAGGGAATGCGAAGTGGATTCCGCCCTGGAACTCGAAAGAATCCCCGAACTTCCAACCATGGGTCTCCAGCAGAGCACATATCCTACCCATCCTCTTCTCGAAAAGGCGAATGATGGATTCCTGATCTGGATAGATGATAGGGTCCAGCCACACATCACCGAGATTGAATCTTAGCGTGCGCGTCTCCAGTTTGCCTATGCGATAATATCCGGTTACAGCAAAACCCTTCATACGGATGTCAAGAGGGTATTGGGAGAAACGGTCATTTGTCTTCACCATGGTCTTGGGCCAGAATCCGTAAACGAATCCGTGGTTGTCGCGGAGATCGTTCATGTCGCCCTCGACTATGACGGGAACGCCCATCATGGCATTGGCGAGATGACAGCGTGAGAATCCTTGAGGGGGTTCCTCTCCTTCCATCGAAGAAGTCCAAACCCCGTCACGGTCGATGTTGTCATCCGCCCACCATTGAGGGGCAGTCGGAGCCGATATTGGTCCCCACCTTTCCTGTGCATATAGCGGATTTTCCCCCGTAGGGGGAACTTCCGACACATAGAAAGCTGGGGAGACAAAGCCGATATTCTTCAATTCACCCCTCTTGATGAGCCTTTCCTTGACGTCATAGCCTGTTCTCCTCGACATTCCGAGACGTTTAGCAGCTTCCGGGATCGGAACATGCTGGATTAATAAATCCTTGAACTGTTCCTCCATCTCTGGAGTAACAGTTACACGTCTCTTTCTGCGAGGAGCTGTCAGACGAGGCACCCCACACATGGCATAGTGCATACACGGACTGAAGTGTGCATATCGAATGCAAATCCCTGTAAACGCGCGTGCTTAGGCGCCCCTATAAGGATATGCACAGCTCTTACGCACAGAAAAATAGCCGTGTATGAGGTCCTGTTGTGAACCGTTCTCGTCTGCATCCCATTCAACTCGTACGGGATCGCCAAAAACGAGTGTGTGGGCCCAGGTTCTAGTGTTTTTGCGCGTTATCTGTGAAGAATTCGGAAACGACCACTTCAGGTCAGTCCTCCTTGCACCGATACCGACATTAGAAGAGGCTTACGACAAAATTGAGAATTTCATCGCTAGACACACTCGCCTCTGATGATTTACCGTGATTTAGTGTATGGTATTTTCTGAGATTTAAACCCCGCACCCGAAAAAGGGATTGGTGCGGGGCATTTTTCTTACGATTTTAGGCTAAAAGCGTGTTTTCTAGGTCGGTTTTCGTCTTCAAAACCTTCCGGGGATCCGCATAGTAGTAGCATTCCCTCGTTGTGTTTAGATCTGAATGCCGCATCATCCTTTGGATGACCACTTCATCTTCTCCAAGATCGTACATCGTAGTGCAGAATAGTCTGCGTAGACAGTGTGATGAAAGTATCACATCCACCTTCTGGCCGAGTGCTTTAATCCTTCCTTCGACCGCATTGACGGACATGGGAGTACCCCTATTCATGTACGCGTTGACGAAAAGATGCCCTTTGGAACCGTCCCCATACTTCTCGATGATCTCCGATCTGTACCTCATGTATTCATCCAATCCATCAAGAACCATCGGGCTAAGCTCGAATTTGGCCACCTTTCCTTTTCCGCGCCCCTTCCCTCTGACGAATATCTCCTTTCCGTTGATGTCGTCCAACATAATGCTGGCAATCTCGTTGGCCCTCAATCCTAGTGTGGCACCCAGCGATAGGATAAGGAACTCTTCAGGATCCGCCCTGTTCAGCATCTTCTTGAAATCATCCCTGAAGATGAACTTACGGTGAGCTTCGCTGTTGTTAAGCGGCAGATTGCGAATCCTGACCGGGTTGCTCCCTGTGACATGCCCAAGGAACAGCCCGAAATCCATAATGTATTTCCTGATCGTGGAATCCTTGAGACCGCTGGCTTGCATATCCCTGACGAGCTCGACTATCTCCCCGTGTCCGATCTCTTCAAACTTGACCTTACCAACAATGCGGTCCAATCTCTCTATGCACCTTCTGACAGTTTCAGCCTTTCTCCTGTACGTACGCTCCTTATCCCCATTCTTCCATGAGTGGTTCGTGAATTCTTCGATCTGGGCATCCGCCCTGTTCTCCTTCGGGGCGACCTTCCTGAAATCTGTGGAATCGATGTAATCCTGATACGGATTGGTGCCTGTCATGAACAGGACGAACATGCCCAATGAAACCAGATACCTTCTGACCGTGGCCCGTTTCAGTCCCGACATCATTCTTTCAAGTCCGATCAGTGTGAATTTGGAGATCTTGTAAACATCGACATGACCATCCACTGCGATGATCATCTTCAAACAGTGGCGGATGCACTTCATGACCATCTCAATCTCCGTTTCTTTCGTTCCGTTCTGTCTCAAGTGGAGCTCATATCTATCCAAATCCTCTGAATATAATTCGATCTGGACGGTGCTTCTGATACCCATCGGGCAGAAGTGTCTTCCGGTCTGACCGTTATTCTCCAATGGATCTATGCCTGAGCAGAATTCATAATATCTCCTATAGGCCAGAATATACGAATCCTTTGTGGATTGTGCGACATTGCCCAACTCTTCAGTCAATCTTTCAAAATCCTGTTCTGTAATCTGATAGACGTCCTTCGCCAATATCCTCTCACAGATCCTGATCGACTTCATGTGACGTTTGATAGTAATTGGTGCCATGTTCCTAGAGATCAGGAACTGGGCAAAATCCTCAAGGTCGGTTCCGGCCTCTTTCGGTTTTATATAGCCTTGACTAATTGCGTTCATTGTCATACCTCGCGTGTGGCCGCCCATCAGCAGTTGTCCAGACCTAAGATGGGCGTATCTTATGTTTTTGTACCCTCCGCATACTTGCCTGTTATTTAAAAGGTTACGTTTGTATGTAAAAAAGCATACAATTGTAGTTTTTTTTGTTCTGTTTTAATGATTTTTAGCATACAAATAAATATATTTGCAGATTCTAAGAAATAATGGGAACATGAGCACTCCAGTGAAATTCGATATGGATCCGGATATTCTCGATGCCTGTAAGCGGTATATTGAGGTCGGGGAATTTGAATCATTGTCAGATATTGTAAGCTACTGTCTGCGCTAGCTGAGGGATTATCTAAACACCCATCCGCTGCCTAAGACGTCTCTGGTTTCGTCCGATAATTGTTCTATATCCAGTGTAAGGGTGAATTCCAAAGTCCTGAACGATCTAAAGAGCTATCCTTTGAAACAGAAAAGCCTAGCCAATATGGGTTGTTACATCTTTTTCCGCGAGAATGAGATAGTTTCCGAATCCGGAGAATACGATCTTTCAAAAATCAATTGATGGGGGATTTCTCCCCCATAAACAGTTTATTTCTTGAGTCTCTGAAGGGTTTTTCCCTCAGATCTCAATTCTGGCTTCTTATTCAGAAGAGAAACGATGCTGACTCCTAAGGATGCTACGGAAACTCCGAGTCCGGCCAGTGCTATCCTCTCATTCCTTTCTGCTCTGGATAATCTCTTTGCCATGTCCATCACTTCTTCTTGAGCTTGGTGCTCTTGACCTTAGCCGGCTTAGTCGTTTTGGCCTTTTTCTTTACCGGTTTCGGCTTGGGGAACTTCGCTTTCTTGGGAACCTTCACCTTGTTTCCTTCCGGAGTCGGAAGGTAGGTGTAGTCCTTCTTGATCACGCTGGCGGTCTTCAGCCTGTTCCTGTAAACTTCGGCTGCCGTTGATTTGGACAATCCCCTGAGCTCATTAAATAGAGAATCGGGGACTATCTCAAAATGCTGGTGTTCGTACAGGATCGTGGTTCCCCTCGGTCCGGCCATCGTCAGCGTGCGCAGTCCGAAAGTAGGCCCGGGAACATCGGATTTCCAGCGGTATTTATCTCTGGCATAATCTCCTCTGGAGACTAAGACGAGATCAGAACCATTCCAACCGGAATCGACATACAGTCTGAAGACCGGCGTATTCATCTTCTCTTCCCCTTAGTCTTCTTCTCGTTGTAAGAGATCCTAGCTTTCCTGGGAGCATCCAGTCCGTTGACGTCCATGTTGCTGACGTTCTTCGACCAATCGTAAGCCATCTGGGGGGTCGGGTTGGATGGGAGAACAGTCTTCGATGTGCGTTTCTTATCCATGTTCAGGTTCTTAGCACCCTTCTTAGCCTGTTCGTTCAAGTATCTCTTCGATACTGTACCATCCTTATTGACTGGGACCCTGTGCCTTTTACCTTTGGAGTCAACCGCATACTTGTATGACTGGGTTGGCTTCGTCGGTTTCTTGGCTGGCGTACTGGCTGGCTTCTTTGCCATACTCTTCTTTCCAGATTTCAATGAACCTAAGGATCTGACATTAGCCGTTGCCATAGGCCTAGGTCCACCGCTTGGAATGCCCTCATCCTCGACTGGAAGCGATTTCTTCTTCTCAATCGGTTTGTTCAGCATCTCCTTTTTGAGCTCATATACATCCTTGGCCTTCTTTCCGCCTTTATACTGAAGCTCCGAGATCTTGGTGTTTCCAAACTCCTTCTCAACCTTCTTAGTGGCGTTCTTTCCCCTCTTGGGCTTGTTGTCTCCTTTCGAGGTCTTGGTCAGGATGTCCCTGTCATGATCATAATACTCTTTGACATGGCCGGAACCGTTTGGAACGAAGAGGTAGTAGCCTGTGGGG
>Ga0310696_10007178_pt1 | contig 13127 bp, 13 predicted proteins | sample AusTroGonzalo_MG_4_FD_203885 | JGI IMG/M metagenome (GOLD analysis project Ga0310696, IMG submission 203885) | Bovine rumen microbial communities from tropical cattle in Woodstock, Queensland, Australia - Gonzalo_02 (v2) (version 2) | ecosystem: Host-associated > Mammals > Digestive system >... | reverse complement strand
CCTATCTTGACTGCGGGATCGACTTCTGCCTTCTTGGCGACGATCTGCGCGACCCTCTTTCCGACTCCTTTGATGCTCTGGAGACCGATGACTGTCCTCTTCTGACCGTCGATATCGGAGTTGACGATACGGACGATGTAGTTGAAGTTCTCATCCTCGGTCTGCTGCGAGTCTTTCTTCGCTTTGGCCATTTTTCATTCCTCCGTAAATGATCCCCGAAGGGATTTGTCCAAGCTCTTGTTCCGTTGAGGAAAGAGCTCTCAGTTTTCGCTCCCATATAGAGAGTGGTTCCTGAGTTTACGTAAGTCGCGGGAAGTTCTCATCCTTTATAATAATTATTAGCGGACGAGCGCGTATTATAGGAGAATATCGGAAAGGGATACAAAAACGAATGGGTAAAGGGAGGGTACGGGGAGGAGGCCCCCGCACCCAATTGATGTCAATCATCCTCGAACTTCTTGTCGAAATGGTAGTCGATGCCTGTTTCTGACAACTTCTTGATACCAGACTGCCTCTCCTCTGGATCGGAGGAGAATCCGAAGGTCATTTCATAACAGATCGGACACAAGGAAACGAACGTATTTCCGACCATGATGACAGGCAGGGTATCCATCTCTCCCATGACATCTTCTACTTCATTCTCGTCAAGGTTCTTCTCTTTGGTGACGTAGGAGTTGTATTCTTCGACGGTCCTCTTGCAGATGAAACAGCTCTCCTCCTCCTTTCCGTGCGAATACTGCAGAATGAACCATACTGGCACATATAGTAGCAGAATGACCGCACCGATTATGACTGAGAAGGTTCCGTTCTCGATACCGCCGTTGATACACCAGTAAGCGAGACAGGGGATCAGCACGAAGAACTGATAGATCATCAGGAAACATGCCACATAGAACCATCCGCGGGGAGCCTTGTAGGGTCTCGGGAGATCCTTGAATCTGGGGTTCCTCTTGGATACTATGTAGGCCATCATTCCCATTCCCAGAGCGAACGAGAATCCGAATGATGATGCTGCCAGGATCATACCGACCGATCCGAAGTGGATGATTATGATGAATATTATTCCCATAGCGAACTGGAAAAACATGGCGACCAGCGGTGCACCGTTCTTGTTGGTGTACTTGAAGATCTTAGGCATGTTGCCTTCGTGACCCATGAAATACAGTGTCCTCGACGATCCGAGGAATGCGGTCTGAATCAGCATGATCATTCCGGCGACCAGCAGGATAAGGGCTATGACCAGACCGATGTCTCCGAAGTCGAACTGAGCGATCGGATAGAGAGTGGAGATTCCCCACTGGTCGATCTGATCGGGAGTCATCATTCCGTACACGACGAACGGCACTATGAAGTACATAGCCAGACAGACAAGACCTGCAGATATGAGCGCCTTGGGAACGTCCTTTCCGGGGTTCTTGTACTCTGCACCGTAAGTTGCAGCGGACTCCCATGCGCATGCACACCATTGGGCATACGCGAACATTCCGAAGACCATCATGAAGTCACCTGCGGTCCATCCCCATCCTTCGGGGGTAAGGTTCTCAGCGATGAGATTCAGCGAGAATCCGGTGAGGTCCCCTCCGCCGACAGTCAGGCCTATCAGAGGCATAACGATGACCACGAGCAGCGGCAGGATAGCAACGAGAGCGAGGATCAGACCGAGCTTGGCTCCTCCGGACAATCCTTTGGATCCGACATAAACGATGGCGCTGAAGACCACTATACCGAAGAGCAACTGAAGAACAAGTGTCATGGTCTCGTCGAACGGGGCCATGTGAAGCGCGTGTTCCATGAATTTGGAAATGTAATCCACAGAAGTACACGTGAAAATCGGAATAACAGGGGTCCAGGTGAACCAATAGGCCCAAGCCGTGAACGCACCGATGAACTTACCTAAACCGTATCTTCCTCCATTGGGCTTTGTGAACACCTTCTGTGCACACCCTCCGATACCAGGAGTCTCCAGAGCTGCAGCCATCTCTCCGATGGCCAGGTTCTGAGCGAATCCCTGAACGACAGAGAGGGTCCATATCATGATACTCAGACCCCAAGCCGTTGCAGCTATGTCGTAGATACCGGGAAGAATAAGGATAGGTACTCCCATCGCAATGATCATACCCTGTTTCCAATCTATGGATTTAACAAGACCTGTGTCAGAGGTGAATTCCCCGCCAAAGGCGTGACTGTTACCCTCTGCAACAATCCTGATTCCATGTTTAACCATAAGTTTTCCTCCTTCACTGTCAATAATGTGACAATGGATAATATTTCGATTAATGATTTAAAAAGTTAACTCTAATAAAAGACAACTTTTAAATATAGAATTCCAGAATCATATATAATAATGAGTTTTCAACATTTTTCTAATATTTAATCTTAATCTAAATGGCAATTTTTTCAATATTAGTATTATATAAATTTTCTGTTAAACACATCCATCTAGAGCACCGATATAAAAATGTACAGAAAAACTGGTACATATAGGAAACTAAGACCGCTGATGTATCCAATATTGCCGAATCGGATCGCAGGATCCCCTGTGCTCAAGGCTCGACGGCTCATCTTCTTCCTGCGTTCTTGGTCTTGACGAAGAGGGTGGAGTACTGTATGGCGACCCCGAATATGATGACCGTTCCGGCAAGATATGAAAGCCAGAGTCCGATGTCGGCGAAATGGACGGCCTTCTCACCGTCGATCACCCACATTGTGAATATGGAAGTGACCACCATTATGGCCGCGCCTAGGATGAGCGATATGAACGCACAGAACCAAAGCCTGGGCGAGATCATCGCGCTTGCAGAGGTCACTATGGAGATCGCGGAAAGCACGATCACGATGACAGGTATGTACTTCTGGAAACCGTCGTACTCCGAATTCATCAGATCCAATCCGGTCACGTTCATGATGGAAGGGAATCCTTCGACCGCATGTATCCAAAGCTGCGTGGCAGCAAAGAAACCTATGAATGCACCTACGATGCAAATTATGGGGACGTACCTGCGATAGTTCAAAAGACTCTCTCCTCGAAGTTGTGATATCTATAATACATTTAAAAATGTGCCAGGGGCCCGAAGACCCCTGACTTTGTTTTTAGTTTCAAGCGGCCAAAGCTTTCTTCTGCACTGAGTACCAGATCGGTATGAAACATGCCAGGATGACCACACCAAGGATGGTGGGCAGGTAGCTCTCGCCAGATGCGAGGTAGCTCCAGTATACCAGACATACCAACAGAACGATCTGAAGGCAGCACATGATGGCTCCGACATATGTGTAGAATCCAGGTGCCTTGAAAGGCCTTGGGAGATCCTTGAAACGGGGGTCCCTTCTGGATTTCACGAATGCGGCGAGAGCCACGAAGTTAGCGATTGCATATCCCATTGCGGACGCCGAGAGCACGGTCATAACCGAGGTATCTGCTCCCAGGATAGGCAATATGCTAAGGACGAGCATCAACAGCGAGTTGAAGACCGCAACGAACAGCATTGCGTTCGTGGGCATTCCGTGCGAGTTGAGCTTTCCGAACCAGGCGGGCAGGTTGTTCTCTGTCGCCATGGAGTACAGGGCCCTTGACGATCCAAGGAATCCGGTCTGAATGATCAGGATCATTGCGATGATCAGAACGATCAGTGCGATGAATCCTCCGATGTCTCCGAATGCCTCAATCGCAACGGGGTACAGCGAGTGATATCCTGCAGCTTCCAATCCAGCCTGCCCAATCTCTCCGTACATCAAGAACGGTACAAGGAAGTACAGGGCCAGACAGATGAGTCCGCAGCTGAACAGAGCCTTGGGTGTATCCTTACCGGGGTCCTTGTATTCCGGTCCATAGATGGCGGCGGTCTCCCATGCGCATGAGGACCACTGTCCCAGACCGAAACAGCCCAGAATCAGGACGACTGACATGACGCTGTCCTGACCGATAACGGGGTACTGCCACGCTTCGCTGATCCTGTCGAAACTGAAGTTTCCTACGTCTCCCAAAAGGATGACGATGATCGGGATGAGCGAGATGATCGCAAGGATCATTGCCAGCTTTCCTCCGCCTTCGAGTCCGCGCGATCCGAGCACATACATTCCAGCCACCACGATGATGATGACCAGCATGCTCAGTCCTACGGTGCCCCAGTCTCCCAGGTCGAGGTTGAACATAACTGTCAGGTACTCGACGATGAGTCCGGAGAAAATGTAAACCACAGGGGTCCACGCGAACCAATAACACCACGATGCAAATGCACCAATAAACTTACTTTTATCAATCTTTCCAGGCTCTACATTTTCAGACTGGAATACAGCCTGAGCACATCCGGGTAAACCGGTGGCCTGAGGGAATGTCGTCACCATTTCGGCGTACGCGATGTTCTGGACAAAACCCTGAAGAACACCGACCGTCCAGGTGAATATGCACAGTGCCCAGATCATTGACCCGACGTCATACAATCCAGGCAGAATGAGCAAAGGTACACCCAATGCGACGAACATACCGTCTTTCCAGCTTACAGTACGCTCCAATTGGCATGCGTCCTGCTGCTGACTACTTTCGTCTACCATTAATCACTCCTCCCATGATATGGTTAGAGGGGCATCGGCCCCTCAGATTAAAAATATTATCAAAAATCAGCGTCTCTGGGTCTTCTCACGGAACTTCTCACAGCTGTTGATCTTGATGTCGAGGAGGTTCTCGATGTTCATCTTGGCTGCGATTCCGCGGGGTGCTCCGGGAACACCGGTGACGATTCCGATTCCGAGCTCCTCACGGAGGTCCCTCATCACGAACTCGTCAGCGATCTGCACGGTGTCAAGGCCGAGTTTCTTTGCGACATACTCTTTGGCTTCCTTGACCTTCATGTTCTTACCGAATTCCATCCTTGCGACAAGGTCTCCGGCAGATCTGATTCCTCCCATTCCGGAGGTCATGAAGTGAGGCAGGTCCATTCCTGCGGGGTCACCGACTCCGATCTAAACACCGTCTACTCCGGCGATCTCGACCATTGCCTTGTTAGCCCTGGAGACTGCATCGATCGGGGGTGTCTCGCACATCGGGATACCGCCGACTCCCATTCCCATGTCAGCATGGATGGGGATCTTTGCCTCTGCCACTGCCTGCTTCGTGAAGGTGACTGCCCTTGCGATGTTGAAGGCGAGTGATCTGCTGGTGTTGGAGTTAACCACAGTACCGCAAACGTTTGCTCCGGCCAGTTCTGCCATGTGGACGTACTGGTGGGGGTACATTCCTGCGACTACATGTCCCTCGAACTCGATCATTCCGTGGATTCCCATAACGGACTCTCCTGCGAAACCGACCTGGATGTATGCCTCGGGGCACTGCTCCCTCAGGATCTTCACTCCGTTGAGTGTTCCGACACAGTCCGCATCTCCTGCGGAACCGGTTGTGTCGAAGTTGAATCCGTCGGATCCAGCTGCCTGGAGCCTGGTGGTCACGTATTCGATATCCCTTGTAACATGGGCGGATGCGAGCTCGGACTGCTGCATGGACTCCTCGATCTTGAACTCCCTCATGAGGTCAGCCGGGTTTCCGTAGGGTCCGTCAGGGGCGTAGTAAAGTCCCTGGTTAGGCATGGCTCCGTAGAAGAAGGGGGCGATGATCTCAGCCTGGATCTCTTCCATTGTCTGCATCTCCATCGAGATGATGGGCTTTACAGGCTTGATGGAATAGTCCGAGTGAGCGAGCTCGAATGTGTCAGCTCCAAGGGCCCTCTCGTGCAGCAGAGCTGCCTCGAGCCTTCCCATGTCGACTCCGTTTCCGGAGTTTCCGTTGTCACCGGTGAAGTCCAGCTGTCCGATATCGTAAGAAAGAACGACCTCGTGGCCGGGTGCGACTCCGACGACCCTGTCCTGGCACATGATGATCTCAGCGATGTGGTCCATTGCATTCGCGTCGAGCTGGGGGATACCTGCCATGTCCGCTGCGTCAGCGGATCCGGCCTGGATATCATCGAGGATCTGCTCCTTTGTCAGGAGAACCCTCTTACCGTCTCCCATTCTTGTGTAGTACTCTGTCATTTTACCACCTATAGAGTATAATCAGTCTGCTGCAACTGCAGAGGCTTTCTTGGTTGTCTCGGATGCGGACTCTCCGTAGATGTCTGCGCCGATCTTATCTGCATATCCCTGTGTAACAGGTGCTCCGCCGACCATGATGATGACGTTCTTGCGGACTCCCTCTTTCTCCAGATCATCGATGACGACCTTCATTCCGGTCATCGTGGTGGTCATGAGAGCGGACATTCCGCAGAAGTTGCATCCTCCCTTGACTTCGGCGATGAAGTTCTTGAGGGGTACATCCCTTCCGAGATCGTGGACCTCGAAACCTGCGCACTGGAGCATGGTTGAGCAGATCGACTTTCCGATGTCGTGGACATCTCCCTCGACTGTTCCCATGACGGCGACTCCCTTGGCCTGGCTGGATCCAGCTCCTGCCTTGAGCTCGTCATCGAGTGTTGCCATTGCGTTCTTCATTCCTGCTGCCGCACTGAGAACGTGGGGCAGGAACAGCTTTCCCCTCTCGAAAAGGACTCCGACGTCGGACATTGCTGCACCGAGAGTGTTGATGATCTCGTCTGCGGGCATTCCGGCGGCCTTTGCATCCTGAACTGCTTTCGCGATGTCAGGAACTTTACAGGAAATGAGAGCATCCTGCAACATTTTTGTCTCGTTTTCAAAAGTCACGTTATTCCTCCATAACACACTATTGTGTTAATTGGAAATTAGTAGATGCTATTAATATACATTATTGATAACCTATATATACAATCTATAATACGGTCACATCTTACTTTATTAGAATTCGTCAATCAATATATAAAATATTCTATTTTTGCATCCCACAGTTGCTTCCTTCCTATATTATAATAAATAGAATATGAATAATAAAGTGGATGGATATATCATACATCCATCCTGCCGCTAATTTCGCATACTTCCGAAGCAAGCAAAAATCGTGTCGGATCCGCCGGAAATCCGCCGAAAATGAAACATTGACCGCTACAATGTATATTATTGAGCATTACAACGTAATATGTTGAGGCCTCATCATATACCCCCCATGGTATCACCCATATTTTGTCGCATTCCTACGATTTTCTCACGTTTTTTCAATGTTATATTTAATCTTATTCCAGTTGGATGTATAGTTTAACAAAAAGTTTATATATAGTATAAAGGCAACAAGGGTGAATTTAGATAACTATAAATACAACATCTTTTTGACCAAGTTTTTAAGAGCAAACTATATATACAGACCACTTCTATGTTCTATTCACGATTAGAATTAGTCGTATTGGCTATATGCCGAAGGAGGAATAATATGGCAAACGAGGAGATTCTCGCCGACCTTAAGACGGCCGTCGAGACTTGGAATATTAAGCTCGCTACTGAAGCGACTCAGAAGGCAATCGACGCAAAGATGTCCATCGGAGAGATCATCGGAGACGGCCTTGGAAAGGGAATGGAGACCATCGGTGTAAGGTTCGACAAGGCAGAGATCTACCTGCCTCAGGTCGTTGCTGCATCGAAGACCATGGAAGCAGCACTCAACATCCTCAAGCCCCTGATGGAGTCCGGAGAGGGTAACCTTAAGGGAACCGTCGTCATGGGAACCGTCGAGGGAGACATCCACGAGATCGGAAAGAACGTCTGCTGTGCAATGCTCAGGGGAGCAGGTTACAATGTAATCGACCTCGGACCGGATGCATCAGCAATGGATTTTATGGATGCAGCAGAGGAGAACAGTGCACAGGTCTGCGGTGGATCAGCACTGATGACCACTACCCTGGAGTCGCAGAGAGAGATCGTTGAGACTATCAAAGAGATGGAAGCCCCCTACAAGGCAATCTTCGGAGGAGCACCCTGCTCTAAGGCGTGGTGCGACGAGATTGGGGCCGACGGATACTCTGAGACCGCCAACGAGATCATTACTCTGGTCGACCAGCTCACCGGAAACTGAATTGATGCATAGGTGGTAATATGGCAGCAACAAGGTTCTTAACCGTCACAGACGTGTATGAGAGATTCCTCAAGGGAAAGAAAGTCCCTGAGGCAGACTGGGATTACAAGATCATCCCTGAGACAGCAACAGCAATGAAGGAGAAGTACAAGCTCAACTTCGGCGACAAGTTCGTCCCCGAGGACAACGAGACCAAGAACAACCTGTTCGCAGCCGGTCTCGACATGCTTGTAACATGCGGATTCTACTGCCAGGATCTCGGCCGTGTGATGAAGTTCACAGAGGAAGAGATTTGGGAGGGAATCAAGAGGGCCCCCAAAAAGCTGATCCTCGGAGAGGGAAGGGACATCGCAAGGTTCTACCCCAGACACGGAAACGCCCCCATAAAACCCGTGATTCAGGGAGGACCTACCGGATCCCCTGTATCTGAAGATGTATTCATTCAGATGATGCAGTCCTATGCTCAGGAAGGAATTGTCGATGACCTCGTTAACGGAGTCATGACAACCGTAGAAGGAAAGCCCGCTAAGTCCAAGACCCCCTATGAGATCCGTGCAACAATGCAGGAGCTCAGGATGACCAAGGAGGCAAGGACCAGGGCTCAGAGGCCCGGACTCGGTGTCTAGGGACCCGAGACTCCTCTGTCCGAAGCAGCAAGGCTGGTCGCAGACTGCCCCAACGCAGGACACAGGGTCACAGACGCTCACGAGTGCTCGCAGCTCAACGAGCTGAAGATGGATATGACCGGTCTGAACATGCTCGCAGGATGGACAATCTCCGGCGACACGATCATGATCGAGCAGATGCCTATCTTCGGAGGATACTGCGGACAGCTCGAGGAGACCGCCATCTGTGATGTAGCTACTACACTCGCATCTTTCGGACTGTTCTCCGGAAACTTCCACCTGGACGGACCTATCCACATCAGGTGGGGAACGACCATGGCCAAAGAGACCCTACAGGTTGCAGGACACGCATGTGCGGCAGTGGACAACAACACTGACCTCCTTCTCGCAAACCAGTACTACCCTGTCGCAGGACCCTGTACCGAGATGGGACTCATCGAGACCGCAGCCCAGGCAATCTGTGACACCGCCTCCGGAAGAGAACTCCTCTCCGGATCCGCAGTTGCGAAGGGAGTCGTTCAGGACAAGATCACCGGAATGGAAGCCCGTATGATGGGTATGGCAGCTGCTCAGACTGCTGGAATGAAAGTCAGCGAAGTCAACGAGCTCCTCAAGAAGTTCGTTGCCTGGTACGAGCCGCAGTACACATCCGCGGACCTCGGAAAGACCTTCCAGGAGTGTTACGACGTCAAGACCGTAAGGCCCACAAAGGAGTACCTTGAGGTCTACGACGCTGCATGCGCACGCATGGCCGACTGGGGCTTCGAGATCACACCCTACAACACCGGAATCATGTACGGTGGGTATGACGACGCGAAGACCTACAGGCCTGCATAAAACCGAAACCAAACTTCAAACGGGTGTCCGGTCCGCCGGGCACCCAACCTAATTTTTTCCCTTTTTTATCGAACACCCTTAGCAGTTGTAAAATTTATTCAAAGACCCATCCGACCTTAGAACTCTATAAAAATGAATTCCATGTAAGGGATGACCATTGCAGACGGGGTCATCGGATGATTCAAAGAAAGGACATCATGGATTATTACAATGAACCGCTCCATGATGGTTCTCCCGGCTCCAAACTGTTCAACTACGCTCTCCAGATGGAATCGACCGGCAACATAGACGAAGCCATCATGAGCTACACCTCGTCGATAAACCAGGGATGTGCCGAATCTGCCATCAATCTAGGCGTCCTTCTGATGTACAGATCCAGATGGGAAAGCTGTCAGTCCGCGGGACTGTTCCTATGGGCAGGCAGCAAAGGGCTGAGCTGCGGATACCGTAATCTGGCACAGATGTACAAGAAGCATATCCTGTCGGGCGGTAACGAGATGGCCGCTGAATTCTATCTCAGAGCAGCAGAGATGGGCGATGCAAAGGCTCAATGCAACTATGCCATAATGTGCAAAATGGGTTCGGGCGTGAAGAAGAACATCACCGAATCCATCAGATGGATGCAGAAATCGGCAGATAACGGCTATTACCGTGCCCAGGCCATCATGGGAGATGCATACCGTAACGGAGACGGCGTTTACAAGGACATCGACTGTGCCATAGAATGGTATGCCAGGGCGGCCGAGAACGGATCCCCGGTTGCCGCTTACAATCTTGCCATGATGTACTTGGAAGGCAAAGAAGCCGAGAAGAATGAGAAATTCGGCCGCATGATGCTTGACAGGGCCGTCAATCTCGGATACTCCAAAGCTGCCTACGAAGCGGGCAAGATCGCAGAGGCGGAGAACGACTACAGCAAGGCCGTCTGGCTCTATACGGAAGGGGCCAACAAGGGAGAGCCTGGCTGCATCAAGAAACTTTATGAGCTCGGATACTACGACCGTGTCTCCAACATAAACACGGTCAGTCTCGATAATGACTATAAGTGACCCGAACATCCTGGAGGATGAGATAAGTCGATTGTTTTTAGAAAGGGTATGGTGCTGGAGACCGGATTCGAACCGGCGAACCCCTACGGGAAGGGATCTTGAGTCCCTCGCCTTTGACCAGGCTTGGCAACTCCAGCTTAGTCCAGTGTAAGAAGAATTTCATTAAAATGTTTACGGGAGAGTGGTTACTTCGGCACGCTTTCCGTCGATGTAGAACGTATATTCGTGCTGAGAGACCAATCCTCCGGAGACCTCTACGAGCTCCGCATAACTGGAAAGCACACCGTGGCGGACAAGGCTCTTCACCCTCTTCTCCGCATCAGGGAAATCACAGCTTCTGGCACAGAAGGGCTGCTGGAAGAATTCCTCCTTGGCGTAGTCCAGGAATTCCTGGTCCTTCGGATCCGAAAGCGGCCTCTCCCTTATGATACGGACGATGTTTCCCGGCCTTCCGTTCTTGATCTGTCCCTTACCGTTCGTGGCGAAGGGTTCTATAGCAACGATCGTACCGGCCTCGAGCTCGTACTTGTCACCGTTATCATAGTTAGGTACCGAGAAACCCGCATGCAGATTGTGCTGGGCGATTTGATGGCCGCAGAGGTTCACTATAGGCTGGAATCCTGCTCCTTTGATCGTCCTTTCCACAGCGCTTCCGATCTCGCACAGAGGTACGCCTTCTCCTATGAACTCCGCAACAGTGTTCCTGGCGGTCTTGCTTATCTCCACAAGGCTCGTCTGACTGTGTGATCCTACCTCGACGGTTCCTGCGGTATCCCCGATGTATCCGTCCAGAATCGCACCACAATCGACCTTGACGATGTCTCCGACCTCGAATACCGAGGGATCGGTGCAACCGGGCGTGTAATGCGCTGCGATCTCGTTCCTGCTTATGTTACAGGGGAATGCGAGCTTGCATCCGCGGGAGCGGATGTATCCCTCCACCTCCTGAGCGACATCGTAGAGCTTTGCTCCGGGCTTGACCATAGAGAGACCGAGATCCCTGGCTTCTGCCGAGATCCTGCCGGCCTTACGAAGTTTCTCCAACTGCTCTTCATTCAGCATTCTAAGACTTCCATGATTTGTTTCTCTGAGATGGCACCCTGACGGATGATCTCGATCTGATCGTCCATCAACCACACGATCGTGGACGGCTTCCCAAGGTTGCATGCTCCCGCATCGATGTAGACATCGACTGCGGATCCGAAGTCCTCGACGGCGGAATCGACGTTCACGGCGTCGGGATGGGAATGCAGGTTTGCGGAAGTGGTGATTATCGGTCCGGTGCGCTTGATGAGTTCAAGAGCGAACCTGTTGTCAGGAATGCGTATTCCGACCTTCTGAGACGAGGATGTCACTATATCAGGCACACTGGGCTGTTTCTTGACTATAATTGTCAGAGGGCCCGGAAGGAACGCCTTCGCAAGCTTCTTTGCATTGTTGTTGAGGACCGCTACCTTCTCCAGCATGTTCATGTCCGAAACAGCCACGGATAAGGGCATGTCGAAGGGCCTCTTCTTAGTGAGATAGAGATTCTTGACGGCCGCCTCGTTGTAGATATCGGCACCTATCCCGTATACGGTCTCGGTGGGATACACCACAAGCTTGCCGTCGGCAATGGCCTCGGCAGCTTCCATGACCGCGTCCTCGCATTGGATTCCAAAACCGTTGGAATAGTCACACTTGATAATCCTCACTCAATCACCTACTAGTTCGAGTCCTCTCTTGATTGCTCCTGGACCATCATCGGCTACAGGGCCGTGACCCGGATACAATCCTCTAACTGGCATATCCATCAAGTATTTTATAGAATTTCTTAAACTGGAAAGCGATCCGCCGTTGAAATCCGTGCGCCCTACGCCGTTGGAAAACACGGTGTCGCCGGAGAAGAGTGCACCTGTGATTTTGTCAAGATAGCACACGCCACCCCTTGTATGACCGGGCGTTTCCAGGACCAACAACTTGTGTCCGCCCAGATCTATTATGTCCCCGTCCTTCAGATCTTCGGTCGGGAACGGAGGAATTACAATATCGAAATCCTTGGACAGTGTGTAATCAGAATCTCCATCTCTTATGGCAGCGGCATCAACAGTGCCAGCATATGCTTTGCAGCCGAATTCCCTTATCAGTGCGGCGCCCGATCCTATATGGTCGAAATGGCAATGGGTGAACAGAAGATAATCCAATGAGCCAGCAGCACCGATTATGGATCTGATCTGATCGATGACGTATTTCGAGGTCAGACCCGTACCGGAATCGATCAGGGCATTCTTCTCCCCTGTGACGAGATAGATGTTCGAATCGAACGGTATGGCCGGTTCGATGAAATGGATCATGGAATCGACTATAATGGAACGATATAAAACGATAATGAGAAATGTTTTTGGAAGATGAGATAAAGTTCATACGAAACCTGTTTAACTGCTAGATCACACTCCAGCGACGTCAAATAACTTTAGTAAGCCAGGACTGAATACCTCGGCGAACCTCGATACTTACATCCGGCTTCTATCAAACTCGTCATTTACGAGCGTTATATGGGTACCTCTTTTTTAAGGCGGCTTCGAGCTTAGATGCTTTCAGCTCTTATCCGCTGCGGCGTGGCTACTCAGCGTGCCTTGTCAGACAACTGATAAACTAGAGGCCACGAACCCC
>Ga0310696_10007177_pt1 | contig 13127 bp, 9 predicted proteins | sample AusTroGonzalo_MG_4_FD_203885 | JGI IMG/M metagenome (GOLD analysis project Ga0310696, IMG submission 203885) | Bovine rumen microbial communities from tropical cattle in Woodstock, Queensland, Australia - Gonzalo_02 (v2) (version 2) | ecosystem: Host-associated > Mammals > Digestive system >... | reverse complement strand
ACACAGCCTGTGCCTTCTTGAACACCGAAGGTGGCTGGCTGTTCTTTGGTGTTGCCCCAACATCGCTGAAGATTCTGGGGTTCGGGCGTAAAACGAATCATGGAAGCCTGCAAAAAAAGAGGTGTCGCAGTACCTACATGGTCTATCGATGGCGGTTTTGTTGTGTGCACCAAGGATGACCAAGGACGATATTATGGCGAAAAACAATATTTTTTGCTAAATATTTGCGTAATTCAAAATTTTGAGGTATCTTTGCACTCGCAATGAGAATAGTGTCACATAGGCGGTTGGTGGAGTTTTACAGTTCCGAGGGGCATGGCGACGCGAAAAATGCCCTTGAACGGTGGTATAGCATTGCCGAAGAGGCAGACTGGCGGAACCTATCGGACATAAAGGTTGATTTCCCCGCTACAGACTATGTGGGTAATCAGCACTATGTGTTTAACATCAGAGGAAACAAATACAGAATGGTTGTAGTAGTGAAGTTCACCATCGGGCATTTGTTCATTCGCTTTGTGGGTACCCACGGAGACTACGACAAGATAGACGCATCGACAATATAATATAGTAAGTTATTATGGAAAAGATAACAAAGGAACAATACGAGTTTGCACTGGCACGGATAGAGGAGCTTCTGCCGCTGGTCAGCGACGAGACGCCTGCCAACGACCGCAATGCCGTTGAGCTGACGATGATGTCAAGCGTGGTGATTGACTACGAGAAGGAACACTATCCGATAGGCAAGCCTACTGTGGCCGAACTGATAGAGACGTCACTGGCTGAAAACGAGATGACCCAGAAACAGCTGGCCATACTGATTGGCGTCAGCCCTTCACGCATCAACGACTATGTTTCCGGTCGTGCAGAGCCAACGCTAAAGATTGCACGCCAACTATGTCACACTCTACATATCAGTCCTGCGGCCATGTTAAGCTACTAAAAGACAAGAATACTCCGAACCGCCTGGCGATTCGGAGTATTTATTTGAACAGCGAGGAAAGCTATAATTACAGCAGGTTGTTTCTCTCGATGTCCTTGAAGTAGCGGTAGGTGCCCACCTTCAGTTCTTCGCAGGCAGCGTCGTCGGCAACGATGATGCCGTGCTGGTGCATCTGAAGTGCGGAGATGGTCCACATGTGGTTCACGCTTCCCTCCACGGCAGCCTGAAGTGCGCGGCACTTGGCATGTCCGTTGACGAGAATCATCACTTCCTTGGCAGCCATCACGGTACCTACGCCGACGGTAAGTGCCGTCTTGGGAACCTTGTTGATGTCGCCCTCGAAGAAGCGGCTGTTGGCAATGATAGTGTCGGTAGTCAGGGTCTTCTGGCGGGTGCGGCTGGTGAGGCTTGAGCCCGGCTCGTTGAAGGCGATATGGCCGTCGGGGCCGATGCCACCGAGGAAGAGGTCGATGCCGCCAGCCTCCTCAATCATCTGCTCGTAGTGGGCACACTCAGCAACCAGATCCTTGGCATTGCCGTTGAGGATGTGAATGTTCTCCTTCGGGCAGTCGATGTGGTTGAAAAGGTTGGTGAACATGAAGGAGTGGTAGCTCTCAGGGTGCTCCTCGGGCAGTCCGACATACTCGTCCATGTTGAAGGTCAGCACGTTCTTGAAGCTCACCTTACCCTCCTGATAAGCCTTCACCAGTCCACGGTACATGCCGATGGGGCTTGAGCCGGTGGGAAGTCCGAGCACGAAAGGTTTCTCTGCCGTTGGTTTTGCGGCGTTAATCTTGGCCACCACGTAGTTGGCAGCCCATTGCGACATAAGGTCGTAGTTCGGTTCAATGATAACTCTCATAATTGTTTCGTTTTTAAGTTTGTGTTTGTTAGTCGTTATTTAACCTAAACATATAATGTCTAACGCTGATTTCCTATTATTTATTGTCTGCAGTCTTAAATATTTATTCATTCGCCATGATAGTGATGACAGCCGAAATATCGGCCACGTCGACGGTTCCGTCTTCGTTCACGTCACCCTTCTTGAAGCTGCCGTCCCTTATGTCCACGTTCTCGCCCGTCAGTTTGCCGTCGCTCCAAGTCAGCGTGGACGTCACGGTTTCAGAGTCGGCATATCCCTCAGCCGTAGCATATACGGTGATGACATACTGAGTGGAGAGCGCCACCTCTTCAACCTCATCCTCCATTGCGTTTCCAGCTGTGACCTTCGACACAAACCTTACTCCCTCCGTTTCACACTCGAAGTGTATGCGTCCATTCTCGTAGACGATGGTTGGCGTTGCACACCTTGCCACGTCGGCCATGAAGTCGAAAGTGATGGTTCCGTCTGCGTTCTGCACGATGTTGCTGATAGACTTCGATAGCATATTACTACCGTCCTCATTGGGGTAGTTCATCTTTGCCGGTGGTACCGATTTGTTGGTCAGCGAGTCGTTGACGACATCGGTGGAGTCGGTTGTCCAGGGATAGGGCGACGTGCTGAGCAAATAGCTGTTCAAGCGACCAGAGTTGGCGTACTGCTTCGGTTTAGCCCACGACGTCACATAGTCATACCACTTGTCATAGTCCATGTTGTCGGCATGTATCAGCTCGAAGCGCCGGGCGTTTTTGTTGTTGTTCACCGAATTGCCCCTCCACACAGAGTTGTCGTAGTATACATGATATATCAGCAATCCCTTCCCTGGCGCTGCCAAGTCCCAGCCTTCCTGCTGTCGGTTCTCCAGCATCAGCCACTCGCTGGCAGAGTGCTTGATACGGTACACCTCGCCTCCATTGGCCACGGTCTTCAGGTTTCTGATGGTCTGCGGTTCCGTCAGTTCCACGGGGGTGAGCCATCCCAGGAGCATCTTCTCCAGCGGTGTATAGCTGGGTGGACACCATCCGTAGTTGGTGAAGTTTCCACCGTCCATCAGGTCCCATTCATCCATGACGCTGTAACCAGCGCTATCCGTCGTGGGATAGATATCGGGCAGCCCCAGCGAGTGGGTGAACTCATGGAGGATGGTTCCTATACCGCAAGACGCTCCATTTGCCCACTTCTCGCAGCTGGCGGTGAAATTACTGATTTTCTTGCCGTTGGTGGTAATAGTGGTGAAAGAGCTAGTGTTCGGCCAGACATGGCCGTAACACGCCTCCGCGTTCTGGTTTCCTGTCAAGCCAGCACAAACATAGATGACCTGGTTCACGTAGCCATTCCCGTTCCAGTCGTAAGGCGTGAAATCCACCTGAAGAGAGTCGATGAGCTTCTCCGTGGCCTCGATGAACACTTCGTGGCCATAGTTGCGTGTGTTTTCCGTGGGCTTGCTGTATGGCTGTGCCTTTCTGTTTACCTTTATGGGGCCGAAGACATCAAACTGCACGTTGAACAGCCCACCCGACTGCTCGCGGAAATACTCAGCTGCGCAGCCCGGTCCCTGACGCAGGTTGAATCCAGGACAGTTGAGCATGCTGTCGTAGGTCTCGCGAGGGTTCTCCAGCGAGAAGTCGGTATCAATATACGACACGAGTATCACCGCCTGGCGATAGACACGTGTAGAGTCCCATTGAGTGCTGATGCTTGGCAAGCGCAACGGTCTGCCTCCACTCACCGTAGGTGTTTCTTCGGTATTGAGCAAAGAGGGAGTGCAGTTCTCTCTCACCACATCCATCAGCTGCGAATACATGACACTGGGGAAAAATGCTATGAAGCAAATAAGCAGGAAGTTTTTCATAATCTATAATACAATAAATATATAACGAGCACCATGCCCGATTTATTTTCTACTCTCAAAGTTATTGATGTCCGTGATCTCGGCACCGGGATAGTAGTGTAGGAGAATGTCGCGGTAGGAGTAGCCCTTTTCGGCCATCATGGCGGCACCGATTTGGCAGAGTCCTACGCCATGTCCCCAGCCACGGCCATGTAGACGGAAAATCCTAGACTGGACGTTGCCCTCCTCGGTGGGCTGGTCGACAACCTCAACGTCGAAGGCAGAGCTGAGGAGGTGGGTCTCGCTGAGTGCACGGCGTATCTCCAGTTCCTTACCGATGATGAAGGTTCCCTTGGTGCCTACCAGCTGCAAGCGCCAGATGCGGCCGCTCTTGCCCCTTGAGAGGGGGACGAGGTCGGTGATGAGTCCCAGGTCAAGCTGTGTCTTACGGGCGATGAGGTCGGAGAGTTCGTCCTGCGTGTACTCCACCGTCCAGCGGTAGAACGAGGGGATAGTCTGCTGGTCGAAGTCGCGGAGCACCTGTCGCAGCACATGCTCGTCGCTGGTATTGCAGAAGGGGTCGGCAACACTCTGCAGATAGGGCTGGGGGGTGTCGTCCCAGCAATACTGGAACTCCTCGGTCTGCCCGCCACAGCACTTGGAGAAGCGTGCGTCGCAAAGCTCCCCATGGTAGGTGAGCACCTCACCACGGGTGGCACGGACAGCCTTTTTCGCTTTAACATGCTTACTGTCCGGCTCCAGACTACCATCGGTCATTCCTGATAGGTCAATTCCCTGATACCGCTGGCAGTGGTCGTCGGCACAGACATCGAAGAGCGTGTGCTCCTCACGGTCATACCAGCGAAGCAGCTCGCCGTCCTTGCGGATGATGGAAGGCTTGCTGCTCGTTTCCTTGCTCCTCTGCTCCTTCTGATAGAGCACCCAGGAACGGGAGATGACGGTGTGAGCCTTGAGCAGCTCGGGATGGGAATCGGCGCTCATCTCGCTACCAATAACGCTCTCCAGATAGTCCTCGATGGGCAATTCGTTGATGGCCAACACCTTGTCACCGTCTACCATCAGACGCAGTGTGCCGAGGAACGTCTGTTCCTGCTGCTGTTCCCAGTGGAAGCCCTTGCCGATGGTGACGTCGCGGAGGGTGAAGGAGTCGGGAGACGGTGAACTGTGAACCGGCGTAAAGCACAATTCCTGATACTGTTGTCCTCGCCAAAGGAGGCTGCCGCCGGTCAGTTCCACGGTCTGTGGGCCGCAGACGGTCTCACCCTTGGCCTGATAGGCTCCGTTGAGGTGGAAGTCTATGTAGTCGGCAGAAAGGATGCCGACAGAGATGGTAGTTGGCGTGGTGGGTGAAGCAGGTGTTGTAGTGATATTGGGAAGCGTTTCAAGACTGCACTCACGCAAGATGGCAACAGCCTTCTCTGCCGTGAGCCGTTCAAAGTCCTCACGCCTCGGGGTGATGATGAGCCCTGCCATGTCGAGGGCGCCAGGACTGACGAGCAGCTGGTCGTCGCCCGTCTGGTAATAACAGTCAGGGCGGTGCTTGGCGCGTGGGAACACGACCATGAGGAGGTCGCTACCGCTACGCCAGGCCACGATGTTCATCATGGGTTCACTCTGTCCTTTGGGGATAGGCAACGAGCGGTAGAGGCGCCGGAAGAGCGTGAGGTGGTTGCTAGCCTTGGACGAGCGTATGAGCACCGCCGTGCAGGGATAGTCGTCGATGGTGGCCATCAGGGCATCGTCGTTTTTTGCCTGAGATGGCAGCTCCCCTCCAAGGGTCAGCGGCGTGAGATGCTGCGACAGGCGTGGCCATTCGCGCTGCAAGGGAAGCAGGCCACTGGTACCAGCCTGCAGATGGGCATGGTCGGGGGCAGAGGCTCCGCATAGCGGACCGTTATAGAACACGGTCAACTCAGGATGTTGCTCCAGCAAATGTATCATCAGCGGCAGCATGGGCAGTATCTGCTGAGGCTTGTGGTGACCGGCGACGATGGTGTAGTGGCGTGGAAGGATGGGGTAAGGGTTCACCAATAGTTCATAGTGCATGGGGCATGGGGCATAGTTATGCAACTGCGAACTATGAATGACTATCTCCGACGTGATTTGCTCCTCAGGACGATTTGCCTTGCAGAGGAAGCAAGGACGCTTGCCAAGGGCTTCGCGGGTGATGGAAGCGCCGGTGGAGCGTATGCGGGCGGGATTATACTGGGCCGTGAGGTTCAGCGGGGTTCCTGTGCCACTGGCGCTGTCTACCGGACTGCAAGCCAGGGGGCGGGTCTCCACTTGGGAGAGGTCGCGATAACGGCGCAGGGTGTCGGGCCAAAGGCGCATCTGGCGGTCGAAGAAACGCTCCAGCGACTTTGATGGCTCGTATGTCTGCAGACTGTTCTGCTGCTGTCGCGCCAGAATCTCAATGGTGCGCAGCTGGTCTTTATAGTGGTTGTTGGCGTTGATACGCTCCTGGCTGAGGTTGGAGTCGCTGTTGCCGCCCCAACGACGGCAGAGGTACAGCTCGTCGTAGATGCGACCGATGCGGTATTGTCTCGAGAAACGCAGCCCCATGGCGTAGTCCTCACCATAGCTGGTGTTGGGCAGCTGGAACTCGCGAAGCAGTGGAGTAAAGAATGCACGCGGAGCACCTAAGCCATTGATGCGCAGTGCGTTGTTGGGGCCGTTCTCCTCTGTCCATTCGCGGTGGGCAATAAGGCCCGGCGGCAGCGTCTGCAGGTTGAAGTCGCACATACGGTAGGAGCCTACAATCATGGCGGCTTGCTGCTCATGGAAGGCATCGACAATGCGCTGCAGCGTCTGTGGCGAGGAGTAGAGGTCGTCGCTGTCTAGCTGCACGGCAAAGCGGCCACAACGAGGGTCGTTCACGGCCAGGTTCCAGCAGCCGCCAATGCCGAGGTCGGTGCGCGAAGGTACCAGCACTACCAAGTGGCCATTCTTGTTAACACTCTCCGATTTCTCCATTCCGGAGAGTATCTCTCCCGTCTTGTCCGACGAATGGTTGTCCACGACGATGACGTTGAAGGGGAAGGTGGTCTTCTGCGAGAGCGCACTCCCCACAGCATCGGCGATGGTCTTTTCGCGGTTGTAGACGGGGATGATGACCGAAGCCTCAACGGGGAAGTTCTGCTCGCTGAAGTTCACGTCGCAGAGCATCTTCGTGTCTATCAGGGCACCGATGGCCTGCAGGTGGGCGGTGGCGGCTTGCTCCATCTCCACCTGCACCTCGCGGTTGGCGGGGTTCACGTAGTCGAACTGCTTCTCTCCCGAAGCACGCAAATCGGTCTCAGTCTCAGTATAGAGCAGTTCGTCAAGGTGGAACAACTGGCCGTGACGGCTCAGCCACAGGCGCAGGTCGTAGAGACCGGCATAGGTGTATGAGGGTGCTTCGGCCGTCTCCTCTGCCCACTGGCGTAGCTGTTCGCCACGAAAGAGCAGTAGCGGGCCAAAGTCGAAGTCATCGCGAACGCTGCCCAGCTGGTAGTCGATGACGCGGTGAGGGTTGAGATTTGAGGGTTGAGATTTGAGATTTGAGGTTTGAGATTTGAGGTTTGAGATTTGCGGGGTAGTCCAGCGGTCGGCATAGACCATCGCAGCACCACTGTCGATGGCAACCTGGGCCATGCGGTCGAGGGCACCCTCGCCAAGGTTTATCTGAACGGGCTTCGTCAGCAGGGCCACGAAGGGCGCAACTGACTGGCGGGCAACATTGCGCAAGGACGCGCTGCTGCGTAGTTCGTCCACCACCACAGTACGTGACACAATGGGCAGGTCAAGAAGTCCGGGGATGTCGTATAGGGCGTAAAAATCTATAAAAGCCGTCATGAACTATAAACTATGCACTATGAATTATGAACTATGAACTAAGAACTATGCACTATGAACTATGAACTATGAACTCCCGTAAGCTCTACCACGTTATCGGCGAGGCCGATGATGCTGTCATCGTCGGTAGCCACGATGACATTGCGGCCTTCTTTCCGGGCCTGTTGCTGGAGATAGGAGGCCGATGATGCCAAGGGACTGTCTACGAGCAACACAGGCTTACGGCGCAGCACCGCCACGGCCAGCAGCAGGCCTTTTTGTTCCGTGTCGCCGATGTTCTGGCACTCTTCCTTGATGTCGTCTTCAGTAACGCCGAGAGACTTGTTTGCATGTAGCGACAGGATGTCTTGGACCGTGGGAGGCTCGTATGGCACAAGGTCGCCCACCGTTTGGAGACTGGCTGGTGCAAAGGCGATGTGCTTGCGCAGATGGGCTATGCAACCGCCCACAAGCGGTTCGCCGTCGATGCTGACAATACCTGACACCGGGGACTCGAAACCCATCAGGACATGGAGCCAACGTGTGCGACGCTCGGCCGTCCCACCGGTAATGCATGTCAGCTGGCCTTCATCAGCAAGCATCGACAACGTCTGCTCCTCACCAGAAAGCAACGCATCGTTAAGTTCTATTGTCATGGCTGCAAAGGTAATACATTTTAGAGGATTACACATGCCCTTTAACTCCATTTAACCCAAAAAGACATCCGCAACAGGCAATTTCCAGCGATTTTTGTTTGGCATTTCAATTATTATACATAACTTTGCAGCGTCTATAAAATATACCTTGCATTATGAAGAAGAAACTATTGCTATGCATCGGGCTGTTTGCAGCCACCTGCCTCTATGCGCAGGGAACCACAGAGACATTGCCACAAGACCCCGCCGTGCGCACGGGTAAGTTGAAGAACGGGCTGACGTACTACATCCGCCACAACGCCAAGGAGCCGGGACTGGCTGATTTCTACATCGCCCAGCGTGTAGGCAGCATTCAGGAAGAGCCCCGCCAACGCGGATTGGCCCACTTCCTGGAGCACATGGCCTTCAACGGCACGAAGAACTTCCCCGGCAAAGGGAAAAAGCTGGGCATCGTGCCCTGGTGTGAGACCATCGGCGTGAAGTTCGGCGCCAACCTCAATGCCTATACCAGCGTTGAGCAGACCGTCTATCACATCGGTTCGGCTCCGTTGAAGCGTGAGGGTATCATCGACTCCTGCCTGCTGGTGCTCCACGACTGGAGCCACTACCTGCTGCTCGAGGATGCCGAGATAGACAAGGAGCGTGGCGTCATCCACGAGGAGTGGCGCACACGTCGTGCCGGTCGTGCCGTGCAGCGACTCATGGAGGAGGCCATGCCGAAGGTCTACAAGGGCACGAAGTATGAGGACTGTATGCCCATCGGTTCGATGGATGTCGTAGACAACTTCGCCTATCAGGACCTGCGCGACTATTATAATAAGTGGTATAGGCCCGACCTGCAGGCCATCATCGTCGTGGGCGACATCGACGTGGACAAGATGGAGCGGAAAATCCAGAAGCTCTTCTCCCCCATCCCCATGCCGAAGGACGCCGCCGAGCGCATCTACTATCCGGTGAACGACAACGACTCGATGATTGTCTGCATCGAGAAGGATAAGGAGCAACCCATCGTGCTCTGCCACCTCTACATGAAGCGGCCTGCCACGCCCGACAACGAGAAAAACAACGAGGCTTACCTGCGCGGCGACTATGTGGACGGCCTCATCGCCACGATGCTCAACAGCCGTCTGAACGAGCTGAAGCAGCAGGCCGTGCCGCCCTTCCAGAGCTGTACGGGCCGTGCCTCGGACTTCTTCCTCAGCCGCACGAAGGAGGCTTTCTCGCTCTCTATCAGCTGTAAGCAGGAGAACATCCTCGGTGGTATCATCAGCGCCGTGGCCGCTGCCGAGCAGGCCCGTCAGCAGGGTTTTACGCAAGAGGAGCTTGACCGCGCTAAGCTACAGAAACTGGGTCACGACGAGCGCAAGTGGAACGAGCGCAACGACCGTGTGAACTCGAAGCTCGTCAGTCTCTGCGTGCAGCATTTCCTCAATGGCGAGCCGCTTATCTCGATAGACAAATCATGGGAGCTGACGCAGAAGTTCGACCGTGAGGTGACGCTCGACGAGGTGAACCAGGCCACCCGCGACCTCATCACCGACCAGAACCAGGTGTGCATCATGTATGCCCCCGACAAGGAGACCGTCGCCTTGCCCTCCGAGCAGCAGATAGAGGACGTCATCCTGGCCACGCAGCGCCAGCAGTATGCACAATATGAGGACACAGAGTCAGGCCTGACCCTGGACGAATACTTCAGCAACCTTCAATCTCAAATCTCAAAGCTCAATCCTCAAATCATAGAAGAGAAGCCCTATAAGCATGGCTACACCGAGCTGACGCTGAGCAACGGCATGAAGGTGTACGTGCGTCAGACCGACTTCAACCAGAACACCGTGCAGCTCACGATGAAGGCCGACGGCGGCACCAGCATGTACAGTCTTGACGACCTGCCCCACTTCGGCATCATCTCCAGTGCCGTCACCGAGGGCGGCGTAGGCCAGTGGGATGCCATCACGCTGCGCAAGAAGCTCACGGGCAAGAGTGTCCGCGTGCAGACCTCCGTGGGCAGCCGTCAGCAGACCATCAGCGGTGGCGCATCGCTGAAGGATGTCGAGACGATGTTCCAGCTCGCCTATCTGTACTTCACCTCCCCGCGCCGCGACACCGTTGCTTGGCAGGGCTTCGTGAACCGCAATTACTCGTTCCTGAACAACCGTAACGCTTCGCCGCGCGTCGATTACAACGATTCCATCTCGGCCATCCTCTACGGCCACCATCCGCGCACCACGCCGATGACGCAGGAGCGTCTGGCCAAGGCCGACTACGACCGCATCCTGGAGATCTACCGCAACGCCTTCAGCGATGCCTCGCAGTTCAAGGCCGCCATCATCGGCAACATGAGCCTCGACGAGTTGCGCCCGCTCATCATCAAGTATCTGGCAAGCCTGCCTGCAAAATCTATAGCTTCTATAGAGACTATAGATACTATAGTAGCCCCCTACCAAGTCAACGAGCAGAACCTCCCTCACTTCCTCAAGCAGGACGTCACCCGCACCTTCCGCAAGAAGATGGCCACGCCGCTGGCCAACGTCAGCATCTTCTACGCTGCCGATGTGGACTTCACCCCGCGCAACGACCTCATCCTCGACGTGCTGAAGCGCACCCTCTCCATCGCCTACACAGACTCCGTGCGTGAGGAGAAGGGCGGCACCTACGGCGTCTCCGTGGACTTCGACCTCGACAAGGACGACACGCCCGATGCCACCCTGCGCATCAGCTACAACGCCGATCCCGACCGCTACGAGGAACTGAACCCCATTGTCTACGGTCAGATGAAGGCCATCGCCGACAAAGGACCAGAGGCGACGTCGCTGGCCAAGGTGAAGGAGTATCTCATAAAGCAGTACGACCAGGTAGCCATCACCAACGACTACTGGAACTACATCATCTGGCACGAGCTTGACGATGACGCCGACTTCGACACCGGCTACAAGGAACTGGTGCAGGGCATCACCGCCCAGGACGTCCAGCAGATGGCTCAGCGCCTGATGCAGTCGGGCTACCGCATAGAGGTCACCATGCTGTCGGAATAGTTAAAACGAATGCCCCTTGTAACGCGCGAAGCGCACGTATTATAAAATAAATGTGTACCTTTGCACGCGAATTGCGTGCGAAACTCGGCGGCGCCTCAGCATTTGGGACTAGCAACCTAACCAAGCAGACAATGAACGACAACTTCGCCATACAGCTCTTTGAGGGCAAGAAAGTACGCATCGTATGGGATGCGGAGAGGGAGAAGTACTATTTCGCCGTAGCGGACATAGTGCAAGTATTAACCGATACAGTAGATCCGCGCGACTACATCAAGAAGATGCTTCGCCGTGACCCCGAACTGAAATCCAGTTGGGGGACAATTTGTACCCCTACTCGAATGATGGCCGCCGACGGCAAGGTCTACAAGACCCAGGCAGCCGACATCGAAGGCATCTTCCGCATCATCCAGAGCATCCCCTCCAAGAAGGCGGAGCCGGTGAAGAAGTGGCTCGCCGAGGTGGGTGCCCAGCGCATCGACCAGATGATCGACCCGGAACTGAGCTTCCAGATGGCCGTGGAGGACTACCGCCGTCAGGGCTACAGCGACCGCTGGATCAACGAGCGCATGCGCTCCATCGAGATGCGCAAGGAACTGACCGACGAGTGGCACCGCTCCGGCATCCACGAACCGAAGGACTTTGCCACGCTAACCAACGTGCTCACCAAGGCGTGGAGCGGCATGACCACGGGCGAATACAAGCGTCACAAGGGACTGACGAAGGAGAATCTCCGCGACAACATGACGAATGTCGAACTGGCACTGAACACGCTCGCCGAGGTCACCACCACCGAACTGTCACGCCAACGTAATCCCAAGGGCATGGCACAATCACGGAATACGGCGCAGGAAGGTGGCGAGGTGGCACGCAACGCACGTGCAGACATTGAAAGCCGCCTCGGCCGCACCGTCATCTCCTCGGAGCGTGCCTCCGACTATATCCGCCCCATCGAGCAAAAGGATGCTGATTCCCTGCCCAACATGGACGAGCAATAAGGAATAACAACTAATTAACTTTAAAAACAATATGGAACCAAGAACTTACACCATTAGAGACTTTGCAAAGCGGGCGGTGATGCCACCACCGCCACCAACAAAGTGAGCACGGACTGTGTGGACTTCATCGGCACCTACGCCCCCCTGTCGTTCACCGCTGCTGACCCGAGCATCCTGTTCCTCGGAGCCGACAACACGCTCTACTATCCTGTGAGCGGTGCCACCATCGGCGCGCAGCGGGCGTACTTCAAGCTGAAGAACCTCGGTTCCGGTGTCCGTGAGTTCCGCCTGAACTTCGGCGGCGGCGACGAGGACACGCAGGGCATCGAAGGAATTGACGATTTGACGATTGACGATTTACGATTTGAAACCGGCGCGTGGTACTCGCTCGACGGCGTGCGGCTCAACGGCAAGCCAACGAAGAAGGGACTGTATATCAACAATGGCCGCAAGGTCGTCATCCCCTAAGGATGGTCTTGGTCTAAGCATTGAATATACCCCAATAAGGCGCAAATTCAATGCTTAGACAATAAAAGACCTCCGCGGAAGATATGCTCTAAGGAGTTAAGGAGTAAAGGAGTGTCGGCTTCGCCGATGACCCGCAGGAAAACTCCTAAACTCCTAAACTCCTTAGACAATAAAGCTCGTACTGAAAAATCTTTACATTGACCCCTCTGAGACTCCGATTTTTTGAATGAGTTCCTTGGTGGATTGCGTATAAGCTAGTTTTGAGAGGGGTAGTTTCCACGTTTTTCACGCTACTGCTCAGCTAAGGGCTGATTGCCCCCTAAAACTGGCTCGTTTTTGTCGGTTTTTACCGAAAAAGGTGGTCTTGTAGTACAAGACCATATCTTTTGTAGTACAAGACCATATCTTTTGTAGTACAAGACCATATCTTTTGTAGTACAAGACCATATCTTTTGTAGTACAAAACCATAGCTTTTGTTGAACAAAACCAG